>JACLAC010026637.1_pt1 | contig 19701 bp, 15 predicted proteins | sample 8027881 | NCBI WGS metagenome assembly JACLAC01 (sample SAMN15725517, study PRJNA655200) | protist metagenome | isolation source: fluorescence activated cell sorting (FACS) single amplified genomes of... | place: Spain: Blaines Bay Microbial Observatory, Mediterranean Sea | collected 2016-01-19 | reverse complement strand
AAGCCAACATCCCCATCAAACTCATGATTGTTAAATCGAGATCCATTATCCAGTGACCAATCACGGCTCCAATCGCTCCAAAGGGAATCGCCGTCATCACAATTAGTGGTTGCAGATAGGAGCGGAAAGGGATGGCCAGTAAGGCATAAATCGCGAACAAGACACCAGCTAGCCCAAAAATCAGAGTATTGAAGGAGTCTCTTTGTTCTCGTGCTTCTCCTTCAAGAGAATACTTGACGTTAGGATAGAAGCGGGTCGTTTCCTGGAGGAAAATCTCCAAGTCGCTCTTGATGGCCTCCAGGTTGGCCTGTTGCTTATTAGCATCTGCCGTAACGTTCATCGTTCTGTTCCGATCAATGCGTGTGATCGCTGCCGGGGTTCTGCCAGGTTCCAGGCTCGCAACTTCGGCAAAAGGAACGGCCACACCTCCTGGCGTTCGGATCGTCATATTTTGAAGGGAGGCGAGGGTCGCTCGTTCTTGCTCCGGATAGCGTAAGATGACATTCACTTCATCACGACCACGCTGAATTCGTTGAACGGTAATTCCAAAAAAGCCCTCTCGTACCTGACGTGCCAAGTTATCCAACCGAACTCCGAGAGTTTCAGCAGCTGGCAGTAGGCGCAACTGTAGTTCTTCCTTGCCATTAGACATACTGTCTTCGATATCGAAGACGTTCGGATAGGTACCGAGCTTGGTCTTCAATTGATCAGCGACAGCCTGTAATTCCTCAAAATTACTGCCAGAGAGTTGGATGTCAATCGGGCTGGAAGTTCTTCCAAATTCCGCTCGAAAATTCAGGCTTTCTGCACCTGGTAAGGGGCCGATCATTTTTCGCCACTCACGAACCAGATCGTTCGTAGTCACGTCAATTTTACGTTTTTCGGGTGCCTCAACCTCAAAAAAGACTCGACCACGGTTACTTTGACCTGACGAACTTCCTCCGGTAGTACCACTGTTAGAGAGAATATTGATCACCACACTTTGCCCAGTTTCCGGATCCCTATATTTATCCTGAAGCTGAAGCGCAGCATCGGTCATTCGATCAACGTAAGCTGAGGTTGTCACAAAAGGAGTCCCAGCTGGCATCACCAGGGTTGCACGTGCGACTTCACTTTGAATGCGTGGAAAAAAAATCCAGCGCATCCAACCACTCATGATCAGCGCTGTCAATAGTGCACCACCCACGCAAAAGATGGCTACCGTAAGGTAGCGTTCCGATAGAGAAAGATTGAGGACTGGGCGATAAATGCGGAAGATGAAAGTTTCTAGACCATCTGCAAACCAGCGTTGAATTCTTGAAATGTGGCGTAGAATGGGCCCTTCGTGATCCAGGCGAATACCAGAAAGGTGTGCTGGGAGGATCCATTTGGATTCAATCAAAGAAAAGAGCAACACGGGAATCACAATCATCGGGATTTGCGAGAAGATTGCTCCTCGTACTCCTTCCACCATCAATAGTGGGACAAAGGCCACCATGGTTGTCAGGACTCCAAAGGTCACCGGAACAGCCACTTCTACTGTTCCTTTCTCTGCTGCCACTTGAGGCGAGGCTCCACGACGTAGATGGCTGTAGACGTTCTCTCCAGTCACAATCGCGTCATCCACCACAATGCCCAACACCAGGATGTAGGCAAACAAGCTGATGGTGTTCAGGGTGACTCCAAGTTCTGGCATCAACAACGCACTCCCCATGAAACTTACTGGAATCCCTATGCAAACCCAAAAGGCGACAGAGGGATGGAGGAATAATCCCAGTAGGAGCAAAACAAGCATTCCCCCTTGAAGGGCACTGTCGGTCAGTGTCTTTAGGCGTGCCGAAACCGTCTTGGAACGATCTCGCCAGGTTTCCAGAGTGATTCCTGCGGGAAGTAAAACGCTTTTCTCAGCAATGTATTTCCGAACAGCTGCCGCTACAGTGATTGCGTTTTGGTCACCAATTCTATAAACCTCAACGGTCAGTGCCGGTTGCCCATTGAATTTGGTAATGATGGGAGTTTCATCGAAGTCATCTGTGATTGTGGCAATGTCTCCAAGTCGTAACCGAGTCCCATCTGGCCTGGACAGGATCACCAGATCCGCATAATCCTCCTTGACGTAAGCCTGACCTTTGGTGCGAATTAGCACTTCTCCGCCATTGGTCTTGATGCTGCCTGCTGAAAGATCCAGAGATTGTCGGCGGATGATGTTAGAAATTTCACTGAGGGTCAGTCCAAATTCTCGGAGCGTTCGTTCTGGAATTTCAATGGATAGCTCGTATGGTCGGATTCCCTCTACTTGGGCTTGAGTGACTTCGGGGAGAGCGCGAATATCCTCCTCAATCTGTAAAGCCATATCTCGCAATTCACGCTCACCAAGGGGGCCGGCTAATGCCACGCTGATCACTTCTCGTTGCCATGCAGGGATACTAATCGCAGGGCGTTCCACCTCATCTGGAAGAGTGTTCAGGCCTTCAACACGAGTCGTGATTTCATCTTTGATGAGTTGGGGATCGTAGCCATTTTCTAACTCAATCCTGATATTCGAAGAACCCTCTGAAGAGGTCGAGATCATCTTCTCTATGCCTTCAATGTCCTGAATCGCCTCCTCAATACGCACTGTTACTCCTTCCTCGACTTCTGAAGGGGGTGCCCCTGGGAAGGAAGTGCGGATGTTGACGCGTTCCAGTTCAATCGAAGGAAAAACTTCGAGAGGGATCCTGGTGAAGAGCGAATACGCTCCGGCGATCAGGATGCAGACCATCAAGAGGTTGGCTGCCACGGTATTTCGGGCAAACCAGCGTATGGAGCCGTTCATAAAACCTTGTACAACCTAAGAGTTGGGAGATAGCTCAACGGGAAGCAGCGACCTTTTCTACGTTTTGTCGAGGTGCTGATCCACGTGAATCGTTGTTGGCAGCGTCGGCGGCTTCCGGCTTGCCGGGACGCTCACGCCTTCGATTTTGGTCAGGTGCTCCTTCCTGGATAGATCGCCCCTCGAGCAGAGCGTTCACTTCAGTTCCACTGGGTAGTGAACCTACAGGAGTCAGTGTCAGCAAGTCGCCTGCAGTTAATCCACTACTGATCACAGCTTCTTCTGCATTGCTCCAGAGAATGTTAACTGGTTGACGATGGAGCTTATTGTCGCGAACCAAAACTACCTCGTTACCCTGATAGATGGCCTGACGTGGAACCACCAAGGCGTCCTTGATCAATCGACCTTCAATTTCAGCTGCTACAAATTGTCCGATCTTCAGGGGTGGCTTCCCGTCTTTCTGTGGCTCATAAGGATTACGAATCTGTGCCACAACATGTAGTTGTCGACTACTGGCGTCAAAGACTCCCTCTGTACGAGTGATCTGGCCTTCCCATGGAAACGACTGCTGACCGGTGCGTGCTTCAAACTGAACAATGGGGCCATTTTGCTGCTGTTTGCGGCTTGAACGATATTCTTCTGGAAGATTTACGTATTCCAGCTGTGCACTATGCAAAGGCAACCTAACCTCAACGTAATCAATCGAATAGATTTTAGCGAGCTGTGTTCCGGTCCCGACATACTGGCCAATGTCTACCATTTGATCCATGATGCGTCCGGCATACGGAGCAACTACACGTGTGCGCTCCAGATTTCGTTTTGCTTTTGCTAAGCGAATACGTCCCGCTTCGATCGCTGATTTGGCAACCTCCAACTGGGGTCTGCGCATTGCCAGATCACTTGGAAATCCTTGTTGGCCAAGGCGTTGCCAGTTGCGAATAGCCTGCTGACTACGTGCCTGCTCTTCTTTAAGTGTCAGATAGGATTGCGTCAAGGCCGTCTCTGTCAGGCGAACCTCGGCTTCGTATTCGGTAGGATCAATTTCTAGGAGCAGTGCCCCTTTTTCAAAAAAGCCACCATCCCGGAAGCTCGGCGCAATCCGTAAAATATTTCCCGATACCTGTGAAACTAGCGTGCTTTGGGTGCGGGGCTGGATAGTACCGAAGGTGTTGACGTTGATTTGATAATCGGTGGGTTTCACCTGAATCGCTTCAACGGTGAGACGGGTCGCAGGAGGAGGAGGCCTTCTTTGGGCTTCGGTTTTCTGATCTAAGATGGTGCGCGTACCCCAAACGCCACCACCAATGACCACCACAAGCAATACGATGCGGAGAATCAGTCGAAACCAGCGCATAGTCATCCTGAAGCAGGAGGTTGAGCCGGCAGAGCAAAATCACCACCAAGTGCCAGGTGGAGTTGAATGCGATTCTGCAGGCGGTCGCTGCGCACCTGAATCAGGGCGCTACGGGCATCAAAGGCACGTCGTTGAGCTTCCAGCACGGTTACGAAGGAAACAAGACCTGAGACATATTGTTCCTCCGCTAGATCTTCTGCATTTCGAGCTTCGGTTGCAGAACGACGAATAGCAGCTTCCTGCTCAGCCAGCAATGTTTCTGCTGACAAGGCCGCCTCCACTTCTTGTAGGGCGTTTAGAAGAATTCGATTGTAGTCCAAGGCTACAAGACGTGTTTGGATGTTAGCCTGTTCCAAATTTGCTTCGAGTTCCGTACCGTTCCAAAGGGGCTGGGTCAAGTTGACACCCAAGGACCAGATCATTGATTCAAGATCCAGTAATTTGTCTACATCTTCACTCCGAGCCCCTACGGAAGAGTTGAGACTGAATCTTGGAAAGCGGGCCTTGTAGGCCACCATTGCGTCTTGATCAGCTGCCTTGAGACGTCGTTCCACGGCCAACAAGTCCGGTCGTCGCTGGAGTAGTTCTGAAGGGAGACCGGTTCCTGGCATCGCTGGTAAATCAGGTAATTCTTCTGGGAGGCTCAGTTGACCTGAAGGAGTTCGCCCGAGCAAGGTTTCCAGGGACTGAATGGCCTTGGTGCGCTGCAGGCGTAACCCAATAATTCGGTTGTCTTGTGAGGCGACATCGGACCGCGCCAGATGCACATCCAGAGCGTCATTCAAGTTGAGTTGGAAGCTCTCTTCCACAACCTGTAGGCGATCCAACAGATTTGCCTTACGTTGCTGAAGTAGTTGTAATTGTGCCTCTGTTTCAATTGCATCGAACCAGGCCTTGGCAACATTCGCCGCAAGTGCTAGTCGGGCTGCTTGTTGATCCCCAATCTGTGCTTCAATTGAGAGCGCAGCAGAGCGTTCCTGATTGCTGAGGCGATTCCAAAGATCGGCTTCCCACGAAATCTGAAAGTTGAGATTAAAATTCTGGGTATAGTCTCCCAAGTCAGGTGTGAGACGGCTGTAACTGTGATTGACACTGGTGCCAACGCTCGTGTTGAAATCAGGACGATTACTGACTCCCAAAGCTTTCAGCCTGCTTTGAGCGAGTTCAATCCGTAGCACTGTAGCCTGCAATCCAGGGCTGTTCTCTTGAGCTTCCTTAATCAAGGCCTGAAGTTGCTCATCCCTGAAATCTGCCAGCCAAGGTCGCACCTCTGCATAGTAAGCAGAAGGATCACTCCAATTTTGTGGTAGAGTTGGTTCTAGCTTGGTTGGTGTAGGTTCGGGCAGGTTCGTGCACCCAATCCCCAAACAGCAAGCCAAGATCAACCATCTTCCTTTAGGAAAACAGCTAAACACTCAAAACTCTGGAAAGCTTAGGTTCATGAAGATCTGATTTTTCAGTGAAATCAAATCATATCGACAGCAAGTTATAAGAATGTCGAGTGCAAAATCAGTGCGAATACGTAGTTATTTCAGGGGAGAAAAACTTTGGAGTGGAGTTGGTAGGAGGACGTTATGGAGTGGGGTTAGTCCTGGAAATGGATTTTTCGAATCATCTGGGCAGAAGCCACAGGCTGGATGACCTTGTCACGTTCATGGGCGTCGTAACCTAGCTGTTCTCCAACATCTCGGACAAAATTAGCTTCCTCCTCAGTGTATTCATCGTCAATCATCATGATTTCAACGATATAGCGGTAGATCTCCTTGCGTAAGTTTTGATCCAATCCAATGATCGAAGGGAAGGGAACTTTGGAATCTAATTGACACAACTGTTGGAAACGAAGGGGATCATGCTCAATCAATTGCAGGATGGTCTCAACATATTTGTACTCTCGTTGATCGACGCGGTGATCTGCATGAATTGCACGCCAGATCATCTGGGCTACCCAATAGCGTTGCTCTTCCTCTAACAACTCCAGCAGATTGGTGGTGAAATTGCGACGCCGTAGATAATCAATTTGTTCAATCAACTTATCTACGTCTTTCCCTGAAACACCCAGAGCCAAACGCACATCATTGATGAAATCAAGCTTGTCTTGGGACAAGGGCTGATCGACAGAGAGGATGTGAAGCAACTTGTCCAGTAGCTGAAGACTTACCGGACCTGCCAATGGATGAACTTTAATTTCTTCTTCCTCATAGTGATCTGTCGACGCGACCAGGACGGCTTGTTCAAAGATCGTCTCGACCCATTGGCTTTGCTCAACAAGAGCTTTTTTCAGCTCCTGCTGCAACTGATCGACTGGGACATTCAAGCTCAATTTGTCGACTGCATTAGGCAACAATCCCATCATCAGTTCACCACCCATTTCCAGCAATTGGCAGATTTCAGTCTGAAAAGTATTCCTTAGCTTGCTCAGTCTAACCTGATTCTCCATGCTTTGACTCGGATGGTTTCTGAAAATGGGATCATCAATTCTTGTGATTTTCTATCGTATTCAAAAACAAGAGGATCCTGATTCTTAAATAGTCTTATTTTGTCTGCATGATGCTACAATCTTTCAACATTCTCAATAAGATTGTTGACTTCTTCAAACTTGAGCTTTGCCCCTAGTAGCTAAGATGCTAAGAATTCAATTTTCCAAAGACTCAAGATGTGTAAAGTCATTGTACTCTAGCGAAACCTTCACTAATAACTGCCCAGACAAACAATGCCACTAGCCCAGATTCGTGGTCAAGAGGCTTCCATAGACTTGATTTCAAGGACCATACAGTCGAAGCGGCTGCCCTCTGCCTGGTTATTCAGTGGTCCTCCCAACGTGGGTAAGTGTCTTACTGCCCTGTTGATTGCCCAGGCGCTGAACTGTAAGACATATCAGGGCCTCGACGCCTGTGGCCAATGTGATCCTTGTCGACAAATTGAGGTTGGTAACTTTGCAGATGTCGAATTGATTGAGCCTTCTGGTCAAAACATACGCATGGAGCAAATCCAGGAGGCTTTGCGTTGGATGCAGTATCGACCAGAACGGGGACATTACCGGGTATTGATCTTGGATGAAGCTGACCGAATGAATCGGGAATCAGCCAATGCGTTTCTGAAAACACTTGAGGAACCTCCACCTCAGACAACGATTATTCTATTGACCACTTCTCCGATGCTTTTGCTGGAGACCATTCTCTCACGGTGCCAGCATGTACGCTTCCAACCCCTCTCCTCAGAGATATTGACAGATTTGTTGGCAGAGAAAACGGAACTGGCTAATGATGAGCGGAACTGGCTAATGCAGCAAGGAATGGGGAGTGTCCGGCTTGATCTGGTCAAGGATGTTCAAGGCTTACGGGAGTTGCACTCGCAATGGGGGTTCTGGTTACAACGGATTGGTGCCTCCGAAATGATGGAGATTCTCCCACGTTGTCAAGAATGGAGCTCAGCCAAGGATCTTACGTGGGAACGACTGCTAGATTGGCTCGAGACTTGGCTTCGAGACCTTGCGTGGTTGTTGCATGAGTTGCCTGAAACTGAGCTACTGAATCAAGACCAATTACCTGCTCTGCGCAAGTGCCTACAACGTTACAGTTCTGAGAGAGTACTTGCCCTCTACGAGGCGGTTTTGGAAGTCCGCCACAACATTGCCCGAAATGCCAACAAGACCCTACAATTGGAAGGGCTTTGGCTAAGGCTAAAGCATTTACAGGAAGCATGAAAAAATGGTTGCCCTTACTGTTGGGGTGCTGGCTGATTCTCAGTCTCCCGGCACAAGCTAGAACCCTGACGCCTATTGAATTGGAAACCATCCTCACTCAGGCCCGGGCACAGTTCACCAACTTTTTGCAACTCTGGCAGGAAGAGCGCTATTTCGAAATGTATGAATTCGGGGTCAGGCAATCTAAACAACAACTCAGTGTCGAAGAATTCGCTACAAGGATGGTTGAACTCGACTGGGTGCCTGTGAATGTGGATCAGGAACCACTGCAGGTCGACTTTCGTTTTCGGACGATGGTCTACGTAACAACAGTCCTTGAATTCCGACACAAGAGCTTCCCCGAACTCCAATACGGCAAACGTCAGTCTTTCCTGCTGATTCAAGAGAGAGAAGGCTGGCATCTGGACCTACTTCAGATGATTCGTACGCCCTACTACACTCCGAGTGAATAAACACTTCTTCCGCACTTTTGTCTGGGCAAACAGCCCAGCTCATTTTCCCACCAAACATGCTGACCGCTGAAACTGCATCGACATTGACAGGTCTGCTGCAACGTATCATCTATCACAAAGCTGAGAGCGGCTTTGTGATCGCCAGCTTCCAGGTTGAGGGCCAGAATGAGCCCATCACGATCAAGGGCACCCTTGGTGGCTTCAATGAAGATGAAACCCTGCAACTCAAAGGGCGCTGGCAACAGCATCCCCTCTATGGCAGCCAGTTCCTGGTAGAGGAGGCAATGCCCGTGTTGCCCTCTTCGTTGGATGGCATTCAGCGCTATCTCGCCAGTGGAATTTACTCCGGCATTGGTGAGAAGACCGCTGAGCGAATTGTTGTTGCTTTCGGGGAAGACACTTTTCGGGTGATTGACGAAGAGCCTGAGCGCCTGCTGAAGGAAGTTCCACGATTTACTCGCAAACAATTAGAAGTCTTGCATGAGGCTCGTGAAGAACAGCGGGGACTACGAGAAGTGATGACCTACCTGCACGGAGCAGGAGTTTCAAACGCTCAGGCCCAACGAATTTTTCAGCGCTATGGCCTGAACAGCATTCAAGTTTTGAGGGAAAACCCTTACCAATTGACAGAGCTGCCAGGGATTGGATTCCTGACTGCAGATGCGATCGCTCGTAAACTTGGTTTTGCTGCTGATTCATTGGAACGAGCCGTTGCTGGAACGGTTTATGTGATTGAGCAGCAAGCACAACAGGGCCATACCTGCCTGCCTCAGGAGTTGCTGTTGGAGAAAGTCTGCACAGAATTGCACCTACCTGAAGAACGTACCAGACAGGCGATTGATCACCTCTTACAAGAGCGACAACTCAAAGGCCGAGACAGTGTTCACCTGACGGGTGGGAACCAGTCGTTGCTCTCCAGACCACGTTTTTATTTTGCAGAACAGCGTATTGCAGAAAACCTGTTTCGCTTGCTGGAGAGCGCTGCGCTGACCAACTTTGGTCCTTCTGCAGAACTCCTTGACGCATGCCAGGAACGGCTCGACTTGCGCCTGGACTCAGTCCAGCATCAGGCAATACAGGCAGCCCTGCAACACAAGGTACTGATCCTCACCGGCGGTCCAGGTACCGGAAAGACAACGATTGTCCGCTTCATCCTGGAGTTGATGCTCCCACAAATTCCAGAAACGGCACTGGCAGCTCCCACAGGAAGGGCTGCCAAACGGCTCTCAGAAGCCACGGGACACTCTGCCTCAACCATTCACCGTCTATTGGAAGCTGGTAATCAAGGATTTCAGCGCAATCAGGACAATCCGCTGGAGTATGAACTGTTGATCATTGATGAGACATCAATGATTGATACCTTGCTGATGGATGCATTGTTGGAAGCGATTCCTTCTCCTTCCCGGCTGATCTTGGTTGGCGATGTGGATCAATTACCATCCGTTGGTGCAGGAGCGATTCTTCAGGATCTGATTGCTTCACAACAGATACCAGTAGTGCGGTTAGAGACCATCTTTCGACAGGCCCAGGATAGCTTGATCACTCTCAACGCCCACCGAGTCCGCAAAGGGGAGCTTCCGGATTTGGAGGGTCCTCTGAATTCAAGCGAACTGAGAGATTTCTACTTTATGCAGGAAGGTGATCCGCAGCGGATTGTTGATAAGCTACTCCGTGTCTGTACCGAACGGATTCCCGAGCGTTTTGGTTTTGATCCCCTGAATCAGGTTCAAGTACTGACCCCCATGCATCGTGGATTAACAGGATCCATTCATCTCAATCAACGCCTGCAAGAGGTTTTCAATCCGAGTGGGGAAGGGGTTGAATTTAAGCAGTGGCAGTTTCGAGTCGGCGACAAGGTGATGCAACAGGTCAATAACTACGATAAGGAAGTCTTCAATGGAGATACTGGCCAAATTCGAGAGGTGAACACCGAGACTCGAGAACTCAGGGTAGAATTTGAACACGCCATTATTCCCTACACCGCCAGTGAATTGGACCAACTGCAACTCGCCTACGCGATCTCTGTGCACAAGTCCCAAGGAAGTGAATACGCAGCAGTCTTGCTTCCGTTAACCCACCACCACTACCTCATGCTGCAACGCAATCTGCTCTACACCGCAATGACAAGGGGCAAAGAGTTGTTTGTTCTGATTGGAACCCCAGAGGCTATCGACCAGGCTGTTCGGACAGTAGGCACCCTGACCCGTTACACAGCACTGAATTACGAATTGGCCGAGGTCAGACGGATTCTCGACAAGGCTCGCTAATTCGCTCTCTCGCTTGAGATTTTCTTCTTTCACTTACCCAGATTGGGTTTGAAAATCCATTTTTTGGCTGGAAGGTCGGGCCAAAGTCGCACGGCACTTATCATGAGCAAGGAAAGCTATCTTGGACTGTCGTTGGTATTTTTTGTTTTGAGTGGTGGTTGTTTGTTTGGATATCACTTGATCGGAGCATCGGTAGACACGGAAGGATTGCTCATTGAGCCGTTTGCCCTGATCCCACTGGGCTGGTTCTTTTTACTGCTGGGGTTAGTGACCATTGGTGCTTATCTCTGGATCAGCAAAAAACCATGATTATCTAGTGTGTGCGAGGAATCGATTTCTTTGATTTGCAAAGGATTAATCTGAGAAATGCTAGCCTGGCTAAAAAAGAGATAGTAGTTTTGGATCGTACTGATTTCAGAAAGATCACAGATGCTTGACGCGCTCTCCTTAACCATCAATGAAGTTGGCTTCTTAGCAGCTGTTGCCTTTTGTGCCGGGCTAGTTCGAGGGTTTTCTGGCTTTGCGCTCTCAGCGCTGTTCATGTCATTGTCCGTGCTACTCCTACCTCCCATTGCACTACTCCCCGTTTGCTGGGTGATGGAGACCGTAGCCTCTGCGATTTTGGTGCGTGGTGGCTGGAAAGAAGCAGATCGGGGTATGGCCCTGGGTTTGATTGCTGGCGTTCTGTTTGTTATGCCGATTGGTCTGACCGTGACGGGCTGGTTGCCTGAGAATGACTCGCGCCTCGTTGCCTTGTTGCTGATCATCATTCTTGCGAGTTTGCAATTGGCGCGTATCCGTATCCAAGCACTAGCCAGTAAGCCTGGACTACTGGGCTCTGGTATCTTGGCAGGATTTGCAACAGGAATCGCCTCACTGGGTGGGATGGTGGTGGCGCTTTACGTACTAAGCCAAGACCAACCTGCACCAGTCATGCGGGCCACGCTAATCTTTTATGTAATGCTGTCTTCGGTTGTTGTACTAGTATGGCTTTTGACTTTGGGAGTGATGGACTGGCTGGCTATCAAACGTGGCTTGGCTATGACTATACCCGTCACAGCTGGTGTTTTATTGGGACAGTTTATCTTTCGACCGAGTATGGAGCGTTACTACAAAACCTTTTGTCTGGTGTTGCTATTAAGCTTGGCAACGGCATCACTACTTCACACATCGGGATTTGTTGGTTAGTTTGAATGCAACTCTGAGATTCCAGAAAATTGCCATAATGAAATAGATTCTTAAGATACCAACCAGTTCAGTCTCTCAAAAACTATTTGCGCTACACGACGAAAGCTGGTTCATCCATCCCGCATTGTGAAATCATACAAAGAATGAGATTCCAGAAAATTCTATGATCATTTTTTCTCAAATTTGCTCAAGAAAAATGGTCATCCACTGAGGACTTTATGCTCAACAATATGGAAGTTCTAATCTAATCCAGATCTATTCCTGCCTCACAGCTTATATGCGATGTACTCCATTGATCTCCACTTCTGAATCAAGCCCGCCCGTCCAAGTAGCTCAGCACCGCTGGTCCATACACCGCAAAAGACTTGTAAATCTGAAGATCTTCGGGCCAGTAACGTAGTGTTTGGGCCAACTGGTAAGCTTCTGAATCCTTCAGTTCCGCCAGTGGGCACTGGAGTATCCGGATGGTAAAGAGAATAGCACCTGTCTTGGGAAGCCTGCGGAGTGTCTGGCGTTCCAAGCGCAAGAACACTTCTGTTCCAGCATTTTCTGAGGTGAGGTTGGGTGCGGCTTCTAAAACTCCATGACCTCCCGGCTGAAAGAGTGTTGGGTCCTCATTCAAGCTCCAGTTGACACGCCACATCGGCTTCTCTGGTGTCAGACGACCCATAAACTGATTCACTGGGGCATTGATCTGCTCCCTGTATCCCGGCACTGGATCATGGATTTCGGACATCCGGCGCCCAATCTTCTCCTGTAGATTCCAACGAGTAGGGAAGCATAGTGCTGCTGCGGTCAAACGATACTCTCCAGCATCCTCGGCATCCTCTGGAACTGCCTGCATCACGCAGAGATCTTCCTGTACCAACCGCCCAGCCAATTCCAGCGGATGCATTGTTCTAACGGCCATTTCAAAAGTTGTTTGCCCAGGAGCCAGACTCTTGTCTTCCTGAATCTGTTGAAAGCGCTCCAGATGCTGTGTTTCAAGAAATGTGAGAACCAGTTCGAGTATCTCCGTGCTGGCGGCATGTGCTTCAGGGCAGGCCTGAAACACTTCATCTCGACGCTGATCGAGAAGTTCTCTCCTCAGAGCAACCTCTGTGTCGTAGCGGCCATCTAGCCAGAGCCAGTCTGCTGGAGCAAGCGGACGTAACCCCATTGTCCAGCGGTGTGGCTTTCCATCAAAAGGGAGAGGAAATGGGAAGGGCATAAGATAAGGGAAAGTGTTCTGCTACTTCAAATATCTCGTTCACTCACAGCCGGTAAACTCACGGTTTCCAAACAGTGTTGGTATTCAACTGGAGCAAACGGACTGTAGCAGTTTATTTTGGGATCGACTCAAAGGGAGTGAGAGATTTTGGGAGCTTGTGATCATGTTTTCAAATAGCCACAAATCTAAGTGAGGCTCTTGCAGGGGTTTTGATCTGAATTCAGAAAAACTTTGAAAACAATGCCCAGAGGAGGTGGATAGAGTGTGCCATGAATAAAACAAAAAGCACTGTCAGTGTTGAAGTACCTTGCTTGGCTAAACCACTAAAAAACGCCTTGAAGCCAAAAAAGTTCCGAGTTTTCTCACCAGGTCCAAATTGGGCGGTAGTCATAGTCAATTCTTGCAAGAGTAAAAACGAGATAGCGAATCAAAAATTCGATTTGAATTTACTATGATCTTAGAGTCTAAAAATAGCGAATCACAGGAATGACTACACAGTAAAGTCTAAATTCATTTCTGAAATTAGACTTAATTAGTGGGAATTTTAGGAATCTGTTCTGCCAAGAGAGAAAAAGTGGGATCCTAGTAATTAGGATCCCCATTAGGCTTAAGGAAGGCCCGCAAGATTCAACTACCGCTACCGATAATCGCAATGGCTTCAACCTCAACTAACAAAGAAGGAAGGACCAGTGCAGGAGTGGAGTAGGAAGCACTAGCTGGAACACCGGCTGGAAAAGCTTCATTGCGCGCTCTACTAAACTCGCCGTATTGAGACATATCAGTCAGGAATGTGTTGATCTTGATTACATCAGCCATTGTTGCTCCAGCAACAGCTAGCAGACTCTCAATATTTTTGAAAACCTGACTAGATTGGGTGTAAACGTCCTCGCCAATCACATTGCCCTCACTGTCTAGGGCCACTAAGCCAGATGCATAGATAGTGTGCCCAACCTTTACGCCGGCACCTATATTATATTTCTTTGTCCAAGCCCATCCTGGATCTAAACGTTCTTGTTTCTGCATATGACTCCTTGTTGCTGAATAATCTATTCGCATAAGACACAACACCCGAAATTATTAGAAATACGGATATTAAGCAAATTTATTTGGGTCAAACAAAGGTCATTATTGACAAGGTGGGATTACTAATGTTGGACAATCACGCACACAGATCGAAAAGATATTTCTGAATACGTGACGATGCGGAAGGAAAGTGTCTCACCAAGCCTTCCGAAGCAACTTTAATGACTAGAGTCCGACCATACTGTATATAGAGGAGAAGAGTTCGGGTTTCCAGAAACTAACCAAGCTCAATAACCACACCGTGCTACCAGTCAGAACGCTCCAAACCAAAATTCTCTTCCAACGACGAAAATCAGCAGGTGCCATACAGACCTCTCATGGTGAGGGTGAACGAATACAAGCCTGATGTAGGAAATATCCACGCTGGTCAAAATTTCCCACAAATTGTCTCACTGACTGAATTTGTGAAGTGCATCAGTGATAGAAAAGTTGTATCAGCTTAGCTTCTGTGTCAGAGCATATTGCTGTAATTTTCAGATTTACAGTAGCCAACATTTATTAATAAATCAATAAATATAAATATACATACATTTATTTATTTTTACAAATCATAAGTTATCGTCACACTATAATCAAAGGTTGCATAAATTGATTTCTAAACACCTGACCTCTGAATCAATCATCTACAGTACATCAAAAAATCTCGTTCAAGAGTTTGCGAGTAGAGGGGTTGCCGTTCTTTGTCCAGAAAGTCTAGGAGTCTCTTCTGAAATCCATCAACGTATTTACGAAAAGGAAAAGAAAGCAGTTCAGGATCAGCTACGAATTACTCCTGAAGTGATTCCAGAGATTTTTGATATTTTGAACGCACCCGGATTGATCGACGCCTGTGATCGACTTGTCGGCAAAAACTGGGCGATTGTGCCTTTCATTCATAATGCTCCTTTCATCAGCGGGGCTCGTGACCAACACTGGCACAAAGACGATAATGCTCCTTACAATGCTCGCAAACAGAGACATCACCAAGCGATCCAAATTGAGATGCTTTACTACCCACAAGATGTTTCATCAGAGATGGGACCAACAGCGATTGTACCGTTCAGCCACTACTGGACTTTCAACCACGAGGAGAACCACGATAACTTTGCAGGAGCTGATCACATTGACTTTGGTTACTTAATCGAGGGCTTGGAGAGCATACCCGTTAGTGGGCCTGACTCCAAATACACTTTGGAAGACATTATTCAGCGCAAAACCAAGCACGACCGTAGAATGATGGAAGCCGTTTCAGGGCTAAACTGGCCACTGACCAGTGTCTTTGAAGTTGCCCCACTGCGGGCCGGGAGTGTCCTTCTCTATTCTCACAACACTTTCCATCGTGGGAATCATCGAAGAGATGATTGGCGTCAATGGACAGAAAATCCAAGGTTTATGTGGAGATTTTGGATTTATCGCACAAATGAACCCTCGGGGACGGACTCAGGAGAGGTGGACTGGTGTGAGGAGAGCGTGGATCCTCTCACAGGCTTTGATCTGACTGAGGTGAGTTCTGGAATCAAGAGCACCTGGCGTTACCACAAGCATTGGCTAGAAACTGGTAAACCACCATCGCCAAAAATCGACGATACGATCCAATCTAATGAATATCTGAAAAAACAGGCCTTACAACTCTTCGGGCAGATGCTGGAAAAAGGAGATGAAAAGGAACCCATCCGAATTGGTGCTGCTTACGAACTTGCAGCAATCAGGGATCAGGTACTTGCCAAGGTACTACTGCGGAAAACACTTTTGAATGAGCGTGAAAGTGTCAGAAGAGCTGGAACCTATGGACTTGTCGCTCTGGGTACTGCCGCCGAAGATGTATTTTTAGAGACGATCAAATCACCAATTAAATGGCTGCGGAAGGCAGGTGTCTACGGATTGGGTGAAGTGAGTACACTGAACCAAGAAATCTTTGATGCGGTCAAGGGATGTTTACTGGAGGATGCGTCCAAATATGTGCGTTCTGTCGCTGCGGGTTCCTTGGGGTGTCTCGGTAGACGTACGATTGCATCGGGGCAAGGACTAGAGTGGATTCCAAAATGTATCGAGGTTCTCATCCGAAGTCTTCAGCAGGAAGAGAATCGGCTCTCCATGGATCGGGTACAAAAGAGAAACATCAAGTTCGTAAGACCAACGGATGAGTGTGATGTCTGTGAGGGAATGGGAATTGATTTTGGGATTGAGAGATTTGAGCCAGTCCGCTCGACAGTTCGTGAGAATGTCCTATGGGCGCTGGTGATGCTCTGCTCTCACGGAGAGGAAGTCCTCGGTGAAAATCTAGACTCTTTACTAGAGGAACTTAAGAAAATCATCAGAGAAGACCAGAATGTGATTTCTGTTGGTTTCGCAATGGATGCACTCAGCCGACTTGCCCACTTGAGAATTGGTGAGGAAGCTCCTTCCACCTCCATCATTGAGTTAAGAACTGATCTAGAGACGATTCTCAATTCATCACCGATTCAGTGTTGGGAATCCTTGGTTCGATCCGGGTTGAGGCCAGCGTCTCCCTAATTGATTCGGCATTAAAGAAGCCAGCTTCACAACCCCAAGAAACCAATCTCCGTTCACATCTTCCAGAATCCAACTCAGCACTTCGCACTCTCTCATTCAGGCTAGAGTGTAAAAGTTTGACTGAAACGATTCCATGATTCAGGTTTTACGACAGGCAATAAAAGGAAAAAATATGTCCTATCAATTCCCACTAGCAGTCTGTGCCGAAATGCTCTGGCAAGATAAGCCGATCGAGTGGCGTGTGAGCAAGTTGACGGAAATGGGATTTGCTGTGGGTTTATGGAATTGGCCAGCTCATGACCTGTACAAGCTTGAGAAAACCAAGGCCAATTTTTCAATCATGAATGGCTACCTGCGAGGACGTCTTGCTGACGATGAGGGAGCAGCAGAACTCCTTGCTACAGCAAAAGAGACCATTGTTGTTGGGAAACGACTCAACGTGGATCGACTGAACCTCCATGGCACCGGTTTGGGCGAGGGAGGATTGCCAGTACAACCTTGTGAAACAGTAACTGGAGCGATGTGGCTGAAAGCTGTGGATACACTAAATCGTGTCGCAGACCTGGCTGACAAAGAGGGAGTTGTCTTTGCTCTTGAAAATCTGAACCTGCCGGTGGACCACCCAGGAGTACCTTTCGCTTTGGCGGAAGACACCCTAGCTTTGGTTGCTGCAGTCAACCGCCCCAATTTGAAGCTCAATCTGGATTTATATCATGTGCAGATTGGCGAAGGGAACCTGATTGAAATGTGCCGAAAATGTCTACCCTACATTGGTGAAATCCAAGTTGCCGATGTGCCAGGTCGGAAGGAACCTGGAACTGGAGAAATCAATTACCCAAAGATTGCCGAAGCTCTCTATCAAATGGGCTACCGGGGACCTGTTGCCATGGAAGCGTACGCATCTGGTGATCCCGAAGAGGCAATTGAAGCATTTCAAAAGGCATTCACAATTGCTGATGCTCGTTAATTCAAGAATATAAATACCGATACAAGGACATCATGACCAAATGGGTTCAAGTCTGTGCTGCTGATGATATTGAAGAAGAAGATGTGATTCGCTTTGATCACGGTGATCGAACGTTTGCGGTCTATCGTTCTCCAGATGATGAATACTACGCTACCGATGGTCTGTGCACTCATGAAAAAATTCATCTGGCCGATGGCCTCGTGATGGATAATGTCATCGAATGCCCAAAGCACAACGGCAGGTTTGACTACACCGATGGTAGCGCATTGGGAGCCCCCGTTTGCGTAAATCTACAGACTTATCCTGTAAAGGTAGAAGACGGCCTCGTATTTATCAGCTTGTAAAGCAAAGGTAGTCTGATGGAGTCCCTCACGATCATTGGTGCCGGTGAAGCAGGCACCCGAGCTGCCCTCCATTTGCGAGAAAGCAACTGGGATGGTGAGATCGTTTTGATTGGCCAGGAACCCCACACACCCTACGAACGCCCTCCCCTTTTCAAAACTTTACTCGCCGAAGGCATTCCACCTCCCTTGTTATCCTCTGCCGAGCAGCTGCAAGAACTTCAAATCCAATTTCTACAGAGTAGCCAGGTCGCTGAGATTGACCGTCAATCCCACCGGCTGCGACTCCAAAATGACGAGTTCTTTCCTTACAATAAATTATTGATTGCCACAGGAGCGAGTGCTCGCAAACTGACCTGCACCGGAGGTGAGCACGCTCTTGTTTTGCGTAATCTGGACGAGGCCCTTGCATTTTGTTGCTTGCTGGCTCCAGGCAAACACCTGATTCTGATTGGAGCAGGTTTCATTGGCTTGGAATTGGCGGCCAGTGCCCGAAAGGTAGACTGTAAAGTAACTGTTTTGGAGATGGCGCAAAGAATCCTTGGACGTGCTGTACCGCCCGAGGTTGCGGAGGTTGTTGCCTCTGAACACAAGCGACAGGGTGTAGAGATTCGATGTGATATCGAATTGGATCAGATCCAGGCATCGAAAAGTGGCTACACCATTGAATTGAAGAATGGTGAGTCCATTTCAGGTGATTTGGTTGTCGCTGGAATTGGTGCTGTCCCTGAAGTTGCCTTGGCAGAAGCAGCGGGCTTGGATATCGAGAATGGGGTTTCTGTCAATGCGTTCCTGCAGACCTCGGATCCAGATATTTACGCGGTAGGTGACTGTTGCTCCTTTCCTCATCCTCTGTATGAGCAGCAACGTATGCGCCTGGAGATGTGGCGTTGCGCCCGAGATCAAGCAGAGTGTGCCGTGCAAAATCTTTTGGGGGAAACTAAGGAATTCAGCGCTATCCCATGGTTCTGGAGTGATCAGTTTGAACTCAGTTTGCAGGTGGCAGGGCTTCCTTCTTTTGCAAAACGAGTCATCCCACGAACCCGACCGGATGGAGTAACGATCTATTTCGGATTGAATGATCAGGAACAGTTGGTTTCTGCAGCTGGAATAGGAACTGGAAACAGTGTCGCCAAAGATATTCGTCTAGCCGAAATGTTGATTGCTGCCCAAAAAACGATGAATCCAGCAGAACTCTGCGATCCCAAGCTGAATCTCAAGAAGCTCTTGAAGAGCTGACCCGCAAACATCACCCATCTCTTTGACTCTGTATATGACTAAGGTCGTTTTCCTCTCTCATGGAGGAGGTCCCCTACCCTTGCTGGGCGATCCCAATCATATTGAGCTGATTCAGCATCTTCGGCAGCTCTCGCAGGACTTGGAAGCGCCTAAACAAATTCTGGTGATCAGTGCCCACTGGGAGGCTAGTGTGATCCAGATTACACATCACTCCAATCCTCCACTGCTTTACGACTACTACGGCTTTCCAGAGCAGTCCTATCATCTTGACTATCCAGTTCCCGGTTCACCAGCGCTAGCAGAGGCCGTCCAGGGGCAACTCAGAAAACAAGGAATCGCTGCGGAGTTGGAGCAAAGCCGCGGACTGGATCACGGCGTATTTGTACCGTTGATGCTGATGTATCCTAACGCCGACATTCCCTGCATCCAGGTTTCCCTGCAGCAGAGTCTTGACCCATTGGCCCATTTGCAACTCGGGCAGGCCCTGGCTTCTCTGGATCAGGAAGGGTTACTGATTCTCTGCTCAGGGTTTTCCTTTCACAACATGCAGGCTTTCTTCCAGCAGGGTGCAGGAATTCCAGATGCCAAGAATTTGGCTTTTGAAACTTGGCTG
>JACLAC010009035.1_pt1 | contig 19711 bp, 8 predicted proteins | sample 8027881 | NCBI WGS metagenome assembly JACLAC01 (sample SAMN15725517, study PRJNA655200) | protist metagenome | isolation source: fluorescence activated cell sorting (FACS) single amplified genomes of... | place: Spain: Blaines Bay Microbial Observatory, Mediterranean Sea | collected 2016-01-19 | reverse complement strand
TTGCGTCAAGCACGTACACATGTAAGAAAATTACGTGATATATTAACGACATCCAAACGTCCTCAACTTCCAGCATTTGTCCGTAACTATGCGAAGGCGAAAGCGGAGAAAGCAGAAAAAATAGAGAAAGCCAAACAAGCTGAACTTGCTGCTGCTGCTGCTGCTGCATCTAGTACTGCTGTTGTTGTACAAGAAGAAGAGAAAAAGGAAGAAGCAACACATACAACTGGCAAAGTAGAGGAAGTAACCACAGTAGAGGAAAAGCTGACAAGTGATAACATAATAACAGATCAAAAAAAACCCGAAGAAAAGAAAAAAGAATCAAAAACACCAGAACAAATTGAAGAAGAAAAACGACTGATTCTTGAAGAAAGTGAAAAAGTTACTGCAATGGGTATGTCAATGCCATCCATTGCAGGAGCAGTTTCACACAATATTAGTTTAGCTGATTTTTACTCTGAAAATGGTGGATACTACAAAGATGAAACCATACTTTCTGTAGGTGGTGGCAGTAATCAAAACATTGATGACGCAAAAACTGCACTTGAAGCTACTTTAGATGATTGGAAGAACAGTGACACGAAAACATTCAAGACAAACAGCAAAAAAAGTAAAAACAAGAAAAAGAAGAAAGTTAGCAACGTTGATGTATCCATTGTGTTTTCCGGTTGGAACCCACCACCACCAAATCGTCAGATGATGGGCGATTTAATGTATTTAATTGTCGAAACATCTAATACCGAACATCATGTAACTGCATGCCCACTTGGTTTTTATATCAATTCTACATACCGTGATACATTTAATCCATCACCAGCAGCACCTGTATCATTATCATCAACCACAACAACATCACAGGGTGGTTCCAATAATAATAATTCGACATATTTATACCATGATTTGTTAGATTTGATTAAAAAAATTAGTCCATCATTTGAAAAAATGTACCAACAAACGGTAAAACACAATCAAACAATTGAACAATTTTCATCACCAAATTCAGTTTTGAGTGATGTTTGGGATGCACTTTTATCCGTTCCTGGAACAAAAACTGGACCATCACATCAATGGAACGTTTATGTTCCAACAGAAAACAACAACAATGACACATCCTTATCTAAGTCATCCAAATCATCCAAAACGAGCAAGATGGAATACAATCATAGCTACGATATGAATCGTGCAGAAAATGATTTAACTGATACTTTTGGTATGGATGAACGTGGTGCATTACGTGACTGGAATGAAGAGTACCAACAAAGTAAAGAATTACCTTTCCACACTGTTCAAGATCGTCTTGTACGCGCACGAACATTGTACAAACATCAAACTGATTTTGTTAATGCTGCGCGTTGTGGAGCTGAAGCTATTATTAATGGTCATGTGTTGTCCATAAATCCGATGGATGAACCTAGTGCTAGAGTATACGTTTTTAATAACATTTTTTTTAGTTTAAGCGTACCAGGTGCTGGTAGAGATGCTGCACACGATGGCACTGAAGAAGCAACGACAGCTGCCGTGGTTTCATCAACTTTTGAATCTAGAAATGACAAAGTTCCTGCCAGTAAACATGATTTGCATGGGAATTTAGCAATGAATATGGCAGATATACCAGGTTTACATACATTGGCAACAGTTGTTGTGGATTACATGGGACAACGTGTTGTTGCACAGAGTATAATACCTGGTATTCTGCAAGGAGAACACAACTCAAAATTGGTGTATGGCTCCATTGATGGTGGCATTACAATAGCATCTGATCCTGTAATGCATGATTTAATGAAACAAGCTTCGAAACATCTACTGGTAGGCGAAAGAATTGTTACACCTTTGGGACACAAAGAGAAAGAAAGTAGTGAAGGAGAACAGAAGAAAGCAAAAGTATTGGAAGAGCGCGCGCTACAGACATGTGCTGATACTAAGCCCGTGCCACTGTGCGGACCTGTTGATTGTAAAGGTATGGAAGGATGCGATGGACGTCATTATGTATTAGACTTGGTAAATATGCTACCTGTTGATGCAAATTGGACAAAAGATTTGTCCAAGATTAAATCCAACCCTGCAACATCAAAACCAAGAGTAATAACATCCTCTGGAATAAGTCGTGCGCCGAAAGGTTGTCGTGAATCGTTGTGCTTATTACGCCCAGAACTTGTGCGTCAATACGCTAATTGGAAAATTTCAAAAGCCAAAGATGTTGTTATTCAACAACATCACAAAAAATTGAAAGAAAGAGAAGTTACTGCAAAAAAGAAAGCAGAAGAAGGCGGTGAACAGAAAGATACCGAAGACACAAAGAAGGCCAATGCTGAAACGAAAGAGGAAGATAAAAAGGAGTCAGCAGCACTACGAGCCGCACTAGTAAAAGCCATGGTGCCACCCTTAGTAAATCCTAATGTATTCAGTAAACACAAATATACAGATGTCACAACATCCGACGATGAAACAAAAACAACCATTGAGAAAGATGAAGAGATGATTGATAATATCTGTTCTTACTTGATCGAATTTGTTATACCAAACTTTTTAAGAGATGTAAAATTATCCAATTTACTTTTAGTTGATGGTTCTTCATTAATTACTACTATGCATCAACGCGGTATCAATGTGCGTTATTTAGGTCATATGGCATCGATATGGATTCAAGATTATAATCTTGGTAGAGACAGTCGTCTTCGCTATCTTCAACAACAACAAGTAAAGCAACAAGAAGAAGAGAACGAGAAAAATGGTACAGCTTCAAGTAAAAAGGAAGCAAAAGGTTCATTACCAAAAATTGTATTATCAGATGAGGATGATGTACGTCGTTCATATTTCTTGCGTCTAGCAGAAATAGAAATGATTGCAAGAACTGTGCGCCACAAAATCAGTACATTGTTGCGTGAAAATCAAAACATTATGGTTGCACCTGGTGCAATAATAGCAACATTTTTATCTAAAATGATGACAAAAAAAGGAGGTCTTGGCTATAAACAAGATGATGAAAAATCCAATGAAGAAGACATAAAACACGATTCATACTTTACACCATCACCAGCTTTTGATTTCACTGTAAAGGCAGGTTCAAAATTTATTCCATCAACTGGACGTGAAATGTGGAATGATATTACAAGAGATGTATATTCTAAATTTCGTTATAATTTACACGTATGGCCAGGCCAATACGAAGATACTACTTCACAAACAAATAATAAAAATCGACGTAGTATATTAATGGATATTGATCGAATTGCATTGTTGCGTCGTGTGTGTCAATTGTTAGGTATATCCATTAAATCTAGAAAATATGATTTTGATAGTATAAGTCCAATTGACAGTACAGATATACATAACATGTTACCAATAATGAAAGATGGTTTTACAAAATGTCAAATGAAAGACATTGTTGAATTAATTGAATATGGTAGATCTTGCTTGAACAAAAGACAATTAAATGAAGCTCATATTGCTTTATCAGAAGCATTGGTATATTTGTATCAAGTTGTCGGTGTAATGCATGAATATGTTGCAGTTGCATGCTCATTACTAGCACAAACTTACTATGCTGGTTCAAATATTGAACAAGCCATTTTATTTGAACAAAGAGCTTTATGTTTGTATGAAAGAATGGGTGGTGGTTCAAGTAACAGTGGTACTAGTGGTAGCAGTAGTGGTTATGATTCTTATCAAGTTATACATTCACATAACTTTTTAGCTACATTGTACAGCAAATTAAAGTTTGGGCATAAAATGGCAGCTAAACATATGGTAAGATATTTATATCTTCAACGAATAGCGTGTGGTCAATATCACTCTGATATGAATAACAGTTTAATTAAATTAGGTAATATATACCAATCTATTGGTCGTTTAGATCAAGCATGTAAAGCATATCAATATGCATTGAGTAAAAGTATACCTAACACTATTAATTTTGGCACATGCTTGCATTTGCTAGCCAAAGTATTCTACTTGGGTAATCAACATGAAGATGCTTTGACTCATGTTCGAGAAGTAAGCTACATTCTTTTATTAGATTCTTATTATGATCCTTTATCTTCAGTGACTATATGCTTACACCCCCTTCCACACTGTTTCTCCCACCCCATCTTAGGCATATAAAATATACAAAAATATTTTAGGACCACAAAACGCTCATACACAACAATGCGCAAAACAAATGAAACAATTCACCGTGTTATGTGTTCAAAAACAAAAAGTCAAACAAAATGTTTTATTGGAAGCAGAACAAAAATCAGCAGCAAAGGCAGCAGCAGCAGTAAAACAATCTACTGAATCGCGTAGAAAGAAGAAGAAGAAGAAGAAGAAGAAACAAAAAAATTGAACGAATGAGTTTATTTTTGCCACTTTTCACACTTTAACATTCAGAGTGATTTATTATTCTCATGTTTATTACAAACCTCCCCTAACATCTTCTACATATGAACGAGACATTTTTGAATATTCATCCTTTTTGCGTCGACGTTTAGTAGGATACAACAAAGAGAAATAAAGTAATAAACAGTTAACGAAAATACTCTTTTTTATACCTGTGCTACACATGTAGAAGGTAAGGTTTATAACGCTACAGTACACTGGTAGTAGAATTATTACCTTTCTCTTGTCTTTAATTTTTGTGAAGATTGAATTCGTTTTCGGGCTTCTTTATTTGTACCACCAGCAGATAAATTTAATGATTTGGTTATTTTTCATGACACTTTTTGATTGTCGCATTCAGATTCTGAAGTTGTTAATAATACTAATATCTTGGTGCTGAGTACTTAACTTGTAGCCGCTCTGGTGCTGCTGCTCGTGGCAGTGGCGAATGATAACTTCGATGACGGCGATGAAGACGATGAAGACGATGAAGACGATGAAGACGATGAAGACGATGAAGACGATGAAGGCGATGAAGGCAATGAAAAAGATGAAGGCAATGAAAAAGATGATGACGACACTGATTGAGACGATGACGACGATGACGATAACGACGATGACGACGATGACGATAACGACGACGACGACGATGACGACGATTAAAAGTAGAAGACATTATGTCCCCTGGTATCGATATTAGTTCCTTTTACTAACTTTATGTGGTGTCCATGTACTTCTACTACCATCACTGAAAAAGGTTTTGCCTGTTGTTGGATCAACAGCACTTTTCCAGTTCCCTTGATCATCACTACTGCTGCCTGCCGTCCCAGTTTCCCATGAACCTTCAATAGTATGTACAGTAGATTGTGATGAATCGGTTGTTTCGGACCCTAAATTTATTTGGCCAAATTCTTTCTTATCTCTTTTAGCTTTTCTTTTTGATTTCTTCATCAAATTCACTTTTAATTATTTGGGCGAATAAATGAATAAATAATGCCAGTGAGTGGGGGTGTTAAAACACTAACCTAATCATGTTAAAATAATATTAATTCACAAAAATAAACAACTTACTGTTTTTAATGCTATGTTGGGCATTTTTGTTTTTTTCATTTCTCAATGCCGACTTTAATTGATTATTTTGTGCATTTATTTCTACTTGCTCCTTTTTAATTCTTAATAATTCTTTTTGATCAATGCCACGATTTTGTAAGGGATTCTCATTCATTTCAATATCACCGTCATCAATATTGTTCGAAACCTTTTCAAGTAATTTTGCATTTTTATCTTGACTACCAAAACATTTAACGAGGAAATGTACACATCCACATTGTTCTTCATCACCACATAATTCTGCAATAACAACTACAAAATAATAAATTAACGATAGCGTTATTATAATAACAACAACTGTACCTATCAAATCTTGTTGCCACACTTGCCTATCATCATCAAATTTTCCTGTTGTAAACATAATACCAGCAGCACATACTACTATTGCACACCCCAATAAAATTAATTCAACTGTATTATAATCAAAGAAATAATTTGATTTGATTTTCTTCCTTTTAACTACTCTTGTTTCAGAAACTTCGTTAAAACCAACTTTCACACTAACTCTTCTTCTTTTCATTTTATTGGTTGCTTCCTTTCTTCTTTTAACATTTAATATTGCTGATTCCATTAATATATTTTTCTCAACGCCTTCTAATACGTTATCTTCATGATATTTAACTTCAAGTAATCTTTCAACTTCACTCATATACGGCTTGTTTCTTACTTGTAAAACATAAGCGGAAAATAATATTAATAATGTAGCAGCCAATTGAAAGCCAGGATTTGAATAAAATACAACAGCAACAATTGCTATTGCTACTTTACGATAAATAATCCATAAGAGCCAATATACCTTCCCTGGCTTATAATGATAATATAATTGATGATATTTAATGCGTACCTATTTTATAGAAGAGAGGGGGGAGGTAGAGATATGAAAAGATGTTAAAAATATGTTCAGTACCTCTCATTAAACAGTGTAAAAATACTTACAGCCCACGTTGCATCAGTTGCTTCGTCTGCAGAATCACCTAGACCATATGCTCGTAGTAATTGATCCAACTTAATAGGTTTTTTATTTTTAATAATGATAAAGAAAACTAATAATGGAAATCCAATTGTATAAATGCATAGAAATAATGTTGCTGGTACTATAAAATTACTTTGGTAAAAATCTTTTGTATCCTCGTGTCTAGATGCATCATAACATCTACATAATCCATACGGACATTCTGGGGATGAAAAAGTTGTCCAGTAAAACCCATCATCTGGTGTTGTTGGATTACAAGTAAAAATTTCTAATGCTCTTCTTGTTACTGTTAAATACAAAAAATAGACGATAATTAAGAAGATGGATATGTACCATCTCCAATCAAATTTTTCTTGTCTGCAACACGATTTACAAAATTTAGATTTTATAAATTTAAATGAAAAAAGTAAATACATTAATTCTAAGACAACGAATGGTGCAGCCATTGTTAAACCAAATTTTAAGAAATAAGTTAAATTTGGATCCAAACATTCCGGTGCTGCAATATCAATATTTACGTTAAAAAACGAAAAAATAAATAAAATATCTTTAAAATACGATGGCCATGGTATGTTTGAACCTGCAAATATAGCTAGCACTTGAAAATAATCAACACCAATTGGTATAAATGCCATATTTACTTTTTTACTTTCTAACCATGAAGCACCTATCATAGCAAATATAATCGCCATTATAAACATTACAATAATAACAATCACATTAGTAGGACACTTTTCACATTCACCATTAATACGGTGGTATCCTTCAATTTGTGTACCATTCTTCAAAGTTAGTCCTCTTGTACATTCTCCACATCTAGGTGCGCCTGTACAACGACATTGACCAACCATACGATTTGACGCATTTGAGAAGATTGGATTACTAAAATCACAAATTGCACAATCACCCGGACGATCGTAAGAGCATCCACCTAGTGCTAAAGATTCAATTAATTCTTGACCACTTTTTGTTTTGCAATCATAGTCACTTGAACAGGAGCGAATGCTATTTTCAGATTCATCATCCTTCTTTTTATTACTTGCATACCAATTATTACACATATGATACAATCCTTCATATCCTTTACTACATTCATTGTTTCCAAGACATGCATTAGTTGGTTCACATGGTACAAAATCAAATACAAATTGTTTATTTATTAAATGTGGAAACTTTTTATCAACGCATTTTAGAAATGTTTTTGTATTTGTAGATGATGCACTAGCAGTGATTGGTGTTGTTCTTTTATGCAATAAACAGGAATCTTCTTCTAAGCATTCTTTATTTGTTAATTGGTTACATTTAATGGTTGTTATCATTGTTTGATATCGATTATTTGGTGATGTTCTTTGTTTAATTTCACTGATATCTTTTGATATCCATAGTTTACTTCTCCAAAATCCTTGCTTTGATGTTGGGTCATAGTACGTGTAAAAGGGTCCGTTGTTCCCTTTTGGAATGCCAGGCACGCCACACAGAGCACCTTCTGGACACGGTAAACATAATTCACCTAGACCACTATTTTCATTTACACAAGGTTTTGTTGTATAAAACGATGCTGATTTATTTTCAGTACCAATTGAGTTACATGGCCTACCAAAATATTTTTTTGTTTCACCAGTGGATTTATTTGTTTCACCTGTCGTGCATATACTAAACATTCTTTGCTCATTATAAGCTCTATAAAAATTCACGTAATAATCAAATGTTGTTAAAGCAACATATAAGGAGACTTCCTTTGAGCCAGCAACATCTGTTGTTGGTATGCATTCAATGTATGGTCTACCTGTTTCTCGGTGAACTGGTTGCCATGTTGCATCGTTACATTTTTTACCACCTATAGTCATATTTACTTCAGAAGACAATTCACCAAAACCATCATCTGCTGTAATAGATAATTTTTCTGGTTCTCTTGCATCATATGGTGTGGGTGAAAATTCAATGTCTTTTGGTGGATCAAAATTATAAGTTTGTTCATTGCCAGGTAATATTTGATTACCAACTCTTAAACGCAGTTTACGATTACCACCTAATCCTTTTGGTGCTTTTATTTTAATTTTTACATGTGTATGTTCAATTATTGTACCAGCCAAACTATCACTAGCAATAATTTCACAATTTGGTGAAGTACAGGTAGCAGAGGAGGACCAATCTCCACCAACGGCTAACATTTCAATGTTAGCATCACCTAAACCAAAGGAAGATCCTTCAAATGTAACAGTAGCAAAATTGTTACACTTACGTTTGGTCCCTGGATCTGTAAAAAAGCGTTCGCGCCAATCAGAAGCATCTTCAAAATCAGTGCAGCCGGATGTAGGTCCATGATTTGGTCTCATGGCACTTATTAATGGTGGTAAATATGATCCAGGTAAAACGGTTGTACCTGCTGGATATCCACTAACAGAGATAGGTATTGGTACTGTTGGATTCGGAAATGAATATTTTTCACTAGTTTGGCCATTAATTGTAACAGCTACTTTTATACCTGATTTACCTTGACCAGGTGGCATATTTATTTTCTTAATGTGTAAATGGTCGTGTACATTTATTGTCGCATAATCAAATTGTCTTGTAAAGATACTTTTACCAAAATAGTAATGTACATTAATAATAGCTGATTGTGTGCCAAAATTAGTACCTGTAATAGTAATTAATGATGATCCATCGGTAGGACCAAACTTCGGTGTGACGTCTGTTATTGTTGGAACATCATATGAATATTTCATACTTGTTTCACTTGATTTTTGTTTGCCAATTTCAACATTCACTATATGATCAGCACCTTGCCCAGCTGGTACAGCAAATTCGATTAATTGATTGGACCACGTTAACAATGTGCCAGTTGTTGATACTAGATTATCAATTAATATACGTGTTTTATATACATCATATTCATTCGTTCCTTGTGTCATTTTAATACCATCTTTATACAATGTACGATATTGACTTCTAGAGACATCGTTCCAACCTAGTACATTCGATCCAAAATGGTTACCAGCAATAGAGATTTTCCCAGGTGAACCAGAATATTGATAGCCAGGACTCGCACCTGTTGGTAATGGTGCTGGTACGGTGACAACAGACGTAATAGTTGGTGCTTTAAAGCAGATCGCTGCAGCAGCTGATCGTTGTTGTTTGGTTTTTGCTTCATTTTTACCTGCTATTATACGTATTAAATGATTTCTTCCTAATCCAGCTGTAATAGTTGCTGTGAAGGATGTATGTGTATTATCAATATTACCATCATCATGTTTTGTCCAGCGATCTTGATCATTACAACATGTTTCTGGTTCCAGTTCACCACATGCAATTGGATCAACAACACAAAATTCAAATGCTGGCGTTAGCCCAAAATTGTTTCCTTGTATTGTTAATACACCACCACTAGCATCTAATGCACCTGAGCATGATGTTAATGTTGGTTGTGCACTAACAATATTCGTGCCATCCAATAATTTTAAAATTGTTGGTACAAAATAACCACCAAAACCAATTGTACCAGATACAACACTGCCAAAAGATACATACAATGATAAATCTCGACCTTCACCAGGTGGTACGTAGACAGTTATTGTACAAAATGCACCAATAGTGCCATCTGTTGGTGTGCAACTTTTCTTGGACCATCCTGGTGCACCATTTGCAAAATTAGCTGGTGCGCCTGATGGCGGTGTGCATCCAGTTGCACCTGTATAATCACCAGCAGCGGAACAACCATATAATTTTGTTGGTGCTTTTGAATTAATTTCAATAAAAACAATTAAACCATTTTGTAATTTTGTATTTAATCCGTCACCTACATTAAATATCTTTAAATCAAACGTATCATGGACATTCGGATCTGCTGAACTCATACCAGTTGTTTCAGATATTTTAGCACGTACTTCTGCTTTATTGTCATCATCCTCAAATGATGGTGGTGCTGCTGCAATCACAATAGACTTTGTTTTACGATCACCAACTTCAATTTCCAAAGTTCCAGGAAAATCAGACGCTGCCCATTCAGCTACATTCCATGTTGATGCTGCTGCTATACATGCAGCCTGTGATACTTCACGTCCACCACTTGTTACAGTACATGCACCATTCCATGCACCTTGTGTTTCACATGCTACTTGATTTAAATAATCTCCGTTGCTACAATATGATGTTTGTAATCTTGAAAACGATGCACTTGTATGTGACCATGATGTTTGTGGTACAATATAACACTGACCATTTCCTGCTGTTGATGAATCTGCACTTTTACATAATCGTGCATTTCCTGTTCCACTACTCCCAAAATTGACACCATCAACACTAAATGTATAAGTAGAACCTGAATCCTCTGTCCGTGCACCTTGACCAGATATACTAGGTGCAGCATATGAGTACGTACTCCAAGGAGACGTACTACTACCTATAATACCTATTGCACCTGTAATAACCATATGTACTTGCACTTTCACACCCCATATTGCCATACCTCTCGTTGTCATAGGATCTGATGTGATAACAAATGTATTTACACCTTCCTTACCTGGTACAACTTCTCTCTTCTCATACAATGCATCCGATGTTGGGTAGTAGGAAACAATACCATTATGGCCAACTTTCATTATATATGTATTATCTGCTATAGTTACAGAACTTACATCAAAATCAAATGTTGTTGTTGTTGGTGTACCTGTTACAACCCAAGTTTTTTTATTTAACACATTAGTAGCATATGTTTCATAACCTACATTTGATAAACTAAAGGTCATACCAACAGTAATTTTGTTAGCAGTATCTACAGGTTGATGTGTGACAGTAGCTGTTGATCCAGATACAATAATTTGTGTTACTTTTAATTCTGTTGGCCTAGCAATTCGTACTAATGCCGTTGCAGTCAATGAATCATCTGATAATAATCCAATAGGATAAGCATTAGTATCACTACTAACCAATTGCAATTGTGTTGTACCACCAGTTGGAATGTCTGTAATAGAACCGCCTGTACTAACTGCAATATTCGGTGTAGACAATGTAGTGTAGGATGTTTTTCCTGTCAACGTATCAGGTGATGGATCACTTATCCTAACTTTATTTGATTTTACACGCCAACGATGATTGGTACCAAGACCTTTTGGTACTGTACAAATTAATGACGTGAAAGGTGATGTTGGTGTATCACAATCATTGGATGGATTCACATTGAATCCATATCCATTTGGACCAAAACTAATGGATGTTATAATAGGACCCAGATTTTCACCAACTAATTGAACACGACTACCACCTGTTGGTACTAATGCATGCGGTGTAGGATTATTTGTTACTTGTACAATACTTGTAATTTTTGCAGGTCCCGGTCTAGCACAAATATGTAACGTAATTTTAGACATACACCATCCATAATTTGCTGCAGGTAACACTTTGATTGAATTTGTGCCACCATAAAGATATGGTGTTGAAATATCAGAATCGTCCAATTCAACTACAGATGATTTAAAACAATCACCGCACTGCCACCTACCATCGACACCGGAACCAAACATTTTATATTTTGCATCATTAAATATTTTTGAATTTAATTTGACATTTGCAAAATTTTCTGCTACAATACCATCTGCACCCATAGATCCGTGTGCTACAACGGACATTCTTGTAATTTCACGACCTCGTACATTATCTGTTGCAATTAATGAGGCGTCACGTGCTGGATCTGTAAAAGACATATCTGGCCATGACCCATCTTCATTTCTTGCGCACCAAAAATCACCACTGCATATTTCACATGTTGATTTATAAGTACTTGGTGCATTACCACGTGGTGATGGAACACATTTAGAGCTGGCTGCATTTTTGCAGTCATCATCAAAAGTTGGAAAGGTTTGCAATGCACATGATGTCTCTGATGAACATAATCCAAGTGCACTTGATGTATCAGCTGATCCGGGTAAATTAAGACAACTAGGCTCACATCCGAAACCAGGACAACTATTATCACTTCCTAACACAGCTGTCAATACTTGTATTCTACTGACACCCCAATATTCATCATTTATACTTTGATCTACAGTTGATTGAAAATCCAGCTTAATAGTAGTGGCACTGTTTGGTACACCTACCCATATATCAACATCAACCCAACAAACCATATTATTGTTACCGCCCCAAGGTTCATAAACTTGTGCATTTGTGTGTTTTTTAAATGTTGTTGATTGTTGTGGTGTAATATCACCCAATACAGAGGCATCACTCCACACACAATCTTTTGCTCCACCTGTCCACGCTGGACTACTTGCATCGTTAATTGTTAACCAATTTAACTCACCATTATCCCAACTATCAACAGCCCAACTTCTAAATTTAATATTTATTTTACCTGCTCTTGAACCAGCAGTATTGCCATGGCTACCAATATTTATTGTTCTTGAAATTGACTGTACTGACACCCCATTATGAAAACCGACTAAAATTCCTTCACACGTAGTACTAGATACACTATCGCAATTACGCCAACTAGAGAAGGAATTATATGGTGCATTTGGATTAGATGCCATTACAATACTTGTTGCACTATTACCACTATTAGATATACTAACAGTTTTTCTTGCAGAACCTTGTTGATAGATCCATCCATTTAAATCTAATGTTTTTTTATTTGTATTTTTAGATGCTGACGTATAACAATTGTATTTTTCTGTCATAACTGTTGTACCCCATTTATATGGTTGAATGGTTGCTGGTGATGTATCATATGTATCTGAGCTTGAATACAACTGCATTAAATCAAATCCGCAATATCCATTTTCAATTTGGTAACTTGAACTAGTTGTACGCCATGCAGAGTTCAATGTACCAACTGCATTACAAGTTATTTCAACACGAAGAGTATTTGTATTTGTACTAGTCGCTGGTATTGTGATATCAACATATTTTGAACATATACCGCCAGTTGGATTTGACGACCATCTTACTTTACCTGGCTCCCATATTGTATTATCATTTATATTACGATCAAAATTTGGATCACTTAAACAATCAATATAAGATTTACGATGTTCTGACCATGATCCAATGACATTACTATTACTATCTCTAATTTTAATAGTCATTCCTGAACCTTTTGATCCACCATATAAATCGTTTGCAAATACACGCATTGTTAATTTAACAGCTTTGTTTTTAAACAAAAAACTGTTACTACCAGTACCATGTGTGAATGTTTTGGATGTACCTTGAGTTTTGAAAAAAGGTCCATGCATAGTACGACATGTTGCTGCTTGATATTCAGTTGGTGAAGATGGTACTTTAGGTGGTTTTTTACCACTACAAGTTTCTGACCATGACATGGGAATGTCTGAACTACCAGTTGGTGGTATACCAGTACCAGCAAATACATTTGTTGACGCATACCCAGTATCAGCAGAATTCCATGGTAATTGTCTTTCTGAAGTCCAACCATCTGTTTCAATATAATGCCCACATGAATCAGATTTAACATCGTCGTATATTTTTGTCCATCTTTGTGAAATATTATCAGCATCACCACAACATGCTGGATATATGTTTAATTTTGCTGGTGAACCGGCACTAAACGAATATGTTCCAGGTACTGTAAAACGTGCTGTCTTAGAAGCACAGTGTGGTTGACCAGCAGCTGATGTTGTTGGTCTTGCTGTTGTAACATATGCACTCCCCTGACATTTTGTACCAGATAAACATTGCGTCTTTGTCCAAACATATTCATTTTGCATATTACATGAAACAGCATCCTTAAAATGTTTACCGTTTTGTATTTCAAACATGGAACACATACGCATTCCAGCAGCTGTACAATATGCTTCGGCTTCCATATAATTGACAGCACCTTCGTCTCCTAGCTTAACACATTTATCACCATCCATTCCAGCGGAAGTAGAACAAGCAGGTCGAGCATATCCACCATCAGACAATGCTTTAGTAGAACATTTTTTTGTAGTCCCACAGTAACCATCTTCTGGTGTTTGTCCAATATGAATGCATCGTTTTGGGCTTCTACTGGCACCAGAAGCATCAGCAGTTGTCACATAAGTTGCAGAAGTGGATGCAGCGTCTGGATATATGCAACTTTTACCACCTTTAAGAACTTGCTCAATCGTAATAACATCTGAATCACAGGGACAGTTACATACAATATTTGTAGGGTCACCATCACAAACGTCAACGGTATTACCTTGACTATCTTTTACAAAGTGTTTGATCCATGATTCACCTCTTTTAGTGACTTCAGTTGGTATTTGTCCAAGGCATCCATGTACAAAGATGCACCAAAGTAGCCCTGAAAATACTGGTTTTATCATTATATTGTTGATATTGTATTGTAGACCAATATATTGTTTATAATAAAAGATGCCAATTTAAATTAAATTTAAATTCTAATTCTCAGACTCTCCTCTCTTGCTGGATAACTGGATTAGATTAGGATCTCTCTTGTCTTGGATCTTTTCAATCTCTTAATCTTAATCGTCTAGTTCCTATATAGGAACTAAACACACACACACAATGCTGGATATTTTTAGCCTCAGGCGTTTTAGACACCCAACAAACTGATTTTAGACGATTCTGTAGACGATTTTATTTCAGTATTGGAAGGTCACTATAGTTAATTATTTCAGTATGTGAAGGTCACGAGTTCATTATTTCAGTATGGGAGAGCACTAGTTATTTGGTGTATCATACAGTAGACGAGATACCTTAGACGAAGTCTAAAACGCCGGAGGCTAGATATTTTATATAATTTTCATCAAGTTCTATATATAGACGTAAGATATTTTTTTTATTTTCAAGTATTTCACGGACAAAAAAGTTGGTTCCTAGCTTAAAAAGCTAGCCGCCTATAACATCCCAGAATCCTGGTTTTATTGAGATCCAAGTTTGAGAAAATTTGTCTATGGTGGAGTAGGCTAGCTTTCTTGAGGTCTAGGAACTAGGGCTTTTGGTCTACCTGGTAGGGGTATCTCTACGCGAACAAAGCTAGAATATCTGGTATACAGTCAGTACTGGTATAAATATATATATATATATATATTATATATATATATCTTATATATATATATATTTATAATATATATATATAGCTCCTACCTGTGGTACTGTGCTACTGTGCACGTAGGAATATCGGGTAGGAGGGTTAGGGTTAGTTAGAAGAGGAGAGGAATATTCAAAAGGGAATATTAAAAAAAAAAGAGGAAAGTTGGATTGATTTGGGAACAATTTCTATAATCATATTGCCCCGTTTCGTTGCCCACATTTGTTTGAAAACAGATGCCACGCTCCACTTCTACCGCCGCAGCGGTGCTCGTCATTGTTCTCACTTGTTTAACTACCAGCACTACAGCGCTGTTTGAATGTGTAGGAAGTTCTACAGGAGCATGTGAAAATGATGCCGTATGTTGCCAAGATGATGCAAAATGTTACTCCCTAGAAGCATTGGCAGCCGATCCAAAATTATGCGTATTTAGTTGTACATGTACAGCTGGCGACAAAACATGTGATACATTTGGTTGTTACAACCGTCCGAAGTCACAGAAACTTTCTTGCTTTGGAAAGACTTGTGGTGGACATGGTGAATGTGCTAATGGTAAGTGTTATTGTGATCGGGGATGGAGTGGTGAAAATTGTGAGGCAGTTGAATGCTTAAATGATTGCAACGGCCTTGAGCACGGCAAATGTGTCGCTGGATTGTGCCAATGTAAAGATAATTGGCAGGGTCAAGATTGTGCCGCACCTGTCTGCCCAGAAGGATGCAGCGGTCATGGTACATGTAAATGTACTGAAAAAGAATGTAAATGTCAATGCAAATTTCAATGGCGGGGACCAGCTTGTGGCCAGCCTGGATGCCCAACTTCATTGAAAGATACACCATGTTCTGGACATGGCGAATGTTTGCGTGAGGGTGAAAATCCATTTGATGAATCAAAAAAGTTTGGTTGCCGTTGTGACCAAGGTTGGATGGGTGCTGATTGTGGTGAGCGCACATGTTTTCGTGATTGTATGAATCGTGGTGAATGTCGAGATGGTACTTGTACTTGTAAAGCAACACATTCTGGTGAAGGATGCCAACATCGTAATTTATGCGGTCCAGACTGTGAACGATTTTCTCAACATTACGGAAGATGTAACAGTGATCAAAATAAATGCATGTGTGAACAAGGATGGGAAGGTTTTGATTGTTTGTTTAAAACACCAACACCAAATGATTGCTTGAGTGGAGGTGTTAAGAAGCTTCAATCAAAATCTGAATCTTCTGAAACAGTTTCATTGCTTCAGCTAAAACTTGCGTTAAGAAGTAACAAAAAAGAATCACCAGAGCTCACATTAAAAATGCAAGACGAGCAAAACAACCCAGACCAAGAAGTACAAGTTGGATGTGGTGAGGAAGTACGTGATCGTGTTGGTGCGGCAAGTGAAGAAGGGGATTGCCCGAACGGTTGTACTGATCCAGATAGAGGTGTATGCATTCAGGGCGAATGGTAAGATAGTTCTTTTTATTCTTTGTTCTTGACTTAAGTTTTTAATGCTGTTATTTGTATTTTGCTTCTTCTTTCTATGAAATTATCTTTTCCTTTCAGTATTTGCAAACCTGGTTACTCCGGTCCATCTTGCTCTGGATTGCAATGTTCAAATGGATGTAGTGGTAACGGTGAATGCGATCCAACAACTGGTCTCTGTACATGCAACAAAGGTGCAACAGGACTTGATTGTAGTGCTTTGGATTGCATGCCACACGGTAATCCTTGTCATGGACATGGTGAATGTCGCAAGGGTAAATGTATCTGTGCACCGCCATTTATCGGTAATGTATGCCAATCAAAAGTATGTCCAATAGGACGAGGTAAACTTGAATGTAGTGGTGATGGTATGTGTGGGGAAGACGGTGCTTGTCACTGCCCACCAGGCCGAGGCGGGATTGCGTGTGAAAAGGATATATGCTTGAACGATTGCATGGGTATGGGTATTTGCAGAAATAAAGTATGCTTTTGTCCAGAGGGAAGATCAGGTGACGACTGTTCAACCATTGATTGCCCTATCAAAGGATGCAGTGGACATGGTAAATGCGACAATAATAAAGGAATATGTATGTGCGAAGAAGGTTATTCAGGTGATGGTTGTGAAGCATCTATTTGTGGTCATGAGTGTGGTGAAAATAGTGTTTGCAACGTAAAGACTAAAATTTGTGAATGTGCTAGTGGTGTTCATTCTGCAATTGGATGTGATTTGAGCAACGAAAAGAATTCGTTTAAAATGAAGAGTGCAACATCATTGAAAAAAGTCCAGACGAAAAGTACTTTATCACTATCTTTGTGTGCTACAGGTTGTTCTGATAAATGTGCTAATGAAGATGTCGATCAATTGACTGCTTGCAATATGAAATGCACAAAGAGCTGCTTGAAGTCCGGTAAGGTACAATAAAAATATACGTTAAGATTCTGTGTAACTGGTAAACAAGTGTGAAATTATATAAAAATAATTTTAAATATTTAATTTTATAATACAATAAAAAACAAATTATAAAAGTAAAAATATAAGACACCACCTTTTCAAATATAATGAAAAGTGTAACATTTTTTCAATCATCGTTTTCCATTTTTTGATTTTTTCCCGTTTTTTCATACGTTATCTAACAGCCGAGCTGATTCGGATTCATTCCCACCATCATTGCTCTCCAATTCATCACCTTCATCACCTTCATCACCTTCATCACCTTCATCACCTTCATCACCTTCATCACCTTCATCACCTTCATTGTATGTGTTGGTGTCTTGCTTGTTTTCATCCTTACCATTTCCAAGTCGATGGCCTTGGCTTCCCCAGTTGTAATTATCGTTCCCAATATCAACGTTGGTGCCGGTCCTAATACTACTACTGGTTGTATCTGTATTCCTAGTTATAATATTGAAACAGGACCATGTATTAATACCAGTATTACTCGCTGTTATATAAACTTCTGGACATGGAACGAAATTCGATATACTGCGAAGAAAAGATAAACAACCACTATTTTCTGCACTATGAACCCAACTTTGTGGTGGCAAAAGGCAATATAATAGTCCCATAGAATGCATAACACCAACAAGAATACCTGTAGTGTGTCCAAGAAAGCTAACATTTGGAATCAATATTTGTAGTGCAGCCATCAATATCCAAGGATATAACTTTGCTGGTACATTGCATAACCCATAAAACGATCTTGTTTCAGTTGCATGAGGCGACATACTTTCGATGGTTGCATATGAAAAAAGAACACCACTAAACCCAACAGCATTAAGTAACATCCAGCTTTGATCTATTGTTGAAAGAATAACACACACGCTCACATACAGAATGCTACCAACAACAGCCATGACTAATGATAGTATAATAAAACGTGTTGATCCCACTACTTTTTCCAAACTGCTACCCATACTAAGAAGAGCCAACATGTTGAACAAAATATGGAAGAAACCACCATGATAAAACGCAGAAGTTAATAAACGCCATATTTGAAAATGTGGTGGCACTAAATAGAGAGGAAATAGAGATACATCATGTAATTTTACAAATGAAATGGAGGTAATATGAAGAACCAAACAAATACTTATGATAGCACAACAACCAAGAGGCGGAAGTGTGGGGGTGTCCATACAATTGAATTTCAAAGATTCAATTTATTCATCAACCAAAACCATGCGATAGAGTTAGAGTAGATCTGGATTCAACAGGTACCCTTAGCCAATTAATCTAAAACTTCGCTACAGGTAGATTAAGATTTGTAAATTGTATTAGCATTATTACTATAATTATATTACTATAATTCAATATAATTTTTAGCCAAAAAAAAATGAACAAATTACGAAATATAAAATACCTTTTGAGCTTGAATAATAGGCCTAAATACACCTTAACCTCAGCAGTTTCGAAACAGTCAGTCTCTTGTGAGTCTTGAGTACTCGTCTGTTGACAGTCACCTTTTTCAAAGAAGGCTAATCAAAAATTACTCAAAATCTCAACCAATTCCATGAATCACAACAATTTGGACGCACATGGAAATCCTAGCATGACGTGGCAACAAAATTGGAATAGACAGCCTGGACGTGATAAACAAGCGTACGTGCCAGATCTGACTTTCATTCTTCGTTTGAAAGAGGTTTTAGCGGAGATAAAGACAGCAAATGGCCAAGACTCAAATCTATATTTAAATGCTAATGATGAACGCCGAAATGCTATTAACACTCGAGCTAAGCGTATTCATAGGGATATTAAACGAAAGTTACATGAGGTTGA
>JACLAC010011637.1_pt1 | contig 19719 bp, 17 predicted proteins | sample 8027881 | NCBI WGS metagenome assembly JACLAC01 (sample SAMN15725517, study PRJNA655200) | protist metagenome | isolation source: fluorescence activated cell sorting (FACS) single amplified genomes of... | place: Spain: Blaines Bay Microbial Observatory, Mediterranean Sea | collected 2016-01-19 | reverse complement strand
AGGTAGAGAAGAAGGCAGGGAGGAAGGTAGAGAGGAAGGCAGGGAGGAAGGTAGACAAGAAGGCGAGTATCAAAAAGCCATCACAACGGCAAAAAAAGCCTTAGAAAAAGGACTTTCCATTGAGCTTGTCGCTGAGCTCACAGGGTTGGCTCCTAGCGACCTCAAAGACCTCTAAGGGAGTAAGATAGCTTGCTCAGCCGAACCTGGGGTTAGGCCATGGCTTCGGCATCAATCGAATAGACAAACCCTACCAGTTCGACAAAGCTCTCCGCAATTGCTCACGCCAGTGGGTGGGCTCGAGCTCGAATTGCTCGTAGGTCTTGGACTTGTCCAAGACACTGAAGGCCGGTCTGGATGCTGGTGTCGGATAAGCGGAGCTGGGGATGGGTTTGAGTTCGCAAGGGCGCTGTAAAAGTCCCTGCTCTAGGCCTAGCTCTTGGATGGCCACGGCGAAATCGTACCAAGAGGCGACGCCAGCGTCGCTCCAGTGGAAGACTCCCCCCGTTTCGGGCCGCTGGACAGCTGCCCAGATGCACTGGGCCAGTCCGGCGGCCCAGCAGGGCGTGCCGACTTGATCGGCGACCACCGCTAGGCTGTCGCGCTCGGACATCAGCCTGAGCATGGTTTTGACGAAGTTGTTGCCCTTGGACGAGTACAACCAAGCGGTGCGGATCACCACATCTGTGGGGGCAGCGCTCCCCAAGACCTGCAGCTCGCCGCCCCGTTTGGTTTTGCCGTAGACGCTGATGGGGCGGGGCTCGTCTTCGGGGGTGTAGGGCAGGTGGTGGCGACCATCGAAGACGAAATCGGTGGAGGTGTGGATCAGGCGAGCCCCCACACGGCGGCAGGCCTGCACGAGGGTGCCCACGCCGGTGTCGTTGACGCCCTCGGCCACGGAGGACTCTTGTTCGGCTTGGTCGACGGCGGTGTAGGCGGCGGCGTTGATCACCACTTGGGGTTTTTGCTGCTCCAGGACGGCCTTGACCGTGTCGGGCTCTAGGAGGTTCAGCTCGCTCAGGGGTGGCAGAGAGAGCTCCATGGAGCTGGGGGCTGCTGCGCTCAATTCCGTGGCCAATTGGCCACCGCTGCCAACGATGAGGACCCTCACAGGCTGAACTCCAAAGCGCTCAGGTCGGCTTCGGCCAAGGCCACGCCCTGCTGGTCTTTGGCGGAGATGCACAGCTCTTCGACCTCGGGCCATTGCACCGCGATGGCGGGGTCGTCCCAGGCGATGGTGTGTTCGCACTCTGGGTGGTAGACGTCGCTGCACTTGTAGCAGAACAGGGCGCTTTCGCTGAGGGTCAGGAAACCGTGGGCGAAGCCTGGGGGGACATAGAGAATCCGGTGATTGTCTGCCGAGAGGCGGAAGCCCTCCCACTGACCAAAACTTGGGGAACCCGGGCGGATGTCCACGGCGACATCGTAGACCTCACCTTCCAAAACCGAGACCAACTTGCCCTGGGTGTGGGGGGCCTGGTAGTGCAGGCCGCGCAGGACGCCACGCCTCGACCTGGAGACGTTGTCTTGGACGAATTCGACCTCGATGCCGGCTGCGGAGAAGCTGCGTTGGCTGTAGGACTCTTTGAAGAAACCGCGCTGGTCGCCAAAGACCTTGGGCTCGATCAGCACCAAGTCGGAGATGGATGTGGTTTTAAAATTCAAGCTTGGGCTCCTAAGCTCATCAGGTATTGACCGTATTCGTTTTTCTTCATGGATTCACCCAAAGCCCTCACCTGCTCGGTGCTGATCCAACCTTTCCTCCAGGCGATCTCTTCGATGCAGGAGATCTTGAGGCCCTGACGTTTCTCTAGAGTTTCCACAAAGGCCCCAGCTTCTTGGAGAAGCTAAAGATTCTACGACTCTGACCTTTCATGACATCTTTTTCAAGCTCATTAAATTCAAAAAACTTCGATTGGCCTCCTTCTTTTATCTGTTTCTTATGTATTTCAACGAACCTTGTAATAACTTTTATACCAGTCAACAAAACTGTGGATACCGTTGCTAAGAGGAGTTGATGGCCTGAACCCTATAAGTTTATCCAAGGGCTCCATATCAGCATAAGTCCTTAACACGTCTCCATCCTGCATGTCCATGTAATTCTTAATCGCTTTTTTGCCAGTAGCTTTTTCGATCTGCTGAATGAACTCTTCCAACTCAACTGGGGCACTATTGCCAATATTATAGACTCGACACAAAGACGATTTACCCTTAGGTGCCTCATCTCCTTTAGATGGAACCACTGCCTGAAGGTTCACCACACCATCAACGATATCATCTATGTAAGTGAAGTCACGCTGCATACGGCCATGATTGTAGACGTCAATCGGCTCCCCCTCAATGATAGCTTTTGTAAACTTGAATGGAGCCATATCAGGTCTTCCCCAAGGACCATATACCGTGAAAAAACGTAAACCGGTCGTCGGCAAATCATACAGATGACTATAGCTGTGAGCCATCAATTCATTAGACTTTTTTGTTGCGGCATACAAGGAAACCGGATTATCGACATTATCTTCGGTAGAAAAAGGAACCTTCTCATTCATCCCATAAACGGAACTGGACGATGCGTACACTAAATGCTCCACGTCATTATGACGACAACCCTCAAGAATTGTCATCATCCCAATCAAGTTGCTCTCAACATATGCAAAAGGATTTTCTAAGGAGTAGCGGACACCTGCTTGAGCCGCTAAGTGGATGACACGATTGAACTTCTCTTTTGAAAAAAGACTCGCCATCGCATCTCGATCAGCAATATCCATCTCTACGAAATGAAACTGTTCCAAGTCAAGCAAACGAGCAAGACGATCTTTTTTTAGTGCAGGGGAATAGTAATCGTTCAGATTGTCTATTCCGACAACATCGAAACCTTGCTTCAACAGTTTCTCAGCAACAAAACTACCGATAAAGCCGGCAACTCCAGTCACACAAATCTTCATACTTTTTTCAACTCATGAACATAAGAAGGTTTTCCGATGGGGAAAACATTAAAACCCAACTGGTGTATAGATAAATGATCCAGTATATTTCTTCCATCGAACAAGAAGGCTGGCTTTCGCATCGATGTGTAAATTTTTTCAAAGTTTAAAGATTTATAAGCTTGCCATTCTGTCATGATAACGGTAGCATCAGCGCCTTCACAGGCTAGATAAGGGTCTTTTTCGAATGAAAGGTTCTTCCGCTCACCAAGATCTTTTTTAGCGTTCTCTAGTGCCTCAGGGTCCGAAATCGTCACTTCACAGTGTTCCTCAAGCAGTTGCTTGACCACATAATCTGCTGGACTCTCACGTGTGTCACCAGTATCAGCTTTGAAGGCAAAGCCAAGGATAGCTACTTTTTTACCTGAGATCGTGTTGAACATCGTTTTAATCATTTTGTCGATGAAGCGGTCTTTTTGGTGATCATTCATGATCACCACTTGGTCCCAGTAATCGGCGGCTTCATTCAAACCATACTGTCGACAGAGATACACCAAGTTGAGTATGTCTTTTTTGAAGCAAGATCCCCCAAAACCAATACTAGAATTCAAGAATTTTGAGCCTATCCTCTCGTCCATCCCTATTGCTTTAGAGACTTCACCAACATCAGCCTCGGTTTCTTCACAAAGTTGGGAAATGGCATTAATTGAAGAAACTCGCTGTGCAAGAAAGGCATTAGACGCTAGCTTAGATAGCTCAGAAGACCATGTGTTGGTTCGCAATATTCTTTCCCTAGGAACCCAATGAGCATATAAATCTGCAAGTTTTTCAATGGCAACAATACCGCTTTCCGTTTGCCGACCGCCAATCAAGACCCTGTCGGGGACCAAAAGATCCTGTATCGCGGTACCCTCTGCTAGAAACTCTGGATTTGATAAAACCTCAAAGTGATATGGCGATTCACCTGAATGTAATATTTTCTCCATCGCTTCTGCCGTGCGCACTGGCAAGGTGCTTTTTTCTACAACGATCAGATCTTTTTTTGCATATTGACGTATCGTTCTCGCGCATTTCTCTATGTACTCAAGATTCGCAGCCTTCCCAGCTCCTTTTCCAAAGGTTTTTGTTGGTGTGTTTACAGAGACAAAGACGATATCTGCTTGTTCTATTGCTTCCTCAATTTGGGTTGAGAAAAATAGGTTCCGACCGATAGACTCCTTTAAAATATCACTTAGGCCAGGCTCATAGATGGGCAGAAAATCTGAGTTCCATGCATTTATTCTTTCTTGACTGAGGTCTACGACCTCAATTATTACATTAGGACACTTTGATGCTATCACAGACATCGTTGGCCCCCCGACGTAACCAGCGCCAATGCATACTATTTTCATTGAAATACTCACCTGATAATTTTGTTTAATACATTTTTGATAAACTCATGATAAGAATCTTGTAGACTCTTATTTTTTCGTATTTGTTTCAAATTGTAGGGAATCTAACTCCTAAAAGCTGAAGTAACTCCTTTAAAACCCTGCCTTTCTCACTCTTAACTCATATACCATAAACATCTCTAAGTCATCATGACACCAACGCTACACTAGGTATTACTCTTCAAAATTAATAACATTTTTCTGGCCAAATGCTCCCTCTTGTAGTCTTCGACAAGGCGTCGACAGCCTGTGCTCACTTCACGCTCCATTTTACTCGACATACAAAAAACTTTTTCTACAACATCTACAAATAACCCTTCGTTTTCTGGTTCAAAATAAAAACCACTACCGTAGTCCTCAACAATCTTTCTAGCTTGGCCATTGACCCCCAGCAAGATGGGTTTACCCATAGCTGCTGTTTCAAAAATTTTGGATGGAATAACCGTTAAAAAAGTTTCTGATTTCCTCAACGGAGCAAGGCAAACGTCACAGATAGACAGATAGGCTGGCACATCATCCTTCTTGACAGGGTCATGAAAAAAAACACCTTCTATCTGCTCACGCGTCACCTTATCCATCAAATTTTGTTTTTCAGCCCCATCTCCTATGAGCAAAAGTGCGAATTTATTACTGTCTAACTTACGGAATGACTCTATGACAAAATCAAGACTATGGGCCATACCATGGGTGCCGATGTATCCTAAAACAAAACGCTCCTCTAATCCTAACTGATGAATAAGTTTTACATTTTTTTCCCTAGGATAATACAATGAAGTATTACACCCATTTGGAACCACATGGATATTGGATTCGTTAACACCCCTTTTTATTAAGTTGTCTCTAAAAGCTTCCGTCACAACAACGATAGCTTTAGCTTTACTGTATAAAAAAAGCTCGAGCTTTTCAAATAGATCTAGGGCCTTGGAGTCTGACATCGCCCCTAAACTTCTAATGGACTCAGGCCACAGATCTCGAACCTCAAAAAACCATGACCTCCTCTTTAAAATAGAAAGGAAATAGGCCGGGAGCGTCGTAAAGAATTGAGGAGATGTCGCCACCATTACATCACACTTGAGAAATAGTCCTGCCCAGAAAGCAGAAAATGAAAAACTTAGATAATCCAAAATCCTTTTAGAAAACCCCTTATTTGCTGCCATGTAAGACCACACTCGAACCACCTTGATACCATCTATCTCTTCTGTCTGAAATAACTTATTGGAATAGCCAGGGTAGACCTCGCCCTGAGGGAAGTTGGGAGCACAAGTGACGACCGTCACCTCCGCCCCATCTGCTATCCATGCCTTAGCATGCTCGTAAGTACGGGTAGCCGGAGCATTGACCTCCGGGGGGAAATTGTCGGTAAAAAATAAGATTCTAAACGGCACGTATCTCTGTTTTTAATTGCCCTAAAAAGGTGATCGTCAGCTTACTGCACAGCACTCTCTGATTAAAGGCCACTGGTTTCTCATACACTGTAACCTCGATTTTTTGATGGCCTTCGAAGCTCAAACACAAGCTCCCCAACTGAACAGCATGATCGGACACCGTGGGCTCACCTAGCGAATTAAAATGAAAATGAGCCTCACCTTCGACCCCTTCACGACCTCTGAGTACATCGTAAATCTGCAAGGAGTCCATACCCAACTCAAAAGAACGAGCATGCGCCACGCCCATTGAGGCATATCCATCATGATGTGCTGACACAGAACACTCCCCTTCCTTATCAATCGTGCATCTTGCACGAGCCCCAACCCTGAACCCCCCCCCCATACCTCACTGGAATCACAATGGTTTATAGAAACGGAATTGTGCAGTGGAGTGGACCGCTCTAACTCACGGCGGCTATTTTTCTCATAAGTGGAAACGCCAGGGTCAATCAGCACCCTCTTACCATCTAGTGCCAATTCAAAACCCAAGGTATCGGCATGAGCATGGCCTGGAATATAATCTGGACCAATGGCTCCCACATCAGCAAACAACAACCATCTGCCCAACTCCAAGCGTCTATACCCTGATGCCCCTAGGGGGACATCTTTGGGCTCCAAGGAAAGAAACTGAGCATACTTCAACAAAGAACCCGTGGAAGGAGCGACCCCGATACTAGCGTCGTTAAACATCGGGAAGTCTTCGTCATTATAACTCATCATCTTCAACCAAGAAAGCATCCCTTCAACCTTCTGGGTTAGGCTTGCTGCTAAAGCTCGGGTTAACTCCCAGTCGCTGTAACGCAAAAGTTGAAGAACATCCAAACTCCGATACAGGATGATTTGATGATACATGGGGCTCAATTCAAAATGAGCCCCATCACTCAAGATCTGCTCATCCAATTCTCTTTGAACCAACTGAGCCATGCCAAAAAACACTTTTTGGTCTCTAAAATATACGGATGCAAACAAGCAGGCTAATCCGTTTTCCAACAAATGGTTGCCCATCAAATGAAACTCAAGCTGTGACCTCAAGGCTTTAAATTGTGCCTTCAGGCTCGCATCGATGATCGGATCCTCAATTTGGTGATGAAGGACAAATCGAATCCAAAACACCAAACGCAGTGAGATGGGATAAGGTTCCCACCCATCATGAATTTCACCTCGTGCCATGGCTTGAATGTACTCGTGTATCCAAGCTAGGCCATCCTCTCGCGTTACATCAACAGGGTTGAGAAACTCAAAGTAGTTTAAATTGTAGGTCCATAAACGACCATGTTTCTTTTCGTTCCAGTCGACAGCACCTTGAAATTCGTGATCGATGTTAAGGAATGAAAAATGATGGCCCTCCCGCTTGGGTCCAAAATTTAGGGAGCAGGGATAAGGCTGTTGAACTCCCTTTGCTGGAATCGCTGTAGGCCAAGCTTTACGAAAGCACTGACGCAACTTTCGTCGGCCCACGAACAAAAAACGACCCAACACCTGCTCCCAACGCAGATGGCGGACCGTTCTGTAAAGTCTCATCTTAGACAAACTAAAAACCTAAGTAATTGTAACAAAATAAAATTTACGTTATAATAGGCCGTATCGAGTAATTCCACTCACCACGAAAGCTTCCTCTCTTTATGTTGATGCCAGCCATCTGCTGATCCGTAACCTTCAATCCCTTCGGGTATTCGTTTTCATCTAGCTCGCACTTTACTGTTAGCCCTGTCGATGTTTTTGTTGCTGATATCAGGTTCACAACAACCTCGTGGCTGACGAGAGGTTTGCCACGCCAATTCTGGCTGATGTACGAGAACAATTTATGCTCTATCGCATTCCATTTGCTGGTACCTGGAGGGAAGTGAGAAACGTAAATCTCAATGCCCAATTCATTTGAAAGCTTCTGCAATTCCAGTTTCCATAATCTTACACGGCTACCATTACTACCCCCGCTATCTGCCGTGATATAAAGTTTTTTAGCCTTCGGGTAATGCTCTTGCCCCATCAGTCTCCACCACCGGCGGATGCTCTCCACCGCAAATGCTGAAGTGTCGTGATCGATTCCAACATTAACCCACCCTTGATTTAGGGTTTGGTCATAAACTCCGTAGGGGGCAACTTTCCCTAGCTCCTTGTCTTGAAAATCGTGAACTCTAACCTGCTGAGGATCTCCCTTAGGACGAAGCTCCTTGCCTCCATTCTTGAATTCTCCTACGAGCTCCTTCTTCTTCGTGTCCACAGAAATAACGGGTTCTCCAGCTTTTTGAAATCGTTTAACTTGCCGATAGATGTTTTCAAACTGCTCATTTCTATCTGGGCTACTTGACCCCTCCAATGTCTTTCGATTAGCCTGAAGGCTATAGCCCATGCCTTTGAGGAGCTCAGCTACCATACGATGACTTGTCTTATGGCCCTGGCTCTTGAGTTCATCAGAAAGCTTGCGAACACTTTTGGCCGTCCAACGCAAAGGAGACTCTGGGTCTCCTCTTGTAACTGGTTCAATCAGAGCTTCTAGATTAACCCTAAGAGCTGGATCGATGTCTACTGTTTTCTTTCGTCCAGCCCCTTTGGATCGGACTCTTAGAGTTGAGTTTGAGTATGATTCCATCTTTGGGATGCCAGCCTCAAGCTCTTTGCATCCCGAGGTTATCGTCACCCTTGAGACCCCACTTGCTTTCGAAGCTGCGGTTATACCGCCTCTACCAAGAGTTAACGCCTCTGCTGCCAGATAAAGTCTCTTCTGTCGTTCATCCAAGAAGTCCTTTAGGTAACCGAAGCGTTGAGCAATGTCCTGATAATCCATTGTCCCATCTTGATGTAATAATAAAATTGTAAACTTTATTTTGTGACAGATCCTAAGGCAAGAAACTCTCAAACTTCGATGGGAAGCCCCTTCTTCTCCAGAGACTCTAGCACCGCTAAAGATGCCTGCGTAGAGTTCACTAAATCAGCAAATGGAACCATCGGTTGCCCTCCGTCCTTGAGCGTTTTAAGCCATGTTGAAAACTGTTCTTGGTGACCTTTATCTTGCTTTGACAATTTAAGTTTTTTGAAACCACTAACGTGATAACCCTCTAGTTGCCTAAAGTTATCCAAAATGAGCACTCTTCCTTCAGAGAAAGCTTCCATCCGTTCTTTGCTATAAGCCTTGGAGCCATTGGATAAGTAATTGATGACGCCTTGGGAACCATTTTCAAACTGTAGTGTGATCATCACATTGTCTGAGTACCGATCCGCCTGGAGCCCCAAAGCACTAGCAGAGACCTTCTTTACTCTTGAACCAGCAACATAAGAGCACAGGTCAATAAAATGGCATGCCTCCCCAAGGATACGCCCACCGCCAACCAGTGGATCCTGGGTCCAGTGATCCTTTGGAATAAATCCAGCATTAGCCGTAAAAATAAGGTTCATGGGCTGTACGCTGCTTGACACGATAGACTTTAACTTCTGAGTCAAAGGGCTGAAACGACGATTAAAACCAACGACAACATGCTGCTTGGGATGCTTCTGTTGAGCTGACTTCACAGCTTCTAATTCATCCATGGTCAACGCCAAAGGTTTTTCAACAAAAACATGCTTCCCCGCTTCCAAGGCCTGCACCGTCATTGATGCATGGAGATTGTGAGGCGTCGTGATCACGACAGCATCAACGGACGTATCCTTCAATACACTATCGTAATCGCTACAACTTTCGGTAATGCCAAACTTTCTGGCGGCATGATTGCCCGACACTCCCTTTGAGCTGACGATGGTCCTTAATACAGCACCTGACTTTTTCAAACAGGGTAAAATCATAGCTTGAGAAAAATTACCGGCTCCAACAACAGCCAATTGAGCTGACGAAGGAGATTTAGGAGCATCACTGATCGCCACAGACTTCGACAAATGTACTTCACCAGAGTATTCAATCACAATCCCAAGCTGATTCTTATGCTCTTGAATATCACGATAGACGCTGGTGACCTCTTCCAAGGCAACGCGTTTGGTAATCAGCTCTTTCACCCTAAGTGCACCTGATTCCATGGCCTGTAGCACAGCCTGAAAGTTGCGATTCTCCGTCCACCTCACAAATGGCAGTGGGTAATCCTGGCCTTGCTCCTCATACGAACTGTCATAGCGACCTGGACCGTAAGAGCACGAAACTTGAAAACTCAATTCCTTCTCATAGAAATCCGCTCGACTCAGATTGAGGCCGATCACGCCAATCAAAACGATGCGCCCCCGTTGACGAGACATATTTGCCGCCTGAGAGATGACATCATGACTTGCTGTCGACGCCGTGATCAGAACCGCATCTGCACCGACCTGGCTCGTGAGCTCCATCACAGCTGCAACAGGATCGATACCTTTAGCGGAGTTGTAGGCTATCACACCAAAGTTGTTGGCGACCTGAACTTTCTCCTCATCAAAATCAAAACCAATCACTCGGCAACCGTTGGCTTTTAACAACTGGCAGGTCAATAGGCCGATCAGGCCCAAGCCAACGACCACCACGGTTTCTCCTAATGTTGGCTTCACCAGTCGAATGCCTTGAAGGCCAATGGCCGAAACAACCGTGAAAGATGCTTCTTCGTCGGATACGGTGTCGGGTATTTTGCACACTAGGTTTCTGGGCACACAGACCACCTCTGCATGATGGCCATTTGAAAGCAAGCGGTCGCCTGGCTTTAGATCAGTGATTCCAGAGCCCACCTCAAGTATGACGCCGACATTACTATAGCCTAGAGGAAGGGGTTGATCGAGTTTGTTGCGGACGGAATCGATGGTTGGCATGAGGCCGTCGGTTTTGACTTTGTCGAGCACCATCTTGACCTTGTCGGGTTGTTGGCGAGCTTTAGAGATGAGGCCGGCCTGACCGAACTCGACAAGCATTTTCTCGGTCCCGAGGGAGATGAGGGAACGAGTGGTTTGAATGAGGACATGGCCTGACTTACAGCTAGGTGTTGGGAGGTTTTCGAGGGTCGTGTCGCCGGATTTTAGGTTTTGGATGATTTGTTGCATTTGCTTATGACTCTTTTTTGTTCACTAAAGAGATAACCAATAATATCTTGAGTCTATCCAGCCTTAAGAATGAAATAATTCTTTCATAAAGTATCCCTAGAATATAGAGCGGAAAGAAAATCCTAAGGTATTCTTGGCGACCGTCATAGTGTTCAATAAAGTCTACATGAAACGATACATTTTTTGACACCTCAACAATTTGTTTTTTTGAATTCAATAAGTAACATGTGGGAAACGTGTCATCCTGATTCCTTCCTCGTATTCTATTATATAACTTATGAAACCATGTCGGCGTCAATGAAGATATTACAGGCATATAGTGATACTTGTTTGGAGTTTTAGCCATAAACAAACCATCACGCTTAAGAACTCGAGAAACCTCTCGGAATACGGCAACCGGGTTTTGGATATGCTCAAAAACATTATCGCATATCACTAGATCAAAAGAGTCTTCTTCAAATTGAGGCATATGATCAGCCAACCCAACATGCCCTTCATCTAGATTAGGATTATCTAGAACCCGTTGATCAGGGTCTAGTCCAGTTATACAACTAAATACTCCTTTGAAGTTCATCTCCTTAACAATTCCGGCACCTGCTCCGATATCCAAGACACTGATATTTTTATCAATAGCTCTATCCAGTATTAGATTCCTAAACAACAGATCATCCCAATTATTTGAAAACTTTGGATAGAAAAAGTGATCAAGACATCGAGTAAAGTAAGAATTTATTCTAAAAATTAATTTGTGCATTGTTAAACTAATTCCATAAAAAAAGAGGTAGGCAAAATTGAGGAATATCTTCTCGATAGCGGGAAAGATGAGGATGTGGGTTTGCGACCTATATCATAACCCATGATTCTGAAGAGCACTGAACACGTGAGTTATATGATGTTTAAAGTTTTGATAAGACCCTCAATATTCAATAAGCTAAATCGCTAAGATACTTATAATATGGATCCCGTTCTCAAGTCGTCTTTAATTATAATCCCAAAAGGTAACTCTTCAGGTCAATTGAGTAAAAAAGCATGTCCTGAGGTCGCGGATCGAACCCCTTTCAGAATATTTTTTTTTGTTACGTGACAAGATATGATCGGATGAATGCAAAAGCATTAACGCCTGAGATGGTTCTAAAGCAACCCGAAACCTTATGCTGGACTCCATCATGCGGACATCTTGCTCCGCGAGATTATGGGCAAAAGGTATAGATAGGTCTTTTAGGAATGCCAGAAATTCAGCGCCATAGGTCCTCATACGTCGTAGTAGTTTTTGTGATCTTGCCCTCTTTGGGCGTCCTCTCTTCTTTATTGTTAGGGGTTTCAAAAGGATTCCTGTTGGGATGACAGGGATACTTTCATCATTTGTACACTAAGTCTGAGACGGAAGTAATCTAGCTTTATTTAATAAATATCAATGCGTTTTAGCTTCCTACAGAATCTTTAGTTGCTCCTTGAATAGTAACCGATTCGGACAGATCTACCTTAAATGTTTTATAACATAAAATAAAGAAAATGGTCAGCGCAAAAACATTCGAGTATATCGAGTCGAAAAAGAAATATACCGTAAAATAACCCGATAGCCCCAACCCCTCTAAACGCGAGAGGCTGTAATATAATGGCCTAAATAACAGGATTGCTATAACGAGCGAGAATGGAATAATTATAATTGTACCCAGAACGACACCAAACGAAACAAAGGTTTCCAAGAGTGTAGAATGACTATGAGCTACTTCACCACTAAGAATATAAAAGCCTGAAATCCCATGTCCAAATAGAGGTCTCTCCACTATGCCCTTCATTGCGATACCCACGTTAGCTAAACGCTCCCCTGTACTCCCATCCCCCCCATCAAATAGAGCACTGAGTCTATATATAAAAACGCTCATATGGTCCGTTTCAAAATAAACGTAAGCTATTGGGAGGAAAGAAAAAAAAAGAAATAGTGGCTTTACGTAAGAAGCTCTCTCCAGCCTATTCAGATGTTTAACAAATATAACTAGCGTAAAAAATAACGAGACAACTCCCCATGATCTACTTCCAGACTGTAATACACAAATAGAAGATAGTAAAAATATTACAGCACCCACCAAGCAAGTCCGATAGCCTAAAACAAAGAACATAGCCATATTGGCACACACGAACGCAGAGAAATTATTTGGATTCAAAAAAACACCCGAATACCTCCACCCCTCACTATGGATTGGGAAACAAGCTACCATAATGCAAAAGTATATTATATACTTAGACATATTTCCTTTATTTAAAATCATCGCATAATGCGATGAAAAAACAACACAAAGCAATGTTAAAAAAACACCAATTGAAGGATTTCCTCCTAGCATACTTAAAATCGAAAACAGTATAAAGATAATCATCATAGCAGAAAATACTGCTTTATTATTTCTGACCAACATAAACATCGCTGATGTTGCAAACATCAAGCATAACAAAAAAAAAGCTCCTCCTGCTACCACACCTCCAAACAAAAAAATCCAAATTAAGGGTTGCAAAAAGATCCTCATACTGAAAAACGGCTAGCTTTAACCTTTAACTCAGCATACTTCGCTTTCCTATTTAACTGAGACAATATTTGCACAAGAGGTTTCACTATCATCGAAGAATTAAGGATGCTTCGATGATTCGAATATGAGATACGCTTCCTACTCAATGCATTCTTTAAGGAGACAATGCTTTTCTCTAACTCGACATTTAAACCAACTTTTTTTCCAATAGGTGCAATTCGAAGCGTTTCTTTGCAGTAATCAACAAGCATTATTTTAGAATTGTCTTTTATCATATTATTCGCCGCTAAAGATTGTCCAAACATGAGAAATTCTTTCTGTAATAGAGGACTACGGACTTCAATTTTAGCATGATGTGCTGCAGTATCAGTTTTTCGACAAAGTGAGTGTGGAAGAACAATTCCATAATAAAAATCCTGAATACTATCAAATGAACTAATAAAATCATAAAAGTCCTTCAACTGCGCTCCACTTAACAATGAAAGGCTTAGCCTAAACATGCCTGGAATACGCTCTCTTCTAATAAGATGACGGCCAACAACACTACTGACGATTAACTCAATATCATTTCTATTTAACATAAAAAAAGCCACTATATTTACTAAGAATCTCATTAGTTTTTCCTTGAATCTTAAACATCTAGCTTCATTTGAAAAAAAGAAATCATATCCTAACAAGGCTTCATCACCACCATCTCCACATAGAGCAACTTTAAGACCATGGGACCTACAAGCATGGCTGAGAGCAACCATTCCAATTGATGCCGGATCAACTGAGGTAAGACCAGAGCTGCACAAATAATTCTCCATAATTTTTTTGTTTTCAACACTGTCTATATCTACTACCTTGATAGGTATATTATAATATCTTGCAATCGACTCAGCAGCATCACTTTCACTACCCTTTATTGTAAAACAACACTTTGGCGCAGCCCTTATTCTCACTAGACCCGTCAGCACCGCTCGACTGTCTAAACCTCCACTCAAGAAAAGGCCAAAATCTTGTGATGGAACGACCTTTTTAATCGCCTCAGTAATAATATGGTCAGAGTTCTCTGGTGAGATTAACGTATTTGGATTAACAATTTCATTATCATATATAAGGTGTTTTTCTATTTTTACAAAAGATAACAAATCAAATATTTCAATGCTATTACACTTAACTTCTTCAAGCCCAGTTAGCCAACTCAAGCCTATTCCCATTCCTAAATTAATTTTCGACACAACATTATAAAAATGCTCCCCGGCCACATTAGTATTTTGAAAGTAAGATGGATCACTCGCTATTTCAAAACTCTGATCTCTAAAGTTAATCCACAAAGGTTTTTGGCCGACAAAATCCCTAAGGCAAATCATTTTTTTTTCACGAAGGTCTATTATTACGATCGCGAACATGCCATCTAGCACCCGTAACCCCTGAACTCCACTAGTGTAATAAATTTTTTTAATCACCTCTACCTCACTGAGTTCATCTTCATTAGGAAAAATAGTAGAATAATTATAAATCTCTCCGTTAAACAAAATCACCACCCCATTGTCAATATGTGGCTGAAGCGGCGAACCTATTGAATTTATAGCCAACCGACTGTGTGCAAAATTCAACATCTTGCCATCCATCACAATTGAGTGAAACTTAAAGTCATCACCGCCCCGAACAGTCATAGCTGATTCAAGTGCCTTAATGTCGATATTATTGATATTCGAAGAGAAGTAAAGTCCACACATAATTATCTAATAACCTCTATTCTAAAAGCCGAAGACGAGCCTGCTCTTTATGCGCAAGCCACAATGCCAAAATTTCATACATACCAATGATAAGAAAAACAATTTTTAATAAGCCGATAGCAGATAAATCAAAACGATCTACCGAGTACACTGTTAGCATAAAGACAAAAATCTGATAGCAAAACAGGGTCTTACCCTTACCCAGCATCTCACAAACCACACCTCCTGGGCCAATGACGTTTAAGCACAAAAAACCTATTACTACCATAACAATCAAACCAAGGTCTATTTCAATTCCAACTTTATTCTTTAATAAACCAAAATATACCGCAACCAAAAGGGCTATTGCTAAGACAACAGAAAAGCGCAAGCTAAACTTAACAAACTCAAAATACTTCTTTGTTAATCGCCTTTTATTGTGAATCAATTTAGAGCATGTAACAGATAGCCTAGACTGGATGGCCTTTAATGGAATAAGCAAAACAGCCCCTGCTTTCCATGCGATAAGCAATTGTGAAGCCTGAAAACTGCTAAACAATACAGGTGCATAAATTGGAATGATATTATCATAGAAGTTTCGTATAAAACCATTTGCTGTAACAAACACCAAATCACTTTGGTTTAGCGAACTTTGGAAATACTTAAACTTTAATTTATTGATATCTGAGAAGTGCAAATATACACGCGAAGTAAACGAAACTATTAACATCCCTACTGCAACTGCAATCACAGCTGCACACTTTTCAAAAGCTATAATTTTAATCAAAAAAGACAATGCAACAAAAGACGAAACAAAAAAAACAGGCCCTTCGATAAGTATTGCAACAACATACCGCCCTCCCGTATTCAAAGCTAACAACAAAAAACGATTGTAAGTAATCACTACTGGTAGCGCAAGATACAAAAAAATATATTTACCAACATCAGCTTCACGCAAGCTATAAAGCAAGTAAAGAGTCGAAAAAAATGCCCCACACGATATCATTATAACGAAATCGCTATACAAACATACTATCTCAGAAATTCGAAATGCACCCCTGCCACAATGTGCATATACACGAATATATACTATTGGAATCGACACCAACCACCCAATACTTGCCAATGAAGCCAGTGAAAATACTCTAAAAAAATCGGTAGAAACTTCAGTCCCATATATTTTGTTAGACTCAAACAAAAACAAAAAAGAAATCAGCACAGCAAAAAAGCGAGCTATAACAATCTTAGTATTCTTCAAGTCATCAACCCAAGCAAGTTATGCGGAACCAGCAAACAACCAATGACTTTATGCATACGAAAGTTCAGTGACTTTATCCATAGGCGATTTATCATAATACACTTCTCCACCATGATTTTCCAACTAAACAAATCTGCACTGAAAGGCCAGAATTTCTGGTGGCAGACTGAGAGCCCGCAATACATCAGTTTACTACAAACCCGAGTTTTCGCCCTGCGTGCGGCACTCGTGGTCCTTAAGGCAAGCTAAATCGCTAAGATATTTATAATATTTGAGCAGATGTCTAGGTTCAACTGGATACCGTTCTCGATTCGCTTTTCGTTATAATGCCAAAAGATCTTTCTGATTCGACTACGCAATTCGGGAAGTTCGTCTTTTAAAGCAGCAAACCCATAAACCAAAAGCTTCATCCACCACCATATCTTTTCGACTGGGTTGTGTTCAGGTGAATATGGAGGAAGGAAGTATAGAAACACCTCGGGGTGCCTCTGCAAATAAGCTCTTATGGCTTTGTTTTTATGAACACTGCTGTTGTCGAGGAGGAGATGAATTTGCTCACCAGGAAATTGTGAACGAAGCTGGTTTAAAAACTGCATGAATGACTTTGAGTTGCCTTTATCCGTACTTTTCCAGTAAAATTTTTGTGTCGCCAGATTCAATGCGCCAAACAGAGACATCCTTTCTCTTTTCTTTGGTGTTGGAATACGTTGGCGGCCAGAGTTTTTTTTGCCAACCGCTGACAACATAAGGTTCAGTTGAAAAGTGAGATTCATCTAGTGCAAAAATCTGCGCTGACCCCTTGATGTTTGTAATGATTTGATTTAGCATTTTTTTGACCTCATTCAGCTTCTCTGTCTTTGACGGAGCTTTTGTTGGGGTTGTCCTAGAGGCCCTTCGGTATGTGTAACCAGAAGACTTCAAAGCTCTTTCTATGGTGTCATGACTTGTATCTATTCCCCTTGATTCTCGCAACCATTGAAAGAGAAGGTTTGTTGTCCACAACGAAACGGGAAATCCAAAGTCCTGAGGTGACTTTTCAATGACTCTGACCACTTCCTTCTCTACAGACTCCCTTAGCGTTGGGAGTTTCCCTGGAGCAAACTTTCTTTGAAGTCCAGCAATACCATGAGCGTTGTATCTTTTTAGCCAATCACGAACGGTGTGGGGATGGCGCTTTAGATCTCTAGCAATTACTGATGGTGACTTGCCCTCATGGCTCATCAGAACCATCAAAGCCCTTTCTGCATTCTCAGACTTCGCTGTAGAGCGATGCTTCTTCAACTCAGATTCTTGTTCGGGAGACAGGGATACTCTAATCATTTGGGCACTAGGTTGGAGATGGAGACTATCTAGCTTTATTTAACAAATATCAATGCGGCTTAGCTTATTCATTCACTATTTCGTCAGCAATGCTTCGAACACTCCAAGCTCCACATGCACCGTCGGACGACATACGGTCTGATCGCGCCGTGATAGTCCATGCTCACTCAGCAGAGGTTGTAGTAGCTAAAGCTGCATAGTTTAGAACTGCAAGTCTGTGACCAATTAAACTAACTTGTTATGATTCTCAAAGAACTTTACCTCAATACTTTCAATTTCTCTAAGTGCCTTTCCCCATCCCCCTCATCATTGAATCTCATCCGCACAAACTTTGCAGGACAACCAGCTACCACTGAACATGGAGCCACATCCTTAAGAACAACAGATCCAGCACCGATAATTGCACCATCTCCGACAGTAACTCCATGAAGGATGATCGTTCCATGACCAACCCATACGTCGCGGCCTATCTTCACTACCTTTTCATCATCCCTACCACATTCTCTCATTGGAATGCCGATAACATCAAATTTATGGTCACCCCCAACAACTGACACATATGATGCTAACATAGTAAAATCGCCAATAAATAATTTATTCACTGACAAATGACAATGACTTCCTAGGTAGACATGATTACCTACAGTCAGGCTATTTTTTCTTATAAAAATATTTTTTCCAAAAAATAAGCCACGGCCATAATCAGATAGCTTATACTTAAATCTCAAAAGAATAAACATTCTTAAGGACTTAGCCCAATTCTTTATCATTTAAGTATCTAGCTGAAATATAAAAATGCTTATGACTCAGTTATTACCCTGAGGCCTTTTGTGTATAGTGGCAAATCATGCATATCAACAACCCTCTCACCCTCGAATAAAAAAGAAAGACTGCTGTTTAGCAGTACAGTATGTCCATACTGTTTAAAATTATAGTAAGCGGTAGAAAATACTGTCACAATTAACGACCCCATATTTTCACGTGATGACAATTCATCTGTAATTCTATATCCCCCAAATCTTTGAGTTCTATTTCTTAAATTCGGATGAACCTTTACATATAATTCGAAGCCAACAGATTCCATAACACGACCCAAATCACCAATAAGATCTTGTTCATATTTCTGATAGTCCAGATTTAGGTTTGTCGCTTGAGATACGAAAATGCATCTTTTCCCAGCTAAGCATTTTTCATATTTTTTTGGAAATTCATATAACACATATGAAATGTCTCTATTATTTCTTTTATAAAAGTCTCGTTGTCCAATACCATACAAATAAAATTCATCACATGAAATATATGGAGAGTAACGTCCCACTCCATGACTTTTATTTATTACTTTAACGTTTTTTTTTCGCAACACATCATTCAATATATGCGAACCAGATTCCACATCATCACTTGTGCAAAATGTACTGAGTTTATATGTGTCAATTATTTCTTTGGCTGCCGTAGAGTAAACCCTATGCTCTATTTTAGCCAACTCCAATATATTAGACCTAAAAAAGATGGTTATTACATCAGCAAAGCAGTAGTTATATCCATAGTATGAATAGCTGACTCCTTCTTTCTTTAAGAAAGTTATGTATGCCAGTTGGCGATGTATATTAATCCCGAAAGGAAGTACTAATACATGCCTATCACTAATATCATTGAATAATTCATAATTTAGTTTTACCCAAGATTTCTGTACTATTTGAGCTTTCTTCTTTCGGCTTACTTTAAACAGTAATCTGTAGATTTTATGGACTAAATATTTTAATAGAAACTTAAATGGATCTACATCTAGGTTTTGCAATACTCTTTTTTTTTGAAAAATCAAATTAACTAAAGTCTTTTTGCACGCTACGCTCATACTTTCGTGCTCTATCATTACTGATGCTATTCGCTCACAGTCATCTACGGTTTCTAGCGTGTGAGCCTTATATAAGTCATAAAAATCACAGTCGAGCATTAGACTTACCAAATAACTCCTGAAACCGTAACATCTGTTTCTTTTTTGAGAATTTTTCTAAATATCTCTGGTGTCCATTTTCTACCAACTCCGACCTAAGCTTACTACTTCGATACAGCTTCACAATAAGATCTATCATTTTATCTATATCATCTACATCAAACAACAAGCCACTTTCTCTCATTATGTCGGAGAGATTAAGCC
>JACLAC010020273.1_pt1 | contig 19729 bp, 12 predicted proteins | sample 8027881 | NCBI WGS metagenome assembly JACLAC01 (sample SAMN15725517, study PRJNA655200) | protist metagenome | isolation source: fluorescence activated cell sorting (FACS) single amplified genomes of... | place: Spain: Blaines Bay Microbial Observatory, Mediterranean Sea | collected 2016-01-19 | reverse complement strand
CGATCGAGGGCTTTACCCTGAAGGGGTTTACCGGAATGAACAAGAAGACCTTCCATAAAGACCTGGGCGGCAGGGACGAGATAGACATCTACGCCCGGAGCACAGATCCCAATGACGCGGACCTGATCGCGGAAGTCAAGACCTGGAAACAACCGGTTACCAATGAGATGGTCGAGAAATTCATCGAGCGAAAAAAACGGCTGGCCGGCGAGTTGGAGCGAAAAACGGCGTTCTTGCTCTACAGCGAAAACGGTTTCACGGAAAACCAGGAAAAGCTGATGAGGGCCAACGACATCATGTACACAACCTCCAAAAAACTGACCGGTGACAGCCCGCCGGGAGAATGATCAGGAAAACAGTACGCACCATTCCCAGGTACGATCCTCGGACCCGGCAAAGGGAAGTAAGCGGCACCTCGATCCACGCAGGGCCTCGAACCTGAAAATCAACTGGCCGGCCAGCGTTGTGCAACTCGGCCAATGTTCTTGGTCAAGGAACGATAATGGGGACAGGCCCATGGAGGCCGGTGAATCCTTGATATTTGGATGCATGTGTTGGTGAATAGGGCGCGTTGGTCCGGTGGTTGAATCAGCCGGCGCGGCGGCGTCCGAAATGAGCCGCGCTGACGTTGACGGAGGCTCGAACCTCCTGGCCCACATCCGCGGCCTTGACGAAGGTTTTTTCGGTACCCATTTCCTGGCTCAGACGGATAACTCGTGGGAAACGGGCCATCAGGTGTTTGTGGCTGCCGCTGGCCGTATAGATGAGCTGGATATTCAACGCGTGAGCCATGGTAAGCTGCATGTTTACGAAGGTCAGGCTGTTGGCTTCGCCAAAGGGGTTATCCAGGAATAACATGCCGTTGGAGATTGTACGGCGTTCAGAAGCATCGGAAGATTTGCCCCCCGTGCTCTGGGCTCTCAACTGGACCATGGTGCAGTAAATCAGGATGACGGATGTGATCTTCTCACCGTCACTCCAGCCCTTCACATCCGTAATATGGTGATAATCACTCTTGAGGGCGTAACCGGGTTTCAGAACGACAACGCGAAAGCCTTTTGTGCCGGCAAGGGCGTCAATGCCCCGCTTGATCAGGTCCAAACCACGCAAAGGTTTTCCGCTCTTGAGTGCTTCACGCAGGACCCGCTCGTAAATTGGACGCCGGTCTTCCAGGGTGGTGGGCACCCGGCCCAGGATGTCCATTTTGATGAAAGAGAATCCACCCCAGCCCTCCATGGCATCGGGCAGGCGACTGCTGGAGCGGGCCAGGTTGATCAGGTGCAGGGCATCGCTGATATTGGCATCAAGGCGGGTAACAATTGCCTCGGTAGACTCTTCGGACATGCGGAGGCTGGAATGGATGACATCCCGAAAAATGAGGAATTCTTTGACGATATCGTCGGTCTGGCGCAAAAGCGATTCGGAAATCTTGAGGATCTCCCGTTTGTCGTTGGGAAAGTCCTGGAAACGGGGATCGCCGGCAAGGTCCTTCAAGCGAGTACAGCCAGCATCCAAGGCCAGCTTGGTATCTGAATAGCCTTTGCGGTCGGCACGGAATTTTTGCCAGAAATGGTCCAGGACCTCCTTCAACTCGTCATTATCACGGGGAAGGGCGATCTCCTCGGTTTGGGTGAATTCGGGAACGTGATTGAGCAACTCCTCTCGTTTGAGCTTGCGGAGGGTCAGGTCCTCGTTGAGTTGGCGTATCCTGTCCTTGAACTCGCTGAGCTCTTCTTTCTGTTGGTCGATGGTGTTACGCCATGTCTCGAGTTGAGCATCGATCTCGCCTCGTCTCAGTTTAGCTGCCTCCACGGAATCTGGGATGTCTTCTTCCTTGGGCGGTTTGTAGTCAAGGGAAATGGTGGGAGCTTCACGCAGGCGTTCACGGGCGGCATTGAGACCACCTTCCCCACCGCCGACAGCCATGGCCGTAGCCTGTTCCTGTTGTTCGGCAGCTTGGAGGCGTTCTTCGATTCGCCCCTCTTCCAGCAGATTCACGACCTCCAAATCGGAATGGGCGCCCAGCTCTTTGCGGTAACGTTTCTCCCGTTCCAAGGCCATGGCTTGTTTTTCCTCAAGGCGGGCGCGCAGGGTTTCGTCTTTTTCGCTAACCTTCTTGAAACGATCCAGGTACAGGCGGTAAGTGGTTTCGGATTCGGTGAGGGTCAAGTCTTTGATATTACCCACCTCACCGTCCTTGTAGATGAGTGAACGCTGCTCCTCCCTTCTTCGGTCCAATTCGCTTTTAGTGTGGAACACGGTTTCCTGGCGTTCACTTACCAGGTGGTGATCCTCTTCCAGAGTGGCTTCCAGACGCATGGCTTTGTCTTCCTGCAAGTGGAGCTGAGCTCGGGTTTCCATGAGACGAGTACGTAATTCGCGGTGCTGGCTCTCGTGATCTTCGATAAAGTCGCGCAAGCGATCGATGGCGCTTTCACATTGTTGGCGCCTCTGTTCCGAGTCCTGAATGGTTTGAGTGTGGTCTGCAAAAGCCACATCTATATTTGCCAGGCGTTCCTGTTCTTTTTGCTGAATCCGTTCCAGGTCGGTAAGTACCGTGATCTTGGCGCTTTTCTTTTCTTTTAATAAATCGAAGGAGCTTTTGGGATAGGTTTCCAAAAAGCTCAGGAGTTCGTTCAATACCTCCTGCAATCTTTTAACGGTATCCTGGAGTTCGTTGATCAGTCGTTCATTTTCAGTGATTCTCCTAGTCAGGGGTTTGACCATATTGAGGGCTGCCTCACGGTTGAAGGCCGCCTGATGGCCAGGCCGCAACACGACGGCATCATGTGGGAGAACGCACAAGTCACCACCGGAAAAAGAGACCTGAACGGGAAAGGCGGGCCGGTGAAGTGATTCGGCCTTTTTCACGTTCTCCAGGTCGTCACGGGTGGGAACCATAATCCCCATGAATCGGGCCGGGTCCCGGGTGAAGAGCCGTTCTGCTTCCTCGGGGTCGTGGGGGTATTTGTTGTCAAGCTCCTCAGTTCCCAAATATGCGGGTAGATGCAGGTCTTCCCGCAAGACTCGCAACAGCCGGGCCACCTCGGGAGGGGGAGGGTAAAGCTTGGAATCACTTTGCTCGATAACTTCCAGGGTCTCCCGGTCGTCGGCGAGCCTGCGGCTCAGGGTAAAAATTTCCTGTTGAAAGCGGTTTATTCTTTCGCGGATCAGGTTGGGCAGGTCCGCATTGGCGAGATGGACCGTTTGTTCACCGGTCAGCCGGCACAGATCCGAATTGTTTTCCAGAGCCTTTTTGCGAAGGGAATCCGTATCATATAACTTTTGGAGGTGATCGCATTCAGCACGACACCGGGTCAGGCGCACTACATGATCCTGTTGCAGACCGAGCAGGTGTTTTTTCTCAGCATCCAGATCGCGACGGGCCTGCATGGCTACCTGAACATTTCTGCGTGCTTCCCTGAGTCCTGCTTTCCAGCGGGTGATCGCATCCGTGGTCGGCTCCTCCTCCGTCAGGACTTGGGAATGGACCAGGCGACGCAACACCTTTTCCCGGTTCTGCATCTGGGCGTTGATGCCGCGGATAGCTTCCTTTATCTTACCCAACTCGGTTTTGGTGCGGTTGAATTCCTTCTGATTTCCGAGCAGGCTCTTGCGTGATAGGGTGAGCTCGGATTTGGCAAGATCAAGGTCGGTTTTCGCCCGTGTGATCTCACGGTCGAGAACGGCGGCGAGGGCGGCGCCCGCGTTGCGGAGCGAGGTTTCCAGGTCGAGGTGAGAACTCTCACGGGCGGTGAGTTCCCCTTCGATAGCCTTGCATTCATCCAGCTTGGCCTGCCACTCGCCGTACTCGAGGGTGGCCTTGAGCAGAGTGAACCTGTCACGGGCGGCCCGGTGTTGCTTGCGTGATTCGGCCAGGCTATTCTCCGCCTCCTCAAAGTCGAGCATACACTCGTGATAGCGCAACCAGGAACGATAATCCTGGTAACTGCCCTGGTGATTCTGTTTTTCGGAGATAAAACGCTCGGCTTCACGGGCCTTGAAGCGGAGATCCTCCGCGTGAATCCTCAGGTGCTGTTCGGTTGTATCTAGTGCGGTGATAAGGGCGCCCGCATGGGCAAGGTCCGCTTCCAAAGCCGTTTCAGCTTCGGCAAAGGCAGCCTTCTCTTGTTGAAGCGTGTGCAACAGGGGTATGGCCTCGTTGACGAAGTTGACTTCTGCCTCCCATTGGGGTTTCTTCTCGATATGGATCTTCTTCTCATTGAGGACATCGACCACATCGCCGGCAGCCTCATGACTGAGCACGGTTTCCAGAAAGAAATGAACGAAGTCCGTGGGGGAATTGATACGGTTCTTGAACAGTCCGAGAATGCCGCCCTGACCGCTGTTCATGCGTAGCTGATAGGCAAAAATGACTGGGTCGAGGCCCTCTTCTTCCAGCCAACGGGACCATTCTTTGTGGATCGTGGTATGGCGTCCGTCCACAGATTTGGCCTGGGCCTTGAACCATTCCATAAATGCTTTAGCGTGGGGGATCGCTTCCGAGCCTTTGGCCAGCCCGCGGATGGGCAAGCGGTCAAAGGTGGCCATCCCTCGCGGTCTGAACATGAAGAAGTGGCGGTCCAGGTCGCTCAGGGTTGTCTGGTGGTTCCGCGGCCAATGGGCGGTAAACCCGATGATCAAGGTGTGAGGTTCCTCGGGGAACCCCTTGAGGTTGTGCTGTTGTTTGGGTGGCAACAGCCATTCGGTCACCACGAAGGCCGAGTCCTTGGGCCCGAAAAAGAGTTCGTATCTCCGGTTATCCAACGGACCACTCGAAGATCTCATTACGTCATGGATATTGGGATGTAGCAGGCTGAACAGCAGGGCCCGGATACTGGACTTGCCCACGCCGTTCTCCGCCCAGATCACGGAATCCAAGGCATCGGGCCGGCCCAGTTCGTCTTCTCGCTGGAAATCGAGTGTCAGGGGAGAGAGCCTTGCGTCGGGGTGGCCCGTGTTGTAGAAGTGAACGCGCAAGAGATGAGGGATGCTGGCGCCGCTAGACATTGGTGGCTTCTCCTTCCTTTGCTTCCATCATCTTTTGGCGAGAGGAGCGGATCAATTGTGCCGCATGGTGGCTGGCCAGGCGACGGACATAGATGCGGTACTTGGGTAATGAAATGTAGCGTGAATTGGGTCCCTCGCCACCATCCGTTGCCAGGAACCCGTTTTTCTGCAGCTCTGAGAGGGCATGGTTCACAAGGCCGACCTGGGTCGACTTGGTGAGGAAGCCACCGCGGGCGGGCGCGGGCGGCAGGGAGAGGAAGGCCTCGTAGGCCAGACGGACGTCGGCAGGAGGTTCATTCTCACCGTTTTCACTAGTCTTCAGTGTTTCACAGACCTGGCGAATATCGGTGGCTAGCTCGCTGGGAGTACCGCAACGGGAGCGGAAATCATCCTCATCCTCGTCCAGTTGGGGGTAATAAAAACTCATAATGGCCAGATGAATAATGGCCAGGGCCATGCGCTGTTCGGGACTGAGGGAACGGGCATGACTTTCGATGTTGGGCGCAAACGGGCTATTATAGCCCTGACAGCCCAACACCAATCCGGCACGCATACCCTGGGTCGTTTCGTTCAATATCTGAAGTCCCAGGCCCTCCAGGACGCCGTCCACCGACGTCGCAAAACCGTCTTCGTACTTGTAGCGGTCGATGAGCTGTTGGTATTCACCATCCCGGGAAGGTTTGGCCGATTTCAGAGCAAACGCGATCAAGCGCCCTACTGCGTAGGAATCATCTTCCAAATTAGTTGCTGCTGCCATCGATCCACCGTCCTTTCAATAATCCATCATGGGCGTGATTTCGTTTTCGAGTCCGTCCTTCAATTCTTTTTAATTCCTGCCATTATAATTCTTCTTCCAGTTCCCGGCAGATCAGGAGATCGTCACCCATGAAATCGGGATCCTCCAGTTCAACCCCATCTCTTCTCACCCGTAGCTCTAGCAGGTCCGAACGGGCATGGTAGGAATGGAGCAAGGTGATCCCCACGGTAGCCAGTTCGTTTAGGTTCAATCCCTGGGCCCGGCCTCGCGCCAAAATGGAAGACAGGCGAAGGGGTTCCGTGTTGATGGTGAGCAATAAATCCGAAATCTTTTCCTCGGTCTGGTCCGCGACCGGGTTGTATTGGTCCAACACCGGAATTCGGTTTTCCAAATCCTCGTCATCGGGTGCGGGTGGGGGCGGTAATTCGTCGCGGAGCAGGCGATCCACCAGCAATTCCAGATCCATCATCCGGTGAATCTTCGGGCCCAACACTGTACGGAACAGGTTGGGTAGAGCAGGTTTGAGAAAGGGTCCCTCAATGGTAAGCGCGGGCAGGAAAACCTGTTCGTTGAGGTCGGGCATGGGATTGCGGGCCATGTTGCGGAAGCGTTGATAGGCTTGTTCTTCCAGAAAAGCGGGCCCAGCACCAAGGATCCGTTTCTGCAGTTCCATATGGCGCCGCTGACAGAGCTCCAGGATATCGATCAGGTTGTGAATTTCCCTGAGCAGGCTCTGGTCCTCCTGGCCTTGGAGCTCTTTCTTCAGTTCCTTGAGCAACCTGCCTTGTTCCCGGATCAAACGCTGAACGTGGGTGTGTGCCTCTTCGATGCGGGGGGTCACCTCTCGCACCCAATCCACGCCGCGCACATCCCGACGGATGGCACGCAACATATCATCGATGTAACGTTCGTATTCCAAACTCAATAACATGGTGCGCTCCGCCTCACGGCGGCTATGCCCGATACGACCACTTCGAATCTGGTCGTAGAGAATGAAGAGGCTCGAAATCTGTTCGTCCTCCACGGGCTGGTCCAGCATGCGCAAGTAGAGATGGATGGCTTCCCGTGTAGCGCGAATAATGAATTGGTCTGTTTCCGGATCGTGATAGGACATCAGCAGGCCATACCGGAAGGTGTAGGGCTTGGTGCTGTTGTCGACATTGAGCCACACGCATTCCTGTTCGAAATTGCCGCGGCCCTCGTTCATGAGGTTATTAATCGCGAAATCCACGATCCCCTCGACCTGGGGTTCCGTCAGATCCGGCCGGCGCTCCAGGATGAATGGCGTCAGGTCGTGGATGATTTCTTCACGGGTGGCGCCCCGTCCCATTCCGGGCGCCATCCGGGCAAAAATCGAATCAAAAACCTGAAGGGCCAGGAAAGTGAAGTTCTGGCCTTGCCATTCCGGATAGTATCCGCTTCCCCCCTTACTCGCCATCTGGTGGATGGGGAAACCCATGACCAGGGATTGCATGCGGCGGGCCACTACCTGGGGCCAGGACTCGGCTGACGGATCTTTAGGTACTTCCAACTGGAATAAAGTGCGTTCGGAATCATTCATACAATAAGAGCCCCGGTCTGATTAATTCTAGAGCGGACCCGCGGGGTACAGCCGTCGATAACTACGGTTTGACCGTCAAAGGAACCCATTATAATGGAAAACCCGAGTTGGGGCGATAGGATTTTACTGTTTCCCTTGCCTGGCCGTCACCACCAAAACCACGATCCTTCCAATAGGTATTGGGCCATTTTCAATTAAATAACCTTGGAGAGTTCTTTATCCCCAACCATGATCCTGCCTCACGGAACGAGTACCAGCCATGTTTCCCCTTCTCGTCTACGGGCGAGAATGACAGTCGACCAGCCCAGCAGGCGAAAAGTGATGGGGGTTAGGAGGGCCGGTAGAGGGTATAAGGGGATGACTGCCCTGAAAAGTGGTCCTTGAAATTCATTCTACCTCCTTTCTTCTTAAATATTTATACCATGGCTTTGTGCAAAGCGAAATCAACTTGTGTCCCTCTTGGAAGGAAGGAGGATATGGCTGTTGTTGCGACATATAAAAAAAGTGGATGAATCGCGCTTTTTCCATTCGCGGTTCATCCACCTCTTTGGAGTTTAATGAAAATGATGAGGATTAGGAAGGTTGAAAATTGATGCTCATTTGCCGGCCAGGGTGGGGTAGCCCTCGACATAGATCCAGTCGGACTCCTTGGCCGGGATATGGCAGGTCAAGCAGTCGTTCCGGAAGTTACTGCTGATATTGCCCTTCTTGCCAGGCTGAAAAAGGGCCCAACCCCAGCCCTCTCCCCAGTTGTGGCTATTCTTGAAACGGCCTTTTTCGTCTTTGACCATTACGAACCACTGTTTGAGGGTTTGATTGGCCCAGGCAGGGGTGCCCGTGGTCATGGGTTTACTGTCGTGGGCTCGCAATTCTTTGACCAAAACCGCTCCGTCGGGGAACCGGCTGTTTTTACGGTAGTAGTCCACTGCTTCGGGTTGCATGTAGACATCGTGAAAACCGGAGGCATCACCCTCGGGTACGAACCAACTGCCCAGGTGACTGAAGTTATTACGGAAGTCCTCAGGCAAGGAGATCATGCCTTTGGCATTCACGTACCTGGTAAAAGCATCGGCGGTTGGGCTGGATTCGGGAGTAATAGCCACCATTGCCGTTACAACCAAAGCCAACAGCAGCAGGGTTAACCACTTCATAATATATCCCTCCTTATGATTTCATGAGAGGAAAGCTCTCCGTTATGCTTACTACTTTTTGGCATCGCGCAGAACCGGATAGTATTGGGTGAAGACCATATCCTGGGCAGCAGATGCCTGATGGCAAGCGGCGCACTTATCGGTTGCAAAGGCCTTGGCAGTGGCATTCAGCTTGGGCTGTTTGCCGAAGGTAAAGTAAGCCCAGTTGTTGGGTTCTCCAGGAAATCGTGCCTTGGATTTGACGGTCGCTTCCAGGCCGAGAAAATCTCCCATGAAGTATCCGTTCCCGCTAACCGCGGCCTTACTGCCAACGCTTACCAGTTCCTTCACGATAATGGTGCCATCGGGAAATTCACCGGTCTTTTTATAGGACGCCCAACTATTGGGATCTATATAGACGTTGTGAAACTCGGGGAATGCGGCTTTACCGTTATTGAGTTCGTTCGGGGTGATTGGGGTACCTACGTATACCCATTCCCGATAGTCTACGGGTCTCTTCAACTCACCTTTACTGTTGAATTTGGCCATGGATTTAGATGCGGGCGCGACGGCTGTGTTGATCACGATCGTGATCATGGCAAAAGCGAGAACTGCCGGCAGTATTTTCCAGTGGGCACGAACCTGATTGATTAGCATTATTATCCCTCCTCGAATATATGGCGCCAAGAGGCTCAGCGCAGAATATACTTGTTAGAGCAAAGCTAATGCCAAGGTGAACCATATTTCTTGGTAGATGGTATGGTCTTTATTTCCAGCCTACTACATGCTGGGTTGTGGGATTGTGACCATTGTGAGAAAACGAACTCCTGCGATATATCGCGGGTCCCGGCGAAGGATCATGGTCTGCTCGCGGCAATTCATCCCTGGCTTTCAACTCTTGAAACAGGTTCTCTATTCGGGTTTCTCGATACCGAATTTTTTGAGCTTTGACCGCAGGGTGCTGGGATTGATACCGAGTACAGCCGCTGCCCCTTTGGGGCCCTCGATCACCCACCCTGAGCGTTGAAGCACATCCCGGAGATGGTTTTTGATCATGATATCGAGATCGTCGGGGTGGGGGACGCTTTCCCGATCCGGCGCCTCGACGATCAAGTCACGAATAACCAGAAGGGGCCCGGGTGAGAGGATGGCGGCCCGGTGGACGATATTCTCCAATTCCCGTACGTTGCCGGGCCAGTCGTAGGCCCGCATTGCCGCGAGGGATTGGGTCTCGATTCCCTCGAAGACCTTGCCCAGTTCCCGCGAAAACTTTCCGAGGAAGTGATGGGCGAGCAGTTCAATATCACCGGGTCGCCCGCACAAAGGGGGCAATTTCAAGGGGAAGACATTTAGTCGAAAGAAAAGGTCTTCACGGAATTTACCCTGTCTGACCAAGGCAGCCAGATCGCGGTTGGTAGCGGCGATCAAGCGGACATCAACCTTGATTGACTCACTACCGCCCACCCGTTCGAACTCCCTCTCCTGAATGACACGCAACAACTTGGCCTGGGCCTGGGTTCCGAGTTCTCCGATTTCGTCGAGAAAAAGGGTGCCGCCATCGGCAAGCTCGAAGCGGCCCATGCGTTGCTGTTGTGCACCGGTGAAAGCACCTTTCTCGTGACCGAACAATTCACTTTCGATGATATCCAGAGGTAGGGCGGGACAGTTGACCTTGATCAGAGGTTTGTGGGCACGGCGGCTGTGTTCCTGGATCAACCGTGCCATCAATTCCTTGCCGGTGCCGGTCGCGCCTTGGATCAGCACGGTGCAATCGGTATCTGCGACCAGCTTGACAGTCTCGAGGACCTCGAGAAGCAGGGGGTCACGGCCAACGGGGGTACAGGTGGTGACCGAGCGTAACTCCTCCCTAAGGACCTGTGAGGTTTGATCGGCGATTTCACGAGCGTGGCGTTCCTTTTTGAGTAAAAGGTTCCGGTGAACCAGCTCGGCTTCTTTCCGGTTGCGTTCAATCTCTCCGGAAACCCGCTCGCCCACCACGCGTAACACCTCGAGAATGCGGCCCTTTTCCCTCAAGGGGCGGTCGTGCATCAAAGCCAGGTGCCCGGTCGGTTTACCGTCCGGGCTATAGAAAGGGACGCCTACATAACTTTCCATCTTGTATTGAGCAATATGACGGTCCAGGGGGAAGATGGCACAAAGGTTTTTTGCGTAATAGGCATGTGAGCGACCCACTACCGTTTCGCAAACCGTATCCTTCAGGTCGTATTCTCGACATGCCTCCGGTTGTCCGTCCAGCCAACAGGCAATGGTGCGTACTCGACTCACCTCGGGACCGGTACATTCGGTGATAAAGGCCATTTTTGCTCCGAACGCGATCGCAAGCGTGCGGGTGACCTGGTCAAATAAACATTGTCCTGATGGAGCGGTGACACATTTGAGAATGACCTCCAACTCCAGCTCGCGCCGTTTACGATCATCCACATCTGCAAACACACTGAGTGTGCCGATAACTTCACCGTCTTTGTCATAGCGCGGTGTGGCGTTGATATGTACCCAGAATTTCATACCATCTGAATGGGTGAGCTCCAACTCGTATTCCTCGGACAAACCCTGCTGACGGTTGCGGTTTTTTCCGAGGATATCCGACCATTGGTCCGGGGGCAGGAATAACTCGTAACCGCGTCTGCCGAGCAACTCCTCGACGGAGTAACCCAACATTTCGGCCATGTGTTTGTTGGCATAGAGAATGATGCTGTCTAAATCGGTAACGACCACCCCTTCACCCAGACCGTCGAGTAAGGTATTCAAGTCAACAGTATCAACACCGACCTCATCGATAGGGTCACTGGACAATATTTTTTCCATTGGAGACATTCGATCACCCTGTTTTCTCGAGCCGCAGAAGATTCTGACACTTAAAGCCCGGCCCGACTCTTTCAATCGTTATTATATTATTTATCACGGTTAAAGTTAAATTCAAAATCAATGAGCTTGAATTGCGGTGTTTAATCCATGATCTCCAGGCGACGTTCGTTGAAGACGATGTACTTGTAAATTGCCAGGATCATAATTTCTTCCTTTCGAATCTGATAAATGACTTTAACCTAAATTAGCGATTCTTAGGGGTGACCTGAACCGGGCGTGTATGGCACGCAAACAATAACACATACAGAAGATCATCATCCCTTCGAAAGGGTAAAAGTACCGGTCGATGGGATTCAAGAGCAAGGTCAGGGCAGCCAGGCTGCCCAGGGGCAGGGAAGCAATGAAGAAGAACCGTATATCGCGCCGGAAAAGAGCGAGCAGCCAGGCAGGAACCAACCAGACCAAGAGTAAGTGGTATTTTCCCGGCATGGTCAGGGCCAGCAGGAACCGGTATAACCTGTTGAACGGGGCCTTTGGATCGACCATTTTCATGTAGGATCCATAACCCGCCTGTTCAGCGCCGCTCATGTGGTGGCGCCAACGATTGGGAGTCACGGGCGCTCTGCTCAGATCGGTGACCACATGGCGGGGTAACAACAGGGCCTTTGGCAGGGTTTTGAGGTATTGGCCGGGTCGTTTTTTGACACAAGCGGTGGCGACATTCATAAAATAGGGATCGATTTGCAGGCGTTCCTTTTGGTCGGCCGCGTTAATAAAATGACGGACGCGGATGTCGTAGAGAGAAGTGCCCTGCTGGAAGAGGGTCTGGTCCTCCTGATCTAGTTCAGCTTCGTCGAACAGGCCGAAATAAGCAAGGTTCTGGACAAACTGCCAGCCACCGCCCTGAGATATGGCGACCAGTTGCCTGTGGGTAAAGTTGAAGCGGAGCCAGATAGCGAGGGGGGCCGCCGTGGCCAAGAGGAAAACGACCAGGTAACCTATTCTCTTGTCTACCCAAGCGCTCAGTGCCAGGACGGGGACCAAAACCAGCAAGAGCATCAAACCGTTGGCGCGGGTCAGGGTAACCGCGGCTGCAACCAGACCGAGTGCGCCAAAAACAAAATAAAACGCCGGCCGGGAGGGGGATGGCTCCATGGGAGCCCCATTCGTTTTAGAGAAAAACCGAGCCTTCAAAGCCTGGTAGCGTAGAGCCAAACGGTCTGGTGACCAGTCCCCTTGGATCCCAACAAACAAAAAGAGGGCCAGGGTCAATAAAAAAGTGAACAAAGTCTCAGAGAGATAGGTGTTGGCGAAGAGGATAGCCGCAGGATTCACCAGCTGGTAACCTACCGGTAGGATCGCCCACCTCCCAAGTCCGACGGCACGTGCGATTAGGAGCAACAATACCACGGTAAAGGAACTCAGGAGACACTGACAAACGGGAATGGCCCATGTAGGCTGGAGTAGGAGGGCGACGAACAGGGGGTAACCTGGCGTATCGTGCACGGAACCCACCCACTCGCCGAATAGTTTTTGGGCGATAAACAGGTAGCGACCGTAGGAATCCGGGGTGAGTAAAACGCCGTTGACCTCCAAAAAAGCCAGGCGAAGAGCAAGGGAACCGAGAAAGACCATAGCCGGCCAGAACCAGGTAGAGACAAGAAATTTCTTCATGAAATAGGGATCCGAAAAACTGAGTGGGCTTTCAGGGGTAGGCAGGCGACAAATTTGGCTCCACCGAGCCGGCGTCATTCTATCACGGAGTGGATCTCGGAGGAAGGAAGGCCAGGCAACCGGGTGTGATTAAGCACGGGTAATGTTGAGCACAACATTACCCAACTTAATCACACCCGGATGCAAAAGGAAAGTTGACTTGAAGGCTATTCATTGAATATGCTAGGTATAAAATCAAGTGGAGGTCACACCGTGCTGCCGTTCATTTGGGTTTTTCTTGGTCTAGGTCTTTTTCCCCTGGTTGAATCCGCGGAAAACCAGCCAGGCGAGGACCCAGCCCAGGCGAAACAAGAGCAAGAGGACGTGCCGCAAAGGAAAACATCCTCGGATACCGTGCGTTTTTCACTGGGAAAGCGGTGGCGGCTCTTGTTCAGCCCGAAATCGGACCTATACCCCAGGTACCTGGCCGATATCACCCGGCCCGGCTTCGAATTAAAGCAAATGAGTATCCAGGAGACCGACATCGCCGAAACCAGTACTACCCGTTACGGCTTCAAGCTGGGCGGCCGTTACGGTTTTTTTCGGCTCCATCCCGCGGGCCATCCCGAGAAGGGGTTTCAACTCAACGGAGAAGGCGCTTTCGTGGGTCAATTCGATCCCAAAAACAATACGGACAATATTGGTTGGGACGGTGTATTCGGTTTTCACTTCACCTGGGCCAACGGTAGGGGACTGGCCATGCGGCTGGCCGGTCTTCACGATTCCAGTCATGTGGGTGATGAGTTCGCGGAACGAACGGGCCGGAAACGCATTAACTATACCCGGGAGGAGTGGGCCCTTGGTTTGAGTCTGGCCATGAAGTCGGGATGGCGCTTCTACGCCGAGAGTGGTTGGGCCTATGATATGAGGAACGAGGAACTGCAAAGGCCATGGCGTGTCCAAACCGGTTTGGAATTCCTGAGGGAGAACGGTTTTTTCCATAGTCGCATCGGGTACTATGGCGCCATCAATTACGGCGCGTGGGAAGAACGTGACTGGAAGGGGAACACTACCATTCACACAGGCCTCGTTTTGCCTTTGAAGACCCTGGCCCGAACATACCGTGTGGGTTTGGAGTACTATCAAGGCCGTGCCGCCTTCGGAGAGTTTTTCCAGGAAGACGAGCGGTGGGTGGCCTTCGGCTTCTGGTTGGAGCTGTGAACCTCGGGAATGGTTGTGTGCAACCCAACCCGAACGTAATAGTATTCGGGCTTCACCGAAGGCTGGTCCCAAAAGCCCACCCGCTGGTATAATGGGTTCCTGTTTTGGAGGGTAAGGCAGAAGAATGAAAATAATTCGGGATACAGTTCACGGAGATATTACGCTGACGAGTGAGGAACTGCGCATCGTGGATACCCCCGAGTTTCAACGCTTGCGCGGAATTCGCCAACTGGGAACCTCATACCTGGTGTTTCCGGGTGCCCAGCACACCCGTTTCGAGCACTCCATGGGCACTTGCTGGATCACTAAACGAATGATCGAGCAGATCAATCGCCGCGCAGAACGGTCGGGTGTCCACCAGCCCATTTCCAATGAACTTACCCGGTTTTTGGGCATTGCCGCTCTACTTCACGATATTACCCATATCCCTTTCGGTCACACCTTCGAAGATGAACGCCGCATCCTTCCGGCCCATGACAAGAGCCGGGAGCGGCTCCACCACTTCCTCTACCACGGCAGACTGGGAGAGGTTTTGCTGAAAATGGGGATCCCGGACCGGCTCACCCATTTCTTCAATAAAGACCAGTTTGACAACCCGCCATTTGCCTGGCAACTCGTGGCTGGCCCCATCTGTGCCGACCTCCTCGACTACCTCAAACGAGACGCTTTTTTTTGTGGCTTGAATATGGCCTATGATGACCGAATCTTCCGTTATCTGGATATTGAGTCGGGCCAATTGTATTTCAATCTCTACAACGACAGGGGCTTCCGTCAGGATGCCTGGTCGGAGTTGGTGAACCTGCTTCGCATTCGGTTCAACCTCACTGAACGGGTTTACTACCACCACACCAAAATGGTTTCCGGCGCCATGCTTTCAAGTGTGCTTGAAGCGCTCCTGGCTGTTCAGGGCATCGATGTGGCCTCGTTGTACCACCTCCGAGACGACAGCTTCCTATATCTTCTCCATGAGCGAATCGGCAAGATCCCCGAGTACCGGCCCCTACTGGATGATTTCCTTTCTCGTAGGTTATACAAGCGGGTGTACATGGTTGCCCGCGATCCTCTCAACCTGGATTTCCCGGGTCCGGAGTACATGGAACGGTTCCAAAATGACTTTCACCTGAACCGGAATGAAGCCCGATCACGCTTGGAGAAACGGATGGCCCGCCATTTGGGGATTCCACCTTCAGCCATCATCATCTATGCTCCGGAAACCAACATGCGCCTCAAGGAGGCACGGGTCCTGGTCCGTATCAATGCGGGGCCTCTGGTCAGCCTGGCTGAAGTCAACCATCCCGAACTCGAGGCGCTTGAGAACCGTCATCAGGCACTATGGAAATTCTACCTCTTCATGAGCCCTCAATACGAAAACTGTTTCATCAAAGCAAGCAGGTTCCTGGAAAAAGAAATCGGCTTGCCCAACCAGTTGGAACTCTACAACAAGGGGCAGCTCACACTTAATTTTTGAGGGAATGCTTTTAATAAAAAGCTAACATCAGCCAGGCCGGGTGTTTTAATCATACCAGCCCTTTTTCATGGATTCCGACTGTTTCACTTACCTCGTTAAAGACAAGGCAGCCACCGCCATGATTACCGTAACCACCGAAATCAGGCCCCAAAGGGTCAGGACCACGAGGTACAAACTCACGATCCCAGGCTTACCGATAGGAATCCTTCGATGTTTCATTACCAGGCGTACGATTATCCCACGCCCTGCAACATAGAACAGCATACTGCCGCCGGCCAACCCGAAGTAAGACCACCAAGGGTTGTTCATAATGAGGAGCAGGCCCGCAACTGGTAATAGCCAGAGGATCATGGCATCCCAAATCGCCTCACCACGAGTGTCCGCGCTGAAGGTTGGATCTACGCCGGTTTCAGGCTCGTTCAGCCCCAACCTGGTCGCCAATTTAGGTGAAAAAGCATTGATGATTTGTGCCAACCAGCACAAAATCAATGTAAAGAAGATGAGAACGATGCCCCAGGCAATGTACATCGAGGTACACCTCATGGAAATTCACGAAACGTAAATAATGTCGAAGTGGACCAGTGTCCACACAATGTAAGCAAGTCCGACAAGACTCCCAAAGGGAAAAACCAATAACCAACTCATGGTGATTTTTGGTTTTTCAAAGCGGAGGCTGGTTGCCGTCGTCATCAGGTTTGCCCAAACAAACCAAAAGCTGTTCAAGGTTAGTAAATAGAATCCCCAGGGGGGACTGGCAAATACAAGCACAATTCCGGTAATACAGGTTGGACAGGCCAAAAAAATATCGGCAAAAGCAATGCCGTAATGGGTTTTCTGCTCGTGCCAATCATCCCTAGACCCATCAGGATTGGAAATTGCCTTACCCTGGAGAACCCTTATTTGCCAGCCCCAGATAATCAGGGCAAGCAGGCCCATCACTACCAGGATCACATAGAGGCTCATCCGCGAGAGAATGGAAAGATCATGCATCTTACCTCCCAACCAGAGTATCATCATGTTAACCGATCTCTTGACCGGTTTGAGATGAGCCCCCTAATCTGGAAAAATGGGTTGATACAGCTCTACACGGTTGCCGTCCCCATCTCGAACCCAGGCAAACTTGCCGTAATCCTCATCCTCACGTTTCAGGGGCTGGACCCCTTTGGCGGCAAGATGTTTCAACAGAGCATCCATGTCGTTGACCCTCAAGTTGACCATGAAAGATTGGTCACCGTACATATCCGTGGGTTCCGGTCCTTTTACCCTTTCCGGCTGGTCGACCTTGGCACGCATTATCGAAAAAGTGGTGTCCAACTTATGTTTGGGGTTATCAGGGTCGAGGCCCCAATAAACCAGGTAAAAAGCGCCGAATTCAGCACTTCCTTCAAATTCCATGGCAAAATGGTCCGTATACCAGGCGGCCAATCGTTCCGGGTCCTTGGAAAATAGAAAAGCACCGCCTACACCACTTATAAAGGTCATGGTTCCCACCTCCTTGTATTTGCTATAAAGCGAAGTGTATCATATAATGCCGGCTCCACCAAGATGATGTAAAAACCAAGGACCATTACCGGAAATGTTTTCACGGGCTGCCGGCATGGAGAGGCCAACTCTCCTGCAACCGCGATGTTGGCGACCTTTGAGGTTGTCCCTTTAGTTGAGTATTGATTACCATTTTGTTTAAAGCTTATGGGCTTTCCAGGCGTGGTCAAACACCTGTTGAGATTGATCCACCCAACGATCACAAGAATAACCACAAATGTTAAAATTTTCTTTTCTTGTATTATTGAATTATTTTTGATATTTTTCCACTAATAGAATTATTTGCTTTATTGAGCTGAGTTCTCGAACCTCCTCCATCATCTATCATTCCTTCAGTTTGTCATGTTTGGGTCTGAAAAGGGAAAAGTAGAGCAAGGAGTTCTGAAAATGATAGAAGTAAACAACTATCAACAATCACCTGTCTCACAAGACCCCACACCTTGCTGTTCACCGGACGGGATCGTTCTGGTTTGGTCAGAAAGGAATTACCTACTTGCCGCCATGACCATCGCCTTCATCCTCACCACCCTGATCAGCGGGCCGGCCCGAGCCCAGGAAACCACCGACCTGGGTGTACTCGATCTCCTGGCCATGGATCTGATGGAGCTTGGGCAAGTCCGGGTAAAGTCTTCGGTCTCTTTGACTGAAACAGAATATCGCAAATTACCGGCCTCGGTGACACTCATTACCGGTGACATGATCAACCATTCCGGTGCTCGCAGTCTAGATGAGCTTTTTAGAATATTCGTACCATCCTATGAAACTTCCGTGAATCTTATTTGGGGGAACACGCTCAAGGTTCGGGGGAACAATACGGGCGCTACAAAATACATCCTATTGGTCAATGGGCGTGTCATGAACTCCAATCATGCCTTTGGTCCCATCACTGAACGAAACCTTTCGATGTTGCACGATATCCAGGAGATTGAATTCGTCCGTGGTCCGGGTTCGGCGATCTATGGCTCCGGTGCGATTTTCGGTGTCATCAATATCAAAACCTTCAGTAGCAAGAGCTTCAGAGGAACAGAAGTACTGATCAAGGGAGGATTCGAGGAGGATTTCAAGTCCACAGAAGTTCGCCTGGGACGACGCTTCAATAACGAAGCGGGACTTTATTTTTATTACGGAATCGACCACTACAAGGGTATGGCACCGGATGACGCTCTGTATTTACTGAGCATCAATGATCCGGCAGTGGGCATTGTGGCTGGAAACGGATATCGCTTCGGCGTCAGTAATTATAATGCAGCCTACGGAAAGTTGCCGAGGCATAAGTTGCATTTGCAACTGGATTTAGGTGATTTTGAGACATGGTTCCGTTGGACACTCGGCGGCAGAGATACCACTGCAAATTATTCTTCGTCGATTAGGTATATTGGGTTGACAAAAGATAATATCTGGGGAGGCGGTGCTCAACAGTTTACATGGAATGCTCGATACAAACATGAACTCACCGGCAATCTTGAACTCGACATATCCACTGGCATGGACACCATAGGCATGTTCGTGAAGCAACCGAGCAGCAGCCCCTTTAGTAATCCGGCTCGCAGGTTACGCAGTAATCATCGCGAGGAAGAAATCAGCTTCGACGCCTTTCTTCATTGGGACCCTGAAAATAAACATTCAATCTCATTTGGTTATGAATTTGGTTATGAAAACTTTGGCAACAGAACATTCCGGTTCCCCGAAGAACCGGTGTTCAGCCAATTCAAACCCATCGGCACAGACAGTTGGACGATTACCACTCACGCGATCGTAACCGAATATCAATGGGCTTTAAGCAACCGCTGGTCTACCTGGATTGGGGGAAGGCTGGATAAACACAGCTATACGGATATCTACTTCTCACCTAAAATGGCGCTTGTGCACACCCCTAGCGTTAAGGGTACCCTCAAAGCCATCATCAATCGGTCCGTACGCAGAGATACTGACCCGCAAATGCGTCGGGCACATCTGGATGGTAATGCAATAAATGATGAAACAATTGAATTTTTCGAGCTAAGCTACAAACACCTTTTCACGGAAAAATATCAGGGAGCCATTACAACCTATTACGGTGACCAGGAAGTCAACGCCTTCAGACCTGTCAACCCTGCCGGTGGGAGTGGAGGCGTGATTCCCGTAGGAGATCGAACCTTTGCCGGTCTGGAGCTTGAAATGGACTACAGCACCGCCAAATGGAGCATATTTTTCTCTCATTCCTACACACAACTCCTTGATCTGAAACTTATCAGTGAGAGTACCAGGCAGCGGCTTTCTGCGGAGCCCTTTGGGTTTGGTAACGATAACAACGGCATATCCAACCATACAACGAAACTATTCGCACGATACAAACCGACCAAGTTTTTTTCTTACCATGGATCCCTGTCCATTGAATGGGGTTTTCCCGGCTCGAGAGACTTAGCCGATTATAATAACCAGTTGGCTACACCCGATTTTGGTTCACCCCTGACCGATGGTGGCTTTGATAAAGCCTTTGACGGAAATTATTATTTGAATATGGGTGTTCGTGTCAAACTGAAGAAAATGGCACGGCTCAATATGGATATCTATAACATGCT
>JACLAC010010304.1_pt1 | contig 19732 bp, 17 predicted proteins | sample 8027881 | NCBI WGS metagenome assembly JACLAC01 (sample SAMN15725517, study PRJNA655200) | protist metagenome | isolation source: fluorescence activated cell sorting (FACS) single amplified genomes of... | place: Spain: Blaines Bay Microbial Observatory, Mediterranean Sea | collected 2016-01-19 | reverse complement strand
TCAGGGAGAAAATATCTTCCAAAGACACATTGCTTGATCTCAACTTTACTCCACCATCTTTGCCCAGTAGCAACAACTGAGATCCTAAACTTGATACTGTAAACTATTTGCTCATCTCGTCAAACTCCTCTGACCCCTTGGAGCGGATTCATGTGGACAAGATTTCTGTCTGCAAATGCACAGGTCCTTTCTTCTATTTGCATTTTAAGGGCAAGGCGCGCCGGTTCCCGCGCTGATGAGAAGAAGGTAATGATCACACGGTTTTTCCCAAGATGGTCTTTCAGTGGAATCGCTTGAAGCGGCATGATGATTACAGGATTGATGAGTGCGAATAGCAAAGCAACGACCAGACGATGGGACATCATTAGTCAGATCTCAATCAGTCATCATCTGCAGAGATCTTGTTCTCAACACAAAATTTCCGAAGCAGAACCGTTGAGAATCTCATCGGCCTGTAAGTCCCACAGCTCATACTCATCCAACTCTTCTAGTTCATCTAGTTCCAACACTTTCTGACGTTGCTGATCTTTCTCAAGAATATCATCAATGCAGATCACACTCATATTCCCTCATTGCAAAACATTTCCATCAAGATCATTGCTCCAGAACCTTCCATGATCAGATATCAGCTACACTTCTTTCGGTCAATTTCGAGTAAGAAGCCTCTTTGAAAACTCTAGGGTTATTTTTTCCTCAAAAGCTATGAGTTTTACCGCTACTGGCAATAGCTGATGCATCCACCTCCTTGGTTTTTAAATAAGATCACTCTGGCAAGCCGGAACCTATCTCACTGTGGATTTTCGAAGAAGATCAACAGAAATCCAAGGAAAGCAATTGCTGTGGCCAGAGAGCTATAAACAACGATTGCGCTGACTATTTTTCGAATTTTTGGATTGATAAAGACTGTCTCAGAAAACATGAATTTCCCTTAGTTGTGGAATTGATCAATTGATGGATGCGAGCGTAATTTAAAATTATGAAGGACTGCTCCATCTAAAAACAAACAATTCTTTCCAAGAATATTCTTAAGTTTCTCTACGAGTTCAATAGTATCTTATCAAGAAATTCATTTCTCCAGATTTACAAAGCTAAGCTATTTATTTTCCACAGAGAAACAAAAAGCAACTGCCATAGAACACTTCGAAAGAGCTACGTATGAAATTTCTATCGGTTGGTAAAACGGATAACCCATCGTTTCTTGAGAAAATCATTATTAACGCCTACATCTCTCATCAATTTTCTCACGCAACTTCTTCCTTTTTGTCTGTAAATTAAAATGTGCAATAATTTTAGTATTTTGATTTAAAGGAATGCGTGGCAAAAAGCTTGAAAAACGCTTCTTTGCCGCATTTTCCCAGATCAGTAAAGTATCAACACTCCAGTCACTTGGAGGTTTTCACGAAAAATCCCCATGAGGGTGTGCACAAATCATATGGCATACATTGAATAGATATTTTGGAATTGAATGATGCTGGGGAGATGGCAAAACAATCTGCCGTATTAGTCGGTTTGATCTGTTTTGGATTCGTGGGTGCCACCAGCTTTATGTTATCCTAACCCAAAATCTCTTGGTTACCAAGAGATTCATGGACCACGAGAATTAGTTCTAGGATCTCTTGAGATCCACTGCAAAACAATTCATTAAGTTAAGATTCAGACCAATTTTTTTTGATTCTTACAGTAGAGATCCTCAATGATTGTTGTTATCTAAAATTTTATAGCAAATAAGAGAGACAATGGCACTTTCTAGTACAAAGATTAAAATTTCTCCCATCCCGCTCCTCTTAACTCTACTCCTAACATGTGCTTCACCGCTGATGATTCAAGCTGCAGGTAGCTCAGACGAAGATGACAGTGATCCACAAAAATCTAGAAATTATCAAGAAGCTGTCAGCTACATAAAAAAATCTGATTACAGTTCAGCTATTCCACTCTTAAGAAGAGAATTAAAAAGAAATTCAAGAGACGCTGATGCTCACAATTATATGGGTTATGCATTACGCAAAAGTAATGATCTGAAAAATTCTGCAGTTCATTATGCCAAAGCACTTGAAATCAATCCGAAACACCTGGGAGCTCTTGAGTACCAAGGAGAACTTTTTCTTACGATAGGTAATTTAGATCTTGCGAAGGCTAATTTGCAAAAACTTGATAAGCTATGTTGGTTGGGCTGCGATGAATATGACGACCTCAGGGCCTCTATTGAGGATTATCAGCAAGGAAAAAAGAGCAGCAGATATTGATGAAACAACGAATTTGTAAAGAATATTTCTTTGTTAGAATTCATTGCATCAGAAACTTGAGTTTGAGATGAAAATCAAAGTAATTATATTATTCACAGCATTCTCATTTTTACTAATCGGATGCCCTGGCAAAAATACTCCACCACAAAACAGTAGCCATAAATCTGGATACTCCAAAAAATCTGCTTATTAAAAGTATTTTACAATTGAATAAAGAACTGCATTAACCATGTTGTTACAAATGTAACTACTTCACACTCAATCACTTACACAGCAAACTATACAATAAAATACACTAGATAGTTCTCGAAGACGCCTGCTAAAAGTCACTGCCACAGGGGTGCTGTTGGCAACATTCGCAAAGTTCACAAGCCAATCAGCGTGCGCTGGTAGCTATGAGAAGAGATCACGGTTAGATAGTTGACAAACTAAAACCCTCCAACATTCTCATGTTGCTATAAAATCAACAAATCCTCCCTACAGGGATGGATCCATCTGCGGCAGTTGTATTCAGTGGAAGGGATGAGATGCCGAGTGGGGCCAGCGTGCTGTTGCGGCTGATGCAGGATGGCGCTCTGCAGGGGTAAAAAGACAATTCAATTTGACTAGCATCAAATTTGTGCAAAACTTTCTTCAGCAGCATGGCAAAAAATTGTGCCCTGCAGGAACAAATATCTCACAAGCTTCCAGACAATTGCCGACCCCTGTATTCCAAGCAATTCAGAACTACTAACAAATTCTAGATCACTGAACGCAGCAAGATTCGGCGGAGACAAGCTAATCGATAAGGCTTTCTAACACCGATTGAAGAGCAGTTATCCACTGAGCATAAGCGTAAAGTGTTGCGCAGCAGCCCACACTAGCTAAGTATTCTAGACCAGCACATGCTCCTCAGTTCCCAGAACACACCAGTCCTTGAACCTGATGCGGCCATCATAAGCCACGGCAAGAACTTCCTTCAGCAATAGCCGTGAGAAACTATGACCATTGACCTTGGCAACCACTCAAAAATACTTATCTCGTTCCACATCCACGAGATCAATCTGTTGGGCCTGTTCCAGCAGTTCCCACACGCGATCCTTAGTATGCGGTGCCAGTTATTCTTCCTAAGTCCAACGGCTACGAATCTCTGACGCATCGATGCCCGCCCCCCGAATCCCTAGCTCTTCACCAAAAACGGATGGTAAGTTCTTCAAATTCACGGTGAGTATATCGGCATCGTAGGCATGGACATACTGCACACCTAGAAAGTCTTCTGCCTGTGCTTAAATGGTCGACAGTAACAGGCAGAGTAACAACAGCTGGAAATGATAGGAGAAGAAGGCCTAGCCAATCGAACGGAGTGGATCAACTGAAAGCCTTGGGAACTCTGTACGCTCAAATCCACGGCGGTCAGCTTTTCGGCGATCATTTGCTACAGGAACACTTTGAACCCGGCGATCGGTCGGCTTGCGGCGTTCGGAAATCCTACCACGTCGATCACCTCTACGGCGATCTTCTTTGATGCCTACCTCGGAGAGCTCTATGTGAATCTTGCGGCGCTCCTCACGGGTTCGGCGTTCTGGCAAATCAGCTTCGATGATCCCACCAAGGGTTAAGTGAATCGAATCACCTGTCTTTGTCTTTTTCATAAATTTCTCAACTCACTCCTCGATTCTGAAAGGACTGTTTTCTTGAAACTATTGGTCGAATTAGAGAAACCCATCAATAATCCCCAGTCTTTCAAGTCGGCATGTTGCTTCTGCTCTCAAGTTCTAGGACCAACCCCTAAGATCATGGATTTTTAAACTTTGATGGTGAGATATACTCCAAAGGGAATCTATTGCCAATTCTTTCTTACCAAAGCAACTTTTCTGCAATAGTACTGACAAGCAGAGAACTCAACAAGCCCAGCACAGGAATGCTCAACTCTGACCAAATGAAGTATGAAGGCAAGCGATATCCACCTCCCAACAGCTCGTATTCTCTGCCTAAGCAGCAACCAATTCTTCCTAACCTCTCAATGATTGCGTGACGAGCCTTTAGAAAACCGATAATCTTGGGATAGTTCAATCAGATGATTTGCTGATCTCAGGCAACATCCACTTCTAGTTCCCTACCGGTCATCATAAACTCAGTGATGGAATCATGTTCTGTTATTTTCTATACCCTCCAAACTTCTTTCCTACAGGAGGAGTCGACTTACGAAGGCTCCCATGACTAAGAATGTTGCCATTCCTTCACAAACGTATCGCTGGGTCATGCTCTTTGGAGTTTGGTTGATCTATTTCTGTTTCGGGTTGACGGTTTCGGCGCTTGCCCCACTGGTTCGGCCCATCACAGAAGACCTCTCGATGAGTTATGCAGCAATGGGGAGTGTGCTCGGAGCCTGGCAGCTCATTTACATTGGAACTGCTCTGCCGTGTGGCGCGCTGATTGACCGTTTTGGTCTACGGCGTTCACTGCTGATGGCTTCACTACTGATGGGGGCCTCTGCGCTGTTACGTTCACAGGCTGAGGACTATATGATGATGCTGGTCGCAGTGGCCCTGTTTGGCCTAGGGGGTCCACTGATCTCAATTGGCGCTCCAAAGCTGGTTAGCCTCTGGTTTGAGGGTCCACAAAAAGGACTGGCGATGGGCCTGTATGTAACAGGGCCGGCATTGGGTTCCATTGCTGCTCTCTCGCTAACGAACTCAGTTGCCATGCCCTTCTTTGAGAACCAGTGGCGCAGCGTAATATTCATTTACGGAGTGATCGTGCTGCTGTCTGGAGTTGTCTGGTGGGCAATCAATCTGGAACCGGGAAGCCAACGACTGGAACAGAAAAGTTTGCAGGAGGCCCGACCCGCCCAGTGGGTTCTATTTCTGCGATTAAGTCAAATCCGGGCTGTGCAGTATGTTTTACTGATCAGTATCGGCATTTTTCTTTACAACCACGGCCTGAGCAACTGGCTGCATGAGATCCTGATGACCCGCGGTTTGAGTTCAGAGAAAGCTGGAGTCTGGGCTTCGCTGCCCACAATGATTGGTGTACTAGGGGCACTACTGATTCCCCGCAAGGCAACGCCTCCCTATCGGGTTCGCATTCTAACTACTCTGTTTCTACTGGCAGGTTCTGCCTCTCTTTGCTTTCAGTCTTCGACAGAGTGGGTTCTACTGCTAGGCTTGGTCCTCAAGGGCATCACTCAGGGTTCGATGATGACAATCCTGTTGCTTGTGTTGATAGAAGTTCCAGAGGTAGGTGCTAAGAACTCAGGCTCAGCGGGAGGGATGTTCTTTGCCGCAGCAGAAATTGGCGGGGTTCTGGGCCCATTGGGACTCGGAGTCTTGTCTGAGTGGACCGGAAACTTCCAAGGAGCATTGGGGGGATTGACCTTCGTTTGTTTCTTGCTGCTTCTCCTGCTCAACCTGCTACAGCGTTCTGATGAACACTCTACTTGACTCCGCGAGTGATCAACGCATCTCCACGATTTTTAGACCAACCTCTGCCAGTTTCTGAATGGGATCATCGCTGTAGGTCATTGCTTCTTCGAGAGCAAACACCGCAATGTAAGCATCATCTTTTTCAGGCACATCCAACAGGGGTGAAGCACGACCTGAATTGATTTGTTCCCGTAGCCGATAGAGCGTCCGGAAGTAACTCAACTCTAGGAACTCCTCAATGAAGCGCCGAGTCACTTCCTGATTCTCTAAATACACCACGAGGGTTGCGGCATTACTATCAAAACTTTGCCGAGTCCGTCCCTCTACCAAAGCAATAAGCTCCTGGCGTGAAAAATTTGGAACCGAGTTGGAAGCCATCCAGATTTCTTGTGCCTCTGTCGAACCCAGCAAGAAAAGCCAGATTCCCAGCAGGGCCATCAGCTTTTGCATAGATCCTCAGAATTCATAGGTCACCGAAATCGCTTGGGCTTTCCAATTTTCGCCCATCTCTTCGCGCCACTCTAAAGATTCGGAAGTTTCTTTGTTTTGTGAGTAACGCAGGCCGAAGTGACCTGTCTTATCATGGAATTCGTACTTCAGAGTCCAATCGTGATGGGGCCTGTATTTCAGACCGACAAAGCGATGAGTACCCCCAAATATTTGCTCATTATTTTCCTCAACAGACCAATCCCCGTAGCCAACATGAGTAATAAGTTGCTTCATGTGCAGGGTCAGCACGGCAGAACGGTGTGTGTCCAGCCGCTCACGAAGACCTGAATCAGCTGCCGTAGTAATACACTGCATGAAGGAATAGTAGTCTTGCTGTGTACCTTTTGCTACATAATACAAACGTGACTGTTCTAAGGTCATTTGCCATTCTTCCCACCACAACTCCAATCCATCATAGTCGATCACATAAGGTCGAGTAAATTCACCAGTTGGTGGTGGCCCACATTGGTGAGACTGCAGAAAATTATCAACACCAATCTGCTGCGTAAGATCGAGTGATTCCCAGTTAGTTTGAAGTAATGATTGGGCCGCAGACTTTTGATAATAGGAGTAAGGAATCTGAATAAAATGAACAGGTTCATGGTGATCCTTGCGAATCCGGATCATCTCCCAGAGTTCCAATTCTAGCGAGGCAAATTGGTTTTCCTGGCGATCTAACTCCATACCTAATTCTGAAAGTACGGTCAGATAATCTTCTTGGGGCTCTGGATAATCACGAACAATACGACCCAGTTCAAGATGTGCTTGAAAGCTTGAACTTCTTGGTGTGTAAAAGTAGGTCACCCAACCATCCCCTCGATCGAAGATGGCTGCATTCTGTCCCCAATAGATCTGCATCGGCTGGGCGTGATGAATACCAAGTCGATCCGCAGGATTTAGCCGCTGCATGTTGTAAAAACCATAGGGCAGCTGCAAACGCCCGAATCTTGTGCCAACAATACTCTCACCAAGATAAGTGTTTGCATCCAGCAGCAAGAATTCAAACTCGCTGTCCGGGCCATCATTAAGGTAAGGCTGGTAAGCATAAAGGGCTCGGAAGGAAAGCCAAGGTTGCATGACCCAATCCAAGCGCAGCGCTGCTTCCCAGCCACCGTCTTCCTGCTGCGGCAGATGCAGGGGCTCAGGATCGGTCTGCATCCAAGCCTTGGAAACCCAGCCACTCCATTGTAGTTTGGCAAATGGCGATGTATTTTCGTTGGCCAAGATCCCCCAAGGCCAAAGTAGCAAACACCAAAAGATTTTTCTCATGATTTTCTCAGAATTGTTGTCGAACGCTGCAAACTATAATAATGTATTTAAGTGTCAACATCATATAACAGGTCTGATTTTGTTATAATTATTCTGGATTTGTAATCCTAACTAACAAATTCAATGTCCAACTTGCTTGAACAACTCCGACGCCAACCGCTGAATCGACAGATTAGCTTGTCGATCTGGATGCTCTTTATTAGCACTGGAATGCTGTTCGGATTCGGCCTTTACCACTACATGGAGGAAATCGCTGAAAAAAATTTTCAACAGAACCTTCAGCAGGATCAACTCATTGCGGAGATCTTTCTACAGAACCAATTTAACGAGTTTACTGATGAAACAGAGGGCATTGTCAACACCTACAATTTCCTGTTGGAAGCCACGGCTGCAGATACAGCCCGCAACCGCTCCGTCCTGAAAACAATGTTTACAAAACTGAAGGAATCCCCGGGGTTTCTTTGGTTCTTCGATAATACCTGCCAGCTCCAGACTTCCTACAGCAGTACTGGAGAGTTTCCCGCACTACCTAATCTCTGTGAAGAGGCCGGGACGCTGCTACAATTCAGTGAGGATACCCAACAAACCTTTCTACTTTCACACCATATCCTGCAAGATCGTCAGGGCCTGCCCTATGGCCAGTTACTGATCGCTAAAAATCTCAATCTGCAGGAGTGGGAACAATCACCACAAGTATTTCATATTTCTGCGGATCGCATACGCTTCACAATAGAGCCTTTGGCAACAGATACTTCAGATGGTTTCCGAATTCACAGTCTACCTGTACCCACCACGAGTCATTTCCATCTGAACCTCTTTTATGAAAACAAGCGGCTTGAAGCAATCGCCACCAACACAACTGTAGCTGCGCTAGTCGTCTTCCTGATGATGGGGTTAATTCTTTATCTCGGTGTGAGGCTGGTTCTTGAGAAAACCATCACAGGGCCAACCAACCAACTACTGGAAGACGTTCAAACCTTCATAAAGAACGATCATCAGGTTCCTCTCCGTAAGCAGCAATCCCAGGAATTAGATCAACTCTACCAAGCGATTCACGAGATGACGGTAGTCATCCAGAAATCTCGTAAGCAGCAACTTGATCAATTAGAGGAACGACTACAGATGCGTTCCAAGCTGGAGATCGCGGACGCATTGGGGCACATCAGCCATGAAATCAATCGTTACCTCGGGGCAATCCGCATCTCTGCGGAGTTTTTTCGGCTGGTTCCTGATCAGGACCCTAAACCTCGACTACTGCAGATTGAAGCTTCCGTAGACAAGTGTGCGGCAACACTGAGAGAGGTGATGCAGGCCTGCCGCTCTGGTCAATTGGGATCCTTCAACCTCAGGAAATTATTGGAAGAGCAACTTCCTCTTTACCAGTCTCAGGAGCAGATTCCCCTAAAGCTGGACTACTTCACTAACTTGGAAGAAATTTATTTTTCTCGTAGCCTGATCAGCAGTTTTCTGGAAAACTGTGTCCAAAATGCAGCAGATTCCATTCGTCAGGCCCAACCCGAGTCCCCATTCATCTATATCGAAGTTAGCGAATACTCCCAACAGGATCGTCCTTCTCTTCGCATCAGTGTATATGATAATGGAGTCGGCCTCCCACCAAATACAATAGATCAACTCGGCAAGCAGTCTGTCCCATCTCTTAAGGCAAGTGGCAGCGGCTTTGGTCTCTATTCATTGAGTAACCTACTGAAACGGCATGGAGCTGCACTGCACTGCGCCAACCAGCAAGACGGTGGTGCGATGATTCGCCTGACCTTCCCACTGGATCTGACCCCAATAGATCAAAATCTGCACAACTAAGTCAGCAAGGTGATATACCCAACAAGAATATTGCGAAAGTGCTAGAAAATAGGAAGGTGGAACTTCTCGAAGAAGCAGAGAAGTTCCTTACGAGGAGTGAATAGACTTTTCAACCAGAGATGGCAAGCCCATCCAGTAGCATTGGTGGTACGAAGATCTTGCTAAGATAGGGCTGGTAGCAGTTGCCTAGGCCTTGAATTTGGCTGAGTAGATCAAAGAAATTTCCGGCAATCGTGATACTGTCCACGGGTTGCACCCTCTCTCCCTTTTCTAGCAGAAAACCCTGCACTCCAATAGAAATATCACCACTGATAGAGTTACAGCCGGCTGCTCCTTCCAAACTCGTTACCAATAGCGCTCGCTCAGGCTGTTGGCAGAGTTCTTCCAGAGAGAAACTTCCTTTCTCCATTACTAGGTTGTGTGAACCCGTCCCAATACCGCTATTGTAACCTCGTCGCGCGTGACCAGTGGAAGTTCTCCGTTCCTTACTTGCCGATTCGATATGATAGAGAAAGTTTTGAAAAACTCCTTGGTCAACAAGTGAGAGCTTTTGTGTCAATACTCCCTCTGAATCGAGGAGAGAGGAACCACGCGCTCCAGGAATATGCGGATCATCATACAAGGTGACATTCTTTCCAGCGATTTTCTCCCCAAGGCGCCCTGCCAATCGCGAGGTTCCCTTCTGTGCAGCATCCGCGTGAAAGGCCCGGAAGAACATACCCAGCAATTGAGGAGCACAGTACTCATCCAGAATCACCGGCATCTTACAGTTCTGAATGCTCCGAGCTCCTAACAGAGAAGTTCCCTCCTTCACGGCTTTCGGGCCGATGGCCGCTGCCTCTGCACGATTCCAGTCTCGCATCTGCCAAAACCAGAAGCCTGTTTTGCGGGACTCCCCCTCCTGCAACAAGGCCCCACAGTAAGTTGTTGCACTGTTGGCCCGCTGTCGATAATAAGCCCCCTTGGAAGTACCAAGAATCCACTCACCCGATTCCCGAGACACTCCCAGATAGGGAAGCGTAACCACCCGTTGATCCGTTTGCTTTGCGGTGGCTTCGATCTCCAAACCTACCTCAGCCAGCTCTTCAAAGCTCAGTTGCTCCAACTCTGAGTTGTAAAGCTGAAGGGCCTCTGCAGTGGAAACATTGTTGGCAGGATCTGGTAAGTTCACCTCCAACTGATCCTGTAATTCTGCATTTTCCAGTGCTTCATCTAGCACACGGCGCAGCGCCGATGCTTCCAAACGTTCGGTGTAGGCTAGTCCTGTCCGCCCATCGAGCAAGACCCGCACACCCAAACCCAAGCTGGTTGATTGATCAACCTTTTCCACCTTTGCATCACGGATCTTCAAGCCTAGGGATTCTCCACGCTCCACAAGCACATCGACTTCTGCTAATCCGCTTTGACGAGCAAGACCTAGAACGTGTTCAATAGCCACTTCCGGTTGCATCAGCGGCCCCCCACAAGGATCGAGTCGATCTTGAGAGTAGGCTGACCAACCGTAGTCGGAACCATCCCACTAGAAGCACCACAGATGCCTGCAGCCAGTTCAAGATCATCAGCAATCATCGAAATCTTGGGAAGCACTTCGTAACCCTTGCCAATCAAGGTTGCTCCGCGTACTGGCTCTGCTACCTTTCCCTTGCGAATGATGTAACCTTCCTGCACTGCGAAGTTGAACTCACCTGTTCCCGGATCGACGGAACCGCCACCCAGTTTCTTGGCATAGAGCCCATGATCGACGGAGCGGATGATGTCCTCAATCTTGTCTGGTCCCTTGTCAATGTAGGTATTCCGCATTCGGGAAACCGGCGCATACTTGTAAGATTCTCGCCTTGAAGAGCCAGTTTGAGGAACACCTACCTGGGCTGCACCGACTCGATCACTAAGGTACTGCTGAAGCACCCCATCCTTGATCAACACCGTTCGCTGTGCTTCATTGCCTTCATCATCAATATTCAGCGAGCCCCAAGCATTGGTAATCGTGCCGTCATCCACAGCTGTCAACACTGGACTAGCGATTGACTGACCTAGCTTACCTGTGAACGATGAGGCATTTTTTCGGATGGCTTCTGTTTCCAGCGGGTGCCCACAAGCTTCATGGAAGATCACGCCACCAAACCCATTGCCCATCACGACCGGCATGACCCCCCCATCGACGTAGCCTGCGCCTGCCATGCGTAGCGCTGTTTCGGCTGCCTCTCGGGCAAGCTTCTCCAGATCTACTTCTTCTAGAAATTCATAACCCCCCAGTACTCCTGGTGACACGGCACCACCCTGAGGTCCATCTCCAGTATCGGCAATTGCAGACAGGCGAACTCGCATATATTGTCGGCTGTCTTCCCGGAATAGACCCTCACTGTTGGCAATCAACATCGAACGCTTCTTCTCAACAATTGAAGCACTGACCTGCCTAATAGGCTCTCCGTGACTGCGTGTCAACTCATCCAAGCGGCGGAGGAGTTCAACTCGATCAAGCTTGCCTACTTTTTCAGGACTCAATCGAATTCGGTGCTGGTCATTGACCGGAACACGTCTCAGATCTTTTGGAGTGACCCGCCCTTCTCCACGCTTGGAGCGAGCCAGATTTTCTGTCAGCTGCAAAAGACCAGCTGGATCTGGATCACAGCTGTAGCCATAGCAGGACTCATGACCAAACAGTAGGCGGATACCGATACCATAAGAATTCCCCGAGTTGATCTGATCAATCTTACGATCTAGCAAATCCAATGAACGCGAAATAGAGTCCTCGATAAATACTTCGGCAAAGTCGGCTCCTTGATGGAGACCCTGTTCCAGCACTTTGGCAATCGTTTGGTCGGCGAGCATGGCAATTCTCGGAAAATTGGTTGGAGAAAATAATAGTTATTGTGACCTGTGAGTTCGGCGGGACGCAAGAGGAAAGACTCCTAGCCGATGAGAGAGAGGGTTTTGGTTCAAGCTGGAGTAGGGCTATGGCGCAGTCCCTCGACTAATTCAGCATAGCAGGCTTGATCCGCATGAAGGATACTATGTCGCACCAGAAAGTCCAAGACTACCAAGTTACAGTTGATCTTGATGTCATCTGTTTCTGCCACCAGTCGCATTACTTCAGCGATCGGCATCAGTTGAAATTCTTCTACCTCTCCGTCCTGATTACAGGGTTGAAAAGTTTCTGGCAGTTCCAAATCGTAAGTATAGATGATTTCGCGCCTTAACTGTCCCTTGGAGTTGTGATGGCATAGCGTCACCAGTCCCACAGATTTTAGTGTCTCTGCCAGCGTCATTGGGACTCCGGCTTCTTCCTGGCATTCCCGCTTCATTACCTGCTGAGGGCTCTGGTAGGCTGTCATTCCTCCAGCAACCATTTGATCCAATTTACCAGGATAGCGCGGGCGGTTCCTGGCTCTTCGAGCCATCCAAAGCCAGATTCCGTCAGTACGCCTCACAAAGCCATTGAGATGAACACCAAGGTTCAGTACTCCCAGTAAGGCCGTTGCGCTCCGTTCTATACTGAACAAGGGAGTCCCCTCACTATCACTGATCAGGTAGTGTTCATCCCGCCAACCGTTGATGTACCCTTGGTCTCGCCATTGTCGCAGGACTACATCCAACTGAGCCGATCTTTCTTTCGGTGATGATGGTTCTCCCAGCAACTCGACACGCTCTGATTCAACAGCAAAGAGTGCTGGTGACTGTTCAAATAGTGGGAGATCTTCTGGAAGAATCCAACCAACTTTATATCCGGCAACATAGAAAGGCCGAAATTGATTCAACTGATAATTATGACACCGTTGAACCCAACGCAGTAGAGGGCGTAGATCATCCATTTTCAGTTTGCATGACGAGACTGGTTACGAACCTCCAGGGTCAGACGAGTGCGTAGGTCAAAGAGTCCACGCTCCATGCCTACTGGGTATTCGTGGGGATTGACGGTACGCAGTACGGCACTGTGGAAACCATCCAACTGCGACTGTACTCGCTCACGGATACTGTTCAGGGATGGCAACTCCTGAACAATTTTTCCTTGCTGAAATACTGGCTGCAGCAGGTCTTCCCAATTTGTTTCAGACTCAAAATGTCGCTGACGGGTGATGTCAAAGGGATCCACCATTGTACAGGGGCTGTCTAATCCTTGCTGAACATCAAAGATCATATCGGCAGCGTAGCGTCCATTCTGGCGATATCTTCTGACCTGCTGAATGCCCGGAGTGGTGAGCTTGTTCGATTGCTCAGCAATCTTGATCTTGTACTGCCAGGCCTTACCCGGATCTCGAATTGCTCCCATCTTGTATACACCATCAAGCGCTGGCTGATCATAAGCAGTAACGAGTTTAGTACCGATTCCCCAGGCATCAATCTGGGCTTGTTGGAGTTGCAGAGAATCCACTACAAATTCGTCTAAGTCGTTACTGGCTAGTATTTTTGTTTCCTGAAACCCGTTCTCATCAAGCATTCGCCGAGCCTCCACACTGAGGTAGGTCAAATCTCCTGAATCTAGTCGAATTCCTGCCAATTCATGCCCTCGCACTCGTAGTTCTCGCCCAACTTCAATTGCATTCTGAACCCCTCGCAGGGTTGAATAGGTATCGACTAGCAACACTGTGTTATTGGGCATTACCTTGGCGTAGGTCGCAAAGGCTTCACGTTCATTGTCGAAAGACATCACCCAACTGTGACCCATCGTACCACGGACTGGAATCCCGTAATGCTTTCCAGCGAGAACATTCGATGTCGCCACACATCCACCAACATAGGCTGCTCGACTGGCAGCCAGTGCACCATCTGATCCTTGTGCGCGGCGTAGTCCAAATTCTAGCACAGGCTTGCCCTTTGTCGCTATACAGATACGAGCTGCTTTTGTAGCGATCAGTGTCTGAAAATTGACGACATTGAGAATGTGGGACTCCAGCAACTGACACTGAATCAATGGCCCCTGAACACGCAACAAGGGTTCATACGGGAATACCACCGTTCCCTCTGGAACCGCATCCAAATCACAGATCAGTTCCATCTCCTCGAGATACTTCAGAAATGGCTTTTCAAATAACGGCTCGCCATCACTGCCCTCTAGAGTTGCCAGATAAGCCAGGTCGGAATTAGTAAAGCGAAAATCTCTGAGATAATGGACCACGTCCTCCAAGCCACAGGCAATCGTGAAACCACCCTTGAAAGGAGCGGTACGAAAAACCATATGGAAGACACCTTCTCGATTTTGCAGACCACTCTTCCAGTAGCCGTAAGCCATGGTGATCTGGTAGAGATCCGTGCGTAGAGCAGAAAATTCAGACAGCATGCAGAGTTCAGGAATTTGGTTCTGCGGATTCCAGTGTTATTTCTATGGGGGGTGTTTGAGTGGAATCAACTTGAGGCTGGCGCTGCCGGTCGTAGACCTTCTGGAGAACACTATTAACAAAACTCTTGGTCTTTTCGTCAATGAAGGAGTCCGTTAACTCCAATGCCTCATTGATCACAACCCGGTGTGGTATTTCGTTCGCCTGAAAAAGCATTTCGTACACTGCTAAGCGAAGTACGTTACGGGTCAGCACAGAGAGGCGGCCTAATTTCCAACTCTCTAGATTGTGCTTGATCACACGATCCAGTTTCTTGCGATGGAGGGAAGCGCCCTGTATCAGGTTGCGAGCAAATTCAAGAGTTTCCTGCAGCTTCTTACCAAACTCCTGATGCTTTGCATCCGTCTGTTCCATTGCAATCTTGTCTTCCTTGAGACGACTACGGAAGTGTTCCCATTCATCCTGACGAGTTCTGGCGAGGAAGGCATCAATCAGATCTAGCTCCGTGGTCTTGTGAATTTCCAGTTGATAAAGGCCTTGCAGGGCAATCTCGCGGGCTTTGTGGCGCATCCTACTTTCTCGTGACGAGTTGGCTCGTACTAGGGATTTCTGGGGGGATCAGGCGACAAGTTGGAAGTCTTCGTCACGCAGTAATTCGAGGGAGGGACCAACCCAGTCACCGGAATCGAATTGACGCAGCAAATCCATTCCAGTCTGTCGTAGTTCAGTTTCCAACGGGACATAAGGCAGTCGAAAGACCGGTTTGGTAGCACCAGTCATTGCCAGAGCAGTGTTGACGCCAATCGGATTGGGATGGACAAACAGCCAGTTTATCAAGGGTTCCAATCGGTCAGCCAGTGTTGAGTTAGGTTCATCCATCAATCGTCGCATCAAGCCAGGTACTACGTTGGCAGTGACAGAAATCACACCATGTCCACCACAACGATGTCGAGCTTCCCATGCCTGATCGTCATTACCTGACCAGCAAGCAATTCCTTCTTTTTCGTAGGCTGCAATTCGGTCGTTCCCTGCGCATTCCTTAACACCCAACAGGTTCGTATCTTTAGCCAATTCACGAATCAATTCTAGAGGCAGGTCTTGTCCAGTACGAGATGGTACGTTGTAGATGATGGCAGGGCCCAACTCCAACACCCGCTGAAAGTGCTCTTGCAGCCCTGTTGGTGAAGTCTTGCCGTAATAGGGATTGATCTGTAGTGAAGCGTGCATCCCTGAAGCAAAGCCGTATTCAGTGGCCTTGAGTGCTTCCCGTGTGTTGTTGCTTCCAGTATTACCAATCACCTTCAGCCGATCTCCGAAGTAATGAACAGTGTGGGCAATCAACATCAGGTGCTCTTCCCAATGCATCAAGTGGCCTTCTCCAGTGGTACCACCGACTACAATTCCCTCAGCACCGTGTTTGATCTGTTCCTGTAGTAGAAAGTCGTAGGTCGCTAGATCAATTGATCCATCAGAGCAGTAAGGTGTCTTGATTGCGGTAATTAGGCTGGCTGCCAGCAGGTCGGCTTTCATGGTTTGTTTTAGGAAAGAGTTTTAGGGAGCTTTTTGAAGATTGGATTCGTAGTAGCGAGTGTATAACCCGGCTTTCTCTGGAAAGCGAATACCGTAGACGTTGCTTCGCAATTCTGGTCGAAAGAAGCTATTTTCAACTATTCCAACCCAGTCATGCGTCAGATGTTTGGGAAGATTGATCTGTACCCGCTCTCCTTCTTGAAAGCGAGGATTGATCGGTTTGGGCATTGGACAAACTGGCTCTCCGTTAGAGGTGTCACCATAACAGATCCAAGAAGCCCGAATGATCACGCCAATCCGCTGGGGTCCTCCATTCACCTGAATAAAATCGCTTGGAGAAAACGAAGTAATGATAACCCGAGAACGATCATTGATACGATCAAAAATCTCTAGTTCGTAGGCTCGATACTCTGCACAGGCTGTATCAACACAGAGCAAGCTGAGCAATAGCGACCCTAGCCACTGTTTCATTGAGTCGCCCCCTCCAGGTTAGCTCCTCTCATCAGGGTCCCCTGTGTCTCAGCACCAGTCAAGTTACTGCCCTGCAAATCTGATTGCAGAAAGCTGGCTTTGTTGAGCTTGGCATTCGTAAATACTGCTTCCTTACCATTCACACCGCAGATCAAAGCGTCTTCCAGGTTGGCTTCGTTGAATTGTGCTTGAAACAGCTTTGCCTTGTAGAAATTGCTACCCTTCAGCATCGCTCTGTTGGCTGAGACGACTGTTAGATCACAGAAACTGAATGAGGAATTAGCAAGCACTGCCTGCTCCAAAGATGCCGCTGTCATTAAGGAACCTGTGAAGTCTGCCTTGGTAGCCATCAGACCTTCGGCTTCCGCCAACGAGAAGTCACAGAGTAGGAATTTGCCCCGCATCAAATAGGCTCCGTTCAACCGAGCTTGTGAAAAACTCGCTAACTCAGCATTCACCTCAATCAGAATCACTCGTTCCATTCTGGCGCCACTGAAGTCGGTACGCACTAATGAAGAAGAACGGAAACTCGTCTCACCCAAACTGGAATTCTGAAGATTGGTACCATCCAGATCACAGTTCTCCAGCGCAGCTTCGCGCATGCTCGCTCCACGCATATCACAACCACCGAGGATACAAGCTTCAAAACGGACTGCGTCTAGTACAGTGCTCAAAAAAGTAGTGTCGTTGAAGCGGCATCGTCGAAACACACCACCTGCCAGAGACATCCCATCCAGCTTTAAGCTACTCAGGTTCAAATCACGCAGGGGTTCACGACGACGGATTCGGCGCTCAATTTCATCTCGGTTGATATCCGCCATGGCTCACTCCTCCGGCAAGTCGATCAAGTACTTCTGGTAAAGTTCCAGAACTGGTTCGTAGGGCCGCGTCTGCACACCATTCTGAGAAAACTGATAGGCCATCCCTTCTGCATCACTAACCAGATTAAATCTTGTTCGGCGTACAAAGATTGATGTTCCAGCGATAGCTTTGCCCGTAAGAATGACTGCACCTCCGTCCATTTGCTCACTGACGTCGCTAATTCGCTTAAAGCCTCTGATTTCTCGCATATAGCGATGAGTCTTGCTCACTTTCTGAGCTATTTCCTCTCCAAGAGGGGCCAGATCTTTCTCATCATTTCCAGTAGGCTTCCCTTTACCCCAACGACGCACGATGGCATCAACTTCTTCGCGTTCTTTACTGAAGTCTGCAACTAGTGATTTAAGTTCATCTTCACGTTCTCGAATCCGCTTCCGCTCACTCAGTGAAATGCCAACTTCCAAGGTTGATTTTTTAGCTCCTTCCTGAGCTCCAACACTTGGAACCAAGACCACGTATCCCCCTTCGATCTTACTTCCAGAAACGTCTCCATCTTTGTTAAGGATGCGCACACACTCACCACCACTTACAGTCGTATCCGTGATATTCCCTAGTACAAACAGGTGCTCTCCAGCTGTAACAGTAGCCTCCATCAGCTCATTGGCACTGAAGGAACCTCCTGCTTGAATCGTCCCTTTCAAGACATTCTGCTGTACATGTACGTCACTGGTCGCCCTTACCACCGACTGACCAATGGAGCCGCTGACCTCAATGCGGAAGGCTTCCACACGGCAACTATCTCCAATGTTGCCCTTGATCTGCAAGACCCCGTCAAATCGGATAACACCCGCATGGATATTGTCGACTGTCTTCAAGTCATGAACATGGAGGGCACCGTTGTGGTAGCAAACCACCCCATCCTTATCAGCCACAATTTCGTTACGTGCCGTACCATAGCGTGCATTCTGTCCAGGCACCAATTGGCAGATACGTCCTGGAACAGCGCTGATCGCACGCCCCTTGACAGAGTATCCATCATCACCGTCAGTAGGTGCATAAACGCGTGCTAGCACTTGCCCAGCCTCGACCTTCTGCATCATCGGGACAGTACGCAGATCAACTCCAGAGAGATCGTCATAACCTGAGCGATCCATGAAAGTCAGTTCCGGGGTTCCATTTGTACCGTTTCTGGCTCGGCCACCCTGAGCTACACAGATGAAATCATAGTAGTTCTGCTCATCGATTATCTTCTGTACAGATGTCGCATTAAGGCCCTGTACAACATCATGTTGTTCTAGAAAATGTTCGACCTCTTCAATCGTGACAGCGGCATCGTCCGCAGCTGGTGGAATTAAATTCAAAAATGCACTCTGCTCGTCATCGCTGATTTCCACCTGCATCAAAAATTTGCCACTTGTCAGGTCACTGAGCTCCTCAAAATTACCTGTGCTGCGTTCGTAAATTTCCAGTAGGCGTTCTGGCAGATAAGGCACGTCCATGACGTGTAACTCACGCTGAATATCGTCCAAATTGGCGACTTCAGCACCAACCAGCTGCGGTGGAACACGCAACAGCAACCGATCATCCACAACTGCTAATTTATAAAGTTCCTTCTTTTTTGCCACGTCAGTTCACAATCAGGATAGAGGAGAGGCGAATTGGGTCATTCATCAAATAGAGCTGCCAGCAAGATCAAGCAACTGCTGGCGCTCTTCCTTGGAGAGAATTCGATGTTCTCCAGGTCGTAAGTTCTCCAGACCAATACTGCCAATCCGAAAGCGCTTAATTTTGAGCACCGGATAGCCCAATCCGAAGAACATTTTCTTAATTTGCTGGTTTGTGCCTTCGTGAAGAATCACTTCCAGCCAGGTTTTGTCATTCCGCTGATGAAGAATTTTGCTCTGGACCGGCATGTGAGAGCGTCCATCAATCACAGGTCCACGACGCAATGGCTCCATCTCCGAAAACTGGATCAGGCCGCGTACTTTAACGAAGTAACTCTTAGCGATCTTGAAGCGCGGATGCATGATGAGGTGAGCAAATTCACCATCGTTTGTCAGCAGCAGCAGCCCTTCTGCGTCATAATCCAGACGACCCACCGGGAAAAGGCGCTGTGACTTGCGCGGAAAGTAATCAACAATCGTTCGTCGACCTTCTGGATCGCTAAGAGACGTGATGCAATTCTTGGGCTTATAGAGCGCGTACACCTTGCGCTGTCCGACTTCTGGCAGCCGAACTTTCTTACCGTCAACCACTAAATGGTCCCGACCTGGGACCATTCGTTGACCCAACTCCGTGACTGTCTGACCGTTGAGACTGACTATGCCCTCGAGGATCATCTTCTCTGCAGCCCGTCTGGAAGCGATACCAGCCTGGGCCATCACTTTCTGAATTCTGACCGCAGCACTATCAACTA
>JACLAC010008600.1_pt1 | contig 19741 bp, 9 predicted proteins | sample 8027881 | NCBI WGS metagenome assembly JACLAC01 (sample SAMN15725517, study PRJNA655200) | protist metagenome | isolation source: fluorescence activated cell sorting (FACS) single amplified genomes of... | place: Spain: Blaines Bay Microbial Observatory, Mediterranean Sea | collected 2016-01-19 | reverse complement strand
GTAATGGTTTCATCGGTAAGGTGCATACCACCGCAGCAACACTTGATCGTGAGGCAGTTCTGGTTGCTGGAGCTCTTTCTTCGGATCCAAAAAGATCTCGGGAGTCAGCGTTGGCAATGGGAATTGCACCGGACCGTGCATATGGATCATTCCATGAATTGATCAGCTCCGAGAAATCACGCTCGGCAGGTGATCGAATTGATTTCATTTCGATTGCGACCCCAAATCACACACATCGTGAAATAGCCTGCGCAGCACTTGAAGCAGGGTTCCATGTGGTGTGTGACAAACCGATGACAATCACCACTGCCGATGCAGATGCGATGTTATCTGCTGTGCGTAATTCCGATTGTGTGTTCGCGCTCACTCACAATTACTCCGGTTATCCACTGGTGCGTCAAGCGCGTGAATTGATTGCTAATGGAGAGTTGGGAGAGGTGATAGCGATTCGAACCAATTACGTGCAGGGGTGGATGCATGGCATGAACCCAGGCGAGAGTCCTGCGCGGGGAGCGTGGAAGTCAGACCCAAACAAGAACGGTCCCGCGGGGTCGCTAGGCGATGTGGGGACACATGCCTTTCATCTGCTACAGTTCATCACAGGCATGAACCCATCGAAGGTGCTTAGTCATATGCGATCCTATTCACCCCACCATGAGTTAGATGACTATGGACACGCGATTCTTCATTTTACACAGGGGGCGACCGGCCTGGTCACTTGGAGCCAGGTGTCCCACGGGCGTTTGAATGATTTATCAATCGAAGTGGATGGGACCAAAGCGTCATTGGCATGGCGTCAGGAAGAACCCAATCAACTTTTGCTCCGTGCCCTGGGGCAACCGACCAAGATTTACGAAAGAAATCCAAATGCTGATTACACTCTGCCTACAGCAGTGGCTGCTTGTCGTTTACCGGGTGGGCACCCAGAAGCTTTTTTTGAGGCATTTGCAAATGTGTATCGTGATGCTTTTTCAGATATGCGGCGGATCATGCAGGGTGAGAAGTGGGATTCAGGATCTGCCCTATACCCTTCCGTCAACGACGGAGCGGATGGTGTTCGATTCATGCAGCGATGCTTGGCAAGTGTCAAGGCCGATGGGGGTTGGCAAGCTTGGTAGAGAGAGTCACAGATTTTAGCATAGTACGCTCTTTATGGTTTAGGTAACCCGATCGTTGTTCTCTTTTCTTCACCGGTGTTTATTGCCTGATAAACCGTCCAAGCACGCTTGCGTCGACCATGTGGGTGCTCTTGGGTTGGTAGTGTTCGAAGCCCAAGCTTCAAGCCACCCTCGTCGGGGTGATCGACCCATCGGTGGTAATGAAAAGATTCGATCCATGGAAATTTGCGTATCTTTTGCATTGCGTAGTGAAGTGACCCCGCCTGTCGGTTCTGATCCGCTACCTCATAAGTTGGAGTGTGGAATCCTTGCTCACTTAGCAACACACCTCGTCTCTTGCCATCGCTTTGTCTCATGGACGTCTGATTCAGAAAATCGCCTAGAACATGCAGGTTCTGAATGGTGATCAACGGGCTATCGAAATGGTTTTCGATATTTGTGTCCTGCCACGCTGTCTTTGCGAAGAGGCTTTGCGGGTAAGGGTGATAGGCAACTCCCCAGGCAAAGTCACCTTCTTGGCTGGAGTATCGTTGCAATGCAAGTAATGCTTGTTTGGGAGACAACTGCTCCCAGCGGTTCGGGTTAATGACGTTCCAGTTGTGTGTCAGCGAAATGAAAACGCGGGCGTGCGGGTTGAATGCTCGAGCCGCGTTGTGGATCATTCGCATGGATCGATAGTATGTTTCCAGATAGATCTCGTCTGGTTGTTTTCCCATGTTGGTCCAGACCGGATGGTAATCGACCTCATTGTGCGCGATCCAATTGGTGATCACACCAGGTGCTTGATCTGGATCGCTGTAATGTTGGGCGATACGACTGAGCAAATAACCGTAGATACTGGTTCCACGTTCAGTACTCATGTTTGGCATGGTGTACACGCCACCCTCAGATTCTGGGTGTTGCAGTACTACTTTTGGATCGCTTCGCTTGGTTCGTGGGACAAGAACAATTGCCGTCACAATGATGTTGTGCTGCCTACAATAATCGATGAGCTGGTCCAGTGCAGTGAATGCAGAAGAGTTGAAATAGATTGGTGGACCCGGTGCGGGAATTACGTCTCGTTCTGGGCCGCCAGCAGTGCTGATGAATCGATTGAGTACCAGATTGATGGTCACTGCTTTTATGCCTAGCTCAGGCAGATCCGACTTTGGACCCCGTGTGCTGAAGCCACTTAGTCCCTTCTGGTTCTCGGGTCTTAATGGGCCACTTGTGGTGAAACTGTTGGTTTTGAACTCAGTGGCGTAGTATCGTGCAGACAGAAAAACATCCTGATTATCTTTCGGTTTCATGGCCTTGATTCGCCAGCCACTGAAAAGCCGGTCCCGACTGCCAACCATTCTTGGCAGAGCCAAGGAAAATTGATTTCCTTTTAACCTCAGTGGGGTTGGCAGAGTTTTTCCAATTTCGTTGATTTGGATCTCGGCAGGGAATTCGACGAGTCGAACCAATACTTCTGCAGGGTCACTTGTTGTTTGTGACATCTGCCCATTCAGTGTGATCGTATCCTTCTCAATCAGCACTTTGGTGAAATGCGAGGGGAATGATGTTGCAGCATATTCGCGAATCGCTTTGGCTGATAACATTTTCCGCTTCTGTACTCTCATTCGATCAGCAGCAACATCGCGTTCCCGTTGAGTGAGTGGACGGATTTTGATGTTTCGAATTGAAATTTTTCGATTGGGTCGGAGACCGAGATCCAATCTCACCTGGGTGATCACGTCGGGCAGTTCCTGTCCGCCGGGATGGTTAAGAGGAGCAGCGTACTCTCGCCATCCTTCTGCCATCGAAAGATTAGGCAAACTTAATTGCATCGTGGAACTGATTGGTGGCCCAAGAAATAGTGAGACGTTGTCGATACCATCGGGGCAGAGGTACTCAAAAGACAAGACGGGTTCACTGAGTAGCAGGGGTGTGCTCCACTCCCAAACGATGAATGGATCATTACCGGTTGTGGTAATGCTGAGGTTGGCGTCCTGCTCGTCGAGATCAATGTGTTGAGTCCGCAGTAGTTGACTTGGAAACGTTATCGATGTGGGCTGGTCCGCTTGCAGGGTATTCAAACGAACAAAGCCGTGCTGTGCGAGTATGCAAAAGAGCACTGCTGACCAAGTTGCAATTCGCGCGGAATTTTTCCGGTTCTTCGTGTGTGTAGCGGTTGTCAGGTTATATTTGTGCATCGATAGGGACAATGGAGATCAGTGGGCGAATGAAAAAGCAGGAACGAGCAGTAGTGATTCGCGAACGGTTGGGCGCATTGTATCCGGACCCTCCCGTTCCCCTGGATCACAAGGATGAATTTACGTTATTGGTCGCTGTACTGTTGAGCGCGCAGTGCACTGATAAGAAGGTGAATGAAGTCACTCCGGAGTTGTTTCGATCCGCTCCGGATCCGCATTCAATGTATCAGTTGGGCGAGAAAAAGATTTTATCTCTTATTCGGCCACTTGGCTTGTCCAAGCAGAAAGCAAAGAGTCTGGCAGGTCTTGCTGCACTGGTGATTGATGAATTTGACGGAGAGGTGCCGCAGTCCTTTGAAGGGCTTGAGAGTTTGCCAGGGGTAGGGCATAAAACTGCGAGTGTCGTTATGGCGCAGGCATTTGGAGTCCCCGCATTTCCGGTCGATACGCACATTCATCGCCTCGCGCAAAGATGGGGACTTTCAAGTGGAAAAAACGTAGTGCAAACTGAGAAGGATCTGAAAAAGCTTTTCCCGAAGTCCGATTGGAATGACTTGCATTTGCAAATTATCTTCTATGGACGTGAACATTGCACTGCACGCGGTTGTGATGGAACCAAGTGCCCGCTTTGTCGTGAGCTTTATCCGAGACGGCGAACGCCAGTGGTTTGGCGTAAGCCGTAAATGAAATATGAGCCTGGTCGCTATCCATTGATTCGAACATCGATGTTGGTGCTGATTTGTCCAGCAAGGAACGAGACGCGATTTGTGAAATTTCGATGATGTGTTTTGGCACGAGCCATTGGCAATCCAATTTGCAAATCGCTAAATCAGGATTCAGGTTGATTGGTCAGCACCAGATTGTCGCGATGAACAACATTCTCGTAGGGACGATGGCCAAGTATTTCTGAAATGTTTTCGCTTGGCTGTCCGAGGATTTGTTCGACTTCGGGAGACGGATAGTTGGTAAGCCCGCGTGCGAACTCCCTGTTGTTTTGATCGTGAATAGCGACAACGCTGCCTTCCTCATAAGAGCCAATACTCTCAGTGATGCCGATGGCAAGTAAACTGCGACCATGTTGGCAAACGGCATTCACGGCTCCATCGTCCAGAACCAGGGTGCCAGTAACCCGAGCGGCACTGCTGATCCAACGCCTCCGCCCACGAATCGATTTTTCAGGAGGCAGAAATAATGTTCCAATGGGCGTGTCTGAAAAAATCTTATCCAGAACCTGATCATCTCGACCTGGAGCAATGATCATGGTTTGGCCGTGGGAGGTTGCCACTTGGGCAGCTTCAAGTTTACTGGACATGCCGCCTTTGCTGTGGTTGTTTTGCTGATCCTGCGCGAGGGCGAGAACCTTCTCATCAATGGTTTTTACTAGATCGATCCGTTTGCTGTCTGCGTGATCTGGTGGCCCATCATAAAGACCATCGATGTCGGACAAAATGATCAGAATTGCTTCGGGTAGCAGGCCAGCTACCTGCGCTGCAAGACGGTCATTATCACCAAACGTGGTCATCAATTCAGAAACAGCGACGGAATCGTTTTCATTGACAATCGCAATGGAATTGTAGGCATGAATTTGAATGAGTGCATTTCGGACATTCAGATAGGCGTTTCGCCGTCGCAAATCTTCTGCCGTTAACAGTACTTGCGACGCGTGCCGACCCATCTTGGCGAGAGACGATTCATAAGCCTGCATCAGATCGGTTTGCCCGACAGCGGCTACGGCTTGTAGCTGTGCCAAACCGCTGGGGCGCTGCGCGAGGCCCAGTTTTCCCATCCCAGCGCCTACTGCACCACTGCTGACCATCACTGTTTGTCGCCCTGTATCGGCGATGCGACAGAGTTGTTCAGACAGCAGGTCAATTCGACGGCGGTCCAATTTACCATCAGCGGTCGTGATCACACGGGTACCGACTTTGACGATCACGCTGCGGGCGGTTTCGATCGCGGCAAGCCGCAGTGCCTCAGTTGTGGGTATATCCATGGATCGACTCGGGGAAATGATTTTTTTCAGGACTTTTTAGTGATTTTACCGCCGGTAGCGTGCAAAATGCGTCACCTGCATCAGATCCATTCTCATGGGGAATCGACGAGCTTGGAAGCCCGCTGTACTTTGGGACGCTGTGCGATGCACGATAGCGATTTACTTAGCTTCTGCCGGCGTTCACCATGCCGGTTCCGACTTCAACGGAATACCCTCGATATGAGCGAAATACATCACGAGTGTGGTGTTGCAGCCATTTACCACTTGTCAGGTCGTGGTCGCAGTCCGCTATGTACGGATGACGGGCCACGGCACATTTCCCGGTTGCTGCCGCGAATGCTGTTGGACATTCAAAATCGTGGTCAGCTTGCTGCAGGCATGACAACGTTCAATCCGGATTGCGCTTCGCTGCTCAAAAACCGGAAAGATGTTGGAACCGTCACGGAAGTCTTTCGCTTGAATCATCGCGCTAAGGCAGAGGCTCTCATGAAGTCGCTGGCCGGACGTGCCGCCATCGGGCATGTTCGCTATGCTACGTGTGGTCAGGATGATCGTAATTATGCACAGCCTTTCGAACGGAAACACATCCACAAGCGAAAGTGGTTCAGCTTTTGTTTTAATGGCCAACTCTCGAACTACGGCATTTTAAAAGAGAGACTGCTGGCCGATGGGGACCATCATCTGGCACTCCTCCCTTGATCTGATTCCTGTTCAGCACAGGAACTGCCTGCATTGTTTCAGCCACCGACAGGTTCCGCGAGCTTCCAAAACTTTTGCCCACAGCAAGGAAGTCATAGACCTTCAAACCCACCCCATAAAAAAACCGCTGCCACCAGCTTCGGCAGGGAATTACAAATGGCAAGTCATAAACCAGATGAGGGGCATTCGCTCTTAATAACGTGCGTTCCCGCAGGGCATCCCGAACCAGAGTGATGTTCCCCTGTTGCAGATAACGGACCCCGCCATGAATCAGCTTGGTACTACGACTGGAAGTCCCTTTTCCGAAATCTGATTGCTCGATCATTACAACACTCAGCCCACGAATTGCCGCATCCATGGCCACAGCGACACCAGTCGCTCCACCTCCAATCACCACGAGATCCCACGGACCCTTTTGATCGTGAAAGCGTTTTAAAACATCCTCGCGATTCATCATTGATTGAATCACGAGGCAGGCTCCCAATGACGAGAACGACCCAGGGCGTCTTGCCAACGGGTGCGGCGATGCGTTACTTCATCTACCGACATCGTTGGTTCAAACACGCGATCGGTTTGCCAAACACCGGCAATTTCGTCAGTGCTATTCCAAAACCCCACCGCCAAGCCTGCAAGAAACGCTGCCCCCAGAGCTGTTGTCTCGATGACCTTGGGACGAATCACAGGAACTTGAGAAATGTCGGACTGAAACTGCATCAGTAAATCATTGGCTGATGCACCACCATCGACCCGCAATTCTGTCATTGGCATCCCTGAGTCAGTTTTCATGGCATCCAGCACATCTGCGACCTGAAAGGCAATTCCCTCTAAAGCTGCTCTAGCAATATGGGCTCGCGTCGTTCCACGCGTGATGCCGACGATGGCTCCGCGCGCATAGGCGTCCCAATAAGGAGCCCCGAGTCCCGCAAAAGCGGGGACCATATAAACACCTTCACTATCAGGCACACTTGCAGCCAATGCCTCCACTTCGGGTGCAGAATCGATCATTTGCACGCCATCCCTAAGCCACTGAATCGCAGCTCCAGCAATGAACACACTCCCTTCCAGCGCATACTGATTGGCCTGTTCCAAACCGCAGGCGACTGTTGTTAATAATTTGCATTTGGATGGCACTGGCGTATCACCCACATTCATCAGCATGAAACAGCCGGTACCGTACGTATTCTTGGCCATCCCGTGCTCAGTACAGTTTTGCCCGAATAGGGCTGACTGCTGATCCCCCGCAGCGCCACCTAACTTGATCGGCGCCCCTAATAACTCACCGTTCGACTCGCCGTACAAATGACTTGATGGCAAAACTTCTGGCAACATGGACTTGGGAATTTCAAACAACCTCAGCAAATCATCATCCCACTGGCAACTTTCGATATTCAAAAGCATGGTCCGAGATGCGTTGGTGACATCCGTCGCATGCACCTTTCCAGCAGTCAAATTCCAAAGCAACCAACTATCAACAGTTCCGAATGCCAAGTCTCCCCGCTCTGCCCTCCCCCGCGCGTCCGGAACATGATCGAGAATCCAGCGAATCTTGGTGGCACAGAAATAAGCATCAATCACCAGGCCAGTCTTAGCTTGCACCTGATCTGTGTGTCCCGACTCTCGCAGTTTGTCACAATACTCCGCCGTACGACGATCTTGCCAAACAATGGCGTTCGCGATCGGCTTCCCAGTCGTACGGTCCCAGACAATAGTGGTCTCTCTTTGATTGGTAATTCCAATGGCCACCACTTCTTGAGCTGATAGGCCAGTCTGTTCCAGCACTTCACGGCCCACCGCCAATTGCGTTTTCCAAATCTCATTGGCATCATGCTCAACCCAACCGGACTGGGGATAATGTTGTTTAAATTCTCGCTGTGCAACACCAACAATCGAACCGTTGTGGTCAAATAGAATTGCACGGGAACTGGTCGTTCCTTGATCAAACGCCATCACAACTTGCATGATCTCTACTCACTTTTTTGCCGGTGTGGCCGTAACGGTTCATGTTCTATTCGGCCCTGAATACATCTACTCTGATGCAATGATGAAGGCCCCGCCGCAAACTGAAAAAATCGCCATCACCCAGCACCACGACAACTGGTGTGAACGAGTTGGTTAAAAGCCTAACATTTATCAATTCCTCCATGTCCTCCAATCGCCTGAAAGTCATGAGATCTGCCTTTTTCACGCTCGCATTTGTTCTTTGCTTCCTGACAACGATGCACGCGGAAACACCCCGCCCAAATGTGCTGTTCGTTTCCATTGATGATCTGAACGATTGGCTGGGCTGTTACGGGGGTCACCCGCAAGCGCAAACACCAAACATTGATTTACTATCGAAACAAGGAGTACTTTTCTCGAATGCGCATTGTCAGGCCCCCATTTGCAATCCATCCCGGGTCAGCATGTTTCTGGGTAAATTGCCATCAACCACGGGAATGTATTTTCTCGGCCCAAACTTCCGAACAGTGGATCCGACGCGTGATGACCGCACCTTGTTTCAAACTTTTCGCGAGCGTGGCTACTACGTTTCTACACGCGGCAAGATCTTTCACGGAAAGGTTGACCAAGCATCATTTGATCATATTGAAAAAACGACAGGTTGGAGACGCGGTCCCGAGAAACTCAGATACACACTCAAAGACACACACCCGCTTTGGGACTGGGGTCAGGTTGATGTGCCAGATAAACAACAACACGATTTCCAGACAGCAGCCTGGGCTGCCAAAGAGTTACCCAAATTGGCGAAACGTGAGAAGCCGTTCTTTCTTGCTGTCGGATTCAGCCTACCACACGTCCCAATCTATGCCTCCAAACGCTGGTTTGATCTCTACCCACTGGAAACCTTAAAGCTGCCCGAAACCCTCAGCGTTGATCGGGAAGATCTTCCCGAAATCTCGAAGCAATTGACATTGAATCCCACTGCCCCCCGCCACGACTGGATGGTGGCAAGTGGTGAATGGAAACACGCGGTTCAGGCATATCTTGCAGCCAGCAGTTTTATCGACGAATTAGTCGGAATGCTGCTAGAAAGTCTCAAAAAGAGTAACGCTGCAGATAACACAATCATTGTTTTGTGGAGCGATCACGGCTTTCACCTTGGTGAAAAACTTCGTTGGGCTAAACGCTCGCTTTGGGAAGAAACCACCCGCGTGCCACTGATTTTTGCGGGGCCGGGGATCGTCACGGATCAGAGTTGCTCAAGATCAGTGGGACTTATCGACGTATTCCCAACTCTGCTCGATTTAGCTCACCTACCCAAACGTGCCGATCTGGAGGGACGAAGCCTGAAACCGCTTCTGGAAAATCCAAAGTTCAAATGGAATCGTCCGGCTCTCTGCACATTTGGCCCTAACAACCACTCGTTGCGCGGTAACCGATACCGATACTCACTCTATGCCGATGGCAGCGAAGAACTTTACGACCACCAGAATGACGCAAACGAATGGAACAATCTCATTGCAGATCAGACCACTACCATCGAGTCTCGCCAGATCGCTGACCGAATGAAACGTTGGCTACCCAACAACAACGCTGCCCCGGTTACCGGCAGCGCCGGATCCGACTCACCACTCTATGGTGAAGGCACGATTTCACTCCGGGAAGCCATGAAACGAGGAGCAGCGAAACGAAAATCGAAGTAGGGCCATTCCTGTAGCAACTGGTCTGTTCAAAAGACACTCAAATCGTGTGCTCCACACTATTCGGAACCCGAATCCTTAGTGAGATTCACTGGCACCGAATAGTGGAAGAAACCAATCATCATCTCATCCCAAGTTTGTTCACCAAATCGCACGTCCTTCATAGGATCAGGATTGCTTAGGTTACTCAGACTGTTGTCGTAAACCGCTTTACAGTGGAGTCTGCTGCCAGCAGGCATCTGAAGCGGTTCGTCCAACACATAGGTCGTCTGCCAATTGAAATCGTAATTCGGAACGTTGAGTAACACGCGTGATTCTTTGCCAGGGGTCCTCAATTCATAACTGAATGATTTACCCCTGAGGTGCATGTGAGGACTGAATGCGAGCAGAGTAGCATTGGCTGGCAAGAGCCGACTTGTTGCTTCGATCGGAAAGTCTGATGGTCCCTCGCTTTTGCTTAAACTGCGGCCACCAGGAATACGGAACCGCCTTTGTGTTGCACTACTCGTCTGTATCTCGTGGGTCACGTCTTTTGGATCAGCAAAGACTAAACCCATGTGACTTTGAACCTTTTGTGGAGTTCCATTTGGCGTGTAATGAACCTGAAAGTAGATATTATGACCTGCAGGTATCTTCTTTGCATGACCCGGCGGTAACGGTACGACTCTTGCTCCGGGAACATAGCCAAACAAATACGAAACATCTGCTCGCGCGAGCGTGCCACGTTCCTCGCCGGGCTTCACGGCAAAGGCAAGAATGTGGTGTACAACATCTTGGTTCCCCGGTCGCAACTCTGCAGCCGTTACCCACTTGTCCTCCGTGAAGCCTGGCGCTTGCATGTACCACTGATATCGCACACCGCGTGGTCCAGCCTCGGCTGGTACTGAAATAGGAGTAAAAGTTACTGGTAAAACCAAATCAGGCTCTTTCGGCAACTGCCACCCGACTGGCTTGGCGGGCAATGGTGGTAGATTTGGTTCCGGTCCAATCGGGGCCCCAGCCTCGGCCCATTCAAAAATAAGCTGTTTTTCTTGTTCGGTCAGCGTACGCGCGTTTGAAAAACGCTCGTGCCTATCATCGGCGTGCCAAGGTGGCATGCGTTTCTCACGAATGACCTCAACCATCATGTCTGCCCAGTGAGAGGCTTCCTCGCCGTCGGTAAGAGAAAAAGGAGCCAGCTCATCCTCGCGATGACAGCCAACACAATTCTTTCTCACAATTTTGGCAATATGGGTGCCGTAGGTGATCGTGCTTTCGGAATCAACTTGCTTGGCTCGACTAATGATGCACCCGGAGGCCTCGGTCCTTGGAACACTCACCTGTCTGCCACCGATTAATTCGTCGATAGCCAACTGAAGGTCGCGCCGACGGGGTTCCAGCAAGTCATGGGCAACACCGCGTTGATCATCGATGCGACCACGGTAACGCAAATTTCGGCCAGAGTCGTATACGAACACCTCTGGTGTTCGCTCAGCGCCGAGCTGGTCGGCAAACCGATTCGCGGGATCTTTGACAACCGGATAGCTCAATTTTCTCCGCGAAGCGAAGGTAGCAATTTCTTCAAGCGAATCCTGCCGATTGCTTATCACGGCTATCACCTGCACAGATTTGTCACCGTATTGCTGCGCAATTCGATTCAAACGAGTCGCATAAAACTGAGCCAAAGGACATTCGGTCCCGAAGAATGCCACGACTAAGATGGAATCATCTGCAAAATCTTTCAGTGTCCACTTCCGACCACGAAAATCGGTTAGATCAAGGGCTTCTAATTTTGCAGGCTCTAAACTTGGCGCAGCCGCATGAAGAGATGTACCTCGCATCAAACATAATGAGCACGAAACAAGCAATATCCAAAAGTACTTTGAAAACATGACACTCAATCTCTTGCTAAAACACATCAAAAAAATCCAGACAAATGATCAGGAGTCCGTCCCGAGCTCTAGCGCTATCCTACCTAAGTTCGATCCAAATGAGAGGACCAATTTCGTGTAACAGTTTGTTGCAGAATATCGGTGCTTAACGACCAACAATCGTGCAACGAACTAGGAAAGGCTATATCATCGCAACAAGCCCACAATGAAACGAAGTAGCATTGATCACGCTACATTGGCTCGGATAAACCGAGAATTGCCTGGACTCGATTCCTACCTAATGCGACGCTCCTGCTGCACCGATACTCATCAAACGAAACCGACCGTGATGTTACATTTCTGTTACAAATCATCGGCCCCAGCCCCCCATTTCCTTTACGTTAGCGTTGAGTCATGCAGCAACAATCAACCGACATGACGGATAGACTTGAATTCCAACCCACGGTAGATGCGTGGGCGTGCATTCTAGAAAATCTTTGCATTTCCAAAATTCAGATAGCGATGGTGATCACAGGTGGCGGCACAGGGGCGATCTCACACTGCCTGCGTCGCTCGGGTGCATCGCTCAACTTTGTAGAAGCTGTCGTGCCTTACTCCCGCTTGGCAACTCAAGAATACCTTGGCATGGAACCAATCGAGGGCTACGCATCCCACCAGACCGCGAAAGCACTTGCAAAAGCTGCCCATCGCAGGGCGGTGTCGTTGAGTGATACACCCCACCAGGCTTTCGGGATCGCATTGACAGCGACCTTACCTACAGAGGCTGCCAATTCCGATACAAAGCTAGCTCAGAATTGCTGCATCCATGTGGCCTCGCAAAGTACGGACATCGGCCGCGGTTGGTCGCTATGCTTCAAAGGTCAAGCAAGCCAACGTGACGTGTCAGAATCAATCGCGGAACAACTATTTTTAATCGCGTTACAGGATGCCCTTCACCAAATTGGGGTCACAATTGAATTGGACCCCGTGCTACCGTTAAATGCCGCTGGTTTCACAATCAAAATGACCAGCAGCAGCGACTCCTGAAAGACGAAGTACTCGCTCTTGGGACATTCCCCCCAAAAACCTTCGGCATAAGATTATCAAAGCAGAACGGGCCGCAGCCAAGCAATGCAGCAAGTCGCTTACGCCTCTGACAAAGCTGCAGCAAGCTGCTCATAAGTCCGCTTGCTATCCATCTTTGCTCCACGGTTATCAAGTGCTATCTGATAGAGGTGCTGACCACAGGTTGTCGGATAGGTTCCAGTCACACATGCCTGACACAAATGGTCTGCCGGCTTTCCGATCGCTCGCGAGATCGCTTCGACCGGTAAATACCGTAGCGAGTCTGCTCCAAGATCATCAGCAAGTCGCTGCTGGTTATCCTCGGTCAACGCACCATTGGGTGTAAAGTATTTGGGAGCAATCAACTGATCGACCGTACTCATATCGATCCCATAAAAACAGGGCGCTATGATTGGAGGACAGGCAACACGTACATGAATTTCCTTCGCGCCGCCAACTTCCCGAATTCGATCGAGCAAAACATTCATGGTAGTACTGCGCACAATCGAGTCTTCGACCAGAATCACACGTTTGTCTTTCAGTACTTCCCTGAGTGGTGTGTATTTGGTGGCGGCCTTTGCTTTGCGTGCCCGACCTGCTTCGATGAAGGTGCGACCTGCATAACGATTGCGGATCAGCCCCTCGCGACTTGGAATCGATAGTTCATAAGCCATCGAATCGGCAGCTGCCTTGCTGGTATCAGGCACAGGCACAATGATGGTTTCCTCAGGATTGAGATCGACTCCGCCAAATTCGCGTTCAGCGTTTGCGAGCTCAACACCGAGTTTGGTTCGACTCAGATAGACGCTTCGATCATCCAATGTGCTGGCAACATTTGCGAAATAGATCCATTCAAAGAAGCAATGAGCCGGCTTTTGCTCGGGTGCGAATCGTTCCATTCGGAATCCAGTTTTTGGATCAATCACGATCGCATGCCCGGGCGGCAATGATTTGATCTGCTCACTTTCAAAACCCAGATTGAGCAATGCGACACTCTCACTGGCAGCGGCAAACAAGGGTCCCTCGTGGACGTAGCACATCGGTTTGATACCCAGAGGATCACGAGCAACAATCATCTCGCCTTCTGCAGTCAACAAAGCAAGGCTGTACGCACCATCGAATCCAGCGGTGGTTTTTCGCAATACATCGATCCAATCGATGCGGGATTGCGACTTACTGAGCAAACGACCAAATTCGTGAAGGATAATTTCAGTATCGGTGTCGAGTGCCAGATGATGGTCCCCATCGGCCAGCAGTCTCTCTTTTAAAATGCCGTAGTTCGAGAGTTGGCCATTAAAACAAAAGCTGAACCACTTTCGCTTGTGGATGTGTTTCCGTTCGAAAGGCTGTGCATAATTACGATCATCCTGACCACACGTAGCATAGCGAACATGCCCGATGGCGGCACGTCCGGCCAGCGACTTCATGAGAGCCTCTGCCTTAGCGCGATGATTCAAGCGAAAGACTTCCGTGACGGTTCCAACATCTTTCCGGTTTTTGAGCAGCGAAGCGCAATCCGGATTGACCGTTGTCCTGCCTGCAGCAAGCTGACCACGATTTTGAATGTCCAACAGCATTCGCGGCAGCAACCGGGAAATGTGCCGTGGCCCGTCATCCGTACATAGCGGACTGCGACCACGACCTGACAAGTGGTAAATGGCTGCAACACCACACTCGTGATGTATTTCGCTCATATCGAGGGTATTCCGTTGAAGTCGGAACCGGCATGGTGAACGCCGGCAGAAGCTAAGTAAATCGCTATCGTGCATCGCACAGCGTCCCAAAGTACAGCGGGCTTCCAAGCTCGTCGATTCCCCATGAGAATGGATCTGATGCAGGTGACGCATTTTGCACGCTACCGGCGGTAAAATCACTAAAAAGTCCTGAAAAAAATCATTTCCCCGAGTCGATCCATGGATATACCCACAACTGAGGCACTGCGGCTTGCCGCGATCGAAACCGCCCGCAGCGTGATCGTCAAAGTCGGTACCCGTGTGATCACGACCGCTGATGGTAAATTGGACCGCCGTCGAATTGACCTGCTGTCTGAACAACTCTGTCGCATCGCCGATACAGGGCGACAAACAGTGATGGTCAGCAGTGGTGCAGTAGGCGCTGGGATGGGAAAACTGGGCCTCGCGCAGCGCCCCAGCGGTTTGGCACAGCTACAAGCCGTAGCCGCTGTCGGGCAAACCGATCTGATGCAGGCTTATGAATCGTCTCTCGCCAAGATGGGTCGGCACGCGTCGCAAGTACTGTTAACGGCAGAAGATTTGCGACGGCGAAACGCCTATCTGAATGTCCGAAATGCACTCATTCAAATTCATGCCTACAATTCCATTGCGATTGTCAATGAAAACGATTCCGTCGCTGTTTCTGAATTGATGACCACGTTTGGTGATAATGACCGTCTTGCAGCGCAGGTAGCTGGCCTGCTACCCGAAGCAATTCTGATCATTTTGTCCGACATCGATGGTCTTTATGATGGGCCACCAGATCACGCAGACAGCAAACGGATCGATCTAGTAAAAACCATTGATGAGAAGGTTCTCGCCCTCGCGCAGGATCAGCAAAACAACCACAGCAAAGGCGGCATGTCCAGTAAACTTGAAGCTGCCCAAGTGGCAACCTCCCACGGCCAAACCATGATCATTGCTCCAGGTCGAGATGATCAGGTTCTGGATAAGATTTTTTCAGACACGCCCATTGGAACATTATTTCTGCCTCCTGAAAAATCGATTCGTGGGCGGAGGCGTTGGATCAGCAGTGCCGCTCGGGTTACTGGCACCCTGGTTCTGGACGATGGAGCCGTGAATGCCGTTTGCCAACATGGTCGCAGTTTACTTGCCATCGGCATCACTGAGAGTATTGGCTCTTATGAGGAAGGCAGCGTTGTCGCTATTCACGATCAAAACAACAGGGAGTTCGCACGCGGGCTTACCAACTATCCGTCTCCCGAAGTCGAACAAATCCTCGGACAGCCAAGCGAAAACATTTCAGAAATACTTGGCCATCGTCCCTACGAGAATGTTGTTCATCGCGACAATCTGGTGCTGACCAATCAACCTGAATCCTGATTTAGCGATTTGCAAATTGGATTGCCAATGGCTCGTGCCAAAACACATCATCGAAATTTCACAAATCGCGTCTCGTTCCTTGCTGGACAAATCAGCACCAACATCGATGTTCGAATCAATGGATAGCGACCAGGCTCATATTTCATTTACGGCTTACGCCAAACCACTGGCGTTCGCCGTCTCGGATAAAGCTCACGACAAAGCGGGCACTTGGTTCCATCACAACCGCGTGCAGTGCAATGTTCACGTCCATAGAAGATAATTTGCAAATGCAAGTCATTCCAATCGGACTTCGGGAAAAGCTTTTTCAGATCCTTCTCAGTTTGCACTACGTTTTTTCCACTTGAAAGTCCCCATCTTTGCGCGAGGCGATGAATGTGCGTATCGACCGGAAATGCGGGGACTCCAAATGCCTGCGCCATAACGACACTCGCAGTTTTATGCCCTACCCCTGGCAAACTCTCAAGCCCTTCAAAGGACTGCGGCACCTCTCCGTCAAATTCATCAATCACCAGTGCAGCAAGACCTGCCAGACTCTTTGCTTTCTGCTTGGACAAGCCAAGTGGCCGAATAAGAGATAAAATCTTTTTCTCGCCCAACTGATACATTGAATGCGGATCCGGAGCGGATCGAAACAACTCCGGAGTGACTTCATTCACCTTCTTATCAGTGCACTGCGCGCTCAACAGTACAGCGACCAATAACGTAAATTCATCCTTGTGATCCAGGGGAACGGGAGGGTCCGGATACAATGCGCCCAACCGTTCGCGAATCACTACTGCTCGTTCCTGCTTTTTCATTCGCCCACTGATCTCCATTGTCCCTATCGATGCACAAATATAACCTGACAACCGCTACACACACGAAGAACCGGAAAAATTCCGCGCGAATTGCAACTTGGTCAGCAGTGCTCTTTTGCATACTCGCACAGCACGGCTTTGTTCGTTTGAATACCCTGCAAGCGGACCAGCCCACATCGATAACGTTTCCAAGTCAACTACTGCGGACTCAACACATTGATCTCGACGAGCAGGACGCCAACCTCAGCATTACCACAACCGGTAATGATCCATTCATCGTTTGGGAGTGGAGCACACCCCTGCTACTCAGTGAACCCGTCTTGTCTTTTGAGTACCTCTGCCCCGATGGTATCGACAACGTCTCACTATTTCTTGGGCCACCAATCAGTTCCACGATGCAATTAAGTTTGCCTAATCTTTCGATGGCAGAAGGATGGCGAGAGTACGCTGCTCCTCTTAACCATCCCGGCGGACAGGAACTGCCCGACGTGATCACCCAGGTGAGATTGGATCTCGGTCTCCGACCCAATCGAAAAATTTCAATTCGAAACATCAAAATCCGTCCACTCACTCAACGGGAACGCGATGTTGCTGCTGATCGAATGAGAGTACAGAAGCGGAAAATGTTATCAGCCAAAGCGATTCGCGAATATGCTGCAACATCATTCCCCTCGCATTTCACCAAAGTGCTGATTGAGAAGGATACGATCACACTGAATGGGCAGATGTCACAAACAACAAGTGACCCTGCAGAAGTATTGGTTCGACTCGTCGAATTCCCTGCCGAGATCCAAATCAACGAAATTGGAAAAACTCTGCCAACCCCACTGAGGTTAAAAGGAAATCAATTTTCCTTGGCTCTGCCAAGAATGGTTGGCAGTCGGGACCGGCTTTTCAGTGGCTGGCGAATCAAGGCCATGAAACCGAAAGATAATCAGGATGTTTTTCTGTCTGCACGATACTACGCCACTGAGTTCAAAACCAACAGTTTCACCACAAGTGGCCCATTAAGACCCGAGAACCAGAAGGGACTAAGTGGCTTCAGCACACGGGGTCCAAAGTCGGATCTGCCTGAGCTAGGCATAAAAGCAGTGACCATCAATCTGGTACTCAATCGATTCATCAGCACTGCTGGCGGCCCAGAACGAGACGTAATTCCCGCACCGGGTCCACCAATCTATTTCAACTCTTCTGCATTCACTGCACTGGACCAGCTCATCGATTATTGTAGGCAGCACAACATCATTGTGACGGCAATTGTTCTTGTCCCACGAACCAAGCGAAGCGATCCAAAAGTAGTACTGCAACACCCAGAATCTGAGGGTGGCGTGTACACCATGCCAAACATGAGTACTGAACGTGGAACCAGTATCTACGGTTATTTGCTCAGTCGTATCGCCCAACATTACAGCGATCCAGATCAAGCACCTGGTGTGATCACCAATTGGATCGCGCACAATGAGGTCGATTACCATCCGGTCTGGACCAACATGGGAAAACAACCAGACGAGATCTATCTGGAAACATACTATCGATCCATGCGAATGATCCACAACGCGGCTCGAGCATTCAACCCGCACGCCCGCGTTTTCATTTCGCTGACACACAACTGGAACGTCATTAACCCGAACCGCTGGGAGCAGTTGTCTCCCAAACAAGCATTACTTGCATTGCAACGATACTCCAGCCAAGAAGGTGACTTTGCCTGGGGAGTTGCCTATCACCCTTACCCGCAAAGCCTCTTCGCAAAGACAGCGTGGCAGGACACAAATATCGAAAACCATTTCGATAGCCCGTTGATCACCATTCAGAACCTGCATGTTCTAGGCGATTTTCTGAATCAGACGTCCATGAGACAAAGCGATGGCAAGAGACGAGGTGTGTTGCTAAGTGAGCAAGGATTCCACACTCCAACTTATGAGGTAGCGGATCAGAACCGACAGGCGGGGTCACTTCACTACGCAATGCAAAAGATACGCAAATTTCCATGGATCGAATCTTTTCATTACCACCGATGGGTCGATCACCCCGACGAGGGTGGCTTGAAGCTTGGGCTTCGAACACTACCAACCCAAGAGCACCCACATGGTCGACGCAAGCGTGCTTGGACGGTTTATCAGGCAATAAACACCGGTGAAGAAAAGAGAACAACGATCGGGTTACCTAAACCATAAAGAGCGTACTATGCTAAAATCTGTGACTCTCTCTACCAAGCTTGCCAACCCCCATCGGCCTTGACACTTGCCAAGCATCGCTGCATGAATCGAACACCATCCGCTCCGTCGTTGACGGAAGGGTATAGGGCAGATCCTGAATCCCACTTCTCACCCTGCATGATCCGCCGCATATCTGAAAAAGCATCACGATACACATTTGCAAATGCCTCAAAAAAAGCTTCTGGGTGCCCACCCGGTAAACGACAAGCAGCCACTGCTGTAGGCAGAGTGTAATCAGCATTTGGATTTCTTTCGTAAATCTTGGTCGGTTGCCCCAGGGCACGGAGCAAAAGTTGATTGGGTTCTTCCTGACGCCATGCCAATGACGCTTTGGTCCCATCCACTTCGATTGATAAATCATTCAAACGCCCGTGGGACACCTGGCTCCAAGTGACCAGGCCGGTCGCCCCCTGTGTAAAATGAAGAATCGCGTGTCCATAGTCATCTAACTCATGGTGGGGTGAATAGGATCGCATATGACTAAGCACCTTCGATGGGTTCATGCCTGTGATGAACTGTAGCAGATGAAAGGCATGTGTCCCCACATCGCCTAGCGACCCCGCGGGACCGTTCTTGTTTGGGTCTGACTTCCACGCTCCCCGCGCAGGACTCTCGCCTGGGTTCATGCCATGCATCCACCCCTGCACGTAATTGGTTCGAATCGCTATCACCTCTCCCAACTCTCCATTAGCAATCAATTCACGCGCTTGACGCACCAGTGGATAACCGGAGTAATTGTGAGTGAGCGCGAACACACAATCGGAATTACGCACAGCAGATAACATCGCATCTGCATCGGCAGTGGTGATTGTCATCGGTTTGTCACACACCACATGGAACCCTGCTTCAAGTGCTGCGCAGGCTATTTCACGATGTGTGTGATTTGGGGTCGCAATCGAAATGAAATCAATTCGATCACCTGCCGAGCGTGATTTCTCGGAGCTGATCAATTCATGGAATGATCCATATGCACGGTCCGGTGCAATTCCCATTGCCAACGCTGACTCCCGAGATCTTTTTGGATCCGAAGAAAGAGCTCCAGCAACCAGAACTGCCTCACGATCAAGTGTTGCTGCGGTGGTATGCACCTTACCGATGAAACCATTAC
>JACLAC010004841.1_pt1 | contig 19749 bp, 22 predicted proteins | sample 8027881 | NCBI WGS metagenome assembly JACLAC01 (sample SAMN15725517, study PRJNA655200) | protist metagenome | isolation source: fluorescence activated cell sorting (FACS) single amplified genomes of... | place: Spain: Blaines Bay Microbial Observatory, Mediterranean Sea | collected 2016-01-19 | reverse complement strand
TAAAGGGGCAGAAAGTCGAAGGTGTTGGCCCAGGCGCGCTTGAAGAAGGAGTCAGAGATGGAGAGTAGGAACCAACCAGGACGACCAACCGGGCGGCCATTGCCACCAGTTTTGGGCATGATCTTAATACACTCTTGAAGGAGCTGAAGGGCTTGAATGGGGTTAACATGAGGACTTAACTGGCAAGCCTGAGAGACGAAAGCATCAATACCGAGGGGATGATCCTGTCGCATGATCTGATAAAGATCAGCGTTGGAGGGGAGGGGGTTATCGAGTTTTTGTTGTTGATCCTGCCAGAGTTGAAGGGTTTGGAGTTTAAGTTGCTGGTAATGCTGATCTGAATGATTAGAACCAGTCTGAGAGGAGAAGAGGGGCTGTTGTCCATCTGAGTGATTGGTATAAGAAGAAGAAGTTTCTATGAGAGAGTTTCTTTTATTAATGAGAGTGGACACAGGTGTCGTGTCTGGAGTGGACATATTTGTCGTATCTGGGATCTGATGGAGTGGTTGAGCTAGCTCAGCCGGTGCTTCCACCTCAATGACTTGGTCCTTCTCCTGTCGTAGTAAGCGGAGTTTATTATTCCGTAGAGCAGCTTGCTGGATCTGGAACTCACGTTGAACGGCGTTAGTCTCATACTCCTGGATCTTCTGGGTCTGATGAAAAGCCATCAGGGTGAAGGTACAGACGTTGCCCCAGCCTTTCTCGACTTCAATCAGCTCAGCTTCGACCAACTCCGCCACGTAGCGTTGGACTGAGCGGGCTGATTTGCGCCCCCCATAGCAGTCGTCAGCGATAGTCTCATATTTCTTGGCAAAGGTGCGACCCAGTAGGTACTCACCGTTGCTGCGCGTCTTCTGCTTGAGACGAAGGTCAACGTGTCGAGCCAGATAGACATAGAGTTTGATGGATTCACCAGAGAGGTGGCGAAACTGATCAGAGTCAACGATGTCCCAGGCAATAGCGGCGAAGTTAAAGGGTAGCTTGGAATGGGCTTTGGGAATGTAATCTTGAGTCGAACGAGGGAAAGAGCTTAGTTCCTCAGGCGAAAGAGCCTGGAGTTTTTGAGCAATAGCCATAAAAAAATCTCCACATCAAAAAAGGTAATTGATTGGAGATCGTGGATCTGCTATAATCAGTGCTGCCACGCTCTGACCACAGAGATCGACGATCTCTTCAGACGAATTTGCCTCAGCTTCCCTGCTGGGGCTTTTTTATTGTCCCGCCATTCTATAACATTGCCGTCATCTGGTCAAGAATAATTACAGTACCTACCGTAACTATAACAGCAACTGATTTCAGTAATTACTGAAAAGCGCAAATCACATTACAGAAGAAAATGTAACAGTCATTATTTATTGTTCGTATTAGTTAGAGCACAGTATTACATCCTGGCTAGGAGTACAATAAATGTCAGACTGGATTTCAGTATCCCAAGCAGTAGCTCACTATAAAGTCTCAGAAAAAACGCTCTATAATAGAATAAAGAAAAACAAAATTCACTCTAAAATGGAGCATGGCAGACGATGGATTTATATAGGACCAAATAACAGTTCTGAACCTACTGTAGAAACTAACGGAAAAAGTTCTGAACCTACCGTAAAAAATTACAACAAAAGTTCCGAATCTACTGTAAAAACTAACAATAACGGTTCTGAATCTACTGAACCAGTCAATAAATCTGCACTAGAAGTTGAGCACCTAAAAGAAAAAATAAAACTAATAGAATCTCAAATTTCTAGCTACGAGGAACAAATTATAGGGAATAAAAACCAAGTAGATGAGCTGCTAAAACAACAAGACCAAGCCCAACAAATTATGGCCATGCAACAGAAAACCATTGATAAACTAACGGAGCAAAACCAACTACTACTGGAATCCAGTCAAGAGAAAGAAGAAAAGAAAGTCAGCTTCTGGGGACGATTAATCGGTCAACGCGCTTAGTCTGGTCAACCTCTCGGTCCCGAGATTCTCATTTTTAAGGCCCATTTGAGGCTTAATTGGTTATATCTTCTCCATTTCAATCTATTTTCATTACTAGCAGCCTATTATTTGGCTAATATTCGCCTCTTATAATCTAAAATATTCTACCCCGTAAAATCGGCTCAAATCTCCATCTGCCACAAATACCCAGGCTGAATTAGACTCAAACACTGTCATTAATGCCTAATTGGCCGACTGTTATAGAATAATCCCCCTTGATGACACCCAATCTCCTTGGATTCATCCCATTCGAGACTCAATAACCCTCTGGTCTTTTTGGCTGTCGATTTAGCTCCACAAAACCCACATAACTCCAGCTGTCATTCAGGTTACACCCAGATAAATTCACTAGCAGTTTTTTGGCTTTTCAGCAATGTTGACACTCACATCTATTCTGATCTCTAACAAACAACAAACCTCTCAGGATTCAATTTAAGGGCAACCTGTCAACTTCTACTAATTTACCCCACCCAAGCAGTTAAAATTGAATCTAAGCCGTTTTGAACACCTTAACAGCCCAAATTTAGCCTTGATGTCCAGCCGATTACGTTTTTTAACTTCTGTTTTCCAGTCGATTCTGTAATACTAAATTCTTGTCAACAAAATATTATATTAACTGCTGTATTGCTGTCGCACCTGCGCCCTTAATCTCGCAGTTGAATGGCGGTTAATTAACCTGATAGTTAGCGGAATCTCCAAATGGCCTCTTTTATCCGATCTGGCACATCTTATGCCCTAGTCTTCCATCTAAACAGCAGAAGCATTGGTGGCAAATCGCAACCCTAATCCGTCTGGCAAACCTCGTTCTTCTCACTTTTAACCACCAATAACCCGATTCTAAACTCAAATTAAGTTAGCAGGTAAAACTATTGACTGGTATAACTAGTTTGGCTGAGTTTTTAAATATCTCTAAAGGCAAGTTTTTGGTAGGCAATAGTGGACACAGCGAATCACTTCATCTGCTGTTCAATTTGTTTTGGATCTTTTTGACTTCATCTCCAAGATTAGGGGAGATTTCTGACTGCTCAATCAATGTTTGGATCACATCCAACTGCAACTGAGCAAGTGTCCAATCTTGTAGTGATAAAGCGATACGGCTAAATTCTAAACGATACCTTACATTATTTGAGTCATGTTGAATTGCTTGTTGAAAGTGATGAACAGACTTTTCCATGCTGGCTGGGGGTAAACCGCCATAGATCAGCTTAACCATTTCTAATAATACTCCACTAACATTTGCCATGCCATGGTGCCATCGAGCTAAAATATAGTGAGCATAATGGTTACTTGGGTCTAATTCAACTGCTCGATCAGCAAATTCTCTAACAGCCTCCGATAATTTTATTTTTTCCCTAACACCTACTACTTGCGTTAAGCTGCCAGCCGCATTGGAAACATAGAGGTAACATTGACTGTTTTTAGGCGATAATTTGGTAGATCGTCGGGCAAGCTGTTCCGCTTTAACAAAAAGTTTACGTGCCCTTTTTTTGTGCCCTTTTTTTTTGTCTTTGTATATCTTATTTCCCTGTTCGGTATAAACACGAGACATTCGCCACAAGATCTCAGCTTGATCGCTTATCGGATGTTCCGTAGCCAATGACAACCGCTCCGCCTGCTGTAGTAGTTCCAAACAGGCAGAGAGTTGATCAGTTTTGAATTTTTCATCTGATAAACTAATTAATTGTTCTACAGATGATGGATTTGCCCATCCCTGACTTGATAACAAGTATAATAAACTAAGCAGACACACAAAATAGAACTGTTTAGTTAGCAGTCGATGAAAAATCACGGTTCTAATCTTTATAAGCAACGAAGGTTTGTTTCTAGCCACCAATTGATAGAGAATTAGAAAAAAATGACAGGACAAAAACCAGAAAAAAATGCCTAGCTGGGGGGTCCAACTAGGCATGGCTCGGTAACTGTAGACGAGCACAATACTAATATATAGATATTAATATTGTGTGTCGATTTTATATTTAATCTTTGAATCACTTTGCGTTTTATAGGTTTTTGTTGTTTTCCGCAATTTTGCCGAGTTTTACAGGACAAACCTGTAATCAGCCACCAATTGACAGAGAATTAGAAAAAAATGACAGGACAAAAACCAGAAAAAATGCCTAGCTGATTACGTGCGAAGACCAGCTAGGCACACCCTATGGAGAAAATACTCTCGACAGGTGAGAGCATTTCAACAGAGTGAACTTTAAAGGATAAATTGCAATATTACGCACTGACTTTGTATTTAATCATTACATAGTTTTTATTTTTCCTAGGATTTTCCTTTTCGTTTTCCACAATTTACGGAGTTTTACAGGAAAAACCTGTAATATTGAAAATCTTTGCCACTGAACCTCGTTCAGTCTTCTTCTCAACAAAGATATCTCCTACATTTTTGGTAGAATGGAAGACAAAAATAGCAAGTTGCTTATAGCTCAGTAATTAGATCTTTCAGTGATGGTATTGCTAATGATGGTGCATAGGGGTATTGATCTAAATCATGAGGCTGAGTAGAACCACTATAAACCAATACGGTGCGATAGCCCATTTGTAGACCACCGAGAATATCAGTATCCATTGTATCACCTATCATGGTCACCTCTTCTGTTCTCAAATCGAGTTCTTTGCGAGCCATTCTCATCATGATTGGACTAGGCTTACCTAAGCTTAAAGCTTTTCGGTTGGAGGCTGTTTCTAGAAATGCTACGATGGAACCACAACCTGGACGTATACCGCCATCAATCGGACAATTTGGGTCTAGGTTGGTGGCTATTAACTTAGCTCCGTCCATGATCAGCTGCAATCCTTTTTCCAACACTTCGAAATTAATCAGCCTTCCTTCACCAACAACTACGTAATCTGGGTTGGTGTCGTTGATTGCATAACCATGATCATGAAGAGCCGTTAACAAACCAGCATCACCAATCACGTAAGCTGAACCAGATGGTTTCTGGCTGGCCAGAAAACGGGCTGTAGACATAGAACAGGTAAAAATATGCTCAATCTCCACATTAATCCCTAGGTTAGCTAATTTGAGGACTACATCACATCTACTACGTTGACTATTATTAGTCAAAAATAGAAAAGGTATTTCCTTCTCCAGTAGAGACTGAATAAAGTAGTCAGAGCCAGGAATTAGTTTGTTACCACGATAGATAACACCATCCATGTCAATTAAATAACCACATTTCTTATCAGGTGTAGGAGGCAATTTGGTCTCGGTATTGACACAGACTTCACTCGGGGTTGCTAATACACTCATTTTTATTGATCCTTAAATGTGAGAAATTGTGTTCTAGATTGGGCGTTTTGTCGACGAAAAACCCAAGCGAGGGCTAGATTCCGATGGGAGAGGACGGTGATAAGTTTATTGTTCTGGGTAATAACCCAAACAGTATATTTACCTCGTTTTTCTTGGTGAATTTTATAACTGGGGGGTTCAGGGTCAGGATCAGGGTCAATGGCTAACTGTGATTCCATTATCTTACTCCTAATAAATGAAAAATTTTGAATATTTATTCTTGAACCAAGCATGAGCAGGGGCCAAAAAATCCGAGCGAATTGTAGTGGCTGGTTATGAAGAAATTATCTCAGATTAATGTGAAATTAGTTAAATGTGAGCGATAGAGATACTTTGAAATGTAGAGGAGGTTTTCTACCTGCTGTGATGTCGGGAGACACCACAAACTGATTTAAATTATTAACGAAGTAATGGTCTAAAACGACCGCATTGGTGGGTAGTTTTAGACCCAATGGTTACGGTTTGTTCGATGTAATAGGTAACGTCTGGGAGTGGTGTGATGATCAGATAACAAAGGATTGATAGAATGAAGACAAAAGAAAGATTAGCTTATATAGCTTTAGGTAGTGCTCTGATTATAGCTACATTAACGATGAGCAGCTGTATGACGATGTTATACCTAACAGATAGCCGTTCATCACTGGAAAAGCACAAGGCTATAAAAATTGGCATGTCAGAGAAAAGAGTCGAATGGTTGATGAGAGGTAAACCCCACAAAATAATTGAACCCGTGGGAGAAAACGTAAAAATGATGAATGAGTTTTTATCGTGAATTGAACCTATCACTCTATATTTTATCCTATCCAATGAAAATAGTATCAGAAATTATACGATACTCACTTAGGAATTAATCGGTATCCTTACTTTGCTGATGTAAAAACAACAAGATGGGAATAGCTAAACGGTCATTCTTTATCGGACATCATACTCCTAGCTGCTGCTCCTACTTCCCTTCTAGCTTCTTCCGGCATAGAGCGGAATTTGTCACTTCTGACTGCCTCCATGATAGCTTGGCGTGAAGCACCACGAAAATAATCACTCCAACCTTTGACCGTTTCCTGTATTCTTTGTCGGTATTCCATTTTCCTCTGGACTTGGATTCTTTTCCGTCTTTCTTCCTTTCGCTTTTCTCTTTCTTCACTCTCTTCCCGTTCTCTTTTCTCCCCACCACCTCTTCGCCCTTCTTTTCTTCCTTTATCGCCGCTGAGTCTTAGAAATTGAACCGATGACCCACTAAGATCAATAACTTTACCTGCTTGATTTAGACTAACTTGGCTAGATTCTATTTTGACAACCTTAGATGATGTGATTTCATCGCCTAGACCCACATAATAAATTTTGTTAGAAACGATTTCCCGAATTAGAGCTTTGGCCAGTCCGTTTTCTGGGATTTTAGTCGCTAATAACTCATATTTAGGACCTTTACTAGGAGGTTGCCAGCCAAGTGGTCGAAATAAATTAAACTGCTGAACTGCCTGATAATATTCCTCATCGCCAGATCTATTTTGAGCACTAAGTTGAAATATTATAAGGAAACTGAGTAAAAAAATCGTTATCAATGCGTTTTTTTTCATCTTCTTATCCATATCTATAGTGATTAGTCTTGTAATCTAATTTGATTAATCTGCTACTGACTATAATTTCAATGAACCTAGACTTTGATCTTAGTATATTTTGATAGGCTCGTTGATTATCGATTTTTCGCTTAATTATTAGCAGTACAGGCTTCTTCTTGTTAAACAGCCCACTTGAACCATATAAAAAATCTGGTGTTATGGGCAACGAACAGGCTATCAGTATCGATTCTATTTTGAAGATGGTGTTGTCGTTAAGAAGAAGCGAATAAGATATTATTGAACAAAGGATTTAAGAGTTAAGAATGAAAAGAACTATCGGTTTAATACTGTTTTGTCTTTATGCCAGCATGACATTACTTATCGGACGTTTATTTTGAGGCTTTGGGTCTAAAAAATGACCGTCTCTCTACAAGGGGTTGTGGTTGGAGGCTGCCAGATTGATTAATAACGGCCGATAAGGCTCATTATCGGTCATTATTACCAAGGCTCTCACCTTCAGACGATTTGTATAAAAACGTTCGTTTTTTGTACGGGATTTGACTAATTAATCTGTTATAACAGTAAAATTAACGTTTATTGTTACCCCCTATCCTTGTTATATTTTGCTAATATTCAAGTCTGCAATGTTTAAATGAAACCACAAATGACTACTGATAAGTTTTTTCTGTACTTTTAGCTTTAACTATTAGTTCTGATTTTGACTAAACTAATTATAGGTAAGCGAAACAAAATGGTAAATGAAATTTCAAAAAAAAATATATTATTAATTTTGGCGATATTGATTTCACTTGTCAACTGGGTACTGGCGGATGAAACAGATAGTTGGTCAGTTAACCCAAGTGATTTCTCGGATAATATGTCGCTGACAGCGTTGGTAACTATCAATGGTTCCGATGTCGACAATGGTTGGATGGCAGCTTTTGTAGGAGACGAAGTCAGAGGATTACAGGATACTCTCAGTTTTCCTCCATTCGGGCCTTTTAATGGTCGTCCAATGTTTCAACTCGTAATCTATACGAACAGTGGTGGAGAGGATTTAACATTACGGTGGTCTCCTGATGGTACACAAGCGAATTCAGTGCTTGTGGGAAGTTCAATATCGGGTATAAACAGTGTCAAAGGTAGTGCTGTAGACCCGATCATCTTTGATGTTATTGTCGATGATGAAACAGATAGTTGGTCAGTTAACCCAAGTGATTTCTCGGATAATATGTCGCTGACAGCGTTGGTAACTATCAATGGTTCCGATGTCGACAATGGTTGGATGGCAGCTTTTGTAGGAGACGAAGTCAGAGGATTACAGGATACTCTCAGTTTTCCTCCATTCGGGCCTTTTAATGGTCGTCCAATGTTTCAACTCGTAATCTATACGAACAGTGGTGGAGAGGATTTAACATTACGGTGGTCTCCTGATGGTACACAAGCGAATTCAGTGCTTGTGGGAAGTTCAATATCGGGTATAAACAGTGTCAAAGGTAGTGCTGTAGACCCAATCATCTTTGATGTTATTGTCGATGATGATTCTAATGTAATAAGTGCTGATTATAGTGCCACTACCAACCTACTACGAGGTGCTAATATGATTGGTCTACCATTGAAACCGGACCTGCCTTACACCGCCAAATCACTGTCTCAATATCTGGCTGGTAACTCTCAAAATACCAAAGACGATAATACTGATGTTACTTGGATCGTCCGCTATGATTCTCAGAATCCTGATCCAAATCAACGTAACTTCCAGACCTACATTTGGGATCTTGATAACACTGAAGATGGTTTTGATATTCAGGGTGGGCAAGGTTACATCGTCAATGTTAGTTCTAATCGAGCAATCACTTTTTGGGGACAGCCGTGGACGGGTGAATTAAACCCTGCACCAAGTTCAATAGTTGAGAACAATACTTGGGCTTTTTTGGTAGGTGGTGATTTAACTTCACAAATGGTAGCCGAGGGTGAGAACTACCTATTAAAGGCCACTAACCTAACCAGTGGTAAGCAGTTAGCCGAAATGGAACATCAAGGATACAGTTTCCGTCTACCCTTGATCGACTTCAACCGTCAAGAGGTAGTGGCTGAGGGTGATTTGGTAGAGGTAGAAGTAATCGGCAGTAACGGTAAACGAATAGCCAAGGGTCAGTTCCGAGTTAATCAACAGGAACTAGCAACGGCCTACCGATTAGTGGAAATCGAATACAATCCAGTACCCGATCTAACCCAACTGTTACAGAACTACCCCAACCCCTTCAATCCAGAAACTTGGATCCCATATGAACTGAGTCAAGACTCGGGAGTCAAGGTCTGGATTTATGATGTGGGAGGACAGCTGGTCAGGTGGATGGAAGTAGGGTTTCAAGAAGCAGGCATCTATACTAGTAGAGAGAAGGCCATTTACTGGGATGGAAAAAGCCAAGATGGGGAGTCGGTCTCAAGTGGAGTCTACTTCTACAACATAGAAATGGGTGAAGAGAGTCAAACCAGACGAATGGTGATTTTAAAGTAGACTGGACTACAAACGTCCGATAAGACTCATTATCAGACGTTACTTGCTAAAATCAGAAGAATAGAAGTGATTTTAGTCTTTTATATTCTAAAACCACTTCTATCCGGAAATTACTAAGCCATTTGCGATACGATTGATACTACTTGTTTAGCTGTTGCTTGCGCTTCCTCTCTATCTACCACCGTACTAATTTCCATTTCCATTAAATCAGTCCATGGTGTAGTAAAAGCTGTAATCGCACTACTACTTTCTGCTTCAGCAACCATGAATCCTCCACCTTCTGTCATGAAGTATTGTGCCAGAACTTTAATACCCATAGATTCCATCATTGCGTCTGCACTTTCGAGATCCCAATTAGCGAATCGAGTAACAGCGTCTATATTCTTCCCTGCAATGGGAGTAAATTTAACAAAAAATTTCATAATTTAACCTTTTTTAGTTTGTTTAACTCGTTATTTAACTTGATGCTCGATATTAACGTTTAATTGTATTTATTAAGTTACATTATTAAGTTTTTAATCAAGAAAGATAAAATCAAGTAAAAAAGTTAAGATCGTGAAAAAATATGTGGTTGGGTTGCTAGTTAGTTGGTTCATTCTGACTGACTTATTTTGTTATGCTGATATTATCTACGTCGAACTAGATACCTTAGAGGATAATGACATTGTCTACTTGAAGAATGGCAAGCAAATAAAGGGAAGAATAGTAAAAAGAAGTCCTCAGCAAGTGAAAATCGAAGTTAATAATAACCTTCAAAAAAATATACCAAACGACCAAATCATCTATCAGGCTGATGAAGTTGAGAAAGTAGGAGTCCATTTTTCGAGAAAGAAGGTCAGTATATTTTGGAAAATATTCAGATTAGTTTATTGGGGGCCTGTATTCTTAATATTATTTGTACGAGAGCTCTGGTATTCGCTCTAGGGGTAATGGGTCTACTCTGACTATTTACTGTCCACCGACCGAAGCAATTAAATGACTCCCACAAAACCATCAAAGAGGAATTGCAGGGGCAGACCAATGGCACGCCTAATGCATCAGTCTAATCTTTTTTGTACTCATAGATTTATTGGGTAAGATCTTGAGAAAATATATGGTTTGGTTATTAATCGCCTTGTTCTGTTTGATTGATTTATTTAGTCATGCTGGGATTATCTACACCGAAAGGGATAGCACAGATGGGACAAATATTATCCATTTGAAGAGTGGAAGACAAATAGAGGGAAGAGCCATAGAGCGAGGTCCTGATCGAGTTAAAATTGAAGTTACCAGTGACTCAAACTCTGGTAATAAAAAAAACACCTATACTTATCGGGCGAATGATGTCGAAAGAGTAGAAGTCAAAATGAGGATCAGTAGGTTTTGGCGTAACATTATGTACGGCTGCCTAATAAGTTTTATATTGTTTAGTTTTGGGATGACTCCATGATAGTCGTTAGGATCAAGCCGAACAAATATAGTTGAGTCGTAAAGAACTGATTACAACACCCCATAAAAAAGGGCTGTTGACAGAGTTTTTTATTCTCAGATGGAGCAAATGCAGAACGCCTTAGGGCCCGCTCTAAGCGTGAACTGTCTACTTCAAACTTTCTTACCATGCTTTTATGGTTAAAACCTCTCTCAGGGCGCTTTGGGGGTTTTGCAAGGCTTTCTGGGAGTGTTTTCTTAAGCCTGTTAGGTTTGTCAGATTCTTGTTGCCACTTGATCTTCTAGACGAGGTTTATTGTCAACAAAAAAAGTGCCTAGGATGATCAAAACTAGGCACTTTGTCGATGTCAAACTGGATAGATGCACACACCAAAACAACTAGCCAGAGTGGTTTTATTAGTTACATAAGACAAGGAGTAAATTATGTAACGCCAGTTTTATACTTCTTCAACGTGAATCTAAAACCACAAATCAAGACCTATTTGTTTGTTTTTGGTAAAAAAGTTAACGTACGAATATCTGTGGATTTCTATAAATCATAATGTCAATTTGTCCCAGATATCCTTCATTCAAAAACTGAGGTCAACTTCTGCCAGAAAGATCTGGCTTTCATTTCTATTAGCTGCTAATGTGCAGCTTCGTACCTCTTCTCGGTCATTGCTTGTAGCTGTTGGGACTGGTCTAAAGCCGATTACAACTTCTCTATTTGTTGATCTCGTTTTGATAGTTACTCACGATACCATTCTTCGTCCATCAAATTTCTCTTTCATTTAGTCTCAACAACCGTTGGAACCAAGTTCGTTTAGATTGCACTGTAAAATTATCCAGTCATCCAACCGAATAATTTTTGAAATAGTCCTGATGATTTTGATTCACCAATCATCAATTGTTGCCGCTCAATAGTATTTGAGAGTTTTAATACTACGGCATCATGTCGAGTCGATTGTTCAGAAATTTGGATTTCCAATCTATCGCACTTATCTCGGAAACACTTCAAATTCTGTTCCAGTCCTTTGACTCTATCAATACCAACTGATGATTCCAGGGATAATTCTTGTGTCTGTGAAGTTGTATATGATGGCAGGTGCAACCATACCAACCTGCATTTCCCTTCTTTTTTGGTGTCAATCTTTTTGAACTCTATCCTGTCATATAGAGTTCGTCGAGAAATGTCTAATATCCGGCATGTTTCTTTTACTGAATACCAACCAGATTCTTGTGAAGTTGTGTGTGAAGTCATATGGCAACCTTACAGGAAATTTTGTAATCCTTACGCACAGAAACGATTATAAAAACAGATTGATTTCAGGAATTTAATTCGCCCTAGACAGAGTTTACTCCTTCGTTAACTAAGAAGATGGTGATTCTGAAGTAAGTTGGTTTTTAATTGGTGGCGAATACAGCTTTTAATCTAGCGAGTAATGGTTTGGGACGTTGTGAGTCCTCTATCAGTATCCGCTGAGTTTCCATCTGTTTTGATAGGTTCTTTTGGCTAACAGCGTGAAGTTGTTGTTCTTGGTCTAGTGCCTTATTAGCGGATTCTAAAAGGTTTTTCAGGGTTCTGTTGTATTATTTAAGTTGATTGATTAGTGCTTGGTTATCGTTGATTTGATCTTCTTTTGGGTTCTCTTTTTCACCTGTTTTCACCCATTGGGTGATTATTTACCGGATGGTAGAAGTTATTGTTTTGTCATTGTTTTTTGATGATTCACAAACTTTCTCGTATACGTCAATTGGTAGGTTAATGCTGATTTTTTTTTAAGAACCCATTGGCACTCCTTAGGACCCAATATTAGCGGGAGTAATACAGTGAGAACCTACGAGAAACCCGTTTCAATTAACAAGACTGTTTTCCCTAGCATCGATCTAGAACAAGCGCAAAGTAATCAGTCAGGGGGCAGAGGAAGATCATAAAGAAAGACAAGTACCTGGCTCGTACCAAAGCTAGGTACTTGTCTTTAGGAAGTCCCACTTAACAGGAAGTTACACGAGGGGTAATACGTTAAGGGGGATTCATTATGTTTTCAAGTGAAGTGATAAAATACCTAGCTGGGGGGTTAAGCATGGTAGAAGTCCAGCTAGGCACACTTTGGAAATACTCTACTATTAAAGAGTATTAACGGGCTAATCGTAATGCGTGGGTTGCGTTGTAGTGTGTTATCTTGGTGTTTAATCTTTGCATAACTTTTATTTTATGATTAATTTTGACAAAGGGATTTTTTGAATATCAATTTAGGTGGTCTGATATGAAGATAAAAGAAAGATTAGCTTATATGGCTTTAGGTGGAGTTTTTGTTATTGCTGGCATGATATTAGGCCAGTTTATGTTTAGTTCTGTTAATGCTCAATCGCCTGATCGCGATTCCATACGTGCTGACACTATTAGCTGTGATTATTTATATGTCCACGAACTCCTAACGATAAAGAGTTTTAAAGCAGAGCTCGATGGAAAAGGGGAAAGATCTGTAGAAATTTCTCCTAAAGGAATAGATTTAAAAGACATTAATGATAAACCCTCTCTTTCAATAGACTCCTATTATGGACCTGGTAGGATAAGAATTTTCAGTGGGAAGCTTAAAACTGAATACTCTGAAAGTGGTGAGTCGGTGGGCCGTACTTATCTACACTCACTGGAGATAGTGCCTACTGATAATGACAGTGCTACGATAAGAATCTATAATCAACACAATGAAAAAATTGTTTCTATTGGACCTAGTACTGGTGATGATGGTCTGATTACTTTAAAAGATCGCTATGGTAATGTAAGTGAGAAACTGCCCGGCAAGGTTAGATAGCTATGTCACTTGTAACTGTCGAACAAATTGGCCTACGCCCGAAGACCTGTTTGATGAAAGAAAGACAGAGACAATTAATAGAGTATCTAGCCTCTGTCTTGTAGAAGATTTAAATTTATAAAAGTATCAGAGAAGATCAAATGAATAGCGATAGATATACTATTTCTATTCTGTTACTTAGAAAACGGATGAGATTTGGAGTCCAATCGATGGCGAAAGACCTGTTAATTCACTACCATCTTCGAACTTTTGTACAGTTCCATCACTGGCTGCTATCTCTCCGATTCCATAGTTAATCCCTGCATAAGGCGATACACTAAGACCGAAGTTCGAACTCCATTTATATCCCAGATTAGCACCCGGCCAAAATGTGATTGCAGATACTTCTTCTTTTCCATAATCCCAATTGATAAAACCTACACCAAATCCGGCCTCAAGAAATATACCTTTAAGGATCCCTTCCTCGATTGGATATAATCGATATGACGGCCAAATGCCAACAAAACTCAGGTTTTCATCTGGGTCTTGACCAGTAAAACCACTAATAACAGCCTCAGTTTTTCCGTTGTTATGCAGAAATCCAAACTGGGCATTGGCGAAACCACCAATCAATGGTAAGGCATCTATTCCAATAGTAACTTTCTTTTGATTAGATTCTTGAACGTCTTGAGCAGATAAAACGACTGTGATGGAAAGAATTAAGGTTATGGTTGTGAGAATTTTATACATTTTGAAATTCCTCGATTAAATTCACGTTCAGCATACCAAACCGCACCTGAACAGACAATGAATAGTTACAAGTTAGCAGTATTATTGTAAAAAAAAACAGCAGACAGCCCTAAACCCCCCTTTTTTGAATCCATATTTTTGCTTTTTTGTTTTTTTGACGGAATTAATGTCAAATTTTTATAAACATTTTGTCAATAAGTGATAGGCACTTGAGCGAAATTAATTCACATTATTCTCGCGAGATAAAGAAAAAGGTAAGAATATCTATCACAAATGTCTTAAAAAAGCCTCTGGATCGTTCAGAAAATCTCTTGTCAATTTGACGTGTTCAAGTTCATGATACTCAGTCAATGCATCCAAGTCCAAGACGACACGATCACATTTCAAACCCAAGAAAATGACGAACTTAAGGTCGCCGTCACGCAGATTGGACACAAATTGGCCTACGCCCAAAGGCCTGTTTGGCGGAAATTTGTCGACTTGCTCAGTTTTCGCTGATGTTTGCCATCACCTAGTTATTTTTCCTGACTCTTTTAAAGAATCCCTTTCTCTTTTAAAGTTTTTGTGAGTTTTTCTATTTTTCCTAAACACATGATTCCAAATATAAATCCCATCGTTCCAAAAGAGAATCCCAATAGTCCAAATACTTCCATAACTACTTCCTTCTCAGAATGAATACTATAATCAGCAATATTGCAAATCCAAATACCGATAATAAAATCTGCGATATATATACCGTACCCACTGTTTAAGCTGTGTCCACATATCGGCCAGTACTAGATTTAACTAATTTTTTGACGACCCAACCGTACCTATTAAGGTATTTGTCTAGTTTCCATTCTACTGACCGACCATACGCACCTTTGGCGTAAATCATTTTCTGATCCAATTCAGCGATCAATTCGAATGACCCTGGGATTGGAACTTGCTCATTCTGTTCGTAAAACTCGTATTTAGCAAATTTAATCATCTTATTTCCATTTATTTAAAGTGCAATGCATTTCTCATTTACCCCTCATTTAGGAAAAATGAGGGTTTTTTTTGTTTTTTCGCGTTATTAGGGCTGCCATTTGTGTCAAATTGGCCGTTAATTACAGGTTTTCCTTGTAAACTGTCCCCAATGGGAACGAATTTCAATGATTTATGTCCCCATTGGGGACACTATTTGCTTTTTTTTGCAAATGGTAATCACCGACTGTACATTTTGAGTATCAAATCCACTTTCTTAAACTCCTTGAGGGACGCTCTTTCCAAGCTTGAGAGCGTCCTTTTTTATTGTCCTTAGACTCCACTAATTTGCGCCACCTGAGCTGTCACATTAGTGACACGATTTAGCCCTTTTTAACCATTTCCCGTCACATATGTGACACCCTTCAACCTAATGCAAAATTGCAGGAGGTTAGGCAGTTCTGTTGACAAAAAGACAGTTCTATAAGATTGACTGACAACAATAGTTCAATAACCTTAACTAGCTTAAGAAACCCCATCCAGAAGGCCTATAAAAGCCTTTAAAATGGCCTACAAGCCACTTCAGGCAGTTAAACACAGCAAACAGCAAACAGCAAAATTGAACACCTTAGGCTTAAATCGAAGATTTGGAGCTTATCGGTTTTGTTTGTTCTATTTAAAATGACTCTGTCAACATCCCCCCCTTTACAAAACAATCCTAGCAATGCTTCCGTCAAACACGTCAATACAAAATAGCTAAATACACATTTTGAATTGATGGTTTGATTCGCATTGACTGTTTATTTTTTGCCGGGGGAGGATTGTGTATCAAGGTAGTTGGTTACCTTTTTACTTGGTGGCAAAATCATCAATTCTCATCCTTGAAACTTAAACTTATAGAATGGTCTATTGAGTTTAATCAATTTACTGGATAGGCGAAGTAATCGAAAACCAGCATTAACGACATCAGCGGGTAAATCATGAGACTACCGCCAACATGTTTTTGATCTTGTTGGTATCCATGAAGATAGACATCTTCTGATTGAATCGGCAAACCCCATCAGAAAAACTGGACCATGCCTTTTCATCATATCAGCCTGATTCTTTTGCTATCTGCTTAATATGACCTAGGAAGTAATCACGCAGTTTTACAAAGGTTTCTTGAGTGATTTTGGAGGTTTTTGATTTGATATAACTATCTAAAACCTTTTTATTGATATAACCCCAATGACGGCCTAATTTTTTATCTAGTAGGTTTGCTCGTACAGTTTCATCTTTACCAATGTAGGCCATAGTTTTGGAAAAGTAGCTTTGTGTAGATTTCCAATCCTTTGCCCTCATGAAAAAACCCTGCTTAGTTTTCATATACCACACAAGCCTCAATCCAGCCGCTAATCTCCAGGCATGTGACAAGGTTTCATCGGACTTAATGTCTTTACCACCAACTGTGATTGCACCAACACCAGCGGCAAGAGCCTCTAGAAACGTGGACTTACCAGAACCATTCTCGCCGACCAGAAAAGTAATAGATTGGTGAAACTCGACCCGTTCAAGGGCTTTGATATTAAAAGGGAACGTGTCCGTCTTAGCACTTCTTTTTTTATAAACTGCTTTTAATGAATCATATCCTAATGTTGGAGAAAAAAGCCCCTCCTGTGGATCGATCCTGACACACATCGAAACCCGTAGGTGCTGTACCTATCACTGGGATAGTTGTAGCGGTCAGCCAGACGCAAGTAATCACTATCGTAAGCCCAACCGCCCCCGCGCGACACTCTATCCGAGCCAGTCCCTGGCCCTGGTGGGTTGTTGACAGGTGAGTTACTATAGTAACTTTCATCATACCAATCCTGACACCATTCCCAAACATTACCAACCATGTCATGTAAACCATAACCATTAGCCTCAAAACTGCCTACTGGTGCTGTAGTTGTATCCCACTTATCCCTACCACCCGCCCCCTTATAGTTGGCATCATTCCGCGTTATGTCATCTCCCGATGGATACCGTTGGCCGCCCCCCCCTCCTCGGGCCGCATATTCCCACTCGGCTTCCGTTGGCAGTCGCTTACCGGCCCATTCGGCATAGGCCGTGGCATCATTCCAATTGACATAGACCATCGGATAGTCATCGCCCGGCGACAACCGGTCCACCGCATCCCACATGTCACCTACAAAGGCTCCTGGAGGCGACCAGTCATACCCAGTCTGATTGACAAACTGCTTGAATTGACCCACCGTCACTTCATGGGTATCCATGTAGAAGGCATCCAAATTCACCTTATGTACTGGTAACTCATCATTTTCACCTTCACTAAAGTGATCGCCCATCTCAAAGGATCCTGCGGGAATCAGTGTCATCTCCTTACCATCTTTTTTCCAAACAATATCTTTTTTTGGCTCTGTTTCAACAACAATCTCATCTTTAACTGAATCTTGAACAATTTCATCTTCATTGGAAGATTCATCACCACAGCCAAAACAGACCAACAGAAACAAAAAACAATAACTAATCTTTTTTATGATCAATTCCTATAATATTCGCCAGTAAAAGGCCCTCCTGCGGAGGGATAAAGGGTTATTAATTTGATCTTAGCAGGCAACGAAACCCGCCGCGGCGGCACCTATCATTGAGAGTGCTACCGTAGTCGCGGTAAGCCAGACGCAAGCTATCGCTAGGACTCAGCCAACTTCCTCCGCGCAACACCTTCTGTTTTTGATCAGTATCATCTGCTAGAAACCAATCCTGACACCATTCCCAAACGTTACCCGCCATGTCAGATAAGCCATAACCATTGGGCCTAAAACTACCTACTGGCGCAGTAGTTCTATCCCACTTATCCCTACCACCTATGCCAAGAAAGTTGGCATAATCACGAACTAAACTTTCATCATTTCCCCAAATATATTCTTGATTTATCAAACCACCACGAGCGGCAAATTCCCATTCTTCTTCGGTTGGCAAACGTTTACCGGCCCATTTAGCGTAAGCTGTCGCGTCATGCCAATTGACATAAATCATTGGATAATCATCAGTGGGCGAAAACTCGTAAATTATCTTCCAGAAGTCACCACTAAATGGGTGATCTGACTCAGCTAAAAACTTCTTAAATTGACCAACTGTAACTTCGGTAGTGTCGATCCAAAAATGTTGAGTGGTATCCGAGGGCGGGATAGCAACCATGATGGATTTATCCTTTTGCCAAATGATCTTTTTAGCCTGAATATTTTTTAGATCTTTAACCTCGGAGACAACGGGCAAAGATTCCTTTTCTTGACTATAAACAGAAACAACCAACAGAAACAAAAAATAATAACTAATCTTTTTCATTAATCACCGCCGCCTTTTTGTTGACAAAAACAACCTCTTAGAAAATCAGATGTAAAACAAAACCAGAAGCAAAGCAACTCACCCCTATTTGACCAATCAACACCCCCAAACTGCTCCAGATTGAATTATTAACCCTTGGACAGGCAAAATTTTTTTACCAGAATTTGACACCCTACCCTTAAATCGGCAATTTGAGGCTTTTCTGCTTTGAGCTGTTAGTAATAAATTATGATGTAAACAAAACAAAAAAAACCAGCAAAATCAGAAGTTAGTTGAAAGTTTACCCCTCACCTTTAGCCCCTTCGACTTCGCAGCCCAATCATCCTCGATCAGCTCGGGCTGCGAAGTCGAAGGGGCTAAAATGCCAATCACCAGGGCCCACTTATTGAGTCCCTCAGTAGCAGTTAAGTTAAGGTGGAAACAGGCAGGGAACCTTTGTCTTGAGACGACAAGGCCTCCCTGCCAATAACAAAATAAGATGATTAATCAGTTCATCCTTTTAGACATAATTGATCATTTATATTTTCGTAAGATTAAATCAATTAGCCTGTTGCCCAATAATCTCTAGTTATTGTCTCAATTACTTCCTGACTTTCCAGTTCAACACCAGCATCAATTCTCTTTTGAGTAATATCATCACGTTTCGTAAGCACTTCGAATTTCGATGGGTCTTTGACTTCTGTAATATCAAATACTTTAGTTTCGTCAGAATTTGTTCCTGCCCAGAGAACTTTTATTCCTAATTCGTTTAAATCGGGTTCAATCTCTTTGTACATTTTTAACCAAGCATCAAATCCTTGGGTAATTTTAAAGGTGGATAAAAATTTCATTAGATACTCCTTTGATGATAAATATTAGCAATTCTAGATAACTGAATAGAGAGCCTTAAAACTCTACTCAATCGATGATGTATGTTACGTTGGTTACATATGCTTTTGCCAACTTGGGTTTTAAAAAATATTAATCGTCTCCGAAATCCCAGTCATCACCCCAAACACCATCTTCATAAGGATCTAAATCTTCGGCCGGAGGATTTTGACGGACAAAAAGAGTACCAATGCCCAGCCAGGCGAGGAGCATTGTAATCCTGAGTAGAGATCAAGGTTGAATCCTTGGAGTTTGAAGCTGAAATTACCGGGCCTGGTAAACGGGTTTTAAAATGGT
>JACLAC010003059.1_pt1 | contig 19765 bp, 20 predicted proteins | sample 8027881 | NCBI WGS metagenome assembly JACLAC01 (sample SAMN15725517, study PRJNA655200) | protist metagenome | isolation source: fluorescence activated cell sorting (FACS) single amplified genomes of... | place: Spain: Blaines Bay Microbial Observatory, Mediterranean Sea | collected 2016-01-19 | reverse complement strand
AGAACAGCTCACTCAACGAGATTGCCAACCAATACGGCACCCCCTGCTATGTGTATAGCACGGCGGCCTTCTCGCGTACGTACAAGGCCTATGCCGATGCACTAGGTGAGCATCCGGGTAAAATCTGTTATGCGGTAAAAGCCAATTCCAATTTAGCGATTTTACAGTTGTTGGCTAAGATGGGTGCGGGCTTTGATATCGTCTCCGGCGGCGAGCTGGCTCGTGTGCTGCGTGCAGGAGGCTCACCCGAGCGCATTATTTTCTCGGGCGTGGGCAAAACCCGAGCCGAGATGGCCGAGGCTTTGAAGGTAGGCATTGCGTGTTTTAACGTGGAATCCGAGCCCGAACTGCACCTGCTGTCGGCGGTGGCCGAGGGCTTGGGCAAAGTGGCTAAGGTCTCTATTCGGGTCAACCCCGATGTCGACGCCAATACCCACCCTTACATTTCGACGGGTCTAAAAGAGAACAAATTTGGCATCGATATTAAAACCGTGGTCGATACCTACAAACAAGCCAGCCAGTTGCCGGGGCTCAAAGTCGTGGGTGTCGATTGCCACATTGGCTCGCAATTGACCGAAGTGGCCCCGTTTTTAGATGCTTTCGATCGTGTGATTGCCCTGGTCGATGAGTTGGCCGCGCAAGGTATCTCGATTGAGCATCTGGATTTAGGCGGCGGTTTGGGCGTACGCTACCAAGACGAAACCCCACCGGCTATTGGCGACTATATTGGCCAGCTTAAGCAACGTTTAGGCGAGCGCCCCTTGGGGCTGATTTTTGAGCCTGGCCGTTCGATTGCCGCCAATGCCGGGGTCTTGCTCACCGAAGTGCTTTACTTGAAACCTTCCGAGCACAAGAACTTTGCCATTGTGGATGCGGCGATGAACGACAACATACGCCCCTCGCTGTACAGTGCCTGGCAAGAGGTTCGCCCTTTGAACACCGCTAACGCCGCCTCTAGCGAAGCTCAGCAGTGGGATATTGTAGGCCCGGTGTGTGAAACCGGCGATTTTTTAGCCAAGGATCGTGAATTGGCCCTTGCCCCTGGCGATCGGCTGGCATTAATGTCTAGTGGCGCCTATGGTTTTGTTATGAGTTCTAACTACAATACACGGGGGCGTCCCCCCGAAATTTTGGTCGACAACGAGCAGCATTATTTGATTCGTGAGCGAGAAAGCTTCGAAGACATGATTAAGGGTGAGTATCTGCTGGAACATCATTTAAGTGAAGGTACTTAAAGATGCGCCTTCGTTTTACTAAAATGCATGGCTTAGGCAACGATTTTGTGATGATCGATGGGGTTAGCCAACGAGTGGCCATGACGCGCGAAAAAGTGCGTAAACTGGCCGATCGCAACTTTGGTGTCGGGTGCGACCAAGTGCTGGTGGTCGAGCCGCCGCGCTCGCCCAACGCCGATTTTCGCTATCGTATTTATAACCAAGACGGCGGCGAGGTCGAGAACTGCGGCAATGGTGCGCGGTGTTTTGCGGTGTTTGTTCGCCAGCGTTCGCTTACCTCTAAAACCACTATTCGCGTAGAAACCGCTTGCGGCGAGTTAACCCTGTTAGTGCAAGACAATAACAACGTGACGGTGGATATGGGCGAGCCTATATTGGCACCCGAGCAGGTGCCTTTTAAAGCCCATGCTCAAGCCGCCACCTATACCTTACCGGTCGATGGCAAGGATTACACCGTATCGGCGGTGTCGATGGGCAACCCCCATTGCGTCACGTTGGTAGAAGATGTTGCGACCTTTCCTATCGAGCAGATCGGCCCCAAAATAGAAAGCCATACGCACTTCCCTAAACAGGTGAATGCGGGGTTTATGGAAATAGTGTCGCGTAGCGAGGCTAAACTGCGGGTGTACGAACGGGGTGTGGGCGAAACGCTGGCGTGTGGCACGGGGGCTTGTGCGGCGATGGTGGCGGGACGCTTACAAAAACTTTTTGATAAAACAGTAAACATCGATTTACCCGGTGGGCAACTTTCCATAACATGGGAGGGCGAGGGGAAACCAGTGCTGATGACAGGACCGGCGACCACCGTATTCCATGGGCAAATCAAAATATGAGTGATTCTAAGCTTTATGAGTGATACCACGTTTAGTGATACAACGCTTACTGCCACCAGTGAAGAGATCACCGAAGAGCAAGTAGCTAAGTATTTGCAACAGAATGTTAACTTTTTTAGTACTTATCCTAATTTGCTGGCCGAGCTAGAGTTGCCGCACCACAGTGGCCAGGCTGTTTCTTTGGTAGAAAAGCAGGTCTCGATATTACGCGACCGTAATATCGAGATGCGACAGCGCTTAAACCATTTGCTGGATAATGCTCGCGACAATGACCGTTTGTTTGATAAGAGCAAACGGCTTGTACTGGCCTTGCTCGAAACCAAAGATTTAGCCAGTTTTGTTGACGCGCTTTATTACAGTTTTAGCAAAGAGTTTAACATTCACTATACCCGCCTGATTTTCTTTGGTAATGAAGCCACCCCTAGCAGTGCGGCTCGTGTGGTGAACATTAACGAAGCTCGCGAGCATTTGGGCAAGCATTTAAAGTCCAATAAATCGGTGACTGGGGGCATAGAGATTAAAGAAGCCGAATTCTTGTTCGACAGCGATGCTCCCAATATTGGTTCGGCGGCGCTTACAGTGTTGTCTCATGGGAATTTAATAGGGGTATTAGCCATTGGGAACCAAGACCCCAGTTATTACCATTCCAGTATGGGCACGCTGTTTTTAGGTTACATTGGTGAGGTGCTTAACCGCATGTTGCCAGCTTATCTTGAGTAACGCGGTTGCTGGCGTGCTCACTCAGCGATTGCTGAAAACGTAAAACCTGTTCGCTCACCCAGTGCGGTGCATCCATCGGTAAATCGTGACCGGCACTGGGGTGCACTAAAACAGGCCAATCGTAGCGCGATGCTATATTTTGGCTACATTTAAACGAGACCAAACGATCTTGCTCGCTGCATAACACTAAGCCTTTTACTTGGCAACTAGCCGGGGGCTTAAAGACTACCGCAGCACGCAGCATTTTGATGATGGTGGCGCGTGTGACGGGTCTTACTTTCTGAATCGCTAACCACTGTGCCTCATGTTCGGGGTATTTTTCCGATAGATTGCTCACTTGGCGTAGCATTATGCGCTCGCGCCAAACCATGGGTAAGGTCAGGGCTTCCAAGGCTTTAAACCAAGCACCAGGTTTTAGGCGCCAATGTAAGGGATGAGTCCCCATGCTGCTATTGATCAACACCATGCCTTTTAGCTCTTGGGGAAAACGACTGGCCCAGTCGAGGGCGATCATGCCTCCCATAGAGATCCCGACCAGTAGCATTTTTTCTGAACTCGCCTTGGCCGTGCCGTAACCCAATGTCGCTCGTATTTGGTCGGTCATCTCGGGGATGGTATTAAGGGCTTCTTTTTGGAAGAGCACTCCGCAACCGGCACAATCGGGGGTTAGCACGGTTTGGGGGGCGTCTTCGTTTAAATGGTCTGGGAAGTGTTGCCAGTGTTCGGCTTCTCGGGCTAGACCGCGTAATAAGATAATCGGCATTAGGTACACCATATAGTAGTCGCCGCTTGTTTTAACAAGGTTGCCTGCTCGTCATCCGGCAACCAACGTTCGCTATTAAGCGCCGCCGACATCAAAAAATCTAACAACATAATATGGCGCCTTAATACTCGCGAGTGACGATGCTGCTTCTGGGGGTTGAACAAACCGGCAAAGTTAAGCAGTTGTTGCGGACGCTTTTTCACCCAGGCCCAAGAGCCCATTTCTAAGGTTAGCGGTAAAAAATTACACCCGGATGTCTGCTTGGATTCTAGATAAAAATAATCCCAAAGATCCCCGTGAGTAAGGTAGTGCAGTGACTGCGGCTCGAAGATATAGGGCTGATTCGAATAACTACGTTCCCATAATAACTTTAAAGCAAAATAGTTGGCTATATTACCAATGGGTTTTTTACGAAAGGCGTATGGAAACCAAAGCCGATCCCGCGTGCCAAACCCCGAGTGCACATCGAGCACCAACGCTAGCGGGTGGTTGAACACTTGGCGTCGAATCACCCGTTCAAGCATTTGGTTTTCGGTTTGCATCGGGTCTTTTTCCCGCCCTCTGTACCAGGGCAAAAAACCACCATAGCGGTGCCCCCCACCTAACCAGGGGGTTTTATCGTCGGCTCGAATGGGAGAGTTGCGGTTTAAATCGACGCCATTACCATTACAGCGCGAGTTGAGAAACATCCCTACCGGGTTGACTAGCGGCATCATCACAATTTGCATGTGCTGCATTTTATCTTTTAAGTCGTTGTCCCAGCGTATACGCTCCAGTACGGATTGCAACCAAGCCAATAATACTTGTGTGCCAATGCGTTCCACGCCATGCACGCCACCGGTTAATAATAAGGTAGGGACTTGGTTGTCGGTTTTATTACCTAAGGTTAAGGAATACAAAGGCAAGTCATGTTCTTGCCAATGGATGGTGTCCTCTATAGTCACATCGATGACGTCGGAGAATTTTCTGGCTAGCTGTTCCATCCAGAGTAACTCGGGGATGTGCTTTTTTAGGCATTTACGCTCCTCAACAGATCGCAGCGGCAGGACGTTCTCTTTTTTGTCTTGCTTCTGTTGTGCTACAGGTAACGGTGCCACTGCCGATAACTTTTCACTGATCATAAACCTGAATCCTTATTCCTTGAATAGCGCTGATTAAAGTATAGGCACAATGCTTACGATTGGGGAAGGGTATAATATGTTAAGTGTGTGACAATAAAAGACGAGCCGGGCCTTCAAAGAGGGCCCGACTCATCCATAGCGGTTAATTGTGTGTCTATATATAAGGTGGTGCTTATCCTGTCATCCTTGTCGTTCCTTTCCCCTTCCTTTATTCAATCCCTTTATTCAATCCCTTTGTCCTCTCCCTTTGTCCATCCCTTCCCTTGTAAATCCGTTTAAATCCGTGTCACAAAAGATCCCTCTAAATTCCTTTTCCCTATAAGTCCTTTAATCCCTCTCCTTATTCCCCTGCCTTTTAACCCTTGCCTATCGTGCTATGTCCTTCTCCCCATTTATCGCACCATCCTGGGTATCCTGCTCCTGTCCTTTATCATCTATCATCCTTGGCTCTCTTTTACATCCCTTTACCTTCTTTTAGATCCTGTTAACCCTTTCACCTCTTACAGATCCTTTGTTCCCCTTATATTCCCTGACGTTCTATCTGTTCAATATTCAACCGCTTAACTTATTACCCCTTTTGCTGCCTTCTTATTTACTGACTACAACTTACCAAAACTTGCTACATCGCTCACCCATCCATGGATGAATGGCCTGCCCTAGCCAATAACCTCTTGCGTCCTTAGGTAGTAAGCATTAAGCCCACCCCTTAAGATCTGCTTCTTTAGCATTAATAAGTGGAGTAAATAAATAGTAAATTAGAACTAGTAGAATTTTAAGCGTTCTCAGACAGGCGGTAAAGAAATACCGACCAAAAGGGCTATAGTAAAAGATCCGTATATATAGTAATCAAAGTGTAAAAATTTGCTATTTATCTTAACCTTTTAGCCCAGATACCATAGTAGGCCTACAATTATCACGATTTCATCACAACTTTTTAACATGTGTGTTGATAATTTTATTTTTACTACGTAGTAGACTGCTTCGACTTTAAATTTTTGGCGCTTAAAATGTTACGTTTAACATGTCGGGTTTTGGGGTGAATATTTCCTAAGGCTGTGGAGTAGATCTTTAACGCCTTTTCGTAATAAGCAATGGCTTTATCATATTGCCCTTTATTCGACCAAGCCATCCCTAGATTATTATACCGAATGGCCACTTTGGCGTGCTGTTGACCAAAAGTGCGTATATCGCTATCAAGTGCTTGCTCATAATAACCAATGGCTTTGTCATAGGCCCCCCTTTCGCGCCAAGCTTCGGCTAGATTGTGGCGCCGTATGGCCACATTGGGGTGTACCTCGCCAAAGGTTTGTATATCGTTGATCAATGCTTGTTCATAGTACAAAGCCGCTTTGTCATAGTGGCCTTTGTGTTGCCATGCAGCCCCCAGATTGTGGCTGGTAATAGCAACACTAAAATACCCCAGTGCAGTACTGGCAATGGCAACAGGCGGGGCACTGGCCAAAGCCTTTTCATAGTACCGGACAGCTTGATCATAATCGCCTTTATGATGCCAAGCCTTCCCTAAACTGTTACGCACAATGGCAAGCTGAGTTAAATCCCCCTCTAACGATTTATCGAACCCCTGCAATTGGCTGCTCAGGGATTGCTCATAGTATTGAATCGCTTTGTGGTATTCTCCTTGCACTTCCCAAGCTATCCCCAAATAGTAATAAGTGTCGGCCAGTTCTGAATGTCCCTCTCCAAAGGTGGCGACCTCTTGCGTAAGTGCTCGCGTATAGAGATCTCTCGCTTTGTCGTATGCCCCAATAAGAAAATAAGCACGACCGGCTTTTTTCATATATAAGCGGTTATCCGGTTGTAAGTAATTAGCTTTAGCAAAGGCATCGACCGCTTGGGGGAAATCACGTTTTAATAAGTGAATTTGACCTTTTTCAAAATAGTGAGCGGCTAAAGTAGGGTCGTCACTTTGATAATGGGTTTTATAATGGGTTTGCCCCCAAACTTCAGCCTGCTGAAGGTCTCCTGCTTCTAGTAAAGCTTTTAATCCTGCAGTAATGTCACGATTAGATAGTAACTCGTTAACCAATGCCTTGTATTCACCAAAGGTCGAGATTAATAAAGCAATATTACTGTACTCAGGATCGGCTTGATTAAGGAATTCATGCAAATAACTTTTTTGGGCAGACTTAAGCATCCCCAGACTGTCTAACTCTGACAATAAATATTGGTATTGCGTTACGGTGATAAAAGGGTATTCTGTTGACTTTAACTCGGGGCTGCCGCTTGAGGACTGGTCTTCATTGGTGCTGCCTTCTTGCACCGGGGTATAGTCTTGCCGACCATTAGCCTCGCTACCAGTATCACGGGTATACGTTGCAAAAAGTGCCATTAAAGCGGAATAGATAATGGTTAGAACGACTATTATCCACAGCAAATTAAGCGCTCTTGTCTTACCTTCTGCGGCGGCACTAGAAGCCTCTATCTCGGATAGTTCCACTCGTTTCACCCTAATCATTGTTAATCTCAACATGACAATTTGATCTTATAACGCCTTCATCATGCCATTTATCTAGGACTTAGATCAAGGCTTAATCAAAAATAGTGTTTTAAGGCGATAAAATGATAATAACTCTAGATAGATGGCATGCAATGCGGATTGACAGATGGGAGACGGGGAGTTTTAATACTTTTAACCCCCAAAAAATGTCGCCTATATTACCATTGAATATAAGCGACATAGCGCTGTATATAACCAAAACACTTTAAAAACACGAATACTAGACCTTATATTACCAGATGCCGAGACAGAACCTTATCGATAAGCTGTGGAAACTTGTTTCGATAAAACACGGTGGCGGTTTCGACCGGGTGTACAGGGCTGGCAACATTTTTACCATACTCTAGGCCTTTTCCACTGATAATTTTAAAATGTTTTTGCTCTTCGGGGTTTTTCATACTCGCGCGTGTTAGCTGGAGTAGAATCCCCTCTTTTAACAGTATTTCATTGGCGTGCCGGGCACTGAGGGGCACCTCGAAGTCTTTGAGCAGTGATGTTAACGATTGTTGCTCGTTTTTGATGTTTGCTTTTGTGTTCATTACGTTTGTATTCATAATATCTCCCTCCTGTAATGTTAACCTTTAGTGAAACAACCCTTTTTCTAGTAGTCTAGCAGCAAACATCCTTGTCGCTTCACCTATTTATTTAATCACATACACCTAACTTTTTAAAGCTAAATGATGATGAGCGTGTCACAGGTTTTGAGCCGTCTCGATCTTCGATATAAAGCGTTAAGCTGTATTCCCCCTCTGGAAACCACGAAGGGATGGACAACCGAGGAATAGGGTTTAACATTTTTTCGCCCGCACGCAGAAAAACTTTTCTTCTTCGCGAAAGCCGATAATGCTTACCGTTGGGCAAAGTAATGGTCGACCAGGTGCTGTATTCTTTAAAGAAATCGTTAAAATCTACATTTGTAAACGTAATAATATAGGGGATTTCACCTCCCATTCTAGGCATGGTTCGCCCCCCACTTCGAAAACTAATGCTAACCTCTGGCTCGCCGCTGCACGTATCCGTGTCATCGCAGGCGTTAAGAGAAGAGTCTTGACAGTCGCCTAAAGCAGTGCGACTATTAGGGGGTGTTATATTTTCGGCATCTTCTAAATCGGTAGGGTTAAGCGCTACACAAGCAGAGGCTGTCATCATCAATTCTCCTTCACGGCATATCATTAAAATATCCTCAAGGGGGTATCCCCTTGGGTTAGGATTATTATCGCAAAGCACTGTCTCATATCATGAGACAGTGGCGATTTATATAAGACTTTTTTCGGTTTTTATCGCTTATTAAAACGTATCACTTATTAAAACGTATCGCTTATTCAAACAGGCAGTTTTTTAAACTTTAATGAGGAAGACTCGATACTTGACCTAGGCGCTTTTTTATCTTCCAGGTACTGGGTTAGTACATATTCCCCCGAAGGAAACTGCGATGGAATCGACACTCTCGACACAGGGTTGAGCGTCTCGTCATCGGCACCCACGCGAAGTTTACGTTTACGCGAAAGCGAGTACTTATCGCCATTAGGCGTTGTGATTACCGACCAAGTGATATACTCTTTTGGCAAGGTATTCCGGCCCTTATTAGTCAAGCTAATAAGGTAGGGGATTTCACCTCCCGCTTTGGGGATCACATGCGCACGGTTACGCAAGTGGATACTCAACCCTGGAGCACATGTGGGTAGGGAGCAATCTATACTTGTTGTAGCGTCGGTGTTATTAGCAGGCATTACCATAAAACAGATCTCCTAAACAACTATCAGTAAAAGATGGACAACCAACAACATGACAAAGTACCGCTCTATTCACCCACATAACGACCTCCGTACTGGTCGAGCGCGTACAGATGTAGAACGTCCAGGTGAACGGTGTCCGAGTTAAATATGTTCTTTGGTTGTAAGCATTCATTATACTGTAATTTCATACAGTATCAATACAGTAGTACGTGAAACTATGAATAAATTTTTCATTGAGAGCGCTAGTACACTAGTAAGCACTTACATGCGATCCTCTATATCACTGGCCGACAATGCTTTGGCTGCCAGCGACGTTGAGTATGACAGGCGACTGTGTCATATCCTGACACAGTCGCCAGAAAAGTTGAAAAAATCCGTTATTTCATCCCTCTTCTTATCCACTTTATCCCATAAGCCTTTGGAAACTATCGCCCATGACGGCCTTTGATCGTATACATGACTTGCACCGCCTACTCCATGGGCGACGTACCGCCATCCCCTTAAAAGACATACTGGAGCAGATGGAGTGTTCGCGCGCGACATTTAACCGCATTAAGCGCCACATGACGGACTGCCTGGGGGCCCCTATTGAGTATGACCGCTCAAGAGGAGGGTATTTTTACAACGAGAAATCTACCGACAACTATGAGCTGCCCGGTATTTGGTTTAACCAGCAAGAACTGCATGCTTTGCTGATGATCCAGTCACTCACGAAGGACTTTGGGGTGTTAAGCGACATACTCCAACCCATCGAAAAGCGCTTTAGGGAGTTACTCCACCAAAGTGCGATTGATCCCGAGAAAATTGCCAGTAAGGTCAGCTTTTTAGGGGTGGCCACCCGCAAGGTGGATCACAACATTTTTATGCCGGTGATGGAAGCCACGCTCGATAATACCCGTATTTCGATACGCTACAAAAAGCGCGACATTGGGGAGGAGTCTGAGCGCGAAATTTCGCCGCAGAAAGTGATTAATTACCGTAACAATTGGTATTTGGATGCTTGGTGTCACCTGCGCTCGGGGCTTAGAACATTTGCCATTGAGTGTATTTGCAGTGTCAAGTCTTCCGAGCAGGCATTTAAGACTATTCCAGACAGTACATTGGATGAGTACTATCAGAAGAGTTACGGTTTTATTGCCGGTGGCGAGGTCGATTATGCCACGATTCATTTCTCGCCTGCGATTTCCCATCGCGTGGCCGATGAGCAGTGGCACCCTAAGCAAGAAGGGCACTTTTTAGAAAATGGCGACTATGAGTTACGTCTGCCGTTTAACCGTGACAATCCAAATGAACTGATTATGCATGTGATCCAACATGATATACGCGCCAAGATCATAGAGCCCGCGTACCTTCGCACAAAATTACAGACGGTATTGCGCAAGACCTTGGCCATGTATGATGAGGACGATTAACATATGCACATTTCATTCACTTTGTATTCACCTTGACTGTTGTATACTAATGTTCACTTGCTAAGGAATAGCTGTATTCCTTAATGCACAGACATACCAATATACATCTGCAAACAAGTACCTAAAAACAAGATTCATTCGAGGATATAAAATGGACAGACGGACGATACACAATGGATGGGGATGACGAGCCAAGCCATTCCTGTTTTTGAATAAACACTTTTGATTGAGAGCTAGGGATTACCCCTTGTTTTTTTGTCTTTTCACTATGCTGTGACCTCCCCCGGTACACTCACAAGCCGGGGGAGCCCTCAACGCTTTGCTCTTGTGTGCTTTCGGGCAGCTCTGGCGTCTTGGGCTCGTAATTGTAGGTATATGCGATAAACAGCCCCGCTAAGATCGAGAAGAAAATCAAAGATTTGACCTTATCGACCTTGCCATCGCTTTTCTCTTCTACTTTTTCGGCCTTTTTATGGGCTTTTCGTACGGCTGCCAGGTCGACTATCTTGCCAGATTCATCTTTCATACATGTTCTCATAACTTTTTGGAATATATGGTGACATAACTATACCCTACCACCATATACTATTTAATCAATTTGGCGTTATTCTGCCACCATTCGCGTATGAGTTCAATATATAACCTACACCCTAAAGCCTAAAACCAAAGAAAGCCGATACGTTTTGGATCTGGTTATCGGCATCGACTTCGAAGGCCGACACGCTGGTTTCGACGATGGTGTACTCGACTCCGACGAAGAACAGCTTGTTCACATCGAGTTGTGCGCCAATGCCATAATAGAAGTCGACACCGTCATCTTCTACTTTGCTTTGGAGGCTCGGGGAGAAGGATTGGGTTTGAGTGAATTCGGCGTCCCAGATGGACAGCCCCACGCGCCCGTGAACAGAAAAAGCGTCCCCCAATGGCACGCTGCCCTTAACGCCTAGGTTTAAGGCGACGGTGCTGATGGTGTCGGTAATGTCTTGCCCGGACTCGTCCGTGAAGGTATCTTCGGCCTCGCCATAATTTTGGTAAGCGCCTTCGAATGAAATACTGTCGTTTAATATATAAGTGCCGCGCACGCCAATGGCGAAGTCATCGCCCGAGGTGGTACGGTCACCGGAAGATTCAAGCTCCTGATCGGCCAAACCCAGGAGCAATGCTCCCGAGTACTGCCCCGTTTGCGCTAAGGCCGGGAGGCTGGACATGCTCAATAAAAGCGCTAGGAGTGTTCTTTTCATGCTTGCGTCTCATTTTAATAAAAGTGGAAGGCTACCACTGTCAAGCACGCAAACCAAGCCCCAGCACTTGAAAACGTTTACAGCGTATACTGTCGCTTAGATAAGTGCACACGCATTTCCAGCACATCCGTTTTGTCGGTCTCATTAATATCGATGCTCAACCACCATTGTTTGTGGTCGTCGGCGGGTTTCGACCAGTTTAAACCATCCTTGGTTTGCGCTTTCCAGTGATCAGATTGGGCTAGTCGGTTTTGTATTTGGCTGTTGAATGTGCCGCTATCGTTTTGATTTTTTATGTAATACACATCCAACCACTCGCTTTCGTCCCCAAAAGAATATTCACGTTTGTATTCCGGCTCTTCGGGTAAAAGCTTGGGTAAGTGTGTGTCGGCCATTTTTCCACGGGTAAACCCTTTCTCGGGTTGCCAGTCGTATTCTAATAACATGGCGATGGAACGAGCGCGGCGTTCGCCTTCGTTTTTAGCCACCAAATACAGGGCGGCGTCTATGCCTGAGGATAAGCCTGCCGCGGTGATAATTTTACCGCTGTCGACAAAACGTTGGTCGGTGATGGTGGTGATTTTGCTGTACTTTTTATCTAGCTCCTCTAGGACGGGGTAAAAAGTGGTAGCTTTTAAACCGTTCAGGACGCCCGATTCCGCCAAGATAAACGCACCGGTGCACACCGACACGACACTTTGTACTTTTTGGGTTCTTTTCTTTACCCATTTAAGAGTGGCTTTACTTTCTATGGCTTTGCTTGCATCACCGCCGGGCACTAATAAAATATCGAAATTGGGTGCGGTATCAAAGCTGTGGTCGGGGGTAATCGTTAATTTTGGCCAAGTGGTAATGGGGGAGCCGTCTTCGGTGATGGTCGTTATATCGTAACCTGCGGCGCCTAGCACTTCTACTGGGCCGGTAAAGTCTATGACTTCTGCTCCCTCATATAACAGCACACCCACTTTAAGCGGGGTTTTGTTAGCGTAGACGTTTAGACATAGTAGCGTGAGGGCTATGATACTTAAGAGTTGTTTCATAACAAGATCCTTTTTATGTTCGGTTAAATTTTTGACCTTGATATCTTATCGCTCGTGATTATTTCCGTCTTCCTCGTATCGGCAGATGACCGATGGGCATCGATAAAGTGCTGCTAGATGCGTTAAACCTGTCTTTAGTACTTAAGCCTTCACTACAACTTGGTTTGCAACTTATCAAACAAAGTATCCCGATAGCTCCGACTGAGCTTTAACTTAGTCCCATCATTAATCACCACCTCATAGTCCCCGCTGTCGCAGGTCAGTAGCTCGGTGATCAATGCTAATTTAACAATAATAGAGCGGTGAATCCGTTGAAACCCATGGCTGGCCAGGCGTTGTTCCATTTTTCGCATCGTCTCGCGCACAAGGTGAGTTCGTTGTGCGGTATGGATATTAATGTAATCCCCATTGGCCTCCAGCCAGAGGATGTCTTCGTGGCGAATTAAATGAATATGCCCGTGTGAGCGTACGACAATACGCTCTTCGTTCTCTTGGGTTTCAACCGGTGTAGGGGCCTGCGGTGAGATATCATTCAACAATGCACTGAGTTGAGTCGAGCGTTCTGCGATACGGTTCTTTTTAATCTCTTGTCGGGCGCGTTCGAGGCTTTCTTTAAAGCGCGCCGTGTTAATAGGTTTTAACAAATAATCCAGGGCATGTACTTGAAAAGCCTCAATAGCAAACTCATCGTAAGCCGTTAGGAATATCACGGTTGGCATATGTTCTGCCCCCACCGCTTTGACGACATCGAACCCCGTCACCTTCGGCATTTTAATGTCCAAAAACACCAAATCGGGTTTTTTCTCTAGAATCGCTCGAATAGCTTCATTGCCGTTGGCGCATTCGGCGATCACCTCGAGGTCACTCTCTTTGTTAAGGCGTAGCACCACCCCTTCTCTGGCCAGAGGCTCGTCGTCTACGACCATTACCTTGATATTCGCCGTTGTCATATTCACTGTCGCTATGTTTGTGTTGGTCTGTTCGTTTAATGGGAAAGCGGTAAAATCATACTCACCGTCACCCCACGGCCATGTTCCCCAGAGACTTGGAACACATGCTGCCCTTTATAGAGTTGATTCAATCGCTGCTGCACATTGCTCAACCCGATCCCTGCTTTAAAGTTAGCATCCTTTTCGAACTCACACCCGACGCCGTCATCGGTGATTTGGATATGCAGACGGCCCTCTTGGCCTTTGCATTCGATACTTAAATGGCCTGCACTTTCTTTTTCTTCCAAGCCATGGCGAATGGCATTTTCGACCAGCGGTTGCAGGATCATCGCGGGAATGGGTGCCGTGAGTACATCACGATCAAAGTGTTTCTCGACGCTTAAACGGTCGCCAAACCGGACTTGCTCGATGGCTAGGTACTGGCTGATGAGCTCTAGCTCTTTTTCCAAGGGCACCCATTGCTGGTCGGTTTCGTCCAATGTCCCCCGGAAAAACATGCTCAATTGCTCGATCATCTCGGAAGCTTTGTCGTTTTCTTCTTTAAGCACCAAGACGGATATGGCGTTTAGGGCATTGAACAAGAAATGGGGATTGACTTGCATGCGTAGGGCGTGGAGCTTAGATTCGGTTAGTTTATGTGCAAGGCTTGTGGCTTCCAACTCTTTTTCCTCCACGATACTATAAGCACTACGTAGGTTAAAGCTGCACACAATCGTGGTGTAAATAATGGCGTTAAACAGGAAGACTCTATCGCCGAACAGAAAGTGTCCAATATGCTGCCAGGCATCGTAGGTGGCCATATTGTCGCTCATATCTTCAAAGTAATGGTAGTGATAGCTTCTTATAGACAGGTGAATGAGGGTTAAGCCCAGAAACACCAACACATGGAGGGGAATATAATAGAGCCACTTGTCGGGGCGAATAGGGATTCTACGGGTGATTAATACTATTAAAGGAGAGAATAATACCCAAGGCAGCCATACCCTTAACAGAATATCTTTCACTTGCTCGACAAAGTTGAAGCGGAAACCATGAATAGTCAGGTAGCCAGAGAGCTGCGCCAATAAGCTGTAGAAGACAAACCCTAAGCCTATCGCCAACATTACGATGATGGTGTGGCGGGTGACGGACTTTTGCTGGGTGGGGTTGTTCATTTCTTCGGATTCAATAGGTCTTGGTGGCAGTGTACCTAACTATAGGCGGTTTGAGTGGGTCTCTGCGGTGAAACTGGGGGAAAAAGCGGTGGAGGTTGGGGTTGATGCGACTGGCAGGACTTAGATATCGGTTACGAATGAGTTCAAATTTAAAGCCAAAGCGGTTTCGCGTATTAAATGGTCTATTGTCGGAGCAGAACGTAGGTTGGGATGGCGCTTACGGAAACATCTAATCGAATGTCGTCAAAGGTTGGATTAAATGGCATGTGAGCGGTGAGAAGAGACTAATCCCAACATGACCATATCTGCATACGGGACTTAACCTCACCGAAGGAGCGTTTTCTACACAGCATGGCTATTATCGTAATGGAGTCCCGAGAGCATAGATGGTCATGTTGGGATTCGCTTCAACCCGGTATAAAAATGCATCATAAGCCCCAATTCAAACCTCTCGATTAAGCACCGTAGTGGGGTACCATCCCAACCTACGTTCTGCTTCGTATCTCACATCACGGTAACCCAAATTATGAATAAAGCCCTTTTATAAGATGTTATAGCCGTTCTTGCATAATGCTTCACTTCTTCCTCTTCTTCTTAGGCGGCAAACCCACCACAAAATCCATACAAATCCGAATCCATTCCCCCAGATCCTCATCCGAGACCAGCCCCCCAGCCTCCACAAAAACCATCCCCTTCATAGGCTTCCCGGTAAAATCCATTTCCCGAACATGGGCCTTTTTCAAACACTCGTCATACCGCTGCGGCCCTACCCTAGCCATCAAACGATCCTTCTCCACGCCACAACACATATGCTCGGCCATCATAAAACACAGCCCACCAAACATCTTCTTTTCTTCCACATCCAAAATGCCGCTAAAGGCCTCCCGAACACGTTCCGCCAAGTCTTCATCGTACGCCATAAATCCCACCTTTAAGATCCAAAACCGAAATCACCCTAACTCCCCCTCCTATCGTTCTCACCCATAAACTCTATAAACACCACTAGAATGGCACGAAAATCAACAACAGTGCTTATAGCGCCTAATAAACGCCTATAGATTAACCAAAAACTCTTATAGCCGCGATAAATTCACACCATTACGATGGATATCTCTAGAAAATAAAAGTTGGCTCACTATTTGCTTTACATCTAATACAAATCAAACCAAAAGGAATGGCGTGAGTTTGCCGAACAGACATGAAACACTTAAACCATCTATTAATTATTCTCTGCATGCTGCTGGTTAGTCTCCCCGCAAGCGCGCAAAGCCACGAGCAGCGTCGTCTGCAAGTGGGGGCTAAGATGTTTTTAGCTTTATTGGCCGCCAACCAAGGCATTGCCAGTAAAGTCAATGACGAAGGTATTTTACCCATTGTAGTGGCGTATAAGGAAGATAAACACCAGGCCAACTTCGTCACCCAGCATATTGCCAATAAAAAGCGTATTAAGCGCCACCCATTTGAACTCAATCAACATACAGTAGCGTCTTTAACGACAACGGTTCAACAGCCTGTAGCCGGTATCTACCTAGCCGAGCCGCTAGATATAGCCACGCAACAAACGTTGATTCAATACGCGCAACAGAACCAAATCGTGTTGTTCTCCCCTTTTGAAGGTGATATCGAAAGAGGGGTGATGACCGGTATGAACATCGCCGCCAAAGTACGCCCCTACGTGAATGTGGCCGCTATTAAGGACGCTGGCTTAAATATTAAACCCTTCTTTCTTAAAGTCGCTAAAACCTACCATTAAAAGAGCCTTACTCTGTGAAGGCTCTTCTACTCTTCAGTTCTTTTATAGTTCTATAAGCAATTTATCACGATTCTATCACGCAACTATAACATAGCTATAAACAACGTATAGGCACATGGGTGTATAGAAGCTATTTTATAGGAAGACATCGCTTAAACAAGATCGAACCCACGAAAACATTAACCAAGCATATCTTGGAGCAAGGCTACAACAACCGGTTTTTAACCAAAACCCAGCTAGCACGCACAATAAGGGGTAGCTCGAAGCCTCGTTATCACTTTAAGTCAACCACATTGACCGCTCTGCCTGGAATGTCCCCTTCCCCTACCGTAAACTACGCAAATAAGGTACATAACAAGACAACCACAGAGGACACTCCATGCTAAAACGCCGCACGTTCCTACAACTAGCCGCAGGCGGGGCCGCCGCCGCCCACCCCGTGCTAAGCTCAGCCATGGCCCGGCGCCCCAAAAAAGTAGCCAACATAGGCGTGCAACTGTGGACGGTACGCCACGAGCTAGTCAAAGACTTCGAAGGCACCATCCGACAATTAGCCGAAATGGGCTTTAAAGGCTTCGAAACCGCCCCTCTGCCCGAGTCGCTGTCTGTAGAAAAGGCCGCCAAGCTCTATCAAGCCCTCAATATGCCCGTTCCCGCCTGCCATTTCGAACTCCCCACTCGAAAAAACCTCGATACTATTAAACGCATGACCGATGCCTACCAAAGCACTAAGCTCATCTACAATAGCTGGCCCGAGAAAGGCAAATTCGAAACCCTAGAAAACACCCAACGCACGCTAGACACCTACAACGAGATCTACGAGATGCTCGCCCAAAACGGCCTGGAATTCGGCTTACACAACCACTGGTGGGAATTCGAAAATAAAACCGGCCTTCGACCCTATTATTACCTATTGGAGCACATCAACAAAAATGTGTTCTTCGAAATAGACACCTATTGGACGCAAGCGGCTGGCATGGACCCTGCCAAAGTCATTAAAGATTTTGGTAAGCGGGTGTCCATGCTCCATATAAAAGACGGCTCCGCCGTACAAGACGACACCCTCACCGATCACGTAGTTGTGGGAACAGGCGCCATGGATTTCCCCTCCATTGCCAAAGCCGCCCGAAAAAATATCGACTGGATGGTCGTGGAGTTTGATGAGCATAAAGGCGACATTTTCCAAGCGTTACAAAAAAGTTATAATTACATGACCGATCAAGGCTTTGCTAAGGGCCATATCTAGTGGCATAAATAGTGAAGCCACCGCATAAGTGGCTTCACGCGCCAAAAGGATACTCACGTCTCATATTACTCCCATAAAACGCCATGTTTACTAACAAAACCAAGCTTTTACCCCTGTAATACTAGCCCTTTAGCTCACAATATACGCGCCATCAATAAACGACAAAAGGTCTACTAAGTGCTCCCTAACCTGAGACAAAACTGTATTAAAACACATATAGCACCATGAGGCCATTGAAGGCACCCCGCTCGATGATTAATCTTGCGCGACATCAAAGGAGCACACTTTACAATGTGCTTAATTACAAGGAGTTCGACCATGTCCATCAAGCGCACCAAAATCAACTTTGTCAGCAATAGTGCTTCGTTATCTGCGTTATTAGAAGCCCCCAGCGAAAACGTTAAAGCCTACGTGTTATTTGCCCACTGTTTTACCTGCGGAAAAGACGTGGTTGCCGCTTCGCGTATATCACGCGCATTAGTCAGCCGTGGCTTCGCTGTATTTCGTTTCGACTTTACCGGATTAGGCGGCAGTGAAGGGGACTTCTCCAACACCAACTTCTCCTCCAACGTCAACGATCTGGTGGCTGCTGCCGACTTTTTACGCGAGCACTACGAAGCCCCTAAACTGTTGATAGGGCACAGCCTTGGCGGCGCTACCGCCCTTAAAGCCGCACACCGTGTGCCTGAGTGTGTTGGGGTTTCTACCATTGGCGCCCCTTCGAACCCCAAGCACGTGATGAAGCAGTTCTCTTGTAACATTATGGCAATTGAAGAAGAAGGCGAAGCAGAAGTCGAACTGGCCGGTCGCCCGTTCACTATTAAAAAGCAGTTCATCAACGATGTATCGACACAGAACTTTGATGATGTCTCCCAGTTGCGCCGCGCATTATTGATTTTCCATTCACCTATCGATGATGTCGTGAACATCCGTGAAGCCGAGAAGATCTACCAAAAAGCCATGCACCCCAAGAGCTTTATTAGCCTGGACGATGCCGATCACCTGCTGACCAAAGCACAAGATGCCGAATACGTGGGTGCCTCTATTGCCTCATGGGCAAGCCGCTTCTTAGCGAACTTGAAAAAAGCCGGTGCCGCAACCCCGACCAGAATGGCGGGCTAAGCTATCGCTCTTACTTAAGCACTTGCGGCGCGCTTTTTCGCTCTATGCGCCGCGGCTTTCACCCGATTGCCACACACGGCCATGCTACACCAACGCCGTGTATGGTTTTTGCTTACATCGTACACCCACAAGGTGCACGTCGGGCCTTCGCAATGCTTGACGAGGGTAAAATCGGCGTGGCAGATGAGATCCCCTATTGTTTCTGCTATAGGCAATAACAAGGCGGAAGGGAGTTTCCAATGCCGTTCTTGGCGCCATTGTAAAGCCTGTTTACGCGCACTTCGCCCGCCATTGGTTTTACCAGCATGTCCCGAATTGGCCTCAATTTGACGATGCGTATTGTCGCGCATCAAGATACGATTAAGCGGATCTAGCTCTTCTAAAGCCGAAGCCTCCAAAGCCTCGCCAGCGTGGCGCTCGACAAAATCTCGGAACCACTCCCTTAACTCCCGTGCCTGCTCGGCAACCTGGTTCAAGACTTTGGCATCAGCGCCTTGGCGAAAATAGCTCAAGGTGTGGTCCGGCGCTAAGCCTGCTTGCTCCAACCAGTCAAGCAAGGCATGGCCATCGCCCACCCACTCTAATAGCTCCCCCCAAGGGCTCGCGACACTATTGAGAAAATCCAGCGCTTTATGATCGGCCACAAAAAGGGGGGCGGGTCGAATTGCTTCACGGGGGCTCATCACCTAATCTCCTCATATAAGAACACTACATCCTTCCATATCATAACTGCTAAGGCGGTTTTTACAAGTTACTTTTTTTCCATATAACGAGATAAAAGCACCCGTCCAAAAACCGGCGATTTACGTTATAAAAACCCCTATTACGCATTATTTTTAATAGGTATTCCCCAATAAAGAAATAGCATTTAAAGCTTCGCAAACAACCCCCTATTTATAAAACCGCAAAGGTTCATTAAGA
>JACLAC010019732.1_pt1 | contig 19781 bp, 16 predicted proteins | sample 8027881 | NCBI WGS metagenome assembly JACLAC01 (sample SAMN15725517, study PRJNA655200) | protist metagenome | isolation source: fluorescence activated cell sorting (FACS) single amplified genomes of... | place: Spain: Blaines Bay Microbial Observatory, Mediterranean Sea | collected 2016-01-19 | reverse complement strand
CATTGCGTTATGGGATATCTTAGGCAAAGTCACTGGCCTGTCAATTTCAAAGTTGATTGGTGGAAGATTCCGAGAACAGGTGCCGGTTTATGGCTATGGAATGATGCTTCGCCGTGAAAAATTAGCGGCACTGATGGATCTCTTTGAAGATGAGGCCGCGGCAATCAAGTCCGCAGGATTTGTCGCGACAAAGATGAAGGTAGGGTTAGGGCCCAAGCAGGATGTGCAGCTTGCAGAAGCAGTTCGACGAGGTGTTGGGGATGATTTCCCGTTCATGGTGGATGCGAACCATTGCTACACTGTAGACCAAGCGCTCTATGTGGGCCGGGCATTGGAGGAGTTGGAGGCGTATTGGTTTGAAGAGCCTGTTGCACCAGAAGATTTGGTGGGTTACCAGGAATTGCGCACCCAATTGAAAATCAACATTGCTGGAGGTGAAGCAGAATTCACACGTTGGGGTTGGCGTAATCTCCTGGAGAAGCGTTGTCTAGACATTGCTCAACCGGAAGTGTGTGCACTCGGAGGAATCTCAGAGTACTTGCGGGTACTGGCTCTAGCTCAGGCTCATTTCACACAGGTGATTAATCATGTATGGGGCTCAGCCGTCGCAGTTGCAACAAATCTGCAGTTGTTGGCGGCCCTTCCACCTCTTCCGGGTGGAATTCATCCGCAGGAACCTATGCTGGAGTTTGATACGACAGACAATAAGTTCCGCGATGATTTGCTGACTGAACCGCTGAATATTCAGTGCCAGGTCGCAAAAAGTGGTGGCCATGTTGCGATTCCGGATGTTCCAGGGCATGGAGCAGAACCGAATCGTGAATTCTTGGAGCACTTCGCACTGGAAGTTTAGTCTGCCAGTGTGATCAACAAATTAATCTCTGGAGGATCAATGTTTGGAATCAAGAAAGCGATTACTTGTGTTGCCTTGGCAATGATGTCCATGGCTCCCATAGCAGCAGCAGAAGACATGGTAGCGATGTTACTGCCAGAAAATGTGAACCCACGTTGGGAGAGCCAGGATGCTGCTTTCTTTGTAAAGCACATGAAAGATATGGCTCCGAATATTCAGGTGGAGGTATTTAATGCAAACAACGATACTGCTGCACAACAAAGACAAGCTGAACAAGCTTTGTCTCGAGGTGCAAAGGTACTGGTTGTCATTCCTATCGATGGAGAAGCAGCAGCAATCATAGCGGATATGGCTGCGGATGAAGGTGTGCCTACAATTGCATATGACCGCATGGTACAATCAACAAATACCAGCTTTTGGGTGCAGGCTGATCTAAGAGCTTCGGGTCGGGCCCAAGCCGCCCACATTGTTGCAAATACAAAGTTTGGGGATACTCTGGTTATGCTGAAAGGTTCCCCAACAGATCCAAACGCTCCAACTATTTACCACGGACAAATGGATGTCTTGGAATCCCTATATGCTTCCGGTGAACGTGTTTTAGGATATGAGAATTGGACTCAGGGTTGGGATCCAGCGGTTGCGAGACGCTCCATGGATCAGGCTTTGACCAAGCTAAACAATAATGTGCAGGGAGTGGTTTCTTCGAATGATGGTAATGCTGGAGCTGCTGTTGCTGCTTTGGCAGAGCAAGGGATGGCTGGTAACGTCCCAGTTAGTGGACTGGACTGTACAGTGCAGGCGCTCCAATTGATCCTGCTGGATCAGATGACTCAGAGTGTTTGGAGAGATTTTGATATGATGGCGGAGGCCACAGCCAAGGCAACCGTTGCTCTCATCAACGAGGACTCCCTGGATGGTATTGTAATGGGAACATCACCAGCAAACTCAGCTGGCAAAGAAGTACCAATGGTCCCTGTAGGTTTCTACAATGCCGTTGGTGAAGCTGGGGTTCAATATGTGATTGATAATGACCCTTCGATCACCAAGGCTGATGTTTGCAAAGGTGAAGCAGCAGCGACTTCGTTTTGTAAAGGTTGAATCACACGCCTAATAAATTGCGATTTTTCTGTTCCTTTTCAGATGCAAGCACAATTACCTCACTTGATGGTCAAAGCAGCCAAAAAACGCTTTGGTGGTTTGGAAGCTCTCCAGGGAGTCTCCTTTGAAGTAAGGCGGGGTGAGGTGATGGGGTTAGTTGGTGATAACGGGGCAGGAAAATCGACTTTGATGAAAATAATTGCGGGTGCTGAGAACTGTGACAGTGGTCAGTTCTTTCTTGAAGGCAATGAAATTTTCATCTCAAGTCCTCAAGATGCGGTCGCCCAAGGCATTAGGATTGTCTATCAGGATCTAGCGCTATGTGAAAATCTGGACGTGGCCGCCAACCTTTTTCTGGGTCAAGAACCTGTACTCGGGGGTTGGGCTAAGTTGCTGCCAAAATTCATGAAACCATTGGACACGCTGGCTATGGAGCACCAAGCACAGGAGGCCATTCAACGTTTGAAAGTCAGGACACTGCAATCAGTTCGCAGCCAAGTGGGTGGATTGTCTGGTGGTCAGCGGCAGGCAATTGCAATTGCAAGAGCGGTTGGAGCCGACTCTACCGTCGTGCTACTGGATGAGCCCACAGCTGCACTAGGTGTTGCACAGACGCAGGAAGTACTCGAAATCATCCGGCAATTGCGCGAAACTGGTCATGCTGTTGTCTATATTTCCCACAACTTACGAGATGTCTTTGAAGTTTGTGATCGGATTACAGTGTTGCGTCAGGGCACAAATGTAGCGATTTATGATGTTGATCAAGTTACACCTGAAGAAATTGTATCAGCAATGACTCGAGGGATGAATGCTGAAGATTCCTGAGTTGGGAACAATCAGTCTAAAAAGAATCAGTAGTTCTCGCTTAGGATCGGTCCTACCGGTAGTTCTGGCACTAGTTGCAATCTGGGCCTATTTTGGACTAACGGAGCCAGCTTTTCTGAGCCCCCGTAATTTTTACTACCTGTTTATGCAAAGTTCTGTTGTTGGGACTTTGGCAGTTGGAATTACGATTGTTTTACTGATTGGGGACATTGATCTCTCAGTTGCTGCTACTTCGGGTGTTTGTGCAGCAATCCTAGCAGTGCTCACAACTAATTTAGGGATCCCAGCACCAATTAGTTGCTTAGTGGCATTGGTTGCAGGAGCTACCATAGGTGTTTTTCAGGGAATAATGTCAGCCTTAGTTGGAATTCCCTCGTTTGTGGTAACGCTTGCAGGCCTGCTAGGATTTCAGGGATTGATGCTCAAAATTTTGGGTATTCATGGCGCAATCAATGTTCGTGATCCGTTTGTAAGAGGTGTCACCACAACAACTCTGCCTGTAGAATTAGGATGGGCTGCAGTAGCAGTATGTACGGTATTTTTTGCTTGGAGTGTTTGGCAAAATCGAAAAAAGCGATTGAGACTTTCTTTGGAAGTGAATTCTCAGCTTAGCGATTTTACTAAAGTCTTTCTCTTTGCTGTATTTGCTGTGTCTGTAGTAGCCACCTTAAATTCGTATCGTGGTGTCCCTTTAGTTGTAATTATATTATTGATTCTAACATTTTTTTTAGGCTGGGTTACGACCTCGACTCCATTTGGCAGATCCCTTTTTGCAGTCGGTGGAAATGCGGAGTCGGCGCGCAGAGCGGGAATATCATTGAAGGGAGTGAAGATTGCTGCTTTTGGAATCGTGGGATTTATGGCGGCAACAGGGGGGATTGTTGGTGCGTCCCGTTATGCATCCGTGTCCTTCAATGCTTTTGCTGGGGGACCCTTGCTGCTAGAAGCAATTGGAGCAGCGGTCATTGGTGGAACGTCATTGTTTGGGGGTAGAGGTAGCGTCTGGAACGCCATTCTTGGAGCACTTGTGATCGGTTCGTTGGGCAATGGCTTGGACCTCTCTGGAGCTGGAGCAGCCGACAAACTGATGTTTTCAGGAGGAATCCTGCTGTTGGCCGTTTCCATTGATGCCCTTTCTCGTCAGGGGAGAATTCAAGATAGAGCATAGTCTTGTTTTCAGTCTGGTGAAATGTTTCAAATTTGGGTGTGTCATGAAATCAGCTCCTTCCAAAAAAAATCTTTGGAACTCTGAGCAACTGTTTATTTTAAATGAAATCTTGGCCCAACTAATTCCTTCTGGAGCAGCTGGGAAGATTCCGTCTGCAGCAGAATTTGGCGTCGCCGATTTTATATCTCAGAAAGTTGAAAACCACCCTGAATTAAAGCAGCTATTTGCACAAGGCCTGAACTACTTAGAAGATTTGCTACGGCAATCAGGCAAGACGGCAGCTGAACTCTCAGATGAAGAATGGATTGCCTTCGTCAGCTTACTCGAACAAAGCCAACAAAGTTTTTTTGAAGCGCTCCTCCGTAGCACTTATGAGGGCTACTACAGCGAATCAACAATTCGGCCATTTTTTGGTCTGTCTTCGGAGCCAACCCAACCCGAGGGATATTTAGTGACATCAGATGATCCGATGTCACTTGATCGGATGCTAGAGCCTGTCCGTCAAAGAGGTGTTTGCTATCGAGAGTGCTAAATTTATGAGGGGAAACAGGATGAATAAAAAATCTGTGGATGTGCTCATCGTTGGTGCTGGCGCATCAGGTGCCGCAGTAGCTTATGCTCTCGCAGATTTGGGGCTAAATATACTTTGTCTTGAGCAGGGAGAGTGGATTGATCGATCTAATCTACCAAGTACCAAGAAAGATTATGAACTGCACCGCTACAATAAGTTTAGTTGTGACCCAAACGTGCGGAAGCTTCCTCAAGATTATCCAATCAATTCGGAAAACTCACCGATTACCCCGGTCAATTTCAATGCAGTTGGAGGCTCTACTATCAATTATCTAGGGCACTGGCCAAGGTTTCATCCTTCAGATTTCCGTGTGAAATCATTAGACGGGGTTGCGGATGATTGGCCCATCGATTATGAAACGCTGTCACCATACTATGATCTCAATAGCAGAATCATGGGAGTATCAGGCCTGCCAGGGAACCCCTCCTACCCTCCATATGACATTCCACTACCTCCTATACCACTCGGTAAATTGGGTAACACCCTAGCAAAGGGATTCAACAAACTGGATTGGCATTGGTGGCCTTCAGACACCTCAATCTTGAGTCGTGCATATCAGGGCCGTAATCCCTGTGTTAATGCAGGTACTTGCGATTTGGGCTGTGCATCAGGAGCAAAGGCCAGCGTTGATTTGACGTATTGGCCACAATTGCTCCAAAAAGGGGTACAATTGCAGACCAACTGCCGGGTAAGAGAAATTACGATTCAGCCGAATGGTAAAGCCGGGGGTGTAATCTATTTTGATCCAGATGGGCAACTGCAGGAACAAAAGGCAGAGTTGGTGGTAATGGCCTGCAATGGGGTAGGAACTCCGAGGATTATGCTCAACTCGAAGTCCAAAGAATTTCCGGATGGTATTGCCAATCGCAGCGGACAACTAGGAAAAAATCTGATGTTCCATCCACTTTCTGGAGTAGTTGGCTTATTCGAAGAACCAATGGAAGGTTTCAAAGGACCGATGGCCTGTAGCATTATCAGTCAGGAATTTTATGAGACAGATCCAAGCCGAGACTTTGTCAGAGGTTACGGTTTACATGGTGGCCGTTTCACCACTCCAATGACATTTGCCCTGGGTGGCTATGGCTTGGATAACCTGATGCCCTGGGGTGCTGAGCACCGGCGGCAATTTGACGAAATTTATCCCTACTGTGCAGGGCTGACTATCGTGACCGAGGATCTCCCCTTGGAGAGTAACACTGTGACGCTGGATTCTGAACTCACCGATGGTGATGGCATTCCAGCTCCTAAAATCAATTACCAGGTTGATGAAAATACCCAAAGAATGTTTGCCCATGGTGCGGCGAGAGCTGAAGAGGTACTTTTAGCTGCTGGAGCAAAACGCATTGTTTCTTCTGGAGGAGATGTGTGGTGGAGGGCTGGCTGGCATTTGATGGGTACTGCTCGGATGGGAACAGATTCAGAAAACTCTGTGGTCAATGGTTGGGGGCAATGCCATGACGTCAAGAACCTCTTCATTGTTGATGGGAGTATCTTTGTAACCTCAGCCGCTGTCAATCCTACTCCAACTATTCAGGCTCTCGCACTGTATGTAGGAGATAGTATCAAGAAGAATCAGAACTTACTTTTCTGAAGGAGGTTTCTAAGCTGATATTTGGCAAAATATTGCGTGAAATAAGTTTGCAGGATTCGACCTTTCGCCTTGACAAAACTTTCTCATCTCCTCAAATTTTTGCTTATTAAAAAGTAAAGTACTTGATATTCCCAAGCTTTGCTTTCTGAGCAAGGCTGTGCCTTGTGAACTCTGAAACCACCCAACTAGGAGGAAACAAACCCACACGCTTCCCTTGTGTCAAACCAAGTTATTGAATTAATGCTAAAGAGGAGTCCATGAAGATTTCCAAACTATCGATTGCTTTGTTGGCAGTCACGACTGCCTTCTCAATGTTGACGACCTCGCTCTTTGCAGGTGGTCACTCGCTAGCCAAGGTGCCTCGAGAGCAAACCTTGGTACTGGGATGGAGCATCACCTCGCCGATTGGGGTGACCAATCCCTTTGCATCCACGGGATATACACATCAGGAAGCGAACAACCTGATGTGGGAGGGTCTGTCCTACTTTGGTATTTTCAACGATGAAGAGATTCCTTGGTTGGCTGACAGTATGGAGTACACCAAGAGTGACTACACGCAGTTGACCATCAAGCTCAACGCAATGGCCCAGTGGAGTGATGGAACCCCTGTCACGTCTAAAGATGTGGTCTTCACCTTTGAGAGTCAGAAGAACAATAACAAGTTGCCCTATCACGCTAATTTCAAACAGTTTGTCGACAAGATCACTGCGGTTGATGACAAGACTGTAGTTGTTGACTTCAAGATGCCAGCACCTCGATTTAAGTTTCAGGTACTGACGCTGAAGTTCGATACGGGAATTCCGATTGTTCCAGCGCACGTCCTCTCCAAGGTGGATAACGTTAACGAATACGAAGGTGGCAATGACATGCCTCACTCTGGCCCCTACAACCTCGTGTTGTGGGATGCGAATCAGAAGATTTTTGATGTGAATCCCGATTGGTGGGCAGTCAAGGCTGGCCGCATTAGCATGCCAGAAGTCAAGCGTGTAGTGATGTTCAATATTGGTGGCCAGGTTGGCCAGGGAATGGATGTCGTTGCCCAGCGTGTGGTGAACAACGAATTTGACGCCACCCTGGACATGCGCAGTTCGGTGATTGGAAACATCCTACGTCAGAATTCCAAGGTGACCACTCATTCGGCAGACAAGCCTCCCTACGGTTACCTCGATTGGTGGCCCAACTCTCTTTGGGTCAATACCCAGTTAGAGCCATACAACGACCAACGCGTCCGTCGCGCAATGAGCCTGTTGATTAATCGCGAATTAATCAATGAGATTATTTATGAAGGAGCTGGTATTGCGACAATCTATCCCTTCCCACTATATCCTGGGCTTGAAAAGTTTGCTAACAGCCCAGCGGTTAAGAAATTGGAAGCTGAGCTTCAACCAGGACTCTATGATCCAGATCAAAGCGCTGAGTTGATGAAAGCTGCTGGCTTCACTATGAACGGTGATGATCTGTGGGAGAAGAATGGTAAAACTGTGGGCGCGGTGATCAACGGATTTGAAGGAATTCACAGTGACATTGTTCCTATCCTGGTAGAAATGTTGCGTAATGGTGGGATTGACGCGGATATCAACTTTGGTACGGACGCCTATCAAAATATGGCCGACGGCAAAGCAGGACTCTACATGTTCGGTCATGGCGCAAGCCTGAAAGATCCTTACACCGCTTTGGAACTGTTTCATAGCCGCTACAGTGCAGCTATAGGTACGACAGCAGGTTCTAACCGGTTCTCCCGCTACGCTAATCCGGAGTACGACAAGTTACTGGATGAGATGGCTCCTTTGGGAGGCGATGACCCAAGATTCCAGGAATTAGCAGCGCAAGCAATAGGAATTTACTGGAAAGATCAGATTGACATCCCTGTCATTCAATGGCTCCATCGGATTCCTTACAACCAGACCTACTGGGAAAATTGGCCAACCATTGCCAATCCCAGCTTAGGTATGAACGGAGCTTTCTGGGCTCATACAGGCATGCTGGTTGTCTCCACCCTAAAATCTGCTAAATAATCACTTTCCACGCGCCCCCGTTCTGGGGGCGTATCTGAGTTCCTCATGTTCGTTCTCAAAAGACTTCTATTTGTCCTTCTGGTGGTTTGGTCTGCCTCCACCATTACCTTTTTTATTCCCAGAATTTCAGATATTAATCCGATCCGGGAACGCTTTGCAGAACTAGCCCGACTGGGTGGATTCTCCGCGGGTGAGTTGGAGAAGATCGTCGAGTCCTACTCCAAGGCGTTTGGGCTAGACAAACCTTTGATGCAGCAATATTTCGATTACATTGGAGGAGTGATGACTCTGGACTTTGGAGTCTCACTGAACAAGTTTCCTAAAACAGTCCTCATGTTGATTGCCGAGTCCATACCATGGACGATCGGCCTGATCCTTGTTACTACGATTCTTTCTTTTGTGATTGGGAATCTCGTTGGGGCCTTAGCTGCCTGGCCGCTTTCTCCCAGATGGGTTCGCGGTATTTCTACCAGCTTTATTTTGTTTCAAGGCGTTCCTCCAGTCCTGCTCGCGATCCTATTGATTTTCTTTGTAGCTTTTAAACTGAATATCCTGCCGATCGCAGGTGCCTATTCGATTGGGACCGTGCCCGACTTTACCTTCGAGTTTATATTAGATGTGTTGAGGCATCAGGTCTTGCCCGGTATCGCCCTCATCTTTGGGTCCCTCGGAACGTGGGTTCTCTCGATGAGGGGAATGGGCATCACAATCCAAGGCGAAGACTATGTGGTCTTTGCAGAACACAAGGGGTTGAGCTCTTACACGATCTTTAAGGACTATTACCTGAGAAACGCCATGTTGCCCCAGGTCACTGCCCTTGCCCTAGCGCTTGGCAACGTGATTACTTCTGCGATCGTCGTAGAAACTATCTTTGGCCTTCCTGGTCTCGGATTTGTTTTGATCACAGCGATTCGCTCCAACGACTTTTTGGTGATCTACGGGATTGTCCTGTTTATTACGATTGCTGTGGCTGTGTTGATGGCCCTGGTTGAGCTGCTCTATCCCTTGCTGGATCCACGTGTGCGACAAGGGCAAGAATGATCAACTACTTCAAGCGTAACATCAGCCTGACGATTGGTCTCGGGTTGCTGATTTTTTTGATTCTCTTCACAGTGCACGGGCTGTTGACGATTGAGTTCAAGCAGGCCTATCCGTTGGCTGTGCGGCCCAAGCAACCACCGAGTCTGAAATACTTATTTGGGACTGATTTCTTCGGGCGGGATCTTTACACCGCAATGGTCGTGGGAGTCTGGCAAACCGCTATCATTGGTTTACTGGCAGGAGCCGCAGGAACGATCATTGGCATAGTGCTGGGATTCATTTCTGCTTACTTTTCAGGACTGGTTGATGCGGCTATCAAGTTTATCTGTCAGATACTCACCCCTATCCCAGCCTTTCTAATCCAGGTTGTGATTGCCAGTTCGATTGACAAGCGGGACGTCACGATCATCACGATGGCAGTTGTCGTTTTTCTGCTCTCCTGGATGGCACCAACACTGGTGATTCGTTCACAGGTGCTCTCGATGCGAGAACGTCAGTTCGTTGCCGTTGCCAAGCTCTCTGGAATGAACTCATTAGAAATCATTTTTAAGGAAATTTTTCCGAATCTATTGCCGTTCATTGCAGCGGCTTTCGTAGCCCAGGTCTTCCAGGCTGTCTTTGCTTCCTTCTATCTCGCTGTGATTGGGCTCGGTCCCTTGCGTGAACCCTTGCTGGGCAACACAATCTGGGCTGCGCAAAGTCAATCTGCCTTCTTCAATGGTTGGTGGTGGTGGCCTGTCGGGCCATCTTTAGCGATGATTTTGATTTTGGGTTCGCTAGCGTTGATCAATATGGGCTTAGATGAAATGGCAAATCCCCGCATCCGCAATAAGGAATAACGTTGGAACATTTGTTGGACATCACAGGCTTGACTGTCAGTTACTATACTGACATTGGTCGGGCCATCGCCCTAAATCAAGTGGACTTGAAACTCAAACAGGGTGAGAAACTTGGTTTGGTAGGTGAATCCGGTTCAGGAAAGAGCACGATGGGCTTAGCCATGATGCGGATGATCAAGCCACCTGGAAAGGTAGAGGGGGGCTCCGTTGTCATTGGTGGGGTGGATATGCTGCAGCTTAGCGACAAGGAAATGCTCAAGAGGCGACTCAGCACGATCTCCTACATTCCCCAGGGAGCGATGAATTCGCTGAATCCTGTGTTGAAGATCAAGCGTCAGATGATTGATGCCTATAAGGCACATTATCCGAACCACAAGCTGGATCAGATCCTCCAGTTGGCACATGAGACTATGATCTCTGTAGAGTTGCCGGAGCATGTCCTAGAGATGCATCCTCATGAACTATCTGGAGGAATGAAGCAGCGGGTCTGCATCGCCATCGGGATTCTTCTGCGACCCCAGATCATCATTGCTGACGAACCAACCAGTGCGCTTGATGTGGTGACACAGCGTCAGGTAATCGAGACGCTCAACCGAGTGCAACAAAAGATTGGTTCTGCATTGATTTTGATCGGTCACGACATGGGTCTGATGGCTCAGTCGATGGACAAGGTGGCGGTTATGTACGCTGGTGAAATTGTAGAAATCAATGACGTGCAAACGGTCTTCACCAGCCCCAAGCATCCCTACACGCAGGCGTTGATTAGCAGCTTACCCCGACTGCAGAATCGAGGAGAGTTTCGGGGAATTCCTGGAATGGCACCCTCACTCTACCGTCTGCCAAGTGGTTGTCGTTTCCATCCGCGCTGTAATCAGCAACAGCCTCATTGCCAGACAACCTCACCACGCAAGAGTATTTTTGAAGATGAAAAGTACGTGACCTGCCATCTCTACGAGGCCTCATGAGTACGGCTACATTAGAGTTGAAAAACGTCTCCAAGCTCTATCGGGTGAGTAAGAAGGAAGTTCACGCCCTTAATCCGATCAGCTTTGATCTGTTGGGAGATCCAGCCCGCATCATCACTGTGGCTGGAGAGAGCGGTAGTGGAAAGACAACCCTGGCCTCTATAATGTTGGGATTGCTGGGACCAACTACGGGCCAAGTGCTCTATGAAGGCAAGGATGTCAGTACACTCAGTGGTTCGCAGTACCGAGATTTTCGCAAGAATGTGCAGGCGGTCTTTCAGGATCCCTTTGCGGTCTTCAATCCCTTCTACCAGGTAGACCATCTGCTGGAAGTGCCAATCCGCAAGTTCAATCCTGGACTGTCAAAAGTTGCTCGCCGCAAGGCAATGGAAGAAGCTCTAGAGGCGGTCGGTTTACAACCCAGTGAGATCCTGGGACGCTATCCCCATCAACTGAGTGGAGGACAGCGACAGCGAATCAATGTGGCCCGAGCGATCGTTATCAAGCCGAAGATCCTAGTTGCAGATGAGCCAGTTTCGATGGTCGATGCCTCCTTGCGAGCCAATATTCTCGAAGCGTTGGTGTCCTTGCGCGAGAACTACAAAGTCAACATCCTCTACATCACCCACGACCTGACGACTGCCTACCATGTCTCCGATTCCATCATTGTGCTCTATCGGGGGAGCGTGATGGAGGCCGGAGATATTACCAAGGTGGTGGAATCTCCACAACATCCCTATACCCAGCTACTCATCAACTCGATCCCCTGGCCGGATCTAGAGCGCAAGTGGGACAACCAGCAATACGCCAACCCCGATATTCAGGAAATTTCGGGATCAGGGTGCAAGTTTTATAGCCGCTGCCCGAACCGCCAGTCGGGTTGTCAGGTGACTCCCCAACTGGTTCCTCTGTTCCCCAGACACCTAGCTAGTTGCCTGTTACATCAACCCCAGGCAAACCTGGATTCTAACCTAACGCAGAATTTGTAAACCGTAGAAAACGTCAATGCAAAAGATCGCAGTCACCGGAGCCAACGGCCGCTTTGGAAAAATCCTGGTTCAGTTTCTGAGAGAACAGCATTTCGAGGTGAAGCCCTCGGATCTCTTATCTGGAAGTCACGAGGAGGGGTCCGTTAATTGTGATGTCCGTGATTTGGGTCACCTGGTCAGTGTTTTTCAGGGATGTGATGCGGTTGTACACCTTGCGGCTTTTCCAGGTCCTTGGATTCAGCCGGATGCTAGGGTCTATCAGGACAATACCGTGGGCAGTTACAACGTACTGCTAGCTTGTGAGCTTCTGGGTATCAAGAAAATCTGCCTCGCCTCGAGTATCAACGCGATTGGGGGAGTCTATTCCCGCTTGCCGATCTATGACTATTTTCCTGTGGATGAAGAACACCCCACCTACAGCGAAGATCCTTACAGCCTCTCCAAGTGGATTCTAGAAGTTCAGGCTGACTGCTTTGCTCGAAGGCGTGAAGATGTCTCCATCAGCAGCATGCGTTTCCACGGGTTGCTGTATCGTGATTTCGTGGAACCACACACAACCAACGGCATCTCTTTCAAGCATCTCTGGGCCTACACCGATCCAATCTCTGCCGCCAAGGCCTGTCTGGCCAGTTTGCAGGTGACCTGGAACGGGCACGAGGCTTTCTTCATCGTAGCCCCTGAGACCACCAGTCCTACTGATTCGGAAGAGCTCATCCGTGGGCACTATCCACAAGTGCGAGTGAAGCAGCCAATGCCTGGCAAACACGGATTCTACAACTGTGAAAAAGCGAAGCGCTTGCTGGGCTGGGTGCACGAAGATCATGAGCATTGAGTCATTGAAACTCCCCAGAACTTGCTGAATTAATCACCAAATGTTTACTCTTTGATTTCAAGGTTTGACTTCCCCCACTGTTTGAGACCACACCTCTTTTGAGGAATTGGGCGTTGTAGAAACGCTCGGTCTAATCGTCTGGCGACCTGATTGTCGACGTTGATGGATATCCCTTCTCAAGTTTCTGAATGAAGAACTCCCATGGCACACAAAGAACTGAAGATTACCCGCCTTGAACTACTGATGGTGAAGCCCCGTTTCATGTTCCTGAAGATGCACACCAATCAAGAAATCGTGGGCTACGGAGAACCAATCCTAGAAGGTCAAACTCATGCAGTTGCTGGAGCTGTGCGAGCAATGGAGAACTACCTGCTGGGTAAAGATCCAAGACAGATCGAACACCACTGGCAGGCACTTTACAGGGGTAGCTTCTATCGGGGAGGACCGATCCTGACCAGTGCACTTTCCGGCATTGAGCAGGCCCTCTGGGACATCCTCGGGAAGTCGCTAGGGGTTCCCGTGTATCAGTTACTCGGTGGGGCGGTACGGGATCGAATTCGCATTTATGCCAGTGCTCATGGAGCTGACAAGGAGCAACTCTGCAAGCGAGCCCGAGAGCTAGTCGACATGGGCTTCAACCTACTGAAGACGGGCTTTGAGGCACCAGTAGCCTTTGTTGAAAATCAACAATTTCTCCGAAACTGTGTTGAAAGCTTTGCCGCCTTGCGTGAGGAGGTTGGTCCGGAAGTGGATCTGGCACTGGATTTCCACGGACGCTTCTCACCAACGATGTCCAAGCGGCTGATCAAGGAGTTGGAACCACTCTATCCCTACTTTGTTGAAGAGCCTTGCCTCCCTGGAAATACTGCAGCGTTGGTAGAGTTGAAGCATTACACAACGGTCCCACTGGCCACTGGAGAGCGTACTTTCACCAAGTGGGGATTCCGGGACTTGATCGAACAGCGGGCAGTGGACATTTTGCAACCAGATCTCTGCCACGCTGGAGGCATCATGGAGGTAAAGAAAATCTCTGCCATGGCTGAGGCTAGCGACCTCGCAGTGGCTCCACATAATCCATTAGGACCGATCTCGCTAGCAGCTTGTCTTCAACTGGATGCCTGTACCCTGAACGCAGTGGCCCAGGAACAGGTTACTTTGGGAGACGGCTACCTCGTCAAGCCGTTTGAGATGCAGAATGGATATATTGAGCTACCGACCAAGCCGGGGCTAGGAATCGAAATGGATGAAGAGAAGGTGCGTGCGCTCGAATATGATGGTAATTGGGAAACACCTCGAGTCATCGATCAACGTGATGGCTCTGTGGCTGAGTGGTAAAAATATTGAACAGGGAACTTATGAATTCTCCGAAAATCAGGGACATTCGTGTCATTGTGACCGAGCCTGATGGTATACGACTAGTCGTGGTCAAAATTTTAACGGACCAGGATGGCTTATACGGAGTTGGTTGTGCAACTTTCACACAGCGCCCAATACCGGTAGTCAAGGCAATCACCGACTACTTACGCCCCTTCCTGATTGGCCGCTCTGTTGTAGACATCGAGGATATTTGGCAATCATCCTACGTCTCTTCCTACTGGCGGAATGGGCCGGTGCTGAACAATGCACTGAGCGGGGTTGACCAAGCCTTGTGGGACATCAAGGGCAAGATGGCCAATATGCCCTTGTATGATCTACTGGGTGGAAAGGCGCGAGAGGCTGCAGCGGTCTATGTCCACGCTTCGGGAAGCTCTGCTGAGGAAGTTGGTGACAAGATGCAGGCCTTTATGGAGCGCGGCTTTCACCACCTACGGGTGCAGGTCTCCACTCCGGGCTACTCGACATATGGCAACAAGTCAGCGAAAAGCGGCAAGGAAACCAGCTCCAATCGGGACGTCAGTCAGGGGCCAATTCCAATCACAACCCGCTTGCGAGAATATGATCCTTCCAAACGCTACGCCCATCCGGGAGGTGTCTTTGAACCCAAGCCCTATCTGCGCTCGGCTTTGAACCTGTTTGAATACATCCGTGATCGTTTCGGTTATGGTGTAGAAATCCTGCACGATGTGCATGAGCGGATTCCACCAATCCTCGGTGTCTGGTTTGCCAAGGAAGTGGAGCGTTTCCAACTGTTCTTCCTTGAGGACCTATTCAGTCCTGAGGACAATGAATACTTCCGGATGGTGCGGGCCCAGTGTGCCACGCCGATCGCGATGGGCGAACTCTACTCCTCTCCTCACGAAATCATCCCGATGATCAAGGATCGGCTGCTGGACTTCATCCGAATTCATATCTCCGACATGGGCGGCATAACACCCTGCCGCAAGCTGGCTGCTATGGGTGAACTATTCTCTGTGCGTACGGCCTGGCATGGACCTGGTGACACTTCACCGATTGGTCATGCGGCCAACCTGGCGCTGGATCTCAACTGCTCCAACTTTGGCATCCAGGAGTATGCGATCTTTGGTGAGCTGACCCAGGAGGTCTTTCCAGGATGCCCCGAGGTGCGGGAAGGGATGATGTGGCCCAACGGCAAGCCGGGCCTGGGGATCGACATCAACGAAGAACTGGCAGCGAAGTTCCCCTACCAGGAGTACGAATTCGGTGGCGCCTGGGACACCGTCCGACGAGCGGATGGTTCGGTAGTAAAGCCATAGTTGAAGCAAATTAGGCCCAAACATTTTTGAGATTGTTTGGGGCCGTTGCACCGAATTCCACTATTCATCACTCACCAAAATCAGCGTTGCAGTTCCTTCGCGCTTAGCTTAGCAAGATCTCTATGCCAGGAATTGGCTCCCATCTACGATAATTACTGCCCAAATCTGCCTCTCTTCCAACACCAACCGCACCCCAAGAACAATCAAAATCATTCCCGAGACCCGAGAAAGCTAAAGCTGAACACTTCGCTTTTCGATCCAGCGTTTTCCCTGACCAATTATCACGACCAACCCACCGAGCCAGATTAGGCTGAGTAGATTGTGAATTCCTGTGAGCAACAGAGATTTGGCCAGCACAGGATCACTGGGAGAGACAAACTGTGGCAGGAAGGCGAGATAGAAAATAGCCACCTTGGGATTCAGTAGATTGGTGATCAGTACCTCTTTTAAGACAGCCTAGATTGCTAGTTTTATCAGGCTTTCATCGGTCTGTGGTTCCGGAACCGGTAGAGTGTCTGCAGACCCAATCAGACTAGGTATAGAGCCCCGAGCAGCTTGATGAGTTAAAAGAGAGTTGCTGATTGTGCCAGAAAAATTGAAAGTCCGAGGGCTGAGATTACCGCATGCAGCAGAGTGCTTCCCAGGATTCCAAAGGTGGTGGCCCAGGGACTACCGGATTGAATGCCATTCTTGACCACCAGCATGGTGTCAGCCCCAGGGGTAAAGGCCAACGCTGTGACCACTAAGGTGAAGGCAAGTACCTGCGGTCAAACAATGTGTGATTCTAGGTGGGAGTGATCAGATACTCGATAATGCTTCGGCAGTTGGTGACGTTGCCAGGGTGCCGAACGGCTTCGGGGGCATGGCCTGGGAGGTAGGAGATGATCTTTCCACCCCACGGCGTGATCGTCTCGTAGGCCATGGGAAAGGTTCCTTCCTCTGTCGTGGTTGTCATCAAAGCAGTCGCCGGACAGCTTTGCTCCAGGTTGATATAGATCTCGTCGGAAGGTTGCGCGACGTCTTGTAAGTGTTGACACAGAGGATGCCGGCTCTTGGCTACTTCAACCAAGTAGGGACGGATCGGGTGCGAGCTCGGAGCAAACCCATCGGGATCATCTTTACGCACCCAACGAAAGCCAACAAGCGGGCGCCACCATGCACAATGCCAGAAGGCAGCACTAGAACCATGCAGCAGAAACATGGGCTTGCCCGCCTGTAAGTACTCCTTCACGTGCTGCTCAGCTACAGGACCGGGAGCCGGAATGTCACAGGTGCCTCCAATCAGGTGGAACATCAACAAATCGTAGTTTTCCACTAGATTCTCCTCCATCAAACAACGCCAGTCGTCTTCGTCAAAATGAATCTCATGGTGAGGACGTAGGCACTCGAAGAGGTTTTTTCCTGCGTGGGTGCCGTAGTGATTGTCTGCTGCAAAAAGAATCATCGCTACTCCAAGTAGTGGCCATTGCCATCAAAAAAATACGTTGAATCAAGCCATGGTCGCCAGCATCCCGAGCGTCGCTTCATAGCGCAAGGGCTTCCCATTCTGCCAGGCCAGAAACTCTTCGATCACCGTGTCCGCCATCCTGTTTACTTCCCCACCAATCGACCCAGCAATATGGCTGCTTAAGAACACATTCGGTAGTCTGTAAAAAGCGGAGTCCGCAAGTGGGGGCTCTGGATCGGTGACATCCAGCAGCGCAGTTAAGTCTGGTCGCTGCTCCAACACGGTCACAAGGTCGGATTCTATAACGGTCGCCCCTCTGCCCGTGTTGAGAAAGACCCCATTTTCGGGCAAGGCTTGAAAATGAAGGGCACGGAGTAGTCCCTTTGTTTCGGGCACATTCGCCAGATGGTTTGAGACGACATGCCCACGTGCAAACGCCTCCTCTAGGGTCACTTTCTCGATACCCAACTTTGCAGCGTCTTCCACCGAAAGAAATGGTTCGAATACTAGCACGTTCAAGTGAAGGGGTGCCAGCTGTTCAATCACTTTTCGGCCGATCATCCCAGCCCCGAGTAAGGCGATAGTTGTCCCGTAGTTCCCGACTCCGACAAAGGCATTCTTATGTCCTTCTGGCGTGGTGCAGTCACGAATGTTTCGAAAATAGCCCTTGGTCGCCAGCAGGATCTGTGAAACTGTGAACTCGGCAACGGGAACCGCATTTGCTGCCCAAGCACTGATCACAAGTACCTGTTTTCTCAAAAAAGGTTCTGCAAAGAACTTTACGGAACCAGCTGCATAGAACACTGCTTTGAGTGAGGGTAGCTTGGCAAGCTGTGTTGCATTTAGCGTCGGCATGCCCCAGGTGGAGAAGATCACCTCGACTGAGCGGAGATTTGGCACATGGGCGTCGAAGTTTTCAGCAGAGATAATCACGGGGTAGAGATCACAGAACTCAGCCAAACGATCTTTGCGCCCATTTCCGTAGACCATGTCGAGGGATGCTGGTTGATTACTGAAAAATGCTGCTTTTGTTTTCAAATACTGAACTCTGGAGCGCGTGCTTATTCTTAACGAGACAAAGGAAAGTCGGAAATACTGATTAAAGCTCTTGTGCGTGGAAAGGGAACTCTTCCCTATATCCTGTCCTACCGACCCAATAAGGCTGCCACAAAAGTAATGGAATTGGGTTTCCGTTTGTGAATCCGTGTCACTTTGTTAGACATCGGATTGAGCCAAGAAGCGGATTGCATCTTCGAAGCGGTCGTCTCCCCAGAAGATTTCTTTTCCAATTGAAAAAGTGGGTACTCCAAATACGCCGTGACTCTTGGCGAGTTCCGTGTTGTGTTCGTAAATTTGAATCGTTGAAGCCATTGTGGCTCTCGAGATGACATCGCTGGCATTTTTGTTCAGCAAGGAAAAAACTTGGCTAAGATTTTCATTGGAACCAGCCTCTAGTCCTTCGAGGAACCAAAGGGAATAAGTGGTCTCGAGATAGTCCAGAAACCAGCCTTCTGTATTGGCTACAACTCCCACCTGATTGGCCAAATCAAAATTTTTCAGAGGGTAGGGAGCTGGCACTTTGGGAATCGAAATCCCATAGTATTTGGCTCTACGTTCAATATCCCTCCACATGTGCTGGACTTTCGGTTTTTTGGAAGGAGGAAATGGGATATTGTCCATCTCTTTCATGATTTTCCGAATACTGATTGGAACGAATTTCAGTTGAAGATTGTATTCTTGCAGCATGGATTTCATCCGCATGGCTGTGAGGTAGGTGTAGGTGCTCCCTACAGAAATCCAAGCTGTTATTTTTTGGCGACTCATTTTTCCTTTAGAACTGGCAGTACAAGTTAAGGAACGGTTTCATCAAACTGATGAATCCAAAATCTGTTTTTGCATTCACATCGATTCTTCTCGACAACTGATTGAGCAGAAAATCAGTCATTGACCTCTCTTGAAAATTTGCATTGCTATGCCAATTTTGGGAGATTGTTGACCATAGCTTTTCTCATCCAATTGCATGGAAGAGATAACTTAGCTTTCAATGAGTCCGGGTGGCAAATGTAAAATCCAACTGGTCGGTAGATTGACAATAAAAGTTTGGGCAAAGTAGATGAGCTCACATTGAGCTAAATAAGTTTCTCTATCGAAGATATTTGATGAAAGAATTCAGATGGTGAATTGGAATGATATGAGTCAGTTACAAAGAAGGATTTCTGAGACAAGTGTGGGAGTCCAGAGAAGAGAAGCTGTGCTGAAGGAGCTAAGCCCTGAGTTGGGACAAGTCATCCTGGAAATCGGATGTGGGGGTGGTCAACTGCTAAAGGAAGTGGGATTGAGAGTCGGGCCCAGTGGTAAGGTGATTGGCCTGGATATCAGTGCAGATCAAATTACAGCTGCAAAAAACTTTTGTGAAGAGGTCGACAACATTGAGTTTTTCAACGGCAAGCTTGAAGAACTCGAATGGAGTGATCATCAATTAGATTCAGTGACCTCTACACAAACCCTGGAATATGTTGAAGACTTGGACTCCCTGATGACTTCCATGGTGAAATTGATGAAACCAAGATCCAAGTTTGTGAACTATTCCACCCTTTGGGATTATTTTCGATTCCACGGACCAGAAGAGAAACTAAATCAAATGATCCATACAGCGGCTATACATCAAGCTCATTTGATGTTGCCCTCGAATCTGCTTGGGATCTTGAACAATTATGGCTTTCACAATGTTAGAACGACTCCGACACCCTTCTTCTTTACCAAGCGAGACGGTAATTCCTTTGCGAATTTCACAGAAATGAATCTAGCGAAGGTCGCTCTTCAGAATGGTGTTGCCGAGGAAACAGTCAGCGAATGGAGAAGACAACTGAAAGAAGCGGAGAAAGGAGGGAGG
>JACLAC010002048.1_pt1 | contig 19788 bp, 15 predicted proteins | sample 8027881 | NCBI WGS metagenome assembly JACLAC01 (sample SAMN15725517, study PRJNA655200) | protist metagenome | isolation source: fluorescence activated cell sorting (FACS) single amplified genomes of... | place: Spain: Blaines Bay Microbial Observatory, Mediterranean Sea | collected 2016-01-19 | reverse complement strand
CATTCACCTTCGTAAATTTATGAGTTTTGCAGTATTTAATTGGGCTTGGACTATTAAGTTGTTAAACAAATTTATTAATTTTTATTGATGCCAGAGCTTAAATGTCTTGAAGCAAAAAATGGCTTCTACGCAGAAAGTTTCGTTATTCTCTCAGACCTTTCTAACTTTACTGAGCGTTCAATTGAGCTTCGTTGGTCCGGATATGATCACTTGAATTACAAGGAAGCAATTGAGGATGTTGGGAATTACTTTGGGCTCCACCCACTTTTAATTGAAGATATTTTCCATCAGAATCAAAGACCTAGACTAGATGAACAATGACAACTCCTACTGATAACTGTTTCCACTTTCAGTTGGAATCCCGAGAAGATGGAGGTAACACGCAAACAGATAAATATTCTCTGGAGAGAAAATGACTTAGTCACTTTTGCAAGCTCAGAGAAAGACCTCCTAGAACCAGTCAGACAAAGGATTCGGCGAGGGAAAAGGTTTCACTATCGTGATTTGCACCCAGATTTTTTATTTTGTGCTGTTTTGGATCTGTTGGTTGATCAGCATCTTTAGTTTCTTAATGAGATTCGCGATAGCCTCATTCTGGTGGAGGAAACTCTTAGTGAGAAACCCAACCCCCAACTTTTGCAGGAGGTTTACAGACTCCGTAGACAAATAATCTCTGTCGCAAGGGTGATGCCCGCTGTTCGTAGTCTTTTAGGAGAATTATATGATGATTACAGCGAGTAGTTTCGTGAAGAAAATTTGATGTATCTAAGAGATGTTCAAGATCATTCCAAGCAAGCCTATGAATTTGTAAAAGCTGATCAAGAAATTCTTTCAAGAATGATCGATCTGTATCTGTCACTGATGAGTCAGAAAACGAATGACAAGATGAAAGTTTTGGCTGTGATTTCGACAATCTTCATGCCGCTGACTCTTATTGCTGGGATATACGGGATGAATTTTCAGCATATGCCAGAACTATGATGGGAATCGAGCTACCCGATGGTTCTCATGTTTATGCTAATCGTTGGGATTGGGATTGGTTTGTTTCTGGAGCGAAAGGATTGGTTCTAAGTGCAAACTCTGAGTGAATAGCTACTTATTACTTTGCATCATCTCCACAAATCTTTTGAAGAGATATTGCGAATCGTGGGGTCCTGGAGCAGCTTCAGGATGGTACTGGACCGAATAAGCTGAAAAATTGGTCGATTCAATTCCTGCAATTGTTTCGTCATTCAGATTCCGATGTGTGACTCGCACACCTTTGGGAAGCTTCGACTCATTTACTGCAAACCCATGATTGTGACTAGCAATCTCAATCTTATTGGTTTGGTAATCCATAATTGGGTGATTTGCCCCGTGGTGACCACATTCCAACTTGTAGGTTTGACATCCTAAAGCCAGAGAAAGAATCTGATGCCCTAGACAAATTCCAAAGATTGGAACTTTTCCAAGGAGCGCTTTCACATTCTCAATTGCACCCTGCACAACAGCTGGATCTCCGGGGCCATTCGATAAAAAGACTCCATCAGGATTTTGCTCTAAAACTAGTGAAGCAGGAGTAGATGATGGAACCACTCTCACTTGCATTCGTAAGTTGGCCATTAGACGCAAAATATTGTGTTTAATTCCAAAATCGTACGCGACTACTTGAAATTTAATATCTTTCGGTGTCTCACAATCATAAGCTTTTTTTGTAGAAACCTGATCTGCCCAATTTTGGCCTTCCATTGATTGAAGATTTGCAGCTCTCTTTCGGAATTCCTCAAGAGCCTGGGAGTTTTCAGGCTTTCCCGCAATCAAGCCATTGCACTCGCCTGCTCTAATTTTCTTAACAAGTGCCCTCGTATCAATTCCTTCCAAGATGGTCACGCCATGCTCCATCAACCATTCTCCAAGAGGCTTTGAACTTCGCCAATTACTTGGCACAAGACTGAGTTCTTTCACGATGAGACCTTGGGCATGTACCTTTGTTGACTCCATGTCTTCAGGATTGATCCCATAATTTCCAATATGGGGGTATGTCATTGTGACTATCTGACCAGAATAGGACGGATCTGTTAGAATCTCTTGATAGCCCGTCATTGATGTATTGAAAATCACTTCTCCTTGTGAAGGCCCTCCTGTGCCATGAAGCCAACCTTCAAATACTTCACCAGATTTCAAGACTAACACACCTTCCTGCATTCCATCGCTCCGATTTCAGATTCTGAAAATTTATAATGACCACAGAATTATTAAATGATTTCAAAAACAATCAACGTGAAACTCATATTCCGGGAAGATGAATCCTTACCAAATTATAAGTTGAGGCCAGAGCAATTTAAAAATATTGACGAATATACCCATAGGGGGTATACATTATTGATCTTCAATACCCAACTCTCTTCAGAGAAAAATGTCATCAATCATTATTGAATCCAAACAAGATTTGCAGAACAACAAAGATTTAAAGGTAAAAGATTCTAAAGCTTTTGCTCAGTATCAACTTCGGAATGTACGCTGTGCAGGCTGCGTGCGATCCATTGAAAACTCATTGAAAGAATTGAGGGGAGTTGAGCATGCAGAAGTCAATCTAGCCTTATCAAACTGCAGAGTTGAGTACGATTCTGATCGATTATCAGATAACGATATTCACAATTTACTTTCTCAAATAGGTTACTCTCCACAAAAGCTTCAATCTAACAATTTGAGTTCACTTTCAGTCCCAGATTCTTCCCAAGAAAATAGCAACTGGAAGTGGGCGCTAGTTGGAACACTGCCTCTATTCGTTTTTGCCATGGGCCCGATGGCAAACTTGCAATTGCCTGCCTTTTTCAATCCATCAGAATCCCCAACGGCTCATGTACTTGCTCAATGGATGCTGATTCTACCGGTACTTTGGGCTGGGAGGGATTTCTACAAGAATGGTTTTCGTTCCATAATGCGATGGAGTCCTGACATGGACACTCTTGTCGCCCTTGGGACAGGGGCAGCACTGCTCTGGAGCTTTGTCAGCTTCATATTGATTCTGCAAGGTACTTCTCTCATTGATGCTCCACTCTACCTAGAAACTGCCGGAGTAATCATAACCATGATCCTGATCGGCAGGTATCTGGAGGGAAAAAGTCGCAGCCAAGCTACAAGTGCAATCAGAGATTTGTGGTTGCTCCAGCCATCAAAAGCAAGGTTAGTGCAGGGTGACACTGAGCGTGATGTTCCAAGCGAAATATTGGTCAAAGGCGATTTAATTCGCTTGCGACCAGGCGATCGGGTTCCAGCTGATGGTTTGGTCAAAGATGGCTACAGTAGTCTGGATGAATCGATGATGACTGGCGAAAGCATTTACATCGAGAAATCAATTGGCGACTTCATCCAAGCTGGCACCTTCAATCAACAAGGAACGCTGCTTGTTGAGGTCCAAAAAGTAGGTCCTGATACAGCACTACAGCAGATCATTCAAAATGTGATTGGCGCCCAAAATGATAAGATCCCCATTGCCCGACTAGTCGATCAATTTTCAGGACATTTCGTCAAATTTGTTCTTTTGATTGCGATACTCACCTGTGGGACTTGGTATTCTCTGGGGGCAAGCTGGACTCAGATTCTCGAACATATCATTGCTGTGCTGGTGATTGCTTGCCCATGTGCATTGGGATTGGCCACCCCTGTAGCAATTTTGGTGGCGACCACTACGGGAGCACGCAACGGGCTACTGATGCGTAATGCAAGAGCGTTGGAGTGGGCTGCAAAGGCAGAAATTATTGCGCTGGATAAAACTGGTACCTTGACTCACGGAAAGCCCCAACTTCTTAAAATTCAAACTGCACCAAATGTCACTGAAACTGAGATTCTGACTCTAGCCGCTTCAGTTGAAAAATCATCTGAGCATCCTCTTGCTCAAGCCATCATCAATGCTGCCCAACAACGATCAATAGTGCTTTCAAAAGCTGAAGAATTTCAGGCAATTTCTGGCTTAAGTGTTCAGGCAAAAGTTGAAAACCAACTGATTCAACTTGGTAGTGAAAAGTGGCTTCTCAAGTCAGGATTCAAAGTGCCTGAAAATATAGAGGTAGTAGATAAGGCATCTACTCTCGTGCATGTTGTGAAGGATGGATGCTGGATTGGATTATTGGAGTGCCAGGATGAATTTCGGGCTGAAAGCAAATCTTTTGTAAAATTTGCTAAAAGACAGGGTAGGGAGATAGCTATTCTTTCAGGTGATCGATCCAGAGTAGTCCAATCAGCAGCTCTCGAACTAGGAGTACAGAATTGGAATGCAGAGTTATCCCCACTGGATAAAGCTAAGAAAATTGAGCAATGGCAAGGTCAGAATCAATTAGTACTCTTTGTTGGTGACGGCATGAATGATGCGCTCTCTTTGACGAAAGCCGATGTCGGGGTTACTCTACGGAGTGGAACGGGGCTGGCTTTAGAAACTTCGGATGCTGTACTAATGAAGAATGATTTACGGCACCTCGCTGGGCTACTTCAGTTAAGCCGAGAAACGATTAAAAACATAAAACAAAATTTGTTTTGGGCTTTTGGCTATAATTTTTTGAGCATCCCTCTCGCAGCAGGTGCTTTCAGTGCCTGGGGAATTAGCCTCAATCCAGAGTGGGCAGCCCTCGCCATGGCTCTGAGTTCCATTTCTGTCGTCAGCAATGCACTACGTTTAAGATCATTTCAAATTCCTAGTATTGATTAGCCTAATGACTATGACGCACCATCCGGATCACGACATACAATTACCTCGCTTGCGAAGGATCGAAGGACAGGTTCGTGGAATACAGAAAATGATTTCAGAGAGGCGGTATTGTGTTGATATCCTAACTCAGTTAAGTGCTTTGGAGGGAGCGATCCAGCAAGTAGAAAAAAACATTCTAGAAGAACACCTCAATCATTGTGTTCAACAAGCGATTACACAATCTGACCCCGAAGCTGCTCAACAAAAAATTCAAGAAATTGTGCAACTTTTAAAAAAGTAGTGCTGTTAGCACAGCGTGTTTTGAGAACTGAACCCTATTCACTAATCTTTATAAATTGCGAAAAATTTTACTTGTTCGAACTGATCGCATTGGCGATACACTGCTTACCCTTCCAGTTGTCAAACCCATCAAAGAAAAGTGGCCCGAATGTAAGATTGACTTCCTCGTAAGAACATACACACACCCTATCTTGAAAAACGTAAAAGAAATTGGCCAGATACTGATCTATGACCCCGAAGGAGTTCATCGCGGTATTAGAGGGCATCAACTTCTTGCCACTGAAATCCAGCAACAAGATTATGAAGCTGCAATTCTTTTCTATCCCAGATTCGGTTTAACATCTGCGTTATGGAGGGCTGGGATACCCAGGCGAATTGGCACAAGCCACCGTTGGTATTCTTTTTTATTGACTGATCGGGTCCATCAGTCTCGAAGGGAATGCTTGAAACATGAAGCTGAGTACAATCTTGATCTCTTGGAACCACTCATCCAGGATTTACCCGGTGAGATTCCTCAGTTTCGTTTAACTATTCCTGAAAAAACGAAGCGAGAATTGCAAGGAATAATTACTGCGAATGACATCCTCGGTAAATTCCTTGTTGTCCATCCAGGGAATGGAGATTCCGCACCCAACCTAAGTTGGGATCAATACAGAACGCTTATTCAGCAAATCTCCCTTTCTGGCATTTGGGTCGTGCTCACTGGAGTAAATTCCGAGAAAGAATACAATGAGTCGCTAAAATCAGATTTCTCTGCAAATAACATTACGGATCTGACTGGCACGTTAAATTTGGAACAAATGATTGCTCTGCTTTCAGAGGCATGTGGGTTGATTACCACAAGTACTGGACCTGCTCATATAGCCAGTGCAGTTGGAACTCCAGTTGCTACATTTTATTGTCCAGCAATACCTCATACCCCTGACCGGTGGGGACCTTTGGAGAATTTGGAGCGTGTCATCACACCAAAATTAGAGAACAGCCACTGTCAAATGAAACAATGTCCACACGGAACTCATGGCTGTCTGGCTACTTGTTTGCAGGATGATCAAATTATCAAAGCTCCCAACTATTTACTCTGAAAGCTGTTGCAAGTGGGGCTGTTTCTCAGTAAATTCAGTTCATTGATTTTGATATCTTACTTCTGAATAGGCTTATTTATGCACGAATTTAATATTTTGATGACCTTCGGGGCAGTATCAGCTGTCTACTTGATTGTTTTTTTTTCTTGCGAAGCAATGTTTATGAAGGAACCCAAAGAAAAAAAATAATATCCCATTTTTTCTGCTGGCCAGTCATTCTTGGGCTGGCTGCTTGTCAAACAATCCAGCCTTCAAATCTTCAAAATCCTACCAAAACAGCACAACTCTATTCAGGCCGTATATTCATTAAATCTGAGAATGAGAAGCAGACCGGCGATATTGAATTACTGCTACAAGAAGATGGGGTTCTTTTAAGAGTATTAGCTCCTGTAATCGGAACTCGAATTTGGGAACTACGAGCAAATGATTCACAAATTCTGATGTACGACTACCGTGATCAGTCTTCATCCCTTCACGAAAATTCCTCAGAGATTCGGGAAGAATTTTTGGGGGTAGACGTGCAGCTGGGCGAAATTCAAGAATTACTTCAGCACCCTATGAAAGTTAGTTTTCTAGAGGTGATAAAGAGGGATGAAAATCAGCGGGCGATCGAGTTGGTAAAACGAAATAGCATTTTGGGCGATCAATTTAGTGTAGAGATCAACAGATGGCAGGAGGGGGAAGCTGGGTTGTTTCCTCAGAAAATGAAACTTGAAGATCCCTTTACTGGAAACAAAATCATCTTGGTTTTTCGGTCAAGACAATCGATCGCGGGAGAGCCTATTGTCTTCGAAAAACTACCAGAACTCAAACCTTCCAGCTGATTCAATTTTTTGGCTTTGATGCCTCGAGTAGAAGGTGAAAAAGAGATTCAAATTTTACATCTGATACCATGGAGAGCCCGAGTTCGCATGTTCTACTATTGGAAATACCAAGTGAACAATTTTTGGGAATTTGACACTGTAAACTGTTCAGGGCTTTTTCGGGAAGCTCAGGATGAAAAATCCCTCGATCTCCGGCAGTACCACAGCAAGTAACTGTGTGTGGTAGTACAACTTCCTTCGAACATTTCAAAGCAATAGCCTGCATTTTGGCAACATGCCCTGCCTTACGATTACTGCAAGTTGGATGAATCACAACGGTCTCCTCCAATTGCTGTAACTCGAGTTGATCTATTAAAAATTCCCCTGCAAATGAAACAGGATCATAAATTGGTAATTCTGACAATTCTTGATTCAAACGCTGAACACATGGACTAGTTTCGCAAAGAATTGGGTACTCTCCATTGTTAGATGCTTTTAAAAGTGCTTCTTTGAGTTCTTCAGTTTTACGCTTGGCTTGATTTGGAAAGCCTTTGCTATCGAAGGCAACCCCACAACACATACCTTTAATTCCCTCTGGATGAATATATTGATACCCAGCACGATTTAGAACTTTGTGAACTGCTTCTGCATGAGAAGTGTAACTGCCTTCAGAAGGCCCCATTATCCTGCAGATACAACTGGGGAAGTAAACTACTTTGCTCAAATTAGTTTTGGCTTCATATTTCCAATCGATACTTGGAGCAGGCTTTGGGAAATGCGGATTCCATTGAGGAATTTGATTTTCACTTACTTTTCGAATAATGCGGCTCAATCCAGCAAGTACATCACTTCCAACTACCTTGTGCGTTATGTTTGCCGCTGCCAAGCCCAGACGAGCAAGTTTTGAAGCCAGCGCAAAATTGCTTTCACACCAATTGGCAATGCTATTTTCAAAACTGGAATGCTGTTCAAAGCGTAGCTGCTTAATCAATTTACCTGTATCAATATCGACTGGACAGTTCATTGCACAAAGACCGTCTGTAGCACAGGTGTCCTCACCGTCGTAGTGATAAAGCTTTCTCAATTCCGACTCTATTTCTCTATTTTCTCCGGTAGTTGTTAATCTGGTTATTTCTCGCCACGCGGTAATTCTTTGCCTTGGTGACAAACTCAAGTCTCGTGAGGGACACTGAACCTCACAAAACCCACACTCAATGCATTTGTCGATGATCTCATTTGCCACAGGAAGAGGTTTAAGTTGTTTGACATGGATCTTGGGATCATTGTTGAGGATCACCCCAGGATTCAACAAGTTCGAAGGATCAAACAATTGCTTTATTTGTTTCATCAACTCATATGCTTCTTTTCCCCATTCCAATTCCACATAAGGCGCCATGTTTCTGCCAGTACCATGTTCCGCCTTCAATGAGCCATCATATTTTTCCACAAGAAGTTCACAGACCTCTGCCATCAAATTCTCGTAACGATCGACTTCTGCTTGTGTTGAAAAATCTTGGGTGAAGCAAAAGTGAAGATTCCCTTCGAGCGCATGCCCAAAGAGGATAGCGTCTTCATAGTGATACTTGTTAAACAGATCTCTCAGATCAACTACGGCCTCAGCCAATCTTTCAGCTGGAACCGCGAAATCTTCGATAATGACTGTTGTTCCTGCCTTTCTCAGATTGCCAACTGATGGGAATAACCCCTTTCTAAGTTTCCAGAGTCCCGCAGCTTCAGTTGAATCTGAAGTAAATTCAGGCTCCACCAAGACTTTTTTGGTGCTCAGAAGCTTGATGATCTTACTGACTTTTGAATCCCTCAGAATTGCATGCTGATCTCCTATCTCAATCAAAAGAGCACATGCATGCTCATGCAGACCTTTGAGATGCTTCGGAGCGGTGGGCTGGTCTTCGATGGCCTGAAGGCTTGAGCGATCAAAGAGTTCAACGGCATCGATCTTCTGTTTCTTCAACTCTGTTACCAACGAACAGGCCGAAACAATGTCTGGAAACAAGACAAGTGCAGTTCCTTTGTGTGCTGGATCGGGAATCGTTCTGTAGGTGATTTCTGAGATGAATCCCAAAGTCCCTTCTGAACCAATAATGAGATGCTGAAGAATTTCAAGAGGATCATGGTAATCGACCAGGGCATTCAGGCTGTAACCTGTGGTGTTTTTAATCTGATACTTGTGCTTTATCCGATCAGATAGTTCCGTGTTACTGCAGACTTGAAATGCAAGTGAAGCAAGAGAATCCAACAGTTCACGGTGATTCCTACGAAAACGTTCGCAGCTTTGTGGGTCGTCTGTATCTAGAAGATGACCATCTGCAAGAATGACTCGCATACTGTGCAGTGTGCGGTAACTATTGAAATCGACTCCACAGCACATACCACTGGCATTATTGGCTGCAATCCCACCAATCATCGCAGAATTGATGGAGGCTGGATCTGGTCCAATCTTTCTACCAAATGGCTTTAAAATGTCGTTTGCTCTTGAGCCAATCACGCCTGGTTCCAAGGCGATCCTTTCGCCGTTTGACTCTACTCTTGCACCAGTCCAATTTCCTGCTAATAAAACCAGGACAGAGTCAGTAATCGCCTGTCCTGAAAGACTTGTACCCGCAGCTCTAAATGTCACCGGGATTTCTAGTTGATATGCCAAGCGCAAGAGACTAGATACCTCGCCTTCTTCAGCTACTTTTGCAACGACCTTTGGCACCATTCGGTAAAAACTTGCGTCTGTGCCGTAAGCAAGACATTTGAGCTTATCAGTAAAAATTCTTTCTTCTGGCAGGAAACTCAGCAACCCCTTGCAAAAATCTCTGTATTTATCGGGTAATTCAGCTGGCAATCGATAATTTGAAACAAGAAGTTGGTTTGCTAAAGCAGCTGTCATATTGATCTCGAACAGAAAATTTGAAAAAAACATCGAAAAATAAGAATCTTAAATCGAATTTGCAATGCTTTTCAGCGATTTCGTTCCTTAAGAAAAGAATGAAGTATCTATTTATTTTCAAAGGCAACTTATCAAAGTCCATTTGGTTAAATTAGAATCTCTAGACCACCCATTTTACTTGCTTTTCTTTCATGCCTGTTGCATATTCTGATTCATCACTAAATACGCATATATTGATCCGGAAAGTTAGATGAATTCAGAACAGCAATTTACCAACCTCAATGGTAAACGCCTGCAAGCTTTGTTGACCAAACAAATTGTTTTCCTTGATGGCCCGATGGGCACCATGATTCAGGGATACTATCTAGCAGAGGAAGACTTTCGGGGATCTTTCTACCCCGACCATAGTAGTGCACTTCAAGGAAACAACGATCTACTATCCATTACCAAATCTGAGGTCATAAAGGATATACACATCAATTTTTTGCGAGCCGGTGCAAACATCATTGAAACCAATACCTTCAATGCAAACCGAATCTCCCAAGCAGACTACCAGCTTGAATCCGAAGTCTACAAAATTAATCTTCATGCAGCCCAAATTGCTAGAGATGCCATAAATTCATTCCAGCTTGAAGACCCTTCCCATCCCGCTTTTGTCGCCGGTGCGATTGGCCCAACGAATCGAACCACCTCCATGTCTCCAGATGTGAACAACCCAGCATACCGGGCGGTCAATTTTGATGAGGTGGTCAATGCATACAAGGAACAGGTAGAAGCACTAATTGAAGGAGGTGTAGACCTTATTTTATGTGAGACCAGCTTTGATACCTTGAACATGAAAGCTGCAATATATGCGATTGAGCTGGTATTTGAGGAACAAAATATTCGCCTACCACTCTTCATATCGGTGACCATTACTGACGCCTCGGGCAGAACTCTCTCTGGTCAGACTCTGGAAGCTTTTTATAACTCGATTGAGCACGCCAATCCAATCGCAGTCGGAATCAATTGTGCGCTTGGGGCTCAGGAGATGCGACCTTTCCTCGAAGAGCTAAGTTCGAAATCCAAATTTTTCATGGGATGTTATCCCAATGCAGGTTTGCCAAACGCGATGGGTGAGTACGACCAGACACCTGAAGAGTTTGCCAATTTCATGAAGGATTTCGCAGGGCAAGGGTGGATGAATATTGTGGGCGGTTGCTGTGGTACTACTCCTGAGCATATCGGGCAAATGGTGGAAACTGTCCAAAACATACCACCTAGAAAGATTGATAAAATTAGTGACTTCAGCAGATACGCTGGTCTTGAGCCTTTGAACGCCACCGATGACAAAGGTTTTCTCTTGATTGGCGAGAGAACCAACGTCACCGGATCGCCAAAATTCAAAAAATTAATTTTGAATGGGGACTTTGACGAAGCACTCTCCATTGCCCGCCAGCAGGTTGAAGCAGGGGCTGACATTATTGATGTGAATTTTGACGAGGCCCTTTTGGACGGTGAGGCCTCAATGACGCACTTTCTGAACCTGATCGCCTCAGAGCCAGATATTTCCCGAGTGCCGATCATGATCGACAGTTCTAAATGGTCCGTGATTGAGGCAGGTCTGAAATGTATTCAGGGGAAAGCTCTAGTCAATTCAATTTCGCTCAAAGAAGGTGAGGAAGTTTTCCTTCGGCAGGCTAAAACTCTTCGCAGATATGGCGCAGCTGCTGTCGTGATGGCCTTCGATGAAGAAGGTCAGGCCGCCTCCAAGGGAGATAAAGTTCGAATCTGCCAAAGAGCTTATAAACTTTTGACAGATTCCATCGGCTTTCCTCCATCAGACATCATCTTTGATCCAAATATTCTGACAGTGGCCACTGGAATGGAAGAGCATAATAACTATGCACTCGATTTCATTGAAGCCACCAGAGAAATCAAACAAGTCTGCCCAGGAGCAAAAGTTAGCGGAGGGGTTTCTAACATCTCGTTCTCTTTTCGTGGAAATAATTCTGTCCGAGAAGCAATGCACTCCGCGTTTCTGTACCATGCCATCCAGGTGGGAATGGACATGGCAATTGTTAACGCAGGGATGCTTGCAGTCTATGAGGAAATCCCCTCAGAACTCTTGGAAAAAGTAGAAGACGTCCTACTGAACCGAAGAGAAGATGCAACAGAGCGTTTGATTGAATTTGCCGAAGGCTATCAAGCTGAGGTGAAATCTGAGAAAAAAACTCTTGCCTGGCGAGAAGGGTCTGTTCAGGAGCGTCTGACTCATTCTCTGGTCAAAGGAATTACGGACTACATTCAAGAAGACACAGAGGCAGCACGACAATTATTTGATCGACCTCTTGAGGTGATTGAGGGACCGCTAATGGACGGGATGAGGATTGTGGGAGATCTTTTCGGTGACGGGAAGATGTTTCTTCCACAAGTGGTCAAAAGCGCGAGAGTGATGAAGCAGGCCGTCGCCTATCTACTCCCTTTCATGGAGCAAGAAAAACAGAAAAATTCTGAATATTCGACTAAAGCCAAGATCCTGCTAGCCACTGTGAAAGGAGACGTTCATGACATTGGGAAGAATATTGTCGGTGTTGTGCTGGCCTGCAACAACTACGAGGTGATCGACCTCGGTGTGATGGTGCCTTGTGAAAAGATCCTTCAAACAGCGAAAGAGCAACAAGTAGACATTCTAGGATTATCAGGTTTAATCACACCATCTCTAGATGAAATGGTCCACGTTGCCAGAGAAATGGAACGTGAAAACCTTTTTCTTCCATTGTTAATTGGAGGAGCCACGACGAGCGCAGCCCATACAGCTGTAAAGATAGCACCCTCTCGCTCAAATCCAGTCATTCATGTCCTTGACGCCTCTAGGGTAGTTAATGTTGTTTCAAAGTTGCTGAACCAAAATCATTCTGATGCGTTCATTGCTGACATTCGAATCGAACAGGAAAAGCGAAGAGAAGCATATTTTGAGAAAAGTGGGCGAAGACAGTTAGTAAGCCTAGAGGAGGCTAGAAAGCGGCATGTTCCGATTGACTGGAACCAGACCACAATTCCTATCCCTGATTTCTTGGGTATTCGAGTTTTTGGTGGCAAACACGTGGAAGCAGGTGGCCATTTGTTCCCGGCGATAACCTTGGAAGAATTGATTCCCTTTATCGACTGGACACCTTTCTTTCACGCATGGGAGCTTCGGGGACGCTTTCCCCAAGTATTGGAGGATGAAAAAATCGGACAGGAAGCACAAAAATTATTTGACGATGCTCAACAAATTCTTCAGAAGATCCTTGACAAGAAAATGTTTCAGCCCAGAGCGGTTGCTGGATTTTTCCCTGCTAATTCAATCGGTGATGACATCATCGTTTTCAATGATGATTCGCGCTCAAAAATCCAGACGGTCTTTCACTGTCTGAGACAGCAAGTTTTCAAAGAAGGTTCATTTCCTCAGTACTCTCTCTCCGATTTCATCGCACCAATTGATACTGGAAAATCAGATTATCTTGGTGGTTTTGCTGTGACTACAGGCCATGAGGTAGAAGAAGCTGCAGAAGCATACTCTCGTCAAAATGACGACTACAACGCCATTATGATCAAAGCTCTGGCAGATCGATTAGCTGAAGCTTTTGCGGAATATCTTCACATGCGTGTGCGTGAATGGTGGGGCTTTGGTAAAAGTGAGGCGCTCTCCAAGGAAGATTTGATTGCTGAGAAATACCAAGGAATACGACCCGCACCAGGCTACCCTGCTCAACCAGATCACACTGAAAAACCAATCCTGTTTGATCTTTTGAAAGTAAACCAACACACAGGAATCAGTCTTACAGAAAACCTTGCAATGTGGCCAGCCAGCTCGGTTTGTGGTCTGTATTTTTCTCACCCACAATCACGCTATTTTGCAGTGGGCAGAATAGGCCAGGATCAAGCGGAGGATTACGCAAAAAGGAAACAACAATCTCTCTCTGAAATTGAACGCTGGCTGGGGCCTGTACTGGGTTATGAACCAAAAGCTGCCTGACAATTAAAATTATAATTGACTGAGCCCAATGCGCATCATCGAGATGTATCATAATCGGCCATTCGTCTTCTCAATCGAGGTCTTCCCTCCCAAGACAGAAGATGGAATTGTGAATCTTCAAACAAAGCTAAGAGCTTTTTCCGCATTCAAACCTGATTATATTTCCGTTACTTATGGTGCTGGAGGTGGTACAAGGCAAACCACTCAGCAACTTGCTGGCTTTATTGGCAACGAGCTAGGAATTGAGGTACTGGCCCACCTGACCTGCGTCAGTCACACACGTAAAGATGTGAGTCTCCTTAAGGAGCAACTTTTAAGCGAGGGAGTGGAAAATATTATGGCACTGCGTGGAGATCCACCCACCACCGATAAAACGTTTGAGCCAATGCCGGGAGGATACCGCTACGCAAGTGAATTAATTGAAGACCTTTCTCGAGATCGACGGTTTGGAATCGGTGCGGCCGGTTATCCAGAAACACATATTGACGCCATCAGTTCCCAAATGGATCGGTATTTCTTGAAACAGAAAATTGAAAGAGGAGCCGAATTTATAATCAGTCAGTTTTTCTTGGAAAATCAGAAATTTTTGAGTTGGCGTGATCAGTTGTATCAAGAAGGGGTAAGAATTCCTATCATTCCTGGTCTCATCTGTGCTCAATCTTTCAGCCAGATTCAGAGATTTGCAAAGATGTGTGGTTGCATGGTTCCAAGCCAACTGATTAAGAATTTAGAACGTTTTTCGGGTAATGCTGAAGATAGTCTGAGAGTCGGTTTGGATCACGCAGAAAAACAGTTAGAAGGTTTGATCAAAGAAGGGATCACAGGCGTGCATCTTTACGCTCTAAATCGGTCTGAAGTGGTTAATGATTTGGCGCCATTGATTGTAGGTTTAAAGAATAGAACGGATCTAAAATCAAGCTTAGAAAACCACACTTGGCTTGGCTTCTGACAGGGCAATCTCAATCATTTCTCGGAAACGTGATCTATTTGGGAAGCCGCTTGCCTGGAGATAATCATCAGCTGTCAAAATCTGACTGACCTCTAAGTATTTCCCTCGCACTTTCATGTTTTCGCCGTCTTTTTTGAGAGTCTTGATTTTACAGCGATACTTCAACGCAAGTTTTTCATCCAACATTCTAAGGTAACACATCACATGCTCTAAATTCGGAAATTCCCTGCTTCCTGTTGGAGGATCTAGCTGCACTTCCGTCCATCCATCTTTGTATTTGGCGCTTTTCTGAACGAACTGAAATTGAGTAACAAAGGTCTGGAGAAAACTCTGCAGTAACTCCATCATCTTTATGTGAACATCCAATCTGCCTCCCCGATTCAACACATCTTCCCCTCCGAAAAGTAGAAACAAACTACCACTTTTATCTGTGATCGGCGCATCGCTGGGCAAATTAAGCCGCCAATCGTACGACAATTGCTGATTTCCATCCAGACTCAGGTCCTGCTGAATATTTTCTCGATGTAGCACCTCCCAGCAATTCTCTTCACCAGCCTTAATCTTTCGAAAATTTCCGTAAGCCAAAAGCACATCTACCGTATTGGCTATCACATTCTCAGGATTCATATTTCGAATAGAAAGCTTTCCTTCAATTGGTTCCCCCTGAAGCCATTCCTCTCTGGCAGTCAGCAGTTGATATTCCAAGGGTCTGTCAAAAAACGTACTTCGCATAATCCTGAAATTGATTGTGTATTTGGGAAACTGAAATGAAGTGAAAAGTCTTTGACTTGAATTCGAAGAGATGTGTAAAACGAATGCGAATTACTGGATTTGCAAATTGCATTCGCAGATTGCAGGATAACATCCTTGTCGCTTTAGGATTAAATAAAATTCTTCAATTAATTGACCATTTCGTAAAAAAGGAAGGAAATGTCTAAGAATATTGTCATCACTCCAGGTGATGGAATCGGAAAAGAAGTCACCATACAAGCTCGCAAAGTAATAGAATACATGGCGAAGCGCTTTCAGATAGTTCTTGAATTCACTGAAGTACCAATCGGAGGTACTGCTTACGATTTAACGGGAGCACCCCTACCTGATGAAACCCTCCAGGCTTGTAAAGCTGCAGATGCCATTCTTTTAGGTGCTGTTGGTGGGCCTCAGTGGGAGGCTCTTGACTACTCCGTTCGACCAGAGCGTGCACTGCTAGGATTACGGGGAGAATTGCAGCTTTATGCCAATCTCCGACCAGCACAAATTTACGGTGAATTGGTGGGAGCATCTACATTGAAGCCAGAAGTCGTTGATGGTGCTGACATCATGGTCATCCGGGAATTGACCGGGGGAATTTACTTTGGCCAACCCAAAGGAGTTGAGATCAGAAACGGAGAGCGTGTTGGCTTCAATACTTTGGTGTATTCTGAGTCTGAGATTCGTAGAATTGCCAAGGTGGGTTTTGAAACTGCTCAAAAACGTAGTGGTCGTTTGACATCGGTCGACAAAGCAAATGTGCTTGAAGCTACCGAATTGTGGCGAAATGTGGTTCAGGAAGTCCACAAAGACTATCCAGACGTAGAGCTAAGCCATATGTATGTTGATAACGCCGCCATGCAATTGATTAGAGCACCAAAGCAATTCGATACGATTGTGACCACCAACATGTTTGGAGATATTTTAAGCGACGCAGCCGCCATGATCACCGGTTCAATTGGCATGCTCCCCTCCGCAAGCCTTGGAGGAAAGGTCGGCCTTTATGAGCCCGTGCATGGCTCGGCACCAGATATTGCAGGGCAAGATTTGGCAAATCCACTCGCTACGATCCTTTCTGTAGGGATGCTTTTCCGTTACTCACTTGACCTTCGCGAGGCAGACGAACTAATCCAAAAAGCTGTCGAGGACACGATCAAAACCTACCGGACTGGTGACATCATGGCAGCAGGAAAGACAAGCGTTGGTTGCAAGAGGATGGGAGAGGAAGTGATTAAGAGCTTAGAGCAGATTTAATTTTTAACCAATTGCGCTTCGGTGACATCCTGTGCCTTTGGAATTGTTTGAAGGGGGGCACAGGACACCAGTAGATCATTATCATCAATCAACAAAAACACATGTCGCAAAATCGTTACAGCTGGGATGAGCGTTTTCGATATTGGCTAGACAGCTTCATGTCTAAAGGCGGAACCTCTGTCTTCCTTTCTCTATTATTTTTATTTTTTGTTGCTTTTGTTGTGATGGGAACACTTCGTTTTGTTGTGTTCCTTATTTTTCCCGATGAAACAATTGAGGATGGCACCTTCCTTCTGTGGCACGCTTTTTTTCAAATTATTGACTCTGGCTCCCTCGCAGAATTAGACGCAGGATCTAACTTTCCAGGAAAGATCGTAGCGATTGTTACCATCTTCATAGGCTTGGTTCTATTCTCGAGCATGGTTGCCTTTATCACACAAGAATTTGAAAATCGCATATCAACTCTCAAAAAAGGCAAGAGCCAAGTTCTTGAAGAAGATCATGTACTGATTGTTGGTTTTAGTGAAAGAGTGATTGAGATCATCAAAGAATTAATCGTAGCCAATGAATCAGACTCTGGTGTCGTGGTTATGGTTGCAGAAATGGACAAAGAAGCGATGGATGACTATCTTCGGGACTCTATCCAAGACTTCAAAACTACCAAAATCATCACCAGAAGTGGTTCCACCACCAGTATTAAAAACTTGAAAGGGGTGGGTATTCAGCATGCTCACTCCGTCGTTGTGCTTAACAATGCGAAGTCTTCAGATAGCAACGAAACTAAGGAATTGGGCGATGCAAGAGTTATTAAGACAATCATGGCCGTTGTTGCTGCCAAAGGAGAGGAAGCCCCTCACGTCATTGCTGAAATTTACATTGAGCGCTACCGGCTACTCGCAGAAACAATTGTCCACGGTAAAGTGACCACTATGAATGAGGCTGACATTCTTGCTCGAATGTTAGTTCAGACTTCACGAAATAAGGGTCTGGCAATGGTCTATGCAGACTTGGTTGGCTTTGAAGGAAATGAATTTTATTTTTTCAAACCTGAGGAGGGCTGGAATGGTGTAAACTTCGGTGATCTCCAATTCCAATTTATGGAAAGCGTGCCTTTGGGGTTGCGCCTTCCAACTGGTGAGATTTTATTGAATCCACCTCGGAACCGGATTCTCCAAGAACAGGATGAAATCGTTGTTCTTGCAGAGGATGATTCAACCATAAATTTCTCATCCGAAAGAGTTTTTGATCCCAAAGTACACCCTTACAGTAACCAAAAGAAAGTGCTCCCTGAAGAGCACCACCTGATAGTAGGTTGGAATAACAAAGCACCTATTGTTTTAAGTGAGTATGCCGACTACATGGCACCAGGTTCATCGGTTGACTTACTGATTGAGGAAAATGCAGATCCTGAAATTCGTGAAGAATTTGAGAAAATTGCGAGTAGCTTCCCTGATGTTCAAATGAAATTCAATGAGATCAATTTTCAGTCTGAAGAAGAGTTGGATAACTTGGGGCTCCCAGGCTACACCACAGTCGCGATTTTGGCAGGAAGTGGAGATGAAGCGGAAGAGATCGATGCGAGAACGATTATGCGGCTTCTTCAGATACGCAACATTTTCAGAGAAGCTGAGGAAAGTAGTGATGAGCCCACTGAGACCAAACTGATCAGTGAGATCGTCAACTCTGAAAATACTGAATTGATTGTTCAGGTTGGTGTTAAGGATTTCTTGATATCCAATCAGTTTGTATCAAGGATTTTCGCCCAAGTAGCCCTCGAGAAAGACGTAATGCGTGTTTATGATGATCTTTTTCAAAAAGAAGGTAGCGAGGTTTATATTAAGCCCATAGACCTTTACTTCCAACAACCCGAAGGACTCAGTGTCACATTTGCAGACTGTGTTTTGGCGGCTCAACAAAGAGATGAGGTGTGTTTCGGGATTAAGCTAGGTCGACAAGAAACTGAAGTGGAGCACAACTTCGGTATCTACATCATTCCCCCAAAACATGTGCATTACACACTGCGAGATGATGATGCCTTGATTGTTCTAGCTGAAGAAGAGGACTAGATCCCTAAAATCTTGCGCTCAATCCCATATTAAGAAGATATTGATTGAAAGCTCCAGCATTCACCTTCCAGTTCTGAAATGCTCCGAGTGCATGAATTCTCAGACGTTCATCTGTTGTGGGGTAGACCTCTATTCCCGCACTGATTTCATTTCGGTAATCCAGAAATGCACTGTCAAATCTTGATTCAGAGACCATATCATAAGTCCACTTTGCAAATGGAATTGGGCTTTGAACAGGTTTGGTTTTTGGATCAACGCGATATTCAAGGGCAACCGTACTTGCTTCTCTTTCAATCAATTTGTTAGCTGTGGAAATTCCATAATAACTACCATGAATCAAATCTAAATCCAGATAGGCTTCATTAAAATTCAGCCTAGTCCCTGCGGATATCAACTGCTCTGGTACTAAGCATTTCAGATCACTACAAGAATCAACTGGCTTTTCACTTTTCTTAGGAAAAAAACCTACCTGCAAAGTAGGCTCAAGCAGACCGGATCCCAGCACACCATACCAAGCTGCGTTGTATCCAAGATTTTGATCACTTTTGCCGTTGCCTTGAGGCTGATTGACAAGTTGGAGCACTCCATGTTGTGGGACTTCATTTCCTCGAAATCTAAATTCCTGAATCAACCCAAGGCCCACTTCATACATTTCTTGAATTCTCTTACCCTGGATTGAATACCGGTACACGTCTAAACCATTGATCATTCCCTCTCGACCACCTTGTAAAACGAATTGCTTACCAATCTTCAAATCCAAATCAGTCCCAACACGATATTCTACAAAGAAGTACTCCAGACTACTTTGAGTTCCGTCGGCGTGACCGGATTCATCTAAATTTGCATCAAGGCTAAGCCTGAGACGGTAACTAAACGATTCACCTAGTCCACCCCTCACATTGACGTTGCCTCGATCTAGCTGAAAACCCAATCGAGTTTGTTCTTTACCATCTTTAAATTTTGGGGTTTCTGCATCGTATTCTGCATCCTGTGTCTGTATCTGGAAACTAGTTCTGAATTCAAGA
>JACLAC010002734.1_pt1 | contig 19790 bp, 7 predicted proteins | sample 8027881 | NCBI WGS metagenome assembly JACLAC01 (sample SAMN15725517, study PRJNA655200) | protist metagenome | isolation source: fluorescence activated cell sorting (FACS) single amplified genomes of... | place: Spain: Blaines Bay Microbial Observatory, Mediterranean Sea | collected 2016-01-19 | reverse complement strand
TGTATTTATCTGTTTGTTTGTAGTTTTTTTTTCTTCTTTGAGTAATAAAACGAATTAAATACGATGAGACGACCAATTGCATATTTTGCCTGCATGGCAACAATAAGTATCATATCTGTTTTCTCTATATTATCATCGACAACAATCATTTTTGTAAATGCTTCGTCAACGATAACGAAAAAAGAATTAGAAGCGGTTCATACAAACATCCATAGCCATTGTCGTAACATTGAGACGCAAGAATACAATACTTTGCGTGAGTATGCATGTGTGAATACGCCAAATATGGAATGGTTTGATCGTGAGGAAGAAGAATATGTTGAAGATTTTGAAAATGCAGTAAAACATAGGAAACGTCGATTAGTATCCGAACAAGATGAAATCGCATCAACAACAACATCTGAAAATAATATCAACAACAATCCGTGGCACGGGAAGGCACTACACGTAGCACGTTTTACTGCTGATACAATTTTTTCACATGAGAACATAGACAACTGGCAAAACATTTTAAATAATGAAATACATTTAGATGAAATCTTTCGTCAAACATCGTATGATGGATTAGCACCAAATCCAAACGGTAAAAAAAATAGTTACATACGATTTTATTCAAACGATAACATTGCAACTGAAGTGAAAGAGAAAATACCAAATGTTGAAGCTGTGACTGTTTTGCCTGATAGTTGGAAAATCTCGCCTACATTTCATGGCAATGGACATTTAAAAACGGCAGCATTGAGGGATGACAATGACGAGGATGATGTGGGTGAAGAGACAGCAGGGGACATTGTAACAATTTTAATACGTATTGTTCACCCGACACAAGCATCGCGTAAAGTTGGATTTAAGCAACGTGATATATCAAATATGTTAAATCGATGGGAACAAATTATTCAAGAAAATGGTATAACATTTACGGCATTACGTTCCGCCACTTTAGACCGTCATGATCCAAATGAAGATTTGATGGTACTTGAGGGTGTACCAGATATGCAAATCAAAAAAGCAAAATTTTTAATAGCAAGTTTCAATGAGGTGAAATGGATTGAACCGGAGATGATACATTATGTGTCGAATAAATTTTCCCGATATGTTACACAAAGTTACACGGAGCCTGGCCAAAATGGGAAAACAACGGTTTGGGATCATGGTTTGCATGGAGAAGACCAAGTAGTAGGTATTGGTGATAGTGGCCTTGATGTTGGTAGCTGTTTCTTTAATGATCCAGAAAATACATATGGAACGATAACAAAGGGTTTAGCAGTTGAAAAACCAAATCATCGAAAGGTGACGCAATATGTTCCATTTGCTGATGGGGGGCCAGGGAATGGAAATCCGGGGGAAAACTTAGATCATGGCACACATGTTGCCGGGTCTGTCGCTGGAAAATCGAGGCAAAATGGTGGTGGCATTTATGATGGGATGGCATATGAAGCAAAAATTGCATTTTTTGACATTGGACAAACGGGTGCAAGGGGTTTATCCGTTCCACAATCGTTGGAACGTAATTTTTTCCCATTTGCATACAAAGCTGGGGCAAAAATACATACAAATAGTTGGGGTAGCAATTCTGATGCGTACACCGCTACTGCTCGAAGTGTCGATGCATTTACGTTTCAAAATCAAGATTTTACTGTGCTAGTAGCAGCTGGGAACTCTGGTGGTCAGGGTGGACGGAGCACTCCAGGTACTATTGGTAGCCCAGCAAGTAGTAAGAATTGCATTGCAGTTGGCGCTTCCCAAAGCACTTCGCAAAGTTTTACAGAAGCAAACGCACAGTGTGATACGCTCGGCCCATCTCAATCATGCCAAGATAATATGGCACGATTTTCATCTGTTGGTGTGATAAGATCTGATGGTCGCTTGAAACCAGATATTGCTGCACCTGGTCACAGAACATGGTCAGCATTGAGCAAGCCTGGACAAGGCGGCACGGTTTGTCAACCTGGTGGTGGGGATCCGCGAGCTACTGTTGCAGCTATATCTGGGACATCCATGGCAACCCCAACGACTGCTGGAAACGTTGCATTGATTCGTCAATATTTCACAGAAGGTTTTTATCCATTTGGCATAAAATCTGCATCCAACGCATTTGAACCAATGGGTGCATTATTAAAGGCTACCATTGTTAATAGTGGAAAATTTATGGGTGGAAGGCATGGTAGTAATACGCCAGTGAAATTATTGTGTCAAGGTGCAGATCCAACAACAAAAATTTGTGGGAAAAATATACCAGATACTACAAATCCTAATAGCCCAAATAGCATGAGAGCGTCACCAACATATGTTGAAAGATCAATTCAAGGCCATGGATTAACAGTCTTAGATCGCACTTTGTCCTTTGCTGACGATGTAGAAGCTGACAAAACGGATTTATTGGCAATTGGTAACATGGCCGATATGAAAAGTTTAAAGACAGGAGAAGAGCATACATACGAAATTAATACCGTCAGTACCAATCCACCAACACCATTGCGAATAACATTGGCATGGAACGACGCGCCTGGTCCTGCAGGGGCTGCAAAAGCGTTAACAAATGATTTAGATTTAATTGTTACAGACGCAGATGGGAAGACGTATATACCAAATGGCCTGCAAACATTACCAGTTGACGATATTAATCCATTGGAACAAGTGGAAGTGAATGCGCCGGGAGCGCAAAAAATTATTGTTAAAGTGAAAGGAACTTCCGTTACTACACCATTTGTGTCTACAAATGGACAACCATATGCTTTAGTTGTCAGTGGAAGATTTCGCAAAACAGGCGATTTGATAGGAGGAGTAAATGGTGGTGCACCAACTATTACCAAAACTAATATACCTTACGTTGACGGTAGGAAAAATAAATTATTTATCCTTGGTTCAAATGATGCTAGTATTACTAACGAAGCTAGAAGAAGTCGACGATCATTATTGCAAACTTCAACACAAGATGTCGAGGTTATTTTTGAATGTTCTGATGGTACACCACCAGTCGGGGCTGTCGAAAGTGTCGCGATTGACTCTATAATCGTCAATACAAATGAAGGATGGACATGCCCCACAACTATGTCTTGTAGGAAAGTTGTTAATGGTGTTGAATCTGAGACCGTGGAAATTGGCAAAATATCTACTGGTGGGTTTGTAACAAATGCAGATGGTACTGTTACTGCAACTCCAACTGAAGAGGATGCAGTTGCTGTATGCCAAACGTTTACTTTGGAGAGGACATGCAAAAGTGCTTCTTTTTGTGACTGGGATAGTGGAAGCCAAACATGTTCTGCCAAAAGTTATGGCTGGATTGTATTTTTAGTCTTACTCATAATTGCTTGTGTTATTATAGGTTGCTTTTTCAGTTACAAAAAGTACCAAAAAGAGCGAGATCGACCTCGAGGAAATATACATTACTCTGAACGGGATGCGCAAAATGTTGAAATCCGTTATATGGAAAAAGGCGATAAAAATGGCGCAGCAACACAGCAAATTAAAGTGTCTGTGCCAGGTCCACCACTTAAACGTGGTGCTTCAAAGGGTGGAAATATGTCTGAATTAGCACCTGGTTGGCAAGCAATTAAAGATGATGAAAGTGGTGATTATTATTATTACAACAGTGCAAGTGGTGACACGACCTGGGATATGCCAAAGCGAAGGAAAAGCTTGGCGAAAACACCTAACCGTGACGCAAAGACACCGAGAGGATTTCGTGGCAAATCTCCTGATTTTGATATCGATGGTGCAAAGCAGAATTTGCCTGGAGATTGGGAAGCCATAGTAGAAGATGAGTCTGGTGATACATTTTATTACAATCCAAAAACAGGGGAAACGCAATGGGATAAACCGGTTCGACGTGACGATGATGGTCAAAAGTCAGCACCAGCACGATCTGCCAAGACTCCAAGAGGCTTTCGTGCTAATTCTGGATTTACAGCTGATGATGGTATTCCTGAGCCGTGGGAGGCTGTAGTGGAAGTTGAATCGGGTGATACATATTATTATAATAAAAAAACTCAAGAGGTAACATGGGATTTACCACAATGAACCGGAACAATTTTAAAATAATGTACATCATATCCATATGATATATCATAATATGATTTATGCATTTTAGAGTTTGTTTGTCGTGTGATAAAAAATGAGTGTGTGTTTCAACTTTAATCTACGAATCGTAATGAATATTCGTATTAATGCAATTATATAATCACATATTTGGCATTAATTATACTATGATAATATTATGATAAATACTCGTACTTGATATATGTGTTTTTCTCTTACTCATATGCTTGATATATATGCATATATAATTTAATTTATCATACGCATAATATATATTTAATTTACGCATAATTTATTTTTAATTTACTCATGTGATAATTCCTACTCTTCAAAAGAATAAAATAACTGAAATAATCTATCTCACACAAGTGTGTTGATATTCTCATAATCGAAAATACCAATGAAGGTAAATAGATAGTATCAACTACTCATAATAGCTGATGGAAAACGGACATCATATGAAGGCGGAGAATAAATTGTACCAGGGTACAAATCATTATACGACTCACCAAATGCACATTTTAAAGCAAAACGATTATTATAGGCGCAAGTTTTAATAATACGCATAATATATTTAATTAAATGCATATGATATCATAACTTATTTTTTAATTATGATACGCATAAAAAATAATATTATATTAATTTAATACGCATAAAAATATATGATATGATATTTATAATGATGGTTAAAATCTAAGTTATAATAATCATATTTATAATATGATATTTAAAGATTTTAACCATCTCTAGATTTTAAAAAATATAAAAAAAAGGATATTTTTTAAATATTTGGAGTAGGAATTATCATGAGTAAATTAAAAATTATAAGTTATTTGCATTAATTTAAAAAAATACTATTTAAACTTTTCTTTATAAAAATCATATTTTTTTATAAATTTTTTATTAATATTTATTTTATCAATAGAATCACAATCATAACTACGTATCATATATATAAATATATAATAAATATCATACCTCCGAGGAGCTTTTTTGTATCAGATAATTGTGTGCATGTGTCCTTTGGAAGGAGAAAATAAGTTCTGTTAGAAAACTTTATTTCTTTCCTTTGTTTGCTAAAGCCCATTCAACGAAATCATCTATCAACACTGGCCATGCTCCATCTTCATCATAATCACTGAAATCATCTTTCGTTTGTCGAAAAAAATCAAGTAATAATGTCCATGTGTCTTTCGATATTGGCCACTTCTTCTCACGGCTTTCCAAAAAGGTGATCCATAAAGGTAAGTTAGTAAATTTATCTGCTAATAATAAATTCCACATTCCAATTGCCATTTCTTGTCCTAATACTTTTGTATCACGTTCTTTGGCAAACATGAAGCAAAAATTATAAAAGTCTTTGTAAACTTTTGGATTTGTAATCTCCGTACGTAATTTTGATATCAATTTTTTCAATTTACCAATTGTATCACAACCCATTTCTTCCATTCCACGCATAAATTCTTCTCGCGTGTAAACACACATGGTTTCTGCTTTCATTTTCCAAGATATCACTAAAACAACAACATCTTGCGGGTCAATGCCAATATCGCTACAAAACTTTTCAATGCCTTCGTCTTCAAACATATCTGGGTTATCTTCAGGGTCCTCCCTATACGAATCAAACCAAGCATTGACCAAATTTTTATCTATTGCTTTTTTTTTCTTCGTTTTCGCAGAGGTATACCCACCTTCAAAAAAAGCTTCTGCAGCCTGTTCTACATTCCATCTATTTTGATTAAGTAAGAAGATTGCATCACGCTCAGATGCACCGGTAAAATTTCGTAATTGTGAACATAATTTGCGTTGTTTTGAACTTAAACTGGAGCTCATAATGATATTATTATTTTTGTTGTGAAATTTGATAAAAAAATAATATAATAATAATTATTATTATTAACTAAATTATCAACAACAAGAAGAAGATCGAGAAGCGTAATCTTAAATGCTGTAAAAAGAATCTGGTATTATATATATATATATATATGTATGTGGTACGAGTAAACAATGTATCAATATGTTCAATGTATTACTTCTTCTTTCTACGTTTCTCTGTTAATCCAGGTCGCTTTCCATTATTTTATTTGTTCATCATTTATTCATTTTTTCAATTTCTACCAGTGCAACCAACCGCACAACCAGTCTAAATTCACTAAACCAGTAAAGCGCTTTAACAACGAGATGATACAAAATCAATTTTTTTGGCACTTCTTCTGTTCACACAAGAAAATGTAAGATAATAGTAAGATAGTGCTAGAGGTCGCTCAGAATTCCTGATTATGGGCTGTAGCAGGCGAAGATGAGGGGATCGAGTAGTGCTAGAGGGGTGAAGAGTGGATGCTCTAATGATGTGTGCCTGCTGCGCTAAGCACTTTTGGCATAGCACGGTGGTTATTCGATTTGTACTATTTAGTATATAATTTTTGATAGGTACTTGGGTTTTACCTTGGCAAAAACACAAAAAAAAACATCATTAGGTGATAAAAAACACTTTTTCACGGAAATTACACAGTTGCACACACTCATTAGTGCCATAGATTTTCAATTTCTACAATGTAACAGACAAAACAAATTACAGAATCGACCGATTACATATCATTGATATCATTTTAGCACAAATTAACATACCGTATGTCTATGATTGCCATTGCTGTGTATTTTTATGCAAGTAAGACAACATAGGTGAAAAAGAGCTTATTTTCTCGTGAAATTAGCACATTGTGAAAGCAAAAATAAAGACAATCTCATCATATGGCAAACTAAAAATAAAGACCATTTTGCCGTATTCAGCAGATGGTTTCTATTTCATGTTAATATGATGTCGATGTGGTTATTGAATGCATTTGGGTATATTTGATGGCAATTCAAGACATGATCAACGACTTCTTTTATACTACAAATTGATATAAAGTAATAATAATAGGATTCCTGCTGTGTGTATACCATTACCAAATAACACTAATAATAATAGGATTACGACATTTATCATTGTTGTCAGACAAAGCAACAAATTTTTAATGCTGTGTCTATACTATCCATAGCTTAGGAGGCTCACATCACTACAGTGTTAATCATGTGTAAAGAAATGTCAATTTGTCCATTTTTTTTACAATAATTCAATGATACAACTAGGACATGGAGTAGTAAACTATACTAAATAAAGGCAAAATAGTATAATTATTTCTATATCTTACGGTGCGAGAATAGCTAACTCTAATTACCCTTGTCCTTATGGTAATACTGTACTTTGTGCGGTGATTTAATATTATTTTGGTCTTACGTTTTCTTTTTCAGCCAGGAAGACTTTGTACTAAATTAGGCTTTTTTGTATACTATTACCTTCCTTATTGCTATCTTCATCAAACTCAAGAAAACGAAAATGTAAGAACTATCAAAGAGGGGAAAATTATACTTAAAATTGCACTTAGATTATGATCTTACGTTTTGGACTTTTTATTCTCAAACCCTATTGTTTGATCTTACATTTTCCGAAGAATCTTTATATTCATTCCCCTTAATTGGACTTAAAATGTGTTGATAATTTTGGATATTATAAATAATCCAGGATGATACTGTATAATGATATAGTTAGAATAGTAGCTTATATTACAATATTACCACCAGGTTATTAAGGTCCCAGCCGAGATCTGGGAGATTTCCAGCTCTAGTTATGCTTAACTAGTAAATAGCACCATTTTTTTGAGTTGTTTTTATTAATACGCTTCGTAATAATAATATCGATGTGTGCATGTTGCCGATGATCATAATTAAAAAATTAATAAATATATATTTTTATAAATGTATTAAATACATATAGTCCTACTAAAATTACAAATATAACACTTTCTATTTCTTCATGAATAATTTATTAGTTTTTCATTTATAAAAATCATATAGCGTACTTCTGTTGCAATTGATTTTTTGTATTGTTTAATTTATCATTAGTGGTATACATACACACATACATATACACACATCATCTATCATATTGTAATATATATATAGATAGGAAGACAATTAACTATGGGAACAACTACATCAACAACAAATAAGGATGGTTTAGAAAGAAAGGATAATAATAACTCAATATCCCTTTTAGGTGCTCTTTTGGATGATAATATGCCATCAACAAGCTCATCACGACACGTCATACCGCCAAAAACATGGAGGAAGCCATATGAATATTTTCTGAACCGTGAAAAATATCAAACGATCATACGCGATGAAGATGATTATACAGACAGAATGGTTGCTTCCTTAGCTATATTATCCAATCGGGAGCCTAATAAATTATTCGACAAAGCACTGTTAAATATTATATCTAACGATACAAATACAACTAAATTTGATTCCACCAAACATTGCGACAAAGATCAAGTTATATGCGCAGATGCTATTTACACCATTGCAACTGCGTTGCGCTACTTGCCGCAAAATATCAATGCCAGCAAAGAGAAAGCCAATCATCCTTTAAAGTGTAATATTAAAGAAATTGATTTATCATACCAAGCTTCAATAACATATCGATATGAGCAACAAGGATATACGTCCAATAAAAATACAACGAATGTACTGACACCATTTTCTCATGTCAGAGCAAAATTGCCATTATCTTTAGGCGGCGGGAGTGAAGGATTAAAAGTCTTTCAAGCTGTCCAAATTTTAGTTGCACGTGCACCAAATCATACATTCAATGTAATGGTGAATAATGGTGAATTTCTCCCTGGCGTACCATCATCTTCGTGTTCCTTTCATGATGAGGAAAAAAATGATTGTAAATTATCTCTCATGGAAAAAAAATTTGGTGTATCAGATAATTTAGCAAAAGAAGGATTTGGCGTAAGTAGTAACAGTAATAAAAAGAAGAAGAATATTCGACAAAAGGTGATTCGCTTGGCGTCAAAAATCGAAATGGGCAGAAGAAAGGATCATGGGTTCTTCACTGCGGGATTAAATGCTAGGGAAAGATTAGTACCTTTAGTCTCTGATGTGAAAGTTTTTGTGCCTGCTGGAAGTATTGTTGCGAAAGTTATGATTGAAGTAAAAAATGCATTTGGAACCCGTTTGGTCTCTGTGGGTGAGTTGATTGATACAATAGCGACGTGTAAAATATTAAATTTAGGATTGCAAAAAAAATCGTATATCGTGCGTTTAAATGATGCCGAAAGTCAAACGGAAAAAGATTCATGGTGGGATCAGCAATCACGCTGTTTTGTATTTTTAATATGGATCGAAGATGAAAAAAGTTTCATACCAGCGAAAAATGATGACTTTGATTCCAAAGCAGATGAATTAAAGCGACAATTGAAAATAGATTTGAAAAAACTATATATGGAAAAACGCAAGTTAAATGGTGGGGCTGCTGGGGTTGGCTTTGGAATCTCTGTATTCGAAGCCGAAGGTATTGAAAGTGTTTCCTTAACACCACAAGACCATGAAGGTGTCGTGTACCCAGTGCCGTTAAAGTATTTATTGGCTAACTTGCGCGTGACTAGGAGAGGGAGTAATCCTTGGATGAAAGAGCTAAAACGCCATATGGAGATGCGCCAGGCTAAAGTTCTTGCAGCTCGTGCGGAAGATGCTGATGTGATTGAGAGCAACCTGAAAAGGCGAGATGAGTATGAAGGAATAGTATTGGATATCCGTAAACCAAAAGGTGCTGGTTTAGATCAACAAGAAGGAATGCAGCGAAGTGTTCATGATATTATTCATCATGATGGCTGTATAAGCTACAACGTAAATCGTCTTGCATTGCAATTTGGTGGATTGGATCAAGGATTCACGGAAGGTGGATTTGCCGTGATAGAAAAAGATGAGAATAATGCCAATAGTAAAAATAAGGATGACGTGGGAGATGAAAAGATTGAATTGGATATGTATGCTATTAAGAAACGTTTTTTACCCTACAGCTTAGAACGTAAGCGTGATTGTGTCGTATTTTCAGAAAAAAAAGCACCAACAGAAATTGGACCGCCAAGTTACACGCGTGCAGCACCACTTCGCCCTGGAACAAATGAATGGGATCAATTGTATGTTTAATTATTACACACACACACACATATAAATAAATAAATCGCCTAAATATTATCCAAAAATACTCAGAAAATATCTTTTTCTTACTAACCCTCAATATAAATACATACTTTTTATATTATATACCACATAATAAATCTAATTTACTCGTTTCACTACTACAGGCGTATGAAGGCGTTTGAAAATGTAATGTTTACAAAAGACAAAGAAAACGGTAAAGGACTTTTGAAGTTAAATGCCACCGAAAAATTTTTCGATGATGATTTATTACCACTTGATAATAACGCTTTTGGTGACAGGGAAGAAAGTAAATCAACCTCAACAACAATTGCGAAAAGTAGCTGGATTCGTGTTATGCCCGGGTTAAAAAGAAATGACACTATCCGCGTTCGTGATTATGGTGACATTTGCGTTCCGTCTCGTATCCGTATTGTAAATAATAATACTTACGATCTCCTCTTGGGTAATGGGGAAGAACAAAGTGGCGTGAGACGCGAGGATATTTGGTTAAATCCTGAATTAGAGCTAAAATTTAGTGCCATCAGTGTGGAATTGCTACAGGAAGACCAGGAGCTTTACGACAAAGCAAATAACGAAAGTGTATACCCGCCAGACCCAATGTTGCGAGAAGATGAGAATGAAATACCTGATGACGAGGATGATTTCCGGCATGTATTAATACGATTAAATGATCTTGGGGAGAAAGATCCAAAAAATGGTAAGCGGATTGCAATAGCAAGAATAATAAAAATTACAAATGGGGATAAATCAGAAATGACAGGACCAGGACTTTACCATGATATTTTTGGTTTGATCCCATTTACTCATTGGAAGTATAATGTGGAGATTATTGATAGACCTACTTCAAGTTGTCCAAATCTTGAGGGACTTGTTGGCAAAATATTTGAAAATTGTAAGCGTGGGTATGACATTCAAGCCTATTACCCATTACCACCATTTCATGTGTTGCAGGAGTACGATATTACAGAAATAGATGGTTACGTATGTACAAATAATGAATTTCGACCTGCCCATTCGCGTCCATATGGACTTTTCCCTTCAATTGATAAAGAGATCGAATATAAATTTTTGAATGGCGAAGAAATGAGTGGTGAAGAAGAAGATCAAGATGACGATGATGAAAGCGAAAATAAGTTGACACAGAAAATTCAAGCTCTTGGAAAAGATACGTTGAAAGTACAATTCGAGTTGGAGCAGACGCAATTGCCTGAAGATGATCTTATATCTGCGATTTCTGCACGTAAATTGAAAATGGTGCATAAATATTTGGACTCGAAGCCAGCCAATCCAAATTTAGAAGGATACCGATTAAGTGATAAAGCAAAGATTGTAAAAAGACATAACAAACCAACAGATATGCCATATCAATATCTGTATGACATTCGATTCGAAAACGGTCTTACAATGGAGAAAGTGTCTGCACTTAAATTATGGCCATGTAAGTATAACCTCAAGATCGATAATAGTATATGATACCTCTGAAATACACTTCTTTAAATTTTTATACTTTCTTACTAACAAAACTTATTGTCTGTTATTTTTAAAGGTGATGTTAAGGCTGACTCAACAAAAAATCCTGGAATTGATCCAAATACTTTAAAAGCTACAAATAAGGCGATGGTCCATGTACGAAGCCGTTTTACAGCTGATTCAAAATTTCCATATCATTATTTTTACGGCCATGTTATTGGGTATGACAAAGAAACAGATATATACACTGTTGAATGTCGACATTTGGATGAGCGAGAAAACAATGACCTAGAGACACACAAAAAAAATAAAGGTTTTACCTTAGAAATTGATGGACGCACAAATATACACCAAATTTATGTGCTAGCTCCAGGTGATGAAGTGTTAACCACTAGTTTTACGTACGGGACAAGGTGGTGTAGAAAGTATGCTGGGCAGGAAATGAAAGAGTGTACTGTAAGTGGTATCCGCGTTCCTTTAGCGTTACAAAATAAGTGGTGTAAACTACCAATGGCATATAACGTGAAAAAGATACAAATCAATGAAAGCATCAAATCCAAAAGCGATACAAAAAACTCTATAAGAACGAACATGTTGAAGGCAAAACGAGTAAGCAAAATGGAAACCATAAAATATGACTTTGACGTCGAGTTATTGAGCACAGGTGAGATACTTACAAATTGTGATCCTATGTCAATATGTTTGCCACAACCAGGTGCCAGAGCTGCAATAAAAGTTGGTGGGAATGATGGCCATTTGCGAACTTGCGTTATTTTAAACGTTATCCCATATGATAAACCGGACGGTGCCTTTGCAAGTGATACGAATGAGCTTTTAGATTTTACGTTTCAACTGGGTGAGGAGATGATGCCACCTCTTGAAATTCCAAAAATAGAAATACCATCTATGGATGAGCTCCTTGATTTGAATTTAGAGGATGAGGACGAAAATCAAAATAAAATGCCAGAGGCAACTGTTACAAATCCGATTCCGCTATACCATTATAGGATAGAATTTGACAACATGAATTTAAGAAATGAGTCTAATTCGGACTCAAATCATAGATATAATGCATGTGATTTTTTCAAGAACGATAGGGTGTTTGCTAGAAACAGAAATCTTTCTGATTATGACAAACAAAAATTGAGTAATATACCAATTATTGTAATTGTACATCCGTTTGGAATAGACCCAGAAATGGCGGCAGAAGAGGGCGAAGGCAGAGGGATTTCACAAGAATTTCTTTCTCAATTCAAAAATCAAATGTATGAAAGTACGTTGTCATTTAAAGGTAATTATAACACGGATATTGAGTCGCGAGAGTACAACCAAAATGATATTGTATATCATAACGGAAAATATTATATGTTAAAAGAGGAAAAAGAGGATCGTTTACGATCAGAGCCACAAAGGCAGAGATCAGCATGGACTGAAGTGCAACCTCCAACACAAGAAACGTGGTCTGATGCAAGCTCAAATATAACCTTGCAAGGGCCTTATATTGGTAATATGCCTTCGTTATACAGTGATATGGTAGATTATGACGTGGAGGAAGGTAGAAAAAAAAGCGCTGGTGGTAATGGCGGTGGTGACTCCTGGTTCAAAAAGTATAAACGAGTTGAGTTTGAAGGCGGAAGGCCAATGCTAGAGTTTCAAGTATGGGAAATCTTCATGAGTAAGGACACTTCTACTGTTAGCGATGACGTTGGGCGTGCCGAAAATCTTACCAGGTTCATTTTAGAAGGTGCGGAATGTTTGATTACGAGTGTAGATGATACGGATACAAATAGTATCAAAAATAGTATTAAAAGTATGTCGAAAGCTCGGAACTTCGGGAAGCATAAGTGTTTGTTCTACAACATGGAAACGGGGAAAGAGGAGGCTGTCAGTCAAGATAATTTAATGAATATTAAAAAATTTGTGAATAATCCCGATAAAAATGGTCGATTTGTTAATACGAAATGGAAGCATGCAAATGGTGATCTTGTTCCCATGATTTGTTTTATTCAGAAAGCGGTTTACGGAAACGAAGAGAAAGTCGTTAAAGACAATAACTTCAATAATACGTTGCAAACGTTTTTGCGTATGCATGGATCGGGTGACTTTAGAAGTGGTTATAATATTTATGTAGAAGATCAATTGTGGCAATGGAACAACAATTATTCGTTCTTGCTGACGGATAGTGAAACAACAGAATTTGAGAAGATGAATTCTAAATTTTATAGTGAGTATAAAAATTCAACACGAGAGCACATGTTCTTTGTAGCATTCTGTGCATTGCGCAGGGTAGTGGGGCTTCTTAGACAATTGCCACCTAATAGAAGAATGACAACGTTGAAAAATATAAATGTGTTAGAAGGCGCAACAAAAGTATGGGAACGAAGTTTATCATTGGTTACACCATATGCTATTTCCCATTTAAAAGAGGGGATGAATGGCTGGGTACACCGTAAAGAAAATGGAACGGTCATGTTAGTAAATGATGGTACCTATGACGTCCGACGTGATACAGCGAAAACTTTACGGGCGATAGAGGACGGCAAGGATATCAAGAAGACGATTACCGTGCCAGCAGAAGATGTAGAAGCTGTCAAAACAGCTGAAGCGAAGGAATTTGATAAGTCATCCATGGTGGAGCTATTCTTGCAATGTCGCTCTTTGATTACTCATTTAAATTTGAATTATACGGATATAGGTGTACATGGTGCAAAAGCTCTACAAGTTTTGCTTACTGGTATTTCTATTAATTCGGGTACAGAAGCTTTTGATACGGACGAAAGTGTGGAAGAGAGCAAAGATGCACTAGTTGAAGAACAAGTAAAAGCTTTTTACAAGAAGTATTCTACCCTCAAAGCTCCGGTTATGTCTGTATTTCTGAAACCACAACCACTGTTGTCTACGTTAAGTTTAAGAGCGTGTGGTCTAGGTATTAATGGCATCGATGCTCTGGCAAAAGGCTTGTTTACAAATCAAACGGTAACGTCTCTGGATCTTGGCGCTAATAATTTAAGTGACAAAGGTGTCAGTAAACTATCGCGAGTGTTATCTAACCAACCGTCAATGAAGCATTTAGATTTAAGAGGAAATGCCATTACAGGCTTAGGTGCCTTAATGTTAGCGAAGAACATTGCACAATATCAAATTGGAATTATTAAAGGTAGGTATTATAAAATAATTTCCCACATTCCCTTACCATATTCTGACAGTGTTAACACTACTGCTATTTTTAACCGCAACTATACTAACATTCTATAACCTTGTAGATTATAACGAATCACTAGATGTTCAGCTGAGGGATAAAACCTATATGACTGGTATACCATACGATTTAATTGTATTGAAACCGAGAGAAGGTAACTCTCCTGGTGATACTGTGTTTGTAAGACGGCAGCGCCCAGGATACATTCGTTGTGAAGTAATACGGGAGCTTGATAATGGGAGAAAAGTGCAAGTCATGCCTTTATGGACAAAAACAGATGCAAAATGGCGTGAAAAATGGGGGGAGCAGATTTACGACACTACTAATGAACAGATATATCCTATAATTGAGAGAAGCTGTGTTTCCTTGCCTTCCTCTTACATGGTAAAGCACAATTTGCGTGTGCGCATACGCCACAGCCGACAAGCTTATATACTAAAGAATGACGATGGTTCCTTAAGGGATAATGAGCAAGGAATGGCGCAGGTAATGTATTTGAAGATAATAACTAAGCGTATTGATGAAGTAGTTATTGCGAACGATCCAACTCAAGCAAAAGCTGAATATCTATATTATGATAAAACCGAATATAACAAATACAAACGAAACCCCGCTTATGCGTCCAAATTGGTACCCTTAGGGTTATTTGAAGGTGATGAATCTAAGGAGATGCCAGGAGGGTATATAGAATTTCGTGGTACATGTCGTAACGAAAGCTGTATGAAAATTCAAATGACGACGGACGATGAAATGTCAGAATGGGTTCCACATGAGTATTTGATAGAGGGTAATAATAATGAGACGTACCAGCCAAAGAAACAAGATATACTAAAAGATGGTACAGTAATACAATATCAAGATACAGAGGGCAAAACAGTATTGGACCCTTACAAATATGTTTACGTTACAGTTACTTGCCCAAGCGCGACAGTGACTCGAATGACAACGGCATATGACATTAACATGATCGATGAGTATCATGAGATTGTCAACAATATTCCAGCGGCAAAAGCATTTGTACAACCACCTGGTGAAAGTTACGTAGAAGTTGGGGCTGCAAAATGTAGAATACGTTCTCTTACAGGCACGTATATTAGTCCTGGTTCTGTTGTTGAAGTTCAACCACGTAGTCGCAGTTGTCGCTTGGAAAGCTTAATCATGGATGAAAATGATATTGCAGACTTATTAGTTACAAAGGGTTTTGGTCGAATGGATGGTTTAAATGCCTTAATACACAGTGTTGCTGGTAGATCAACCATGAAACGCTTATCGCTGCGAAGTGTGGCACTTGGAAACAGGGGGGCCCATGTTCTTGCAAGGGCGCTTTGTCACCGACATAACCGATTTAGCTCTAAACATGGTGGATTAACCGATTTGGACATCTCTCAGTGTCAAATTAAAGATGAAGGTGCTTTGTCGGTTGCAATGATGCTAGTTGCTAATTGGAGGCTCCAGAGGTTGCGTTTTGAAGGAAATCCTTCAACTCCAAAAGCATTGAAAGCTCAGGTGAAAGATGTACAAGAAAAGAAACCATCCAAAAAAAACCTTGACGCTACAAGGAAAATAAAATTGAAAAAGCTATTAACTCAACGATTAAAAGAAAATGTAAGAGAGTACAGTAGCACTAGCAAAGGCTCGACCATTAAGGGGCCGGGACATGAATTTTTTCCAATTGTATTTGCCGAAATTTATCTTGGCATAAATTTATTACCAAAACATCGAATTGATTTAGTTAATGTTACTACTGGCGTACAATATTATAATGAGCTAGACTACAAATTGGCCCAAGTTGAGATGCAGAAAGGAATCGTTTACTATCGTAAATTTCGGCTTAATATGATGAGTGTAAAAAACAATCTATGGAAGAATCGAGATTTTGCGTTGGCTAAAGATTACGTCAAATATCCAGACAAAAGGAAATTGCTAAAAGTGGTTGATAGAAATGAATATAATCAGCTTCAGACACAACAAAATCAAGAAATCAAGACGTACATTATAAGTGGACGTTTGACAAATGCTGATCAAGTCAAACATTCATGTAAGTATTTTATTGCATCGTCGAGCGGAAACAAGCTAAAAATTGCTGACATGGAACGTGCATGCGGGTTGAAAGATGCATTCTCTTTCAAAGATATCAATACTGGTGAAACTAGTATTGATAAAGCTAAGGGTGGTCATGAAAAGTGGTTTAAAATTGTAAATAAGGCATTCAAGGCGTATGAGAAAAAGAATGATAATGGCAGTTTAGATGGATGGGTTAATATATTGAAATTATTAGACGATGAATGGAAACGAAGTTTGAAAAATGGTGTGGGCCCCTTACCAGTTCTTGGAAGTGATGATTTGGAAGAAGATGAGGAAGAAAAAGTCGATGACACTGCAAAGAAAGTCGATGATTTTTCAGAGAAAGTTGATGACGCCACGGAGAAAGATGTTAAGGAAGAGAGTAACGGGGGAATGAGTGATAATACAAAAGGTGTATCAAGTACATCTGTGAACTCTAACAAAACGTTAGGTACCGGATATCAAGCAAATATGTGGCAAGATCCTATAGCATATTATGATGCATTGACATCACAAACATTAAACTGCCAAAGAAGGGATGTTTTGGGTGTACAGGCTGATGATACAACTTTGTTTCAATTTGGTGCTGGAATAGGCATTAAATATGGTTTGCCATTTATCATACCCTCGATTGCAACTATTGAGGGCTTAAAACCTCAGTCTGATGCTGAGATGATTGAAAAGAAAAAGACGGAAAGGTTTAAATTTTCAAGGCGAGTTGGTGCATGTTTGGCCTATATATTGGCAAAAGAAGAGCATATATTAAGTATGTGTTTTGATCATCTAAAAACTACCAGCGATCCCCCAGAGACCCAAGATGATATAGAAGATTTACAATTAGTAAATTACTTTTTAAATGTGTACCTTGGTCTTGGAAAAGCATCAGAAGGAAAGCCAGAAGTACTTGTGGAAGAGATTGAAAAGTTTGGTCTTGATATTTTTGACTTAAGTAAGATGGTACTGTAAAAAACACGAGAAAATGTTACAACGTATGAGATCGTTATAAGCTATGCTACATGGTACAATTGTACAACAATACGTAATAATTTATAGTGTTCGTAAAAAAAAAATAATTTTTTATGATACGAAATAAATTAAAATATACCCTCCCCTCTGTCTCTCCCTATCATTTAATTTATTTGCGAGGTGTGGTAGGCAGGCTCTTCAAAGGACAAAATTTCAATTTGATTGGTCTACCAGCACTTTTAAGTTGACGCATACACTCCATCGACGTCTTCTCATAACATTGCTCGTCATTTACACTATATAACACATACCCAAGCTTTAAATTTTTTTTGTCTTTTAATGGACCGTTTGGATCTATTTTTTTGATTAATAAGCTTGTTTTTCTACCGGGTATTTTGTTTAACTGTATACCTAATGAACCCTTTGTAACATGAATTTCAATTAGATTGGGTACCGTATTGTCCGTATTTTCATTGGTTTGCACTCCGGTTCGTGGCTCATCAGCCTTCGCATCGTCTTTTGTTTTCTTCTTACCACTTCCTATTTGCCTTTGAAAGAACGCTTTAAATTCTAAATAATTTACACTACCAGATTTGTCCTTATCTAGACCAGCTTGTAAAGTTGTGACTTGATCTTTAGATAAATCCTTCCCAAGCATCTTAAATCCTTCTTTAAGCTCGGCGTGGTTTAGGGTGCCAGATTGATCTGCATCCATTTTATCCCACAACTTTCTGATTTTTGCATCTTCTGCATCTATTGGAGTATACTTTGCTATAATATTACCAGCTGTAGCTGCAGGTTTCTCATCCTTGGCATTATCCATATTTATCTTCTTCTTTTCTGCAATCGTTTGTTTTTTCTCAAATGCCACTACCATCGGTCTTTTGGAATTTTTTAACTCTTGCATAATCAGGGATTTAGTCCAATCAACTACAACTTTTTTATTGATGCTATATATTTTATCACCTATGGCTGCATCTTTACTTTTACCTATTTGTGAATTATCATCTATTTTACTGATTTCAACACCTTTGCCACCTACACTACTTGAAAAAGCTAAGCCCAGTTTACCCTCTTGAAAAATATAATCGTATTTATTACTATTTCCAATCTCAGGTTTGCTTCCCCCTTTCTTGTCTTTCCCAGAGGTAGTATCATTTGTGTTTGGTAATGGCGGGATAAAATGCATTTGAAACGGTGCTCTAACAGCCTTCAATGCATTTGCAATTTCTTTGTTACTTAATCCTACACATTTTGTATCTTCAACGCCGACTAGGCGACTTCCTACCTTTAACATTCCTTCTTTTTGAACTTGAGAGTTCAATTCCATCTTTTTAACACACAGCATTCCATCTGAGCTTTTTCCAAATTGCAAGCCTGTTTTCTTTGTTTGAAATGTGACAACAAAACTGTCTGCCGGATAATTGTTTGCAATCTTCTTTTTTGTTTCATTTGTATCATTCTGAACGACGTTACGTGTTGGTTCAAATGATTTTTTATTTCCAGGTTTTTCTTTAGAATTAATGGTGTGTATAAATGACAATTTCATCGGGCGTGAAGCTGATTTTACTAATTTTAACACATCATTTGGTGGTATGTTTGTACAATCATCATTTGCTACGGCTGCTAGTATGTCACCAACACATACCCGACCTTCATCGGCAATGCTATTTGCTTCTACTTTGTCAACTATCATGCTGGCATTTGACTTGCCATCGACAGATGTTAATCGTAAACCAAGTGGACCTTTTGGAAATTCAACTTCAAATGTTTTTCCTACCGTTTCAATAGGCTCCTTGGTTTTTTCCTGTTTTTGTTTCTTTGTCTTTCTCCTATCTTTTGCTTCAACGTATGCTTTAAATTCTTCAAATGTAATATGCCCAGATCCATCCTTGTCAATCATTTTGATAAGCTTTTCAATATCTTTCTCAGAAAGTTTAGCCCCAGACTTTGCAAAACCGGCTTTCATCTCTTCCATTGTTAGATGCCCAGACGC
>JACLAC010014757.1_pt1 | contig 19808 bp, 25 predicted proteins | sample 8027881 | NCBI WGS metagenome assembly JACLAC01 (sample SAMN15725517, study PRJNA655200) | protist metagenome | isolation source: fluorescence activated cell sorting (FACS) single amplified genomes of... | place: Spain: Blaines Bay Microbial Observatory, Mediterranean Sea | collected 2016-01-19 | reverse complement strand
CTGTTCTACCAGCTAACGTATCTTTAAAATCTATAAGAGCCTCAGTAAAACCTTTAGCATTGGCTTCATATGGAGGATAATTACTTGTTCCAGCCATTATGCTAACTTCACTGGAGGTTCAACATAAATACTAAAAGAAGTAGACGTAGCTCCCTCTCCTACTCTTGTAACAGCTTGTCCTGAACCAGTGGGTGCAGTAGTTGTTATAGCGCCTGCTGTTGATGGACTTAAGAAATACAAATCTCCAGGGTCAATTCCAGACATTGTTTTCATACCAGCAACTAAAACTTTAACTTCACCTCCAGCAGAGGCAGCAGCGTCTGCAAAACCTACAACATGAGCATTTTCTAAAGCCCCATTAGAAGCACTAGCTTTTCCAACTTGCCCATCACTAGATCTCATGTAAACAGCATCGCCATCTGCTACAGTTTCAAAAGCAGTAACGTCAAAACCAACACGGGTTGGTGAAAAAACAGGAAATCCGTCTTTTACATCAATAATTGCGTCTACTAAACCTCGGTAATTAGGTTCATAGGGTTGACGAGTCATTGTAAAGTTATTAGCAGTCATTAAATCAATTAAGACCGTAATAGCACCCTCTACATTTGGTTCATATCCTGTTGCCATACTTATCTCTTAACTATTTAATATTTTAAAATGTAAAATCCTTTAGAATAGAGAAAAAGGTAAGAAAAGTGGAAGTAGAACTCATCGCTGCAATTATTTCTGGAAGCATCGGTGTTTTTGCTGGCTTAACACAAGCATTAGGTAAATTTAATAAAAAATTAGACAGAAGATTTTATAACATAGAGAGTAATCTTGATAAACTAAAAAATGAAGTAATTCATGATTACGTTTTGAAAGAAGATTTTCTACGAGAAATGCAAGCTGTCCACACAAAATTGGATAGAATACTTGATCATTTATTAGCTAAAAATTAAACAGCTACCCAAGAAGTTGTGCTTAATTTATAAAGATATAAAGCTCCTGCGGTTGTATTGTAATGTAATTGACCATCTACAGGGTTAGAAGGATAACCTGCTGCGACTGAAGCAACTGCTTTCGGTGTTCGCCAAGCAGCACCATCAAAAATTTTATAAATATATGTACTAGTTGTATCTAACCAAGACTCACCTTTAGTGTTACCAGTAAAACCAGCAGCTGCATTATTAGGCGCAGCGGTACCAACAGAAATAGGTCCTACTTTTACTAAGCCTGTGGAAGGAGAAGCTGTATTATCAGCGAAAAAGAGTCCGGGCTCACCTGCGTTGTTATTAATAGCCAACTCAGCAGCGCCAAGACGGGTAGGAAAGGGACGGTCATGTAATACACTGGAGCGCCTAGATAAAATTTGAACAGCCATACTTAAATATTAATATAAAGATCAGAATCTACAACCGTATCTTGATCTGTTAAAGGTGAATATGTCGAAGAATCAATAATACTCACACTATTTACATCCTCTGTCGGTATTCCACTTATGTAATCTCCTGCATCTATTAAACCTGCTTCAAATTCAGCTGTATATTCACTGAGAGGCTTGTTAATAATACCAAGTTTTATATCTTGCAATAAAGTTGGAACTTTATTAAACAGTTTATTAACTAAAGTAATCATTCGATTAGTTAAATTAGTTGATTTTCCAGCTCTATTTAATTGACCATCAGCATCTCTCTTCACACTATCTGTAAGTGTCATTCCAAGCAAAGATGGATCAAAATCTGCGATTGACTGGGGTAAGCCACGGTTACCAATAATGTCTTTTTGTCCACTCCAACTTGTATTTTGCTTAACAAGCATCAAAGTCTCTACAGCAGCTTCTAATTTTTCTTTTTCTTTTTCAAAATTACGTTCAAATCGCTCTAAACCTTCACCAATTGGCTTATCATTCGGCTCTAATAACCATGCTCCTACATAATCATGTTTTTTTAAGTTGCTAATTGTGCAATAACCACTGGTTAAATTGCTAAAAGGATAAATAACAACAAAACTATCAACAGTTGGTACAGATGTAACTGTATATTCACCAGATACAGCATTTCCACTAGTAAAAGTTATTTCAATTTTAGTATTTACTTCTAAATTATGTCCAACAGCATCAATAGTAATATTCGGACCATTTTGAAGATAAGCTCCTGTTAAATTAATCGGGTCATTTCCTTCATCATGTTTTAAAGCAAACATGGCGGCATAAATATGCTTGCACCACCTTAATTGGTAATACATTAAATTAGCAGTATCATTTCCACTTGTATCTTCATATTCTGGAAGTTGATAATAATTATTAATTGCTACAAAACCTAAATCTCTAAAAGTACCGGGAATATCTCTTTCATCACTATATGTATCATCTGGTTGTAATACTTGACCAGGTTTTGTTGATTGGACTGATGTAACTGGAAAACGTCTTTTTGTTAACTCACTATATAAATCATAACTATCACGACGTGAAAAATCTTGACAAGAACATTGCCAACGTAATTCTGTAGTTAAATATCTACCAACAGTAAAACCACGATGAGCTGGTACAACTGTTTTTGTAATTGTATTAGTTGTAGTAGCGCCATAACTATCTTTTCTTTGAAAAACTATTTCGTTATTAGAAGCGTCAATAGCTGTAACAGTGAAACCAACATAATCATCGTATCTACGTCCACGCAATAACCTACTTACAGTTAAATTTCCTGATGTATTAGCACTAGTAATTGTATTTATTTCTAATTTAGTTGCATTTAAAACAGTAACTGTATATCTTCCAGAAGTAACACCTCCTGTACTTACATCAAGATATACTTTATTACCTGTAGATAAACCGTGTGCTGAACTACATGTAATAGTTAAAGTTGATCCAACTCTTGCATATGTAGAAGTAATTCCTGGATCTTTTTCTACAATTCTGTCAGCTAAACGTTCGCCTGCAAAGAAAGTAACGTCTGTAGGGATATAGCGAATGCGAACTCTAATAGCAGTCCAACGCGAATCCCCAAAAGTAGTCGATAAATAATAATTAAGATTCCCGCTGACATTGGCTGCTGCTGAAGCTGTAACTGTAAATGTATTTTGTGTAGTACTTCCAATAGTTAAAGTTTCATCAACACCTCCTCCAGATTGAATATCTAAATAGACATTTTCTCCTGGATATAGACCATGATCTTGCTTTGTAATTACCAACGTAGTACCAGATTGATTATAAGTTGAACTAACCACATTTCCTAAGTATCTGACTGCCAAGATCGGTAATCCGTGCTCATAAAAACTAAAAGCATCAGTATCTCTCATACCTACTATTTGTTCACCTAATTCTTGATTAACAGAAGGAAAAGTATATATTCTTGCAGGAATAAAGACACCTGGATACTGTTGAAAAGAAAAATAAACTCTATAGTCTCCTCTCTTACTTCTTTCTGAAGCAGTAGAACCTAAAAAACTTTGAGTTGCAGTATATAATTCATATCCTCGTCTCCAACGAGACCATAAAGAATCTGTATTATAAAAAGCAACTTCACTATTTTTATAACTTTTTCTATTCTTTGCTACGCCAAAAGGCTGCCCTTCTTTCTCCCATTTTGCAGGTTTATTGAACTGAGATTCATCTTCAAGTTTCCTTGAAAACTTTGTATTAAAATTTAATTTTTGTGGATTACTAAATCCTTTTGTGCCAAAAGGCATTATCTTTAATAGAAACCACCTTGGACATTACAATAGAAACCAGTTGTTAATGCAGTAGATCCACTAGCAGCTACATATAAAGCTTGACCTCTTTTTAACATAAGGCCACGTTGTTTAGGAGCTACTTCATTATTTCCAGATCCAAAGTTAGAACCAGCTTGAACTACAGGATGATTAATTAAAGGTAATTCTTCATTTAAAGTTAAACTATAATTTTGTTTAGATGCAACAGAATCAATACTTGATGTAAATAGAGGGAAGAATTGGTTAGTGTTAGTAACAGTTCCAGTACTTACTAAATAAAAACAAAATAAAGTTGGTTGATAAACAGTAACGTTACCAGTAATAGCTCCTTGAGAAGGTATGGCTACTGTGAAAGTTGTAGCAGTTACGGAAGAAACAGTAAAAGTATTATCAACAGGAACAGTACCAGAGCTATACGTTGTAAAGTCCAACATTACCTGCTGACCTTCTTTTATATGATGACCACCAGCAATAGTTACAGTACAAGTTGTTGAGTTAGCTGAATATGTTCCAGTGGTTCCTGCAACTGGCGCTAAAAAATCAACTTCATGTTTTGCATATTGAAACCAAATTTCATCAATATATGCACCACTAATAGCTGTATCTGTTAATGCTGAGTCTGCATCGAAAATTTTTGTAGCGTTACCAACAGCAGTTGGGGTATAGCTAGTATTAAAACTTTGACCAGCCGCAACAGTAACAAGAGTAGATGTTGTCGCTGGACGATCTACCATTAATGGCTGTTTATTTGAACTACTGCTTGACACGTTTATTTACTAGTAGATTTAAAACCTATTATAACGGAAGAGTTTCTTACAATTTAAAAGTAACCACCTACATGTGGCCAATCATCAGGAAAGGTTTCCCAATTAGGCATTCTTCCAAATGTTTCCCAAGCTCCTAAATCTTGTGGTTTTACGGCTTTATCTGAATAACCTACACCTTGTGGTGCAGCTTTATAATTTGGAATGATAGAACCAACGGCAGCCATTCTCATTTTATGCAACTCCTGATCTTAGGTCTATTCCTAATTTAGATCCTGCATACCTTCTTGGCTCTCTTGATCTACCAAATTTTTCACCACCACCGTACTCTACTTCGTAAGGATTTTTTACTCTCCAACGATGAGGTCTTATACCCTCTCTATAACCTAACTTAGTAGTAGGACGTATAGACATCTTAAGAAGCAGCTAAACTAAAGACTACAGTTGCAGCAGTTCCTCCAGCTTCTGAAATAAACCTTGGTCTTATCCATCTAACAGGAGTATTTGCAACGTTATATGCATAAGTACCATTACCAGTTATTGTTTTTTCAGAAATAATCTCAGCATAATTTGTTCCATCAATACTTCCTTCTAAACTAACTTTTACATTAGTATTTATCGTGGCAACAGTAGCCATAAGAGTATAGTCTTTTGTGTTAAAAGTATTGTTTACAGCTACTTGTAAAGCGGTACCAACACCAATAGCTGATAAAGCACTATCAGTTTGGAAAATAGTATCTTGAAAATAAGTTATAGCCATGAATTTTTAGTTGACCTATTACTAAGAATAACAGGGGGAAACGCTATCTATAATTTGTTTCTAAAACAAGTCTGGTACCTACAGCTACATCAGCTGGTCCAGGTAATGCTTGAATAAATTCTGCACCTTCTCTATTAAACCTATACCGAGCTTGCTCTGGATTTCTATAGTTTGGAACATATAAGTGAAGAGCTAATCTATCTGTTTCATATAAATAAATTTGTGTCCAAGTTTTTAATGTCTCTCTAAAATCAGAAGTTGAAATTGTACGATCAACGTCTCCAGCAATACTTTCAATACGACTCTTAGGAGCTGAATCATTGTTCACACTTCCTGTCATATCAGTACGTTTCTCAGCTTCATCACAACGACTAACCTGTTCAACAATTTTGTCATACCAATAAGAATCTTGAATATTATCAAGTGCTTCTTCTAGACGTCCTTGGTCACCAGCAGGTACCGAAGTTAAGTTATAGCCTAAGTGCCATCTAACCTTAGACTTTAAAAAAGTATCAAGCTTCATTAACTAATAACAAATAAGCCTTTCACTAGTTTACTTTATATAGGTTCTCCCCATCGTCCCCTCTCCAACTATCAGAACGAACGTTTTTAATCCACACGCACGAGGTTTTCTGTGAAAATCGTATCCCAATCTACTCGTTTGATTGAACGTAGTTGTTCTAACTTTTGAAAACGCTCTCCAGAACATGTCGTTTGTAAATCTTTTATATCTCTTGCAGTCTTTAAACCTACCCCAGGCAATGCATCTGCTATCTGGCGAGCACTCGCTGTATTAATATTTACACGAACATCAACTGGAAAGCTTTCACGCGGTGTTGGCTTATCTGGACTAGCTCCTTCAGCTTTTAATTCTGCTGTAAGCCTTTCTTCTGTCCTAATTTTCTCGTTAGTAGCATCTAATTGGGGAATTAAATCTATTTCATCCGCATATATGACTTCATCTTGTGCATCTACGCACATCATAACTCCTTCGCCATGTTGAGATACAACTTCAACTAAACCACCTGTAGGCTTGTACTGATACAACATAACTTGTTTGTTAACCTCTGATTAGCATACCAGTCTCTACCTTTGATTTCAACTTTACTGTGGATGGTTAGGGTGAGAATTATCCATAAATATTCCAATTAAAGCCAAAGTAACACCAACAATTAACATCACAGTAATAAATTGCATAACAATTTCTAAGTCCTGCTAAGTATAGACAAGAAAAAAGCGAGCCACAAGGACCCGCTCAATTCTTTTAAGAGTAAGAAATATTACTCGTCGTTACCACCTACTTGTGATGCAAAGTCAATGAAGCCTTGAACATCGTTCCAAGATACAGCAGCAGCAGGACGTAGATAGTTCACACGACATACGATGTATGCAGCGCGACCAGCGTCAGAATCGTCTTGGCTGATATAAACACCATCACCAGTTGGTGTTGTGTTAGCTGTAGCGTTTACGTTGTAAACCTTGAAAGTAAGGTCAGAAGTTGTCTGATACATCATTGCATCAGCAAAATCAGCTTGGGTGTACGAAGTACCGATCACTCTGAGGAAAGGTAGGTTTCCATCAGTTGTGTCAGATGTACCCTGAGCAATACCAGCTGCACCAATACCAAGGCTTGCAGAAGCTGCTTTTAAACCATTGATAGGAGCACTAGGAATACCCAAAGGATTACCACCATTGTCAGGTCCTAGAAGAAGAACCTCAGTGTTGGTACCTAGTAGATCAGCTGTTACAGGAGCTGCAGGAAAACCTGCTCTGTCTTGTGCAGCAAATGGGACATCTTGGGCAACGGCAATAGAAGCACCATAGATATAAGCAGGACGAGAAGCGTCAGCTTGTACCACAAGGCTTGTACGGTCGTTACGTACACGATCACCTACACGGCGATCAGGAGAAGGGACTGTTAAGTCGAAGCTCTTATATGAAGCTTTAGCAGCAGAAAGGTTAGATACCTTTGCATAACCGATAAGTTCAAATGCTTCAACCCCAGGCCATCCAAATACACCTTCATCGTTGTATGAGGACAGACGGTTGATCTGGTTACCTGGCTGAAGAATAGCTCCAGCAGAAGATTTGTAAGTTGCCATTAGTTATACCTCCTTACTCCGCTACTGTGAAGGCTGTTGTGATGAAGTCCTTGTTCAAGTTCGCGAATCCAGCATAGAGTTGCCATATAAGAATGATAAATCTACTGAAGTCATCGTTGTTGTTGATCAACACTTGAGCGTTAGGTCCACCAATACCTACACCGATAGCCTGTGGTCCGAAAAATAGACCTGCAGGAGTTGTTTTGGAACCTGCACCATTACCATCACCGATATCAGCAGTAATAGTTTTAGCAGGGAAGTTTGTAGACTCAAAGAATCTTACTCCCTCAAAGACGAAACCGCTTGGCATGACTGGCTCTCCAGCTACAAACTGGGCTTGGCCAAATTGACCACCAGCGTAGATAGCTTGGTTAGGTTGTCCAGCACCCATAAGAGGAGAACCTTGTCCAGGCATTCCAGGGTAACGAGCAACTTCACGGAAGCCTTGGTCTGCACGTAGATCCTTCATGAATGAAGGGTCAGCGATACATCTGTAGTAGCCGTCTTCAAAGACAGGTACGTGACGCTTACGTAAACTCTTTACAACTTCTAAAAGGTCAGTTTTTACGTTGAACTTAAAGCGCTCAGAAGCATATTCTGTAGCTGTGTAAGCAGTAAGAGTAGTTGAGTTTGTTTTTGCTTTTCCGTTTGGATAATAGTATCCACCTTGTGAATCAGAAGATTGACCACGAGACTCACTCTTGAATAGTTCGTCGATGAAGACTCTATCTCTCCATCTTCTGTAGTCATCTAAAAGCGTAAGACTACCGATTGACTGATGGAACATATTAAGGTTCCCAGTATCAAGCAGCAAACGCTGTGCTGTCATCAAGGTCTCACGAGCAATTTTGAAAGTGCTAGGGAGATTTGTGTTATTTGGGTCAGCTGGTCCTGTATACTCACGTAGAGATACAAGAACCTTGTCCTTGACAATAGATCTGCTGTTTGCTGTACCTATGGTTTGATCCTGAGTACGCTCACGGCTAGTCTTAGTGCCAGGATTGCCAAAGAATCTGTAGCGATCTAATTGTACGGTCTGACCAGGTTGCTTAGTAAAGTCATGAACAACTACTGGTTCAGCAGCCATTTCAACTATATAAGCTGGATGGGGACGATACAATTCCGCGCCCAGAAGTTTGGGGAAATCGTTATCTATAAACATTAGACGTTTTGGTTGTTACAGCACGAAGCTGTTGATACCTGAGGAATAAATCCTCTAGAACTGGAAAATAAATTCCATTATAAGAATTATAACAAGACTTAATAAACTAGCTTATATAAGTTTGACGTCTATTTAAACTCTATTAAAGTCAGAATAGCCTGTTGGTGGCATGTATCCATCTGGTTTTCCTAAAGCACCCATCTGGAGTCCACTTGGTTGTAAAGTAGCCTGTTGCCTTTTATATTCTTCTGCAGCCTCAACTGCTTGTTGTGCAAGCTCTGGATTCATTGTTTTAAAAAGAAAAAAATGGGGTAGAACTAACTACCCCTTATTTAATGTGTTTTTTTATTATTCCATTACAAGGAGCTTCTGACGGAAGACCTCAGGATTTTGCTGGGCAGCATTCAAATACTTCCATGCATTTTGAGGATCTCTATCAGCAGCATTGCCGAAGTTATTCCAGAAATCACCTGGAGTAGCTGCAGCTTGTGGCTGTGGAGGAACAGGCATTTCAGGACGCTGTGGTGCAGCGGCTTGTGATTGGCCTTGAACTTGTGCTTGAGCTTGTGCAGGAGCTGCAGGAGCTTGAGTTTGGAACTGTTGTCCTACTGTTTGACCTTGAGCTGGTGCAGGAGCTTTAGGAGTTACAGGATGTGGACCTTCTGGACCAAAGAACTTAGTTGTATAGTCAGCTAAAACATTAGGATCTGTAAGGATTCTTGTGTAAGCTTTATGCTCTGCATTCAAATCCTTTAAAAGATTTACTCCTTGCTTTAACTGTGCATCAGTCTTTATTAATGAATCTTCTATCTTGCAGGCATAGTCATTAAGAATTGCTGGAGCGTCAGCACCAAAATGATCAATAACTTGAAGACTAGCTTCGCTTACTCCGTTTGCCGCGAGTTGCTCCTGCGTTATCCCCGTAGATGTTTGGGAAGAGTCGTTGGAGTAACCCTGGTTGCTCACGGTCCCAGGCATAGAGGTCGGCTGAACCGCGTTGTTGTATGGGGTTGTCTGTTGGGAAGCGTAGTTGGCTTGGCCTGCTGCTGGAGTCTGAGTCGACTGTTGACCCTGGAACGGGAACTGGACTGGTGAACTCAGGAGCCCGACCACCTTGTTGAATGCCTCCTTGTATGGACTCTCCTGTTGTTGAGGAGCCTGCTGTTGAGGAGCCTGATATTCCTGGTAGCTTGACGGAGTAGGGCTGTATTGTGGTGCCGCTATCCCCATCTGCGCTTGCGCTTGTGGAGCTGGTGCCGCCATTGGCTGGGATGTTGCCACCCATTGGGGTGATGTTCCCACTGCTGGTGCCTGAGCCGCTGACTGAGCCGCTGGAGCCACGTAGCTGGTCGGCTGGGTCTGGGATACTTGGGGTGCCGATTGGGTCGGCGCTACGGTAGCGTCCTGCATAAGTTAATTCCTTCTGAAGTTGCTCTAGTGTTTTATATAAAAAGGGAGTGAGATCTAATCTCGGATCTGCAGCCATCGGTAAATTCGGTTGCTGCGGATGTGGCGTTCTCATTTCTTGATTAGCTAAATCAATGAAAGCTGAGAAAGCTCTTTGTACCTCTCCTACCATTCTAAACGGATAACCAGATAACATAGTTGCTATCTCGTCGTCAGTTTTGGAAGGAAATAGGTACTTCAGTGCTTCTATGCTATCAACGCCTAATTCTTGTAGGTTTCTTGTGAAGATAGATTGGTTTAATTTATCTTGAGGAGTATCTTCATAAACAGGACCCATCCACCGCCATAAAACGGTTCTATCTCCATCAGGTGCAAGTCCTACAACACCATCGGGTATCTCTCCTGTTTCTAATGCTGAATCGACTGCTTGTTGTAATTTAACCTCATATTTCATCTTCCCTTTTTCATACTTTTCAACTGCTTTTTCGTCATTTAAATCAGCAGGAATAATTGGATATTTAATTCCAGAAACAAAAGCTAGTGACTTCCTAAATATCTGCTCTTCTTGGAAAAGTATTAATTCAAAAACCTTACAAATACCGTAGGTATATAACTGTAAACATTTCTTCTTAGCAGTAGCACTGACACGTCCATAAGCCGATTTAATCTCGGTTGCAGTGACATTTGTAATACTTAGGTCATCTATGCCTCCTAAGGCTAGTCTTAGCTCACTACGTAGCTGTTCTGCATATCTAGCTTGGTCTGTACTAACTGCATTAGGTGTAATGAAACCAACACGGTCAGCTGGCTCCAAGTTTGCAATGACTCTTGGTACACGTAGACCTGAACCTGGCTTGCCTATATATCCTGGCTGCGTTCTACTTACTGGATCTTGTTTAAATGTGGAACTAGAAAGAGAAAACTCTGATTGGAATCCTGATTGACTTGAAATACTTGGTCTTTGTGCAGAACCATCTTCAGCAGCTTCGACAATATCTTGCTTAGGACGAGAAGAAAGTAATGTTGGATTACCAAAGAATGATAAGTTTGCTCTTATATTCTTAACCATCTCATCATGAGCGATGATTTGATTAGCTAACCACTCAAATTCACCCGCACCATCAGTACCAAAAGCGTCAGGATTGTTAAATACTTCTACACATGGAATAAACTCCATAGTGTTTTCTAATACTTTCTTATTCTGAGAAGCAAAACTAACGTTTTCTTGATCAAAAGTTATTTCCTGTTCACTATGAAACTCTTCAATTTCAGTCGCAGTAATACGTAAACGCATATAACGCTTATCTGTATTTAAACCAGCTCCTTTAAATCCTTTTTTAGAACGGACTTTATAAGGATAGATGATGATTACTTCTTCTAAATCACCTTCTGGTGTGTAATAGGTGCGATATGAATCCTTATCAAACCAATAAATACGATAAGTCTTTCTTGTAGGTCTTATATAAAATAATCCTTTTCCATAAGCTAAAAATCTATCCCAAATTGAATCAAGTCTTGCATCTAATGTATTGAACTTTATTACTTGTTGAATAAAATCAAATCTTTGAGTACCTAAATTGTCTTGTTGAGGAAAGAACTCAACTCCTTGCCTTATCCCAAACATCTTCATCTGAGATAGATGGGCATTAACCAGCATTGTGTCGGCAGTGCTACTACCATCTCGATCTATTACCGCTTTTACAATAGAATCGAGTGCGGATTTACTATTACTATCGCTCATGAGTGTTTAGAAATTTAGTCTATTCTTCAATGTTGTAACCAGCATGAAGACGTCTCAAAGTGATAACGTCATCCTCTACTTCAACTTCAAATCGTTCATTAGGCTGTATAGCCATGTCATGGCAGATTTCATCGTTAAGAGGAATTACTGCAGAACCGTAAGCATCTTGCTCCAGTTCAATCTTGTAATAACTAGGTGACATTGGAAAGTGGTATAACTAGTTTAAATCGTCAATACTCTAACTCTAGTTTTCCTCTGGTCATTAATCCATTACAAAGCCAAACTAATGCATCAACACAATCGTCATGAGAACTAACACCGAAATTTACAATTTCATCTGTTAACGCAGTAAACTTTCGATACTTATTAAAAATAATCTTTCTCTGTTCAAATAGACCCATAATTCCCCTAAAACGTGCAACTTTGTCTCCTCGAAATCCTTTAACAGGATGCCAAAGAACGTTATACAATCCTTGATCTCCTAAACAGATTCGTTTGAAGTCAGCTTCTAAAGATGCCTGATATGCAACAGCTTCAGACCAGACATGGATAGAACTACCTGTAGGAAAGTAATTATCTCCATCTTTATGAATAACTCCCCACTCATCTAGCATTTCCATTAATGCTTCTAATTTTTCTAAATTACCCATTATTCTCAATCTTTTACAATCAATCACATGAATCTTATTTCCTATCCTTCCACCCATTACAAAAGCAGTAAAGTCATTTTGCTCTCTTATACCAGCTGATAGATCAACTCCAATACCCATAGCATCAAACTGAGTTGCAATACCTCCTTTAACAACCAAGTCTGGAGAAAGGGATAACTCACTTGTCTGTATTATTTGATTCTGATACTGGAAACTAAAAGCAACTGGAGCTTGGCGTCTCCTATCTCTTAAATAATCTAAAGACCACATATCTGGCCAATACGAAATCTCTTCACCATCCTTATCAACAGTGATCGCAGACTGGACTATCTGAACCCAATCATTTGCTGGAGTGAAAGTACTGTTGTGAATATCATCATGACGAAAACGTGTACCTAGACAAATAGCTCTTCCACCTTCAAACATAGTAGGAACTATGACGGAGTTCCAGTTATCTTGCATAGCTTGGCGAATATCTCGGTTCTTAATGTCATCAGCACTTTTGATAGCGTCATCAATAATACAAAGATGAGAACGTTTAGATGTCACCGCACCTTTTAATCCTGCACAACAAACAGTAAACTCTTCTTCACCAGTAGATTTAATTCCTGCAAATTTCCAATCAATACTCCAATACTCATTAGAGTTAATACCTTTGGCTATTTTTACTTTTGGAAAAATTTCTCTGTAATTCTTACTATCTTCAATAATTCTTTTTATAGCTGCACTCTTAGGTCTAGCAACATCAACTGTGTAAGAAATATATAAAACCTTTAAAGGCTTTTTCTTAAGAGCATGTATACCAACAGTCCAAGCTGTATATAAACCAAGGATTGTTGATTTAGCACTTCCTCTAGGTGCCAAGATATCAATATTGGGTCCACCAATACCAACTAAACATTCACTGTCTTTTCCAGTACAAAGATAACGATGCCATTCTTTATGGTGCGTGGCTGGTGGTTTATCTCCTACAACATCACAAAAGTATGCAAAATCTTCTCGTGCTCTTTCTACATCAATATTAGAAGTTTTTTTAACAACTTGTTGTTTAGCGGCTGCTCTCGCAGTTCTTCGATAAACACTGTAGATACTTGTTCCTGCCATGCACGTAGCATAGCTTAAGAATCTTTAACTTTCTTCCTGTAATATTTTTGTCCAGACTCCCATTGATGCTTCTTGTAGTGGACCTTCAATTGGATCATCACGGAAAATAGTTAACATCTCACGCAAAGCTCTGTCTGCACCAGCAAGAATTAAACCTTGTTTATCCATCAATATCTTTTCATCGCCTATTTGTTTTATAGAACCACGTAGTTCTTTCTGCAACATTGCAATACGTGCTGTACCCATATCTTGTTTAACCATACCCATGTCAATTGCTTGGCGTAACTTCGCAATATCTTCTTGCATATTATCTATTTCTTGTTCTAATAAAATATTAAAATTACGCTTTTTAAATTTCTTCTTCGACCATTCATCACACTCAACTATTGTTCCCTTAAAACCAAGGAAACGTGAGTATAAATAAATTTGAATTGGGGAAGCTGTTTGTTTGCAAAAAGCTAGGAATGATTCGCGGTCTTTGTCTGTTAAAGAGCTAACCCATTTGTTCATGCTTTGTAAGCCGTTTGTGCTTGGCCGTAATCTCTTGCTTCTTTATAGCGACGGAACATCTCTCTTTGCAAGTCTGTTTCTCTGACTTCCTGACCTTCTACACGTTTTGTTGCACGAGTTTGTGCTCCACCTTCAGCTAATCCTGCTCTTTGTTCCTGTCCAGCAACTCTTGCAGAAGCTCTTTGTTGAGTACCAGTTTCAGCCATTCCTGCACGTTGCTCTTGCCCTGCCACTCTTGCACTTGCTCTTTGTTGTGTTCCTGTTTCAGCAGTTCCTGCTCTCTGTTCTTGACCAGCAACTCTAGCTGACGCTCTCTGTTGAGCACCTTGTTCTGCCATTCCAGCACGAGCTTCCTGACCCCCTACTCTTTGTCCTAAACGTTGCTGATAACCAGATTCAGCAAATCCTCTTCTTTGTTCTTCACCTGCAACTCTGGCACTTAAACGTTGTTGTTCTCCACCAACCATTTGCCCCAGTCTGCTTTGCGTTCCTGTAGATTGATCTTTTCTTATATCTTGATCAGTATAGAACTCTCGTTGAAGACGATCTAATTCAGCAGCAGTTTCTAAATTTAATTGAGTTTGAGTATTCTGTATATCCATTAATGCAATTTGAGTTTGCAAAGAAGGATCATTTATTTTAGTAACTTCTTGTGACGTATCTCCACCTCCTGCATCATCATCGCCTGTTAAGTTATTTACAGCATTATTCTGAACACTAGTTAAATAATCACTAGCAAATTTTGTGCCAACATTTTTTACGTCTTCAGACATAACTACTATCTATTTTGTATCTATTCTACTGAACGTGAATGGTTAACTCACACGAATACCAGAATAACGTCCAAGTCCAGACTGGGCAGCAGTTGTAGCTGCATTTAACATCTGTGCTTGTCTACTAGCATTTTCTTTAGCAGTTAAAGCAGACGCATACATACGAGCTTGTATAGAACTAGGCATTCCTTCAGAAGTTCTTCTAGCTTCTGCTAAAACTGGAAGCATTGCTCTAGCTAATTTTGGATTATTTTCTATTGCGTAGGCAAGTTGATCTTGAATAACTTGGTTATATCTTTCTCTTTCTCTATTAAAAACAAAATCTTTATACTGTTCTGACTCTGCAGCTTCTTCAAGACTAGGTAAAGATCTACCTGAAGCAATATCTGCTCTTCTTTTTTCTTCTTTTAAACGAGTTTCTTTTTCTTGATCCCATTTTCGTCCGTAACCAGACAAAGGGTTTTCACCAAAGAAATCACCTTTTTTATCATAATCTGCTCTAGGTAAAACCGCTTGTAGTGGATTAAAAAGACTAGACGATTTGTAGTCAAGTAAACCTCTTAACACGTCTAGAAACGGGTTTTTACCAACATCCTCACCTACTAATCTTTGACCTCTATTTAAATCTCTTCCAACATCAACTACCTGAGCACCTTTAGGAGGTTCAGCTGGTTCCACAGTTACTGTAGTGTACGTACTTGGATCAGTTAAATCAACTTCTTTACCCGTAGTAAAGTCAATGCCTTTTTTTGTTGGGGCTTTTGAAATTAAATCCCCTAAAGCATATTTTGCAAGTAATCCTTCTATTGATTCTTCCATTTTTTAGTAGTTGTACTGATTAGTTAAAGCTTGACCAGCTTGAGTAGCTCCTTGTAAGCCCATACCTAAACCTGCAGCTTGTGCAGCTTGTAGCATGGCAGCATTCGTAAGGATATTTTGTTTAATACCTGCAGAAGCCATGTTTCTTTCAAAATCATCCTTCTTAGCTTGCTCACTAAACTTACGAACTGTAGGTAAGTAAGCATTTAAAGCATCAGCCATTGTTTGTGCATTCTTAAGAGTTGTAAGTCTTTGAGCACCTGCAGGACCACCTGGTGTAAGAACATCCATAGCAGAACCACCATAAGGAGGAATACCTCCGAATTGACCCATTCCTCCAGGAACCGCAGGACCAACAATAGGCTCACCTGTTACAGCGTTATATCCAATTATTCCTGCCGCATTGTTAAGACCTCCTCCACCTAGTCCAGTAACTTGGCCTGCAAGATTTCTTTCTCCTCTTCCCAATATTGCATTTGCACCTAAACCAATTCCAACTGGTAAAGCTGCCCTTGATAATCCTGCAACTAAACCTAAATTTGGTCCCGCTACACCCATGCCTCTTGCTAAATTAGCTGCCCCTACTGCTGTAGGTCTTGCAAAACGTTGACCTAAACTACCTAACCCTAAAGTACTTAACGCTCCAAAACCTCCTCCAAGAACTGCACCAGGTATATCTCCCGATAATAAAGAAGGTAATCCACCAGCAGCAGCTCCTGTTATTCGTGCCGCCATTGCAGGGTTAGCTGTTATTCCTTGTAGTAATGGTAATAGCTTACCTGCTAAAGGTATTGCTGCTTGAACGGCCATAATTTTCTACACTAAATTCTTATATATTGCTTATTTTAAATCGACTACTACTTAGAAGATTCAGCTAATAACTCTTCTCTCGCCATGCGGATATAATTCATTAAAACATTTCCATCCAACATCAATACTCCGTCAACTTCTTTTACTGCTTCAGGTATTACTTTTTGTACTTGTTGAGCAGAGAAACCAGCACGTAACGGTTGAGTCGGATCTAACTCCTCGGTATATCTAAACTGAATTGGCTCCAGTTGTTTTAACTTCTTAAGAGCACTCACGGAGACCTTTTACGAAAAACGCCATTTGTGCTAACTCGTCATTAACCTCTGTGCTTTCCAATGGTGCAATGTCTACTTTTAATCGTTCATCACAGAACAAACCTCCAATACCTTTAACAATTCCACCAATACCTTTAGATATTGTGTTACCTATTCCACCAGCAAATCTAGTAACATCTTTAAAGCCCTGTTGTATACCTCCAGGGTAGAACTGATTAACAGCTCCAAGTACTGGATTAATTGCATACAAAGCCTTATTTGCAAGCTGTTGTCCTGCCATTCTCATACCCGATCCGATAACATCTTTAACACCCATACTCGGCATTCCTTGCATACCATAGAAACTCTGAGCTGCCTGTGCTGCAGGTAACACCATTGAACCAGCTCCGCCTCCTCCGTATATTCCTACTGACGGAGAAACTTGTTGGTACCAACTACCAGATTTATCTGTAGGTAAACCAGAGCCCTCCTTCATCGTATTTAAAAACTGACTTTTTTCATCGTCACTAGTAAAGTTTTTTAAAAAATCTATTCCTTTACTAAAAGGATCTTCATAACTATCACCTAACCCTTTTAAGACATCTGGATTAGCGTAAATATCTGACCAATTAATACTTGATGTTTGATCTGGACTAAAGAAATCAACATCAAATCCTGCAGGTTCTTTATATGCACCAAAGTCAAAATTTTGACCTGCTTTTATTGCGTCTCCAAAACTAAGTGCCATATTAAATACTCTTTTTATTAATTATAAATTCTATGCACGTAGACCAGTTCCAAAGATAGAACGACCAATAGTTGCTAAATCTTGATCAATTCCTGGGATACTTCCAGGGACTCCTCCTCCATAGTTTTGAAGACCTGGGGTTTGTGCTTGTTGACGTGCTTGTTGTAATGCCATCTGATGTTCAAATTTCATCTGAGCAGTTTGTTGCTGATAGTAAGCAGATGCTTGTGCAGCATCAACATTTGCATTACCAGTACCACCTAAATAAGGATTACCTTGAACGGCTAAAGCATAGTCAGAACGTGGATTTGAACCACCAAATAATTCACCAATTCCATAACCAGCGCCTACCGCAGCTACAGCTGGAGCAGCTAGACCAGCAACAGTAGCAGTAGTTTCAGGATTACTATATAGAAAATCCGCAATAGGATTCTCTGAATGTTTCATAATGTTTGTTATATATTTCCCTGCTTCCGTACCATGGGGTTGTATATTCAGTCGTTCGGATTTTGGAACTCTTCCATAACCTGCTTCAGATCCACCTTCTTTTTGATCAGTAACGGCATTATATACAGCATCCCTAACAGCTCCACCTAAACCAGCAGTCTGTCCTTCACCTACATTTGGACCTGTAGGGCCAGGTGATCTTTGACCAAAAAAAGCTCCTGCTGCGTCACCAGCGAACTGCATTACTGGCTTAGCTACTGTCTCTGCAGCTAAGAGAGTAACCAGATCTTTCATAAAAGTATTAGACATTAAATTGCAATTCCTTTACTAGGGAATTTATTAGCTTCATTAGGATTCATCATACTCGCACCAGAGTTTGCAGGTTGTGATGCTAGGTGTGAAACACTCCATGTACCTACTTCATCTTCAACAGATATCAATCCTTTTCTTGCACCATCGTGATACATCGCTGCCCAGTAATCAACAGCTTGATTATTAACAGGAAACTCAAAGTTAGCAAAGGGATTAGAAGCAAAATTATCTAACTTTTGTTGTGATAAAGATGCCATAGATCCAAATGTAGTGCTATCTCTATAGAAGTCATAGAAGTCAGGACTATCCTTTTGTTTTGCTAATAAAGGATTTGGTTTTGTTATCTCTCCTTTGAAGGCATGTTCTTTATTAAAACCAGTAGTACCTTCATAAACGTCTTTACCTGCGGTTTTATCCTTAGGTCCTTTCTTTACTTTTTTTAAATCGGTAACAACAACCATTACACTCCCCTCATTAAGTCAGGATTTTTTCTAAGAAAATTATACAGCTGACCCATTGATTCTTTATTCAAAGAACCTTCTTCTCCCATATCGCCAAGAGCTACATTTAATGCATCATTTACTTGATAGCCATAAGGATTTAACTCTCCAGTAGATTTATTTCTAAGATGAAAATCAACTTGCCCTGCTCTTTCACCAGAAACAGGATATGTCGTTAATCCTTCAACAAATTTGCTATCTTCCACAGGATAAAAATTACCACCTACATTTGCCATTCTAGTAGATGTTGCTGGTGCTGGAGCACCTATAAGATCTTCTAAACCTTCATCTGGATTTTTACCAGGGAATGTTGGTTGTTCTCCCCCAGTAAGCCCTGCTAACACAGACTTTAAAAGATAGCTAACAGACTGAGCAGGATTAGCTAATTTCTCTGCAGCAACAGCTTCTTTTACATCTTGAGATACTGGAACACCATCTAACTGTCTTGCAGTTTCTCTAACTAAATCTGGATTTAAATTTGTAGTGGATGATGTAGTTAACCCTGTCTGCCTATTTAAACCTGCAATACTAGATTGTTCATTTGCTTGATGAGTATCATCAAATTGTGGTGCGTCACTTAAGTCACTTTCAGTACCTATCTCAACCCCACCAGTCCCCTCAATAGGTGGATTTAAGTAAGTAGTTTCCTGCATCTTGTTATCTGGCATAACAGATGATTTTATTTGCTCGTTAGCGATAACACTATCTACCTCTTGCATAGCTGCGGGAATTTTTTTAACATTAGCTACTGCTTCAGAGACAATATTTCCTGCTGTATTAATATCTTTACCAATTCTTGTTTTTGCATCATGAAAACCTTTTTTGGCTACACCACCACCAAGAATTAATGCACCCTCTACTGGAGAATCAGCACTAGCAGCTTGATCTAATGTGTTACCCCAATCGATACCTGCATCAAAGTCTGCTACTTCTTGATTTTTTTTAGCAATAAGAGCATTAGAGGCAGCGCTTAAAAAACTTCTTGGATCTACCTGTGGCGTAGTAACTACAGTTTGTGGATCTTCAACAACTACAATTTCATCTGTTGGTTGCTCTTGTAATGAACCTACAGTACCTACTTGCTTTCCATAATTTCCTTCAGGTAACACCGTTGTACGTTGCGTTCTTGTTGTAGGTGCAGGTTCTTCTCTTCTAACAGGAATACGAACAGTTGGTTCTTCAAAACCGTCACTTGTAGGACTTCCAAAGTCGTGACTCGCTACTTCACTATAGAAATTAGGGTCAGAAGTAG
>JACLAC010000805.1_pt1 | contig 19824 bp, 14 predicted proteins | sample 8027881 | NCBI WGS metagenome assembly JACLAC01 (sample SAMN15725517, study PRJNA655200) | protist metagenome | isolation source: fluorescence activated cell sorting (FACS) single amplified genomes of... | place: Spain: Blaines Bay Microbial Observatory, Mediterranean Sea | collected 2016-01-19 | reverse complement strand
AAGAATGCTCCCTGTATAATTTTCATTGATGAAATCGATGCCGTTGGAAGACAACGTGGTGCAGGAATGGGTGGTGGTCACGATGAAAGAGAACAAACACTTAACCAACTATTGGTAGAAATGGATGGATTTGAAGCCAATGAAACCGTGATATTAATTGCAGCAACCAACCGTCCGGACGTATTGGATGCCGCACTTCTTAGACCTGGTCGCTTTGACAGACGCGTGGTTATTGGTAATCCAGATGTTAAAGGACGTAAAGCAATTCTGGATGTTCATTGCAATCGTACAACACTTAATGAAGATGTTGACATGCTATCCATTGCAAAAGGAACACCCGGTTTTAGTGGTGCAGATTTAGAAAACTTGGTCAATGAAGCTGCCCTCCATGCTGCCCGGTATAATAAAGACACCGTTGAAATGATTGATTTTGAAGATGCCAAAGACAAAGTCTCAATGGGATTAGAAAGAAAATCGATGGTTGTCCCAGAGAAGGAAAGAAGACGAACAGCATTTCACGAAGCGGGACATGCAATTGTAGCAAGAGCATTACCGGAAGCCGATAAAGTTCATAAAGTTACTATCGTTCCAAGAGGGCAAGCATTGGGGGTAACTCAAATGTTCCCAGATGAGGATCGACTCGGTGCGACTTCCAAGCAACTTAACACCAGATTGGCTGTTTATATGGGTGGAAGAGCTGCAGAAGAGATTATATTTAATGAGATTACGACCGGTGCTCATAATGACATTCAGCAAGCGACAAAAATCGCCAGAGCGATGGTTACTGAATATGGAATGTCTGATGAACTTGGTCCGATAAACCTTGGTGGACAAGGTGAAGTATTTGTAGGTAGAGATTACTCTAAGGTCGCTTCCCACTCCGAACACCTGTCCCAACAAATTGACAAAGAAATCAAACGACTACTTGAAGAAGCTTACGCCAAGGCCAAATCTATTCTTCTTACCAATATTACTGTTCTCAATCTCATAGCAGAACGCCTACTGGAAAAAGAAACATTAACACGTTCAGAGTTTGAACGACTGTCGGTTGATCTATTACCAACGCCAAGATGAGCCCCATCGTAATGGGCATTTTAAATGCCACACCTGATTCTTTTTATGATGGTGGAAAATACGAAGACCTAATTTTAAGAGCCGAACAACTGACCGAGGCTGGAGCGGATTGGATTGATATCGGTGGAGAATCGACTAGACCAGGAGCAAAATACGTTTCACTAGAAGAAGAATTACACCGCGTAATACCAGTCATCAAAGCCGTTAGCAAATTTGCCACCGTAAGTATAGACACAACAAAAGCGGCGGTTGCCAAAGCAGCATACCAAGCTGGTGCATCTATCCTCAATGATGTCAAAGGACTTCAAGATCCTGAAATGCAAGACGTTAGCGCTTTGTTTAATAAAACGATAATTATGCACTCTCGTGGTACACCTTCAACGATGCAAAACCAGACCCAATACGGCTCTCTAATTGACGATATCCAACTGTGGTTATTGGAACAAGCAAAACATTGCAAAAGTAATGAAATCTGGCTTGACCCCGGAATCGGTTTTGCAAAAACAGCCGAACAAAGCATGTATATTCTTAAGTCGATCGATCGATTTGTTGAGCTTGGTTATCCAATACTCATTGGCGCTTCCAGAAAATCATTTATCGGCCACAAATTAAACAAACCAACATCACAAGACCGCTTGGCAGGTTCTTTAGCCGCGGTAGCTGCAGGATTTTATGGTGGAGCCCAAGCTTTTCGCGTTCATGATGTGCAAGAGACCAAAGATGTGCTAGATTTCCTAAACGAACTATCCTTATTGGGATAAATACAGGAGACAACATTGGACATCTTGTGGCCATTGGAGAATATAAGCTTCATTGATGTCGTTGATATTTTGGTGTTGGCCTACATCATGTATCGAGCATTGTTAATTCTACAAGGCACAAGGGCTTTTCAGAGTCTTGCTGGGCTTCTGTTCATACTTATGTTGTATGCAGCCTCTAAAAGCTTTGGGCTAAATAGTGTTTTCTGGATGCTTGATAAGTTTTTTGTTTACTTGGTTCTTGCCATAATCATTCTTTTTCAAGACGATATCCGACGGGGCTTGGCAAGAGCAGGAGATTTTATCCCCAATTTTCAGACATCAAAGGATATTACCGTTCTTGAAGATGTTATAAAAACAGCTTATAGTTTAGCCGCTCGTAGGATAGGCGCCTTAATCGCCATTGAACGAGAAGCTTCTTTATCAGACTACATTACTCAAGGAACGGTAATGGACGCCATTGTGTCACAGGAGCTTTTGACTTCTATCTTTTTACCGACCAGTCCACTTCACGATGGGGCTATCATTATCCAACATGGTCGAATTGCAGCTTCTCAGTGTTTCATACCGATCAGTGTTTCCAAAAATTTATCGAAAGTATATGGAACACGACATCGGGCAGCAATCGGTCTCACTGAAGATACTGATGCATTGGTGATTGCAATTAGTGAGGAACGAGGAACCGTTAGTCTAGCGATTAATGGTGAAATGGAAATCATGACAAATAGCAATGAGCTACGACAACGCCTACAAGAGCTTTTCTCAATCAATCCAAAAGGTGGAAAGCGATGAGTTTCACAACTCGGCTATTCAAATGGTTTACTGGAAGGCTTCGCAACAATTTGTTTTTGAAGGTCTTGTCTCTAATAATTTCAATATTTATCTGGCTCTGGATTCAGGCAAATGAGGAAAAATCTATATCTGCAAAATTGGTTCTCAACTACAAACTACCTGAAGGTCTAGTTGAAGTAGCAGAGGCTCCGAAAGCCATTTTGTTAGAAATCCAAGGTTCAAAAGGAAGAATAAGACAATTGGATAATACCATACTCTATACAACAATTGATCTTAGCGACAGTATAAAAGGAACCAACACAATTGATCTTTCTTTACAATCTATCGACAATACTCCTGAAGGTATAGTCATCTCAAGATACATTCCACCTGTTTTAGATATTATCCTCGACAAGCCTATGGTCAGAGATGTTCAGATAAAACCCAATCTGGTTGGGAGTCCAGCAAAAGGTTGGAAAATCACTTCGGTAAACATTGAACCCAAGTCGGTTCCCATTCGAGGAGCGCGACAATTGCTTAAAAACCTAACCGAAGTTACAACGCAAGTGATCAACATCGACAAGATTAGTGAAACAAAGATCTTTAACAGCTCAATCTCTTTGCCCAGTAAGACCCTCATTCCTCAAAACAAAGAACAGCTAAAGGTAACTGTAGAGGTCTCCTCAACCGATTTAAAAAAGGAATTCAAAGAAGTAACGATCCTTCTTAATTCAGCAGACAAAATAATTGAGCCTCCCACTGCGACTGTCATCATCTCCTTTCCCAAGGACCAACTCCAAGAGTTGCCAGAATCGCTTGGTATTATAGTTGATGAGAAGAAACTCCTGCCTCAGGCTTCGGAAGTCATTTTCACAGTCGAAAACCAATCACCTTTCTCCATTCAAGGAGCGGACGATATTGAAATTGAAATCGTTAGTATTCTACCCGAGAAATTCACATTGAAGGAAGTCAATGACTAAAATCGAATTTGGTACAGATGGAATCCGCGGTAAAGCTGGTCAATTTCCGATTGACGAAGAGTCAATCCACTTAATTGGGTTGGCTATGATCAGTCTTCTTTCCGAGAGAAAAAAAGTTGTCATCGCACGAGACACCCGAGATTCTGGTGTATGGATAACCAACATTCTAAAAAACACGCTTACCCGGCATGGTGTTCACGTTGTGGATTGCGGTATTCTTCCAACAGCCGCATTGGCATGTGTTGTGGTAGATGAAAGCTCCGATTTAGGGATTGTTATCACCGCTTCCCACAATCCCTGGGAAGACAATGGCATAAAAGTTTTTAACGCTAAGGGAGGCAAGTTAAGCTCGGATGAACAGCACAAATTACAAAACGCAATTGGAACGTCTTGTCCGAAAGGAATCGGATCCTATTCTATTCATAAAGCCCCAAGCAAAGCATGGCGTAGCCGTCTTCCAAATGTCGATCTAAGCGGATGGAAAGTGTTACTGGATTGTGCTCACGGCTCACTTTCACCCTTCGGTGAGGAGATTCTCCTCTCTCAAGGCGCTTCAGTCCTCTCAATAGCAGCAAGTCCAAATGGAAAAAACATCAACGACGGTGTTGGCGCTCTTCATCCGCCCAACGATCTTTGCGGGAATGATATCGCTCTATGTTTTGATGGAGATGCGGATAGAATTATAATGAAAACCCCAATAGGGACTCTAGACGGCGATGATTTCTTGTGGCTTATGCGGAACGATATCGAAGGTCCAATGGTGGGCACAATAATGTCAAATGGCGGGCTAGAGAAAGCACTTCAAGGAAGATTACACCGATCAAAAGTTGGCGACAAACACGTCGCATCAAAAATGAAAGAGATTGGGGCAATGGTGGGAGCCGAACCAAGTGGCCACGTTATATTCAATGGTCCCATGCCAGCAGGAGACGGGCTATATGCCGCCCTAAGAATCCTTCAAATCATTTCAAAACCACCTGTACAAATCGATTGGAAAAGATGGCCGACGGCACAGGCAAACATAGTCTTCCAAGGAGAGAGGGTTGACCTTTCTACCCTGAAGAGTATTCAAAATGCCCAGAAACATGATCAGCGGCTTGTCGTTAGATATTCTGGAACAGAGCCCAAATTGAGAATCCTGGTAGAAGGAGATCAAGCTGAAACTTGGTGCTCTACCATCGCCCACGAATTCAAGGAGAATTACCAATGAGCATCATTAGAAGATTAGGCGTTAATATTGACCACGTCGCAACAATTCGTCAAGCGCGTCGTTCTCTATATCCAGATCCTGTCACAGCAGCTGCCCTTGCTGAAATTTCCGGTGCAGATCAGATCACCTGTCACATAAGAGGAGATCGTCGACACATACAGGATTCTGATCTGCCTCGTTTACGCGATATCGTACAAACTCAGTTAAATGTTGAAATGGCAACGACTGAGGAAATGATTTCGATTGCAGAAACTGTTCTCAGTGTTCACCCGTGGCGACACAGGGTCACACTGGTGCCGGAAAACCCCAATGAGATCACAACAGAAGGCGGCCTAAATGTCGTTGAGCATATCGAAGCTATTCGTTGGGCTACTGATCGATTACAACGGGCAAAAATTCATGTTTCTCTGTTTATTGATCCTGACCAAACGCAAATCAAGGCCTCGAGAATTCCAGGGGTAAGCATGATTGAAATCAATACTGCTCGATATGCCGAGGGAGATTTAGATGACCTCAGTAGAATTGGGCTTGCAGCTGACATTGCAGAATCCCTTGATTTTGAAATTGCTGCTGGGCATGGTTTAACCCACCATAACCTACCAGATCTTGTTTCTAAGGTCCCAAAAATTATTGAATACAATATAGGACACAGCATCATAGCAAGGTCCATCTTTGTTGGGCTAGATAAAGCCACAAGGGACATCGTGCAGATTATCCGTTCATGAGGCCACTGTTTACCAGTAGCCAAATACGAAACCATGATCTTCATCTCATTGAAAAGATTGGAGTGCCTTCTCATTCTCTTATGGAAATTGCTGGCCGAGAATGCGCTCGGTTTATTCAAGAAAGCTTCCCTCAATCGACGATCACCATTTGTTGTGGCTCAGGAAACAATGGTGGCGACGGTTATGTCATTGCTAGATGGCTCCACTTATGGGGTTGGCGAGTAAAGGTTGTTCACGTTGCACCGCCCAAAACGGTTGATTCTATATCCAACCTTGCTGTTCTTCCATCAGAAATTCAATGTACAGAATCACCCTCCGAGGAATTCCAATCCCTGATCATTGTCGACGCACTATTGGGTACAGGACAGCGAAGAGCACTGAGTGACGTTTATGCTGATTGCGTTGATTGGATCACCGAACAAAAACACTCTACGATAATCTCTATTGATGTGCCCACAGGAAGAAACCCAGATACTGGTTCTCCAATGGGGGCATCCTACTTAAGTCCTAACATTTGCTTGTCGATTGGTGCATTAAAAATAGGCCTGTACGGTCAATCTTATGGAATGCAAGTTCATGAAATCGACATTGGCTTTTCATTGTCGCCTTTGCCAGAAGCACCAGCCTACTTACTGGAAGAAGAGGATATAGCTGACCGATTACCGATATACCCATCAAATGTAGCCAAATGGGATAAGGGACACATCGCTATCTATGCCAAAGGAGGAGCAGCAGTTTTGGCAAGCCATGCAGCATTGATCTCTGGTGTTGGGCTGGTTACGCTACTCTGCCCAAAAGAAGAATGGGCAGCACTCCACGGACTAAGATCAGAAGTTATCCTTGCTGAACCTGAAAAACTTACCGCCAAAAGACACGATGCTCTTCTCATTGGACCAAATATAGGCTTCTCGCCAATTTCCCGGCGTTTCCTTCAACAATGTTGGGAGAAATTTCCTAAACCAATGGTTATAGACGCCGATGCCATTCGAATCATTGCCGATGACAAATGGGAATCAATTGAATTTCCAAGGATCTTTACGCCACACATAGCTGAAGCAGCACATCTAATTGGAAAAGACAAGACATATATTTTAAACAACCCATTTCTTGCAATTGATGAACTTCAAAACTTTGGCACCACCCTTCTGAAAGGACCGCATACGAAAATATCAAACAATCCGACCTTCATTAACCCTATTGAGTGTAATCGTTTGGCGATAGCTGGCAGTGGAGACATTCTAGGTGGGCTGATCGGAGGCTATCTCGCACAGCAAATCAGTCCAATCGATTCACTTATAGTATCCTGCCTAATTCACGCACAATCAGGATTGCAATTAAAAACTGGAGACTCAGCGACTGACCTGATCAATCTTCTTAAGATCACTCATCAAAAAATCTTTGAGAAAATAAAAGTACAATAAGCATAAATCATCGATTATAGTTATGTATATATGATATTAAAATTTAGCGTAAGCTAATGATTTAAGAAAAAATACCGAATTATTGTAGATAGAGACAAAACAAATACGTATTCAGAGGTGGTTCTCATGTTTTCTTTTGGTTTTTTAACACTGCTTTCAACAGCAGAAGCCGTAACACTTGGTCTAGGTGATCCAGGTGTTGATCTAGTAATTACAGAGATGATGGTAAACCCTAGCTTAGTTGCCCAATACAAGGGTGAGTACATCGAGATTTTCAACAACTCTGGAGTGGGCAACGATGTTGATCTCAATGGCTTGACTTTTTCATCACGATACAATGCTGGGTTTGCGGTTAATGAATCGCTGATTGTTCTTGCTGGCGAAAGTGCATTATTTGCTGTAAATGCAAACAGCGCGGACAATGGTGGAAACACCAATGTTGACTTTGAATACTCTCATGGCTTACTCGAGTTGGGAAATTTTGATTTTGTTACAATAACCGATGGTGGAAGCACAACATTCGACACCGTTGACTACAACATAAATTTCTTCCCAGTAAACAGTGGCGTATCAATGGTTCTTGATAACGATAGAATATCGACAGCCCAAAATGATACAGCTTCCAATTGGTGTGCATCCGTTTCCAACTATGGAACTGGTATGCTCGGCACCCCTGGTACTGCCAATGACGAATGTATGTCGGTTGAAAACTTATCTGTCGGAGATATTGTTATTACAGAAGTTATGAGCCACCCATTAAGCGTGAGTCAGGGGAATGGAGAATGGTTTGAGTTGTTTAATACAACAAACCTTAATATCAACATTAACGGTCTAGTTTTTGGGTCCACCGGAAACATTGGTTTCACTTTGTCTACGGACGTAATTATCCCAGCCAATGGTTACAGTGTCTTTGCAAGTAATTCAAACTCAGCAGTCAATGGCGGGATATCAGGTGCTACCGACTATGCGTTTAATCTTCTGAATTTCGGAAAAAATGACGGAGTAACAATATCATACAACGGAACTACACTGGATGTTTTCCAATTCTGGTCTGGTTCTCACGGTCGCAACCTAGGAACCAGTCATACGTTAACACCAGGTGCGTACACCCCACCCGCTGATGGTGCAGTCGGCAACGACAACTACTTGAACTGGTGTGATTCCACAACCCTTTACGGTGGTGACTTTGGAACACCTGGCGCAATCAATGACACATGCGCAACAGCTGACGCTGATTCAGATGGTGTAACAGCCGATGTAGATTGCGACGACAGTGATCCCTCTGTTACAACAGGAACAACATTCTACCTGGATAATGATCAGGATACATTCGGTGACAATAGTAATTCACAGGTTGCCTGTACCGCACCGACCAATCACGTTACTGACAACACCGACTGTGATGATGGCAATCCCGACATCTTTCCCTCTGCGGCAGAAATTTGTAATGGTGATGTAGATGATGATTGTGATGGTCAAGCAGATGATCTCGATCCTGAAGGACCAGACAGTAGCACGACAACCGATTGGTATTTAGATGCCGACAGTGATCTTTTTGGAGATGAAAACGATACTCCAGTCCAAGCCTGCTCACAACCATCTGGTAGGGTCAGCGACTTCACGGATTGCGATGATGATCCGGTAAGTGGACCAAATGTTAACCCTGGACAAGCAGAAGTAGATGGTAATTCTGTTGACGACAATTGTGACGGGGTTATCGATAACTTAAATACAGACAATGACGGCGACGGATTTAGTGCCAATGATGGGGACTGCAACGATGATGGAACAACAGATTTAATCAACAACAGCACGGGTGCTGCCGGTGCAGATGGGCTTCCTGATGCTGCATTGATCAATCCTGGTTCTTGCTCTGATGGTGTTTCCCTCAGCCAAGCTGTTTGTGAAGGTGCGAGTGAAACCTGGACAGCCACACCAGAAGTCTGTGATGGTGTAGATAATGACTGTGATGGCAACATTGACAATTCAGCCGTTGATGCTGTAAATTTCTATTCTGATGATGATGGCGATGGTTATCCTGGAGATAACACCACAAATGGAACCGCTCCAGTTGTTGCTTGTGCCGAACCGGACCCATCCTACTTCACTGAAGCAGAACACACAGCCAGTGGTGATTGTGATGACAACGACACTGCAATTAGTCCAGGAGGTACTGAAATAACAAACAATGGAATCGATGAGGATTGCAGTGGTGGAGACACCTGCTTTGCAGATGTTGATGGCGATGGATACCGAGATGAAACAAGTGGTGCAACGGTTGTTTCAAGTGATGCAGACTGTTCAGATGCCGGTGAATGGGACAGCACGCAAATCAGTTGCGTATCCAACTGTAATGATTGTGATGACTCAGCATCTGGTGCGGCAGTAAATCCTGGAGCATCTGAAATATGTGACGGAGGTGCATTGGTTGATGAAGACTGTGATGGTGACATCAATGACAATGATTCCAGTCTTGATCCAAGCTCGGCAGTAACTTACTTCTCAGACGCTGATTTGGATGGGTTTGGAGCAGATTCTGGTGGAACAACACAAGCAGCTTGTTCTCAACCATTTGCTTTCGCTACAAACCAAACAGATTGTGATGATACAGATTATGATATTAAGCCTCTCGATAAAGACAACGATGGCTTTACTATATGTGCCAATGATTGCGATGATGATTCTGCTGATGGTGGTAATACCTTTCCCAACGCCGCTCCCCTTGATGGGACAAGCTGCATGAAAGATGATGACGGTGATGATTATGGTGACAGTACTGGACCAACGCCTCATCCTGTGACTGGATTGGTTACCGCCGCTGGAACCGACTGTGATGATAACAATATCAATGCATTTGTCGGAGCAGCAACAAACCCTGCCGATTCAGCTTTATGTACAGTTGACGCAGATGGTGATGGCTTTGGTGACGCATCCGTGAGCAGCCCACTGCAAGCAGGAACAGACTGCAATGATGACAATACAGATCCATTGGCATCAACAACCTTCCCTGGGGCTGCCTCATCTGAACCATCATTGTGTACGAGGGACTCCGACGGTGATAACTTTGGTGATCTGAATTTAGCCGCCCCTGGACAAGCTGGAACAGATTGTGACGATAATGACATAAATAACTTTCCTGGTAATACTGAAGCCTGTGATGGACAAGATAACGACTGTGATGGTTCAGCGGACAACGGTCTCGCGAGCGGAACATTCTTCGCCGATACGGATTTAGACGGATTTGGTGATCCAAACAACTCCACAACAGATTGTGGTGCCCCTTCTGGCTTTGTTTCGGACAATACAGATTGTGATGACACCTCCGGAAGTGCATCAACAATCTTCCCAGGCGCAACCGAAGTCTGCTTGGACAATGTTGACCAAGATTGTGATGGTTTTGATTCCCTTGCGACTGGAGGAACCTGTGATGGTTCGTTGACCAATGATTCTTATACGATCACTGGTGATGCTGCTAACGATAGAATTGGACAAGCGCTCTCTTACGCTGGGAACATAACTGGTGACGCAAAAGGTGATATCGTCGTTTCCTCTAGATGGGCGAATGGTGAAAATGGTGCTGTCTATGTCTTTGCTGGTGATGCGACCCTGAGTGGATCTGACCGAGTTACCAGTGCTGATGTTATTCTTGTCGGAGCCAATTCAGAACGATTTGGATACGATGTTGCTGGAGGAACGAATATTCTAGGTACACTCGGTTCTGGTGGTGCTGACTTCAACGGTGATGGTACTGATGATTTGGTTGTTGGTGCACCCAATCGGCCATCTAGTGGTACTTTTGGTAGTTCAGGTGGTGCTTATGTATTTTATGGTCCATTAACTGGGACAATCTCTTCAGCTGATATACTCTCTGGCGCCGTTCCTGGTGCCGTCTTTGGTGGGGAAGATACTTCTGGTAATCAAGGAAGAGTCGCTGGTGACCAAGTGGCTCTCATTGGTGATATTGATGGTGACGGAAATGGTGATTTACTGATTGGTGACAATCAAAACACATACAACTCTCAATCCGGGGAAGCTTACTTAATCTGGGGTCAAAATGGTTCAAATGCATACCCCTCAGGGACGTGTAGTAATACCACACACACTGACCAGACAGCCTGTGAAGCTGCAAGTGAAACGTGGACAATTGTTGAAACAAGTCTTGCTTCCATACATTCTGGAAACAGCAACGGGTTGGAGATCCATGAACACAAAGATAAAGCAGGACTAATAAGACTAGGGAATGCCCTCAATGCGGTTGGTGATGTAAATGGAGATGGCGTACCTGATATAATGGTTGCGGCTTATAAATTCGACGCTGATTCTGATGCCAATCGAAACTCAAATGAAGGTGCAGTATTTGTTTGGTACGGTTCTTCCAGCCTCAGAAGTGGAGCAGATTTGAATGTAACCAACGATACTTCACTACACAGCCCAGATGTTTCCTTTATCGGTGAATCTTCTGGAGACCAGTTTGGTCAAACCGCCAATGGTGCTGGTGACTTTAACTGTGATGGGAAGAACGATATCATAGTGGGTAGCCAATATATTGATGCCAATGGCAATAACAACTCTGGAGCTGCCTATGTTATAGACGTTTCAACTTCAAACAATCCAGTAATACCATCGGTAACTGGAAATTTCCTTGCGAAGATGACTGGAGTTGCCGCTGATGATAATGCCGGCCGTGCAGTTGGGCCTTTTGGTAACCTCAACAATGACACCAATGGTTCATTTGCCTGTGATGATGTTGTTGTGGGAGCTAAAAAAGCGGACACATCTTCTGGTGGTAGTGACTCAGGTGCTGCGTATATCGTTTTCGGTTCCAGCAGTTCACTTGGAACAATAAGTCTATCAACTGCTGACCTTATCCTTGATGGTGAAGCAACACTTGATGAAACCGGTATTAATACTACTGGTGTTGACGACATGGATGATGATGGTATTCCAGAGATACTCATTGGCTCATACCGAAATTCAGCTTCTGATGAAGGGGCTGTTCAATTGATTATGTCCACTGACTTATTACAATGTGGTGGTCCTTGCTAAGCTTCTTAGTGTAGTAATGAAAAAAGGGGACTTTGGTCCCCTTTTCCTTTATATGACTGTTCCCTATTTCGATAAGAAATAATTCTCTCTTGAAACAGCACATCCTCGCTCAAGAATTTGTAAAATTTCTCTTGTTCTCCAGGGCTTATTCAAAAGAATAAAGTCCTTATTTTCCTTCAGCAATTCCATTTCGATTGGGTGCCCACTTGATAAAACGATTGTAAGGTGTGGATAACTTTCTCGAATTTCTGACAATACCGACAGGCCACCCTTTCCGTTCCGAACTACCAAATCTAATATCACGGCATGAAAATGGGTCTCGTTTTGCTTCCTTAACTCTTCAAGAGCGGCATCCCCGTGAGAAACACAGACCACTTCGTACCCGTGCCCAGTTAAAATCTCTTGTAGAAGTTCTAACATATCTAGATTGTCATCCATGACAAGGACTCGATCTGTACTAGATAACATCGCATTCTGTTTTAAGATTGATTCTAAATGGACAATTGCTTCTTGAATATTTGGGTTTGACTGTTGTAACAAACGCAATGCACTTTTGATTTCTTTATCCCAATTTATACTCATAATTACATATATTCCATTCATAGAACCAGATCATTTTTTTTCGATATAGAGGATATCATTCCTTAAGACCAAGTGATATCCCCTAGAGAGTGAAAGACCTTGCCCTCCGCTCGGATTCCAATCAAGAAATGCTTCTACTTGGTTTGCTGATGGAACAAGTTTCTGCTCTCCAGCTAATTTCCGTAGTAAACGCAATTGAATCGCAGGATGCTCTTTTATCAACTCAGTAAGTTGTAGTCCCTTATTTTGAACGATACGCTGGTACTTTTGATTGGTTATGCCGTCAACAAAATCTTCATCTCTGGCTAATAATCGGGCACTTCGTGCCAATCCGGCTACAGGATTACTACGAATTCTATCGAGCATAGGTAGCACACTACGAATTTGACCTCGCAATGATGTTGGATTACTCGGGTCATCCATCCAAGGAATTTTTCGGAGCTCTGCATAAGCAATAATCTCTTCTTTAAATGCAAAAAGCAGTGGTCGAACAAATTGATACTGCTTGGGAAGCATTGCTCTAATCCCGGTTAACCCCGTTCCTCTCATTAGTCGATAAAGCACTGTTTCCGCTTGGTCATTGGCGTGATGTGCTGTTGCGATGACATGATTAGTGTACCCGGTTAAAATCTCTCTACGTTTAATTCGAGCACGTTCCTGAAGATGGCTCCCCTTTTCTAAATTTAGACTGTGAACATCGCAAGTCAGATTATGTTCACAGGCAATTTGACGAACCATCTCAACTTCTTGTTCTGATTCTGCTCTCAAACCGTGATCAAAGGTCACGACTCTCATTTTACCTCGATGAGCACCTTGGGTTCGAACAACAATATCCAATAAAACCATGCTGTCAACACCTCCTGAAACAGAGAGAACTACAGGTTGTTCAACAGCCCAAAGGCGTTTCAGATTAATATAATTTAGCGTACGCAAATGTAGGGTTCGAGAGTCATTGTTCATGGTAAGTCTTCCACATCAAGGGAAAATGGGATTTCATCTTCAGGGTGAGATCGAATTCTATATTGGTGATCACATTTACCGCATTGATATTCAATGTATATATCAGCCCCCTCAATAAAGAAAGATACTGGCTCTAATAAAGCACCGCAATCTGCTGCTCTATCCCCTGGAGTCTTATCAACGTGCACACTCCTCAAACAAAACGGACAATGATCTCTTATTTTTGATTGGTAGTATGGAACTTCTCTTTTACAATGCACACATTCGAAAACCTCATTTCGATGAATGGGATTACTCTTCTTTTGGGCATCTCCTTCCCGCTCAAGAAAACATCGGAGAAGTTTTTTTGAAGACCACTCAGGAGAGAACGGCCGATTATTCTTCTCCAAGGCAGTGATTAGAATCAATCTTAATTTCTGATTGGCATCAATTTCTTTTGCCGCCCGTTTTATCTCACCACGGGTTCTTAATTTTTGCCATTGAGAAAGCCAACTCTCCATAGAATCATTCTGCCAGATCTGTTATATTGCTTATATGTTACGAGTCTTGTTCATTTCTATTCTATTCGATCTTTTCCCTGATGCAAACGGAGAAGAGTTTCAACAGATTCGCGATATAGAATATCAAAATTTATCAATACGTGAATTTACAGATTACCTTAATGATGATTCAATAGAAGTCAAAATCGAGACGATCCGTTCCTTGGGTAGAATGCAGTCCCCGTCTTCAAGATCACAATTTAAGAAACTTCTCCAAGATCCAGATCCCAATCTACAAGCAGTCGTTATTGAGGCAATCGCACTTAATCCCTATGTTAACGATCTTAAAGTAGAGCTCCTCCAGAAAGAGCTTCCCGTTTCTCAGAAAGTGATGCTTCTACACAGCTTGGGACACTATGGAAAACGTTCACATGTCGACATTCTCATCGAGTATTTAAATAAACCACAATCTTTTGGTCATCACGCTGAAACCATGTCTGCTGTATTTGCAATCGGACTATTGGCTCAAAAAGGAGTTGCCTTTCCTCAAGAAACGGCTGCTCTACTTCTTATGCATTCCAAGTCAATCTTTTCAGATATGAGACGGGCCTGTGCTTTTAGCCTTTCACAATTAAACGATCAAGAGTGGACTCCGAACGTACAAGAAGAGATTCTTAAGCGCAGCCATAGTGATCCTGATCCTCAAACAAGAGTATGGTTGTTGAAATTATCCAATGACTGGAAAATACCACCTATGGTAAGAGAAGAATGGCAAAGAGAATCACACCCTCAAGTTCAAAGTATCCTAATCCAGTTCGGTCATCTCTCCTATGAAGAACACCTCAATTCATCGAATCCACACTTACAAAGAAAGGCGCTTCAGGCTTTAATTGCCCAAGAGAGTTCCCCCTGGCCTCTCGTTGAGCCATTTATTCTTCGAGGTTCAACAATCGAGGCCTATGAAAATCACCTCATTGGAAAGGGTAAGGACTACGTATTGGCAATTGAAATATTGACTCTGTTGGTCGAAAACCAAAAGGAATGGCCTGCTGAACAATATCGTTCCGAACAATATCCGTTGGCCATTCAGAGTATTGCGACCAAGACGTTATCCCTTAAAGAAGAATTGATAAAATGTATTCAAACTGCAACCCATACTGAAGTAAGGGTGGCCGCGATGCAACGGTACCAAGAGCTTGAATTGAAAAGTGAAGAGATGAGAGCCTTCCTGTCCAATAAAGATATTAACATAGCCCTACTCGCTGCACGTTGGTTTGCAGAAAACCCATCAACGGCAAGTGAAGAAGCATTGTGGATTGAACTGGGGAAAAATCGCAACAACAGGTTAAACGTCCAATTATTAGAAAGTATCTCAGTTTTAGAAGAGAAAAACAGTTCAAGATTAACAAAGAATCAAGTAAAGAAAAACCTTGAGCCTTGGCTGAAAGATGAAACAGCAGCGATTCGCCGACCAGCTCAGAAAATCGCCAATCTAAGAAAGCTTGAGTACCCCAATATCTTTGGAGATCCCAATTGGGTTATTGTAGAAGGATATCAAAATATTCAACAGGCTGTTCTAACAACAGTATATGGGGAAGTCGTTATAGATTTATTCCCAGATATCGCCCCACTAACCGTCAGTAATTTTGTCAGACTCGCTGAAGATGGATACTATAACAACCTACAATTTCACCGGGTGCTGTCTGGTTTTGTTGTTCAAACGGGACAGAGAGGCTTTGAAGACCCAGGTTGGTCGATCCCTGACGAACTGAACATGATTCAGGTTAACAGGGGCGCAGTTGGTATGGCACTAAATGGGAAAGACAGCGCCGGGAGTCAATTCTTTATCACCACAACAACCCAGCCTCATCTACAAGCAACTTACCCTATCTTTGGTCAAGTAAAACAAGGCCAATGGATTGTAGAAAGACTTCAGCCCTGGGATAAAATCTTATCCGTTGAAATTGAGCGGAGGATTTCACCGTAGGCGAAGATGGTATTTTCGGCCATTCTCTTGGTGGAAAACTTCTCTTTGGCATGAAGATAGCCTTTGTCTAAACAAGGATGATTCCCAGAAATCACCTGACGAATCCCTTCCGCCAATGCTTCAGGATCTTTTGATGGAACCAAAACACCATTGTCACCGAGAACATCAGGTATCCCTCCGACATTCGTCGCTACAATAGGTATCTTTGCCAACAATGCTTCAATGAGAACTTGTCCCATCCCTTCTTCTGTTGAAGGGTGAACAAAGACTCTACTGCTCGCCATTAAATCTGGTACATCCTTGCGATATCCAAGATAATTTAAGTTCGGATAAACCAAAGGGCCAATACCGGCAACGGCAAATGTAAAATCAGGTAGAATCTGGGCTGCTTTCGAAAGATACCGATGTCCTTTATGCTCAACCAACGCCCCAACCGTAAGTATATCTGGTGAACAATCAATCTTTTCAGCTTTTATTTCATCGACACCATCAGGGACAATATATACATTCCGCGCTCCAACTTGCTGTAAGATAGATGCCACTGCAGAACTGACGGCAATGTAACCCGCCGCCCGTCGATACTTCCAAGGTGAGGAAGGGATAAAATCAACCCTTCGATGAACGATAAATTTGTTTCCTTGAACCGAAGCCATTCCGTGGGCATGAGAAGTGTGACAAGCAATTATGTCACATCGGAACCCAGCCAGCTTCTTTATCCCCAGAAAAGACCATCCTGGAGGAATGTGAACCACATTCACACCTTTTGCTTTAGCCCGCTTCCAAAGAGGACTACCTTTGGGACAAGCAAGGGTACAAGGATAGTCAGAATCCAACATACCAAGAACCAAGGACAATACCTGCTTCTGACCTCCCCGCCATTCATTTCCAGTATCAACATGTAGCGTATAAAACATCACTATTGGTCCGTTCAACTTGTTCAGTTGATTTACTTGATTGCTTAAAGCAATACGAAGAACATTCTCTATTGACTAATAATATTAACATTAAGTTGCTAGCCAAGTACCTTAGATTACGTTAAAAATTGGGGTTGATTTTATGCAGTTTCCAACGTCATGCCATACCTTGTCCAACGGACTGAATATCCTGTTGCATCCCGATCAAAGCTCTTCTAAAGTCGTTTTACAATTGTTGTTTCATTCAGGCTCAAAAGATGAATCTTTCGACCAGCAAGGTTTTGCACACCTCTGTGAGCACCTCTATTTCACAGGAACACCCAAAGTCCCTAATTTTGACAGAGAAATCAGTGAACACGGCTGTGAAAACAATGCTTGGACGGACCTCGATCAAACCTGTTTCACTTCAACTGGCCCCCCCTTGTCCCTTGACCTTATGCTTTGGGTGGAACAAGACCGATGGAAAAACCTCAGGCTAAATCTCTCAACAGAAGTATTTGAAACCGAGCGTTCTGTCGTGTTGAATGAGTTGAAAGAAGAATATGAAAATGAACCTTATGGTGAAATGTGGCTTCAGCGACCATCCTTTATTTTTGGGGAGGACCATCCATACAGCCACCCAGTCATTGGAAACAGCCAGACATTGAAGAAAGCTACCGAAGTGTCCGTTCAACGGTTCATGCTCGAAAATTATGTGCCAAACAATGCCGTATTGATGCTGTCTGGTCAATTCTCACCGAAAGAAGTCCTTCCAAGAATAGCGAAATACTTTGGGGATATTCCTTCTCGCGCATTGAAGGACTTACCTCTTTCAAAAGTTAATTTTCAAGAAGCTCGATTAAACATCTCTGATCAAGCCCATAACGAAGTTCTCCATTTAGAGTGGTTACTGCCACCTTACGGAGATCCAATACTGAAGGTCTATTCACTGCTGGCTGAAATATTAACGAGCCCCAGGTACGGTATTTTATTTCAACGCCTTGAGTTGGAAGGAAAGTTGGTGAGTACAATAGAAGCCTACACCAATATTCATTCGGAAGCATCTCACTTTTCTATTTCATGTGCCCCTATTCACATTTCCAATACGCAATTAAAAGAAATTATTCTGGAAGAACTCAACATCATATGCACACAGGGTATTGAACCGATGTTACTCAATCAGGTTCGGAATAAATTAGAGCTACTCTGGTGGATTCAAAACGCCAATATAGATTCCCGCTCTGAAGAAATGCTATCTTGGTTTGCTCATCGAAACACTATGGACGGATTCGAGAACCAAAAAGAAGAATGGATCAGTATTCAAGAAGAGGAAATTGTGTCGGCCCTAAAAAGACTACTCTCCTCTCCGCTTAAAGAAATACATTGCACACCAATAGGTCATTCATGATCCCAAAACCAAAGATACCAAAATGGGATTCAAGAAATTTATCCTTCCCATTGGTTTCAAAATATCAATGTAAAAATGGTTGGCAAATCCTTCATAAATATGACTCTCGATTTCCAACCATCAGCCTCCGGTTGCTTTTGAATGGTGGATGTCTTTATGGTGAGAAATCTGGGGTCTCATCCCTAACCGACTCTCTGGTGAATCATTACTTCCATAAAAATTGGAAGAACTATACTCTGAGTGGAGATCTACAATATAATACTCAAGAAACCAATTCTGTTTTCAGTTTGGACGCCCTTTCATCTGAATGGAAAAGCATTGGTACGATTTTTCAAGACATCTTAAACATTCCAAGGATTGACTACAAATATGGTCAGCATTTATGTACGATTCGTAAGCAATCGATTCTTCATAATCTACACAACCCACAATTCCTAGCCAGGTGGTGTTCTCAAGAACTGTTTTATCAAGGGTCAATTCTATCTGCGGGTGTCAGTGGATCACTCCAAAGCTTAGCATCTATTGATATACAGGATATTGACAACTCTCTAGAAAGATACCGATCCCCATCAGGAACGCTTGTGGTTGTTGGTGACATTGAACTGTCCAAAGTCATCTCATGGGTAGAAAATGAACTGCCACAAACAAATCCATGTCCCAACCCAACGATGCAATTCAAACACAGCTATGACGTTTTTTTCCTTCATTGTCCGTCCTCTCAAACGGTTATTAAATGGATGCAATCACTCTCCAACAAAACGGAATTCTCGTTGGCGAATGAAATAATTGCCCTCAGCATTGGAGATATGTTTACGTCGCGTCTCAATCAAAAATTGAGAGTACAAGAGGGATTGACTTACGGCATCTCTGCCAGCATCTGGGAAGGTTTCTCTCGGTCATTCTTTATCTGTCAAACGATGGTTGAGCAGGTCCAACAGCTTAAAGCACTCAACTTAATTAAACACACCCTAAAAGAAGCTCACCTCAATTGGACGGAACAGGAACTACAAATGGCCAAACAGAACCTATGGCAACATTTGTTGGATACCTCTTCTACCCCTTATGATTTAGCCGATTTGATAGAAAATTGGATTTCCAGCGACCAACCAATTGAAGCTTTCAACCGCTTATCAAGTGATCTATCTTCTCTGTCCCTTGGTACAGTTATATCCGCTGCTGAACAGCTAAATCTAACCAAGGAGATGGTCTTAATTGTAGGGAAAGACAAAGATAGCGCTTGGCGTGAATACAGATTGAACAAAATACAGGCCACTAAATAGTGGTTGAAGAGCTTCACGATCAATCTTAAGAAAAATATGATTGCTTTTCATAATAATCTGGATAGTATTGCCTTTGTAAATCTATTTTTAAAAGAGGTAAGTTATGTATTGGATTTTTGTAGCCTTTTTGGCCTGTGGACAGAAAACATCCGTTGAAACCCCAGAGAATCAAAGCAAAACAACGGAAAGCACAGAAGAAGTAAAGCCTGCTCCCGCACAATTTGAACAGTATGGTGGCGATTTTACGATT
>JACLAC010023158.1_pt1 | contig 19828 bp, 8 predicted proteins | sample 8027881 | NCBI WGS metagenome assembly JACLAC01 (sample SAMN15725517, study PRJNA655200) | protist metagenome | isolation source: fluorescence activated cell sorting (FACS) single amplified genomes of... | place: Spain: Blaines Bay Microbial Observatory, Mediterranean Sea | collected 2016-01-19 | reverse complement strand
GTTTCGAATCCCGACGTGGAAAATCCAGCTGAATTATTCTTGATAAGTGGGGAGTCCGGTGTTGGAAAATCCCACTGGATTGAATCAGAAAGAAATAGAATACTGCTCAAGATCCTCGAAGAAGCACATGACAAAAGTGACGAGGAAGAGGACGAAGGTAGCCACGATGGAACCTACGATTTTTTCCCCGTTTTCTGCAAGGGCGCATGCGAAATCCCGCCTCAACTCCGGATCGATGACAATGATGAGACAGATAACTCTTCGACGGAATCGTTTTCTAATGGTGGATGTCGAATGAGTAGGCACCCGATGCATGCTATTGCTGAAGCATTGAATGACTTGATTTGCTCTCTTACAAAAATCAATTATGGGAATGAGAAAAGAATTGATACTGCATTGTCCGCTAATATCGGCAACATCTATGGTGGTAAAGACGTTTGGAAACAACGGATTCAGGATGCCTTGGGTGCTAGCGAAGTCACTCACTTAGCAGCAACAGGGCTCGTTCCCGAGCTAGGCAATTTACTAGATCTCTCAGGAACTCGAGCTTTCATAGAAAAACAGAGGGTATCAAATACATGGGATTGGAATTCACCATACAAATTCCATCGATCATGTGTAGCCATACGCGACCTGCTAAGAGCTATATCAGAAGCGCATCATCCCATCGTTATGGTTCTTCACAACCTACACTTCGCCGACAAAGACACATTTCGTGTTCTAAACTTTTTGTTAACTGGTAATCATTTGAATCAATCTCGGGCTGCGGAAGGAGAAAAAAGAAAAGGTCACAAGTCTAAAGAATGGGATCATCTCTATGGAAACGAAGCGATTACTTCTACTGCTAGATTGAATAATGTTTTGGTCATTGGACTGCACGAAGTCGACTCGGACCGTCAAAATGATAGGCTTCATCTGCTCGAACGCTCCTTCTGCCAAAGAAAGAAATCCACTTTCGATGAAGAAAGTGCAATGGGCGAACAAGGTTATGAAATCAAATCACGGGAGCCTGTTTCCATTCAATCTCATTTGACCAAGATTCATATGGAGCCATTTCATCGAAAGAAAGTAGAGGATCTTTTACGATCAAGTATATCGGAACCTAAAAAGAGCAAAATTAAGGATGAAAATGAAAGGTCTTTATTTGATGCGAAGCTTCACGAGCTGGCGGAGCTCATTTTCGAATGGACGGGTGGACATGCCTTCTACACTCTACAGGTTATTGAATTGTTGAAAGAGGATGGAGCTATCACTTCATCTTCGTCGAACAAATTGGACATTGCCAAAGCACAAACCCTGGCACGGCGATGGAATAATAGCACTATTGGATTGACGGCTGCTCGGATTGATCTATTACCCAAAGCTGTCCGCTTTGTAATAATCAATCTATCGATCTTGCGTCAAACTTATATTGAGTTTTCTCTCCAGGAATTGTTTCATCTACTGACCGCAGTTTTTGCCGAAAAGGGGAAGAAAAAGAAAAACGAGATGGAATTCCCTTTGCAGTCAGTTTCGGAGCTAGAAGATGCTTTATCTCTGGCTTGTGACATTGGATTTATGAAGCGTATGCGATGCCAGCGAAACTCTAATGATGCAAATTGTCGTTGGGCATTTACCCACACCATTATTCGTGACGAGGCATATTCACTTTTCACCAAAATGAAAAAGCAGAAGAAAATGGAGATCCATTTCAAACTGGGAACCCGCGCCTCAGCTTTTGCTATCGTCCCGACTTCTGGAGAACAAGAAAACGGTAATTTGCCGAAAATGAATCAGGATTCGTTCAAATTTCTCGCAGTCGATCAGCTTGCAATGGCGGAAGGAATTCTAAATCAAGACTGCGCAAAAGTTGCCATGTTATTTGTTGAGACAGCGGAGCTCTGTATTTCAAGATCGGCATTTTGTGCAGCTATCCGATACCTGAAGGTAATTATCAATATCTTGGAAAGGCACAGTTTGCTTTTCGCACCCGATAATCATGGGTTGTGCGTCAAAATACATCTCTTGCTGGCGAGACTTCATTCTGTCTGTGATCACGGTACCAATGATAAAAGCGAAGCGCTCCGTCGAATACTGGAAAAGGGAAAGAACCTAAAGGATCAGATTATGCTGCATCAAGCTGAAATAGGAATTTCGATCGGACAAAAAAGAAATAAAAATGCCCTGAAGCAAGTCTTGAGTGCTCTTGCGACACTAGGAGAGAAATTTTCACCAGAAGCCGACTTGCCACCAATAATTTCTCGAGAACTTGAGAAGCTAAGACAAGTGACCGAGCAAAAGGACAACCACAGTCTCCTTCATCCTAGCCACTGCACGGACAAGAAGACATATGATCTCATGATCTTGCTATCAAACTTAATCGAAATTAGTCGTTCTTGTAAGAATGAACGATTATCGGAAGTAGCAATGATCCGTATGATGAATATATCTTTGATAAAGGGATTCACTCCTCAATATTCCATGTCCTTCGCTCATTATGGGGCGATCTTGATGCAGCGAGGCCTCGCGATGAATAGCTCGAATATGGCAAAAGAGGGATACCGCATGGGTCAAATTAGTGAAAGGATGGCTCGTGTTAAGGGTTTCAGTGGTAAGTGTTTTTTGTGGTGCTCTAATTCGCCCTTGCCTATATTTATTGGTGCACTTGAATTCTGACAAAATCTTTTCTACTCTTATAAGGTGGACACTCTCTTACCGTTTTCCAATACTACAATAGTCATTGGAGACGGTTCTATCGACGTTCGCTTGGAGAAGTCCTAAGCATCTACAACGCACAGCTCGAGTCTGGGGACTATTGTCATATTGAGTTCACCACATTCACTTATGTTCAATATCATTTGGCAAGTGGACATAATTTGACAAAATTAGACGATAATCTGCAGCTGTTTGATGCGTTGTACCAGGACTATAAGATGGATAATCACTGGATCATTGAACTCGCTCAAAGATTCGTGCAAAATATGCTAGGTGAAACATTGGATCCATTCCTGTTCTATGGAAATTCAATTGAAGAACAAAGCACACGAATCCAGAGACTACAAGATTCAGGAGAAGATGATGCAGTGCAATTGATGCACTTTTTCACCCTTTTCGTCTCGATACTTTTTCACAATCATGAGCTTTCGAAGTCATGCCTAGAAAATATTGTCGAGAAAAAAGTGATATCAATTTGGAAACCTTGGATAAGTTTCTTTCGGTGCTATTTAGATATCGTTTCTCTTCAAGCAATCGATAAAAAGTCGGAAAGAAAGAAGTTTAAGGAAGCTATAAAAATGCAAAGGGGTAAACTGCTAGGTAAGAATCGAATTGTGAGTGGGTGAGGAATTTCGATTGAATATAGTTTACTAACTGAATGATCATATGTAATGCCTGCACGATAGATTGGTACGATCAAGGGGCACAGAATTGTAGTGTCATGATATCTTTGATTGATGCCGAACTCATGATCTCGGACTACGCAGGAAATTATGAATCTCTCCCAACGATAAGGATAAAGAAGTTTTTCGACGATGCGATTGAAATCGCCGAAGATCAGGAGCTGGGTCACATGGAGGCATTTTGTTTTGAACGTGCATCAATGCATTTCGCGGCTGCCGGTTCGGATGAGTCGGCGGCTGAGTACATTGCCAAAGCGCACGAATGTTACTTGGAATGGAACGCAATTGCGAAAGTTGATAATCTTGAAGAAAACCACGCAGGAAAATTGCAGCATGCCAAGGAGGGTTCGATCAGGATGATCGGCGAAAACTATGTTAAGAAAAATAGCGACTTGCAATACAATCCGGAGAGATCAATCGGAGGTGGTCGCAATATTAAAAAATTAGATATTAAGGGAGCTGCGAAGACGGCGGAGAAGAGGGTGAAGGAAATGGCGTTTGGAACGTCAAGCGGTAAGAGCCCAAAAGGCGCTCCCAAGCCTGTAGTTCAGTCTCCACGAACCCCGTCGCGTCGACCCAAACTTGCAATATCGGTCAGACTCGGCAAGACTTCATCATGAACAACAAGACGATCAGTTTTCCATGTTTGATGTAGAGCAGCACTCCCGTCATGTTAACACTAATAATTACAATGTTTGTAGTATTAAAAAAAAGAAATAAAGTGCCGTTTAAGGCAATTCTAGCTAGATTGAGCAATTGAGAAATCAATTATTCTTGACGCTTTCTTTTTGTGATCGCATGCTGATCCAGTGACCAGTCTTGGAAAAAAATTGGCTTTTCAGCGAATTCCAATGAATAGCACGAATGGCACGTGCATATATATCTCGTTCTCAGGGCAAAAGCACGCCAAACAAGAAATGAGGCATATTCACAAAGACACAACGGAAGCATTCGCGCCTGGTGATTTCGAACAAGTTCCAAAAAAGAAATTGCGCTGGAGTCGCTTGCCGAAAGGATCGAGAGGCAAGGCAACGACACGATTTCTGTGATTGACATGAACCCATCTCGAGACTGTCGAACGCTTCGTTGACCAGCTACGTTCGCTCACCAACAGCGAGCTATATGAATCCAGTTTCTTTCTAAACAACGAAGGAGCCTCTTATGAAGAAATAACACAACAAACTCCGTCGTTGAGAACAGTTGCGACATTAGAGACCATAATATTGATCAGACCGAACGTCTTGCTATTTTGTTGAATCATGACAAACAATGATTATGGCAGTGACGAACGAACCACGCAAATATTCTTTCTTTGCTTTTCTGCAATTCTCGTGGTAGTTCTATTCTTGTCGAGAATTCTCGAAGATTCACCACGTTTAAGAACATATATAAGTGAACCGGCGATGATACTTCTTGTTGGAACGTTCTGCTCCCTGATCGTGAGGTTAATAGACGAGGCTGAATTCGAAGGCGATGATATGGACAACGATATTTACGACGACCAATACGATGAATCAGAATATACGAGTTCGAGGTCGCTGCCGAAGATCTTTTTGCTGTTTCCAAGCAAGGTCTTTTTTCTCGCATTACTACCACCGCCTTTTTCTTGGGACCGACAGTCACAAATGTTGGATTGCTTGTCGTACTCGTGGGGCTTGCTGTATCCCAGTCAACAGCACGATCCATTGCAGAAGTAGATGGCTTGACATAGCGTTGAGATGCTGATGCACGAACAAGACGCTGTTGGTCCACCTTTTTCCGCTTGTCTCCATCCGGGTAAAGCGTGGTGGAACTCTTGGACGTATTCTCCGCCGAATTTTCTGCCGATGTCTCGGGTCGGACGTATTTCGTCGGTTTTTTCTGAATTTCCACAGCTGTAGGCGAAGAACCAGAACCTTGATATCCGTACATGAGATCATCCATGGCCTTAAAGTTGTGGGAGAGTGAGTCCTTGTTCACAGCCTGAGCCTGAACAGACCTTACAGACGCTGAACTTTCGGTAGCACTTTCGGCGGTTGGTCGTACAAACTTTTTGTTGGATTTCGCTGCGACGTCAACGGGAATCGCTACAGGGCTTTCTGTTGCTTGGTTAGCTCCGTACATGAGATTATCCATAGGATTGTCAAAGGTTGCGTCGGTCGGTGGAGTCTGCCCTTTGAATTTCGAACCTTCCACAGAGACTGCGGTAGGACTTGTGAAAGCCTGGTCCGCACCATACATCAAACTCTCCATTGCATTATTTTCGGCAAAAATGTCTTTGGTGTAGTCTTTGGGCTTGGTATCCAGAGAAACAGAAGTCGGAGATGAAGATGATTGTCTCGACCCATAGATGAAATCCTCCGAGTTTTCGGTTCTAGGTCCAGCCGTGGCTATTTTCGAATCTGAACCAGGCTTGGTGAAGGCGGGCTTAATCTTTGTTTTCACGTCCACAGGAACGCCCGTAGGACTCGAAGTAGAGGCTGTTGCACCGTACATGAAATCTTCCGCCGTCGAGGTAGATGATCTATTAGTGGTTTTCGTAGGTCTTACCAATTTTGGACCCGTGTCTTTGGCCCGAAGCACATTTGGTCTCACCAATTTTGGTCCTTCAACTTTAGCTTTGACAATATTTGGTCTTACAAGCTTGGGTCCATCTACTTTCTGGTTCACGATATTCGGTCTCACCAGTTTTGGCTCATCGTCGGAAGGTGGTGCTTTGGAAGGTCGAACAGCCCTTACGAGTCGTTGTTCATCTTCTTTGACCGGTTGCCCGGAGCGAGTATAGTAAGTTAGCTCCTCCTCGGGGTCCTTTTCTGGTTCCCTCACGATTGACGAGTCAAGTCTGACAAGATTGGGCTCGTCACTGTTCTCGTCTTCTGACTGCATGACGATCGATTCCGAGAGACGGACCAAGTTTGGCATTTCTGTTTCATCACCGTTCGGATCTCTTACAATCGAGGATGTCAATCGAACCAATTTGGGTTCGCCATCATCCTCCGTCTCATCGATGGTTGATGGGGAGTGCTGAACCAGCCTGGGTTGTTCGTCGTCGACGTCGACGTTGACGTTGCCATCATCAGGATCGTCAAGTTCACCATCAATGTCATTGTCATACTCATTTCCGTACCTGACACCCTCGTAATAATAGTCGTCAGCATCGTCAACGTCCTCTCCAGCGAGTTCCCTCCTCCGTTTTTCCCGGAGTCGTTTATCCTCGGCGATCTCCTCGGCTGTGAGGGAACCACCAGAAATCAACGACTTCGCAGCGTCTTGATTTCCGGAGGTTCGAGCCATTACAAGACGTTTCTCATTTGGCTTGTTTTTTAGTTCAACCTTTAGTTCTTCTCCATAACCTTCTCTCCCGAGTCCCCCAATATTACTTTGTCTATTTTTGTGTTTTTTTCTGCCCGAGCTCCATGGTCTAATAATCTTCTTCTTTTTGCCTTTGAAAGCATCAACGTCGTAGGCCGCCGAAGCTGTAGCATGTCTGACCAATTTCTTTTCCTTCGGGTCTTTTAGTTCCATATTTACCCCTGCTGTGGTAGATGTAGTCGCCTTTCGCTCATTATCATTTGAGGGCGGTCTGGCGGGCCTTACAAGACGCTTCTTGGGTTGTTCTTGCTGCTGCGGCGGGCTTTCCGCTGAAGATACGGGCTTTGACTGCTGGTATGGCATCATTCGTCTTGGAGGTCCATGATTTCTTTGCCTGAGATCTTCTTCCAACGGATCACCTTCCATACCATATAACTTCCTCTCAAACAAAGCAGTTTGGCCGAAAGTACTTGAAGTGCCGGTGAATCCTGCACTCGTCAAAAGCGGTACGGCCTGGCCAACCACGGAAGGATTTCGATTGAGAATGAAACGATCCTGAAATCCTGATGCGAGATCGAGCGAACTCAGCAGAAGCAAGCAGGACAAAGAAACAAACATCGTCCTCATCCTTGAAAAGAATTTGTAGCTTGTCGTATCTTGATTGGTGAAACACCGAGCGTCTTGGGCGTTCTTTATGAGTATACCGCGATGTAGATGTCGTACGACAACTTTATCACTTGCCCAATTTGGTATGTTTGTGGGATGTGAAGAATTCAACTTTGAATCGAAGTGCTCATTGAAGCAATCGTTCTGATATGTTGCTGTCACTGCGAGACACCCAAACACAAAGGTTGTTTGTTCTGTTCTTCGAAAATCCCTTGCAAAACATGCAGGGATGCTCCTATTGGTTCTTCAGTGTCGCACCGTTTGGGACAGAAATTCTAACAAATAAGAACGGTGACATCTCGATCAAAACCATAAGGATAGCAATGACGTAAGCAATGATAACAGACTGTACCAGTACCGGACCTACTGGAACTATACTGGAACTCATCAAACCGACTTTTACGGGCAGGATATCAAGGTGAATCTTCAAAAACAAAAATAGAGTTTGGGGCGATAAAGCGGGGTACGTGTAGTGAACAAAAACTTTTCGGTGATCCCCCAATAATGGCGTCAATGAAATGTCGTGGTTGAATTGAGGCTCCACGTGTCATGAGAATATTGTGCCTCGTCCGCGAACAAAATATTTTGTGTCATTTTTTCCGCGACGCAACCGTTGCCACGCCTTCTCCGAGTTTGATGAAAGGTGGTAGACAGCAAGACGGTCCAACGAATCTGGTCCACTCGCACGATTAAACAGCAGTACACAGGCCAGAAAGCACTCTTTTGCTTTCTTGAGAGGACGAAAGCCTTCTATGTTCTCAAACCTGGTTGGTTTCACGCATTGTTTTGCGGTTTACAACCACGTAGCAGTGGTAAACGAATCCTTTTTCACGTGCACGAACCGTAGCCACGAAATTTTCACTGCCTGAATTTGCATAGAAAAACTGTGCTTCCCTTAATATTGTGCGCGTTTTCTCTGTTGAGATCGAATCTCTCTCCAAACAGTCATAATCTGGCTTAATCGCAATTTGAAACAAAATTACTAAATTCAAGCTTTAACAATTCATCATGTCTAAGGAACATTTGTCTTTGGTTGTCTGCGGACACGTCGATGCCGGTAAGTCGACCACTTGCGGTCACTTGATTTTCAAGATGGGAGGAATCGGAGAGCGTGAGATGGCCAAGCTCAACGAACTCGCCGCCGAGAAGGGTAAGTCCTCTTTCGGATTCGCGTACTACCTTGATACTTGCAAGGAAGAACGTGACCGTGGTGTTACCATCCAGTGCAACACCAAGGAGTTCTTCACCGACAAGTACCACTACACTATCGTCGATGCTCCTGGACACAAGGATTACATCAAGAACATGATCACCGGATCTGCCACCGCTGATGTCGGTATGCTTTTGGTCCCTGCCGAGAAGGGAGGTTTCGAAGCCGCCATCGCCAAGGCCGACCCCAAGCTTGGTGTCGATGAGGGTCAGACCCGTCAGCACGCCCGTCTTCTCTACCTTTTGGGTGTTGAACAAATCCTTGTTGGAATCAACAAGATGGACTCCTGCAACTGGTCCCAGGACCGTTTCAACGAAATCAAGGACGAATTCGTTAAGATGCTTCAAGCCATCGGTTTCAAGCCCAAGAAGGTCCCTTTCATCCCTTACTCTGGATTCAACGGTGACAACTTGGTCGATCCTGTTGATGCCGGAAAGTGCCCATGGTACAAGGGATGGACTGCCAACAAGACCCCCAAGAAGAAGATCACTGGTATGACCATTGTTGATGCCCTCAACAACTACATCACCCCTCCTACCCGTCTTCCCGATGCCGCTCTTCGTCTTCCTGTTTCCAACATCTACAACATCAAGGGTGTCGGTCAAATTATCTGCGGAACCGTCGAACAGGGAACTCTCCGACCTGGTGACCAAGTCGGATTCGTCCCATCCAACATCAAGGGAAAGAAGATCTTCTCCATCGAACAGCACAAGAAGGTCCTCGAATCCGCCGGACCTGGAAACTCTGTTGGACTTTCCATCAAGGGTATTGCCAAGGACGAGAAGGTCAACCCTGGAGATATCATCTACAACGAGAAGGACGGAGAGCTCAAGCCTATCAAGAGCTTCACTGCTTTGGTCGCGGTCCAAGAGCACCCTGGTGTCCTCAAGCCTGGATACTGCCCTGTTGTCTTCTCCCGTACCGCTAAGGTTGCCTGCAAGATGACCAAGATCTTGTGGAAGGTGGGAAAGAAGACCGGAGGTGCCAAGGTCGAAAATCCTCCTGAGCTTTCTCAGTTCGAGAACGCCGAGATCGAGTTCGAACCTACTGCCCCTCTTTTCGTCGAACCTTTCGCCAAATGCGCCGCTCTTGGGCGATTTGCCGTTATGGACTCTAACAGATTGAAGATGCTTGGAAAGGTCTCCGATGTCGTCTACGCCGAATGAACAACCACATATCCGTTGCATTCTGGCATGTTGAAAGAAACAAAGTATGGATGGATCCAACATATACATGGACATATAATACGGAGATACAGCATCTTTTTCTAAGCTAATTGCTCTGATGTAAAAGGGTTTTCAAGAATTTACTGTAGATCTTAACTTTATTCTAATATATTCGCTCTGCATATACAATATTCTTCGAAATACATCTGTTACTCTAGCGAGAGCTTTTCCTTGTTTTGATTGAGATCTTGATTGAGAAAAAACTGTTCCCGCACTTTTGGAAGAAAAGTAAGTGGTAAGTACTCATTTTCGCATATTGCTCATACCTATTAAGTGTATACATAGGACTAGTCGCTTTCCAATTTTTTTCGACTAGCGGGATTGCATCCCAGCGTAGGACCAGTCCGTGTTATCGTCATAGGTTCCTACAATACTTGTACTGGGTAAATTCTCCTAGGATATTCGATCTGCTTTTTGTGTGGCATAACAAAACGGTCTCCGGAAATCCAACGTGCCGCCACAACATTCTGCAAAAAAAAGTTGTTTAAACAACGTTAGACGAAGCGGATCAATGATCACTCCAAAGTGGATTCTTTTCGGTCGAAATGAATAGCACGCAATGGATCACTTCGTTATAAGCGATTACCAGCAAAAGGGTTGGCCTTCGCAGGAGGAAAAAGATTATACCAAAGAAGATATGAGCAGCGAGTCCACTTGGAAGATTCGCGACGACCAAAATGGCAAGCAAGATGATATCGCAGATCCCTCGGTCGACGTACCTCTCTCTGACCTTTGCGGTATTGATGAGAACTCGTTTTACGCAAATAATGGCGTTTCAGATGTTGAGGACTACGATCAGCATGGCAGCGATCTCTTCACTCCGTTGCCTTTATCTGATCTCAGGACGTCTTTTCTAGAACGTTCACGAAGCTTTGAAAGTGAGAGCACTGCCAGTACATCGATAAGCGCAAGGACGAGTTTTAATCAGCAGCAGCATCAATATCAACTCAGTCGGCAACAATCAGCAAAACGACAAGACATATTCCAGGAAGATGAACTCATCAAAGACGATCCGAAATCAGTAGATGAATTGATGGCAAGTGAGTTGAACCAGCTTTCTTTTCAAGAACGTGAAACGATAAACGAAGAAATACACGGTGTCGATGTGTACAGCGCTGGTTTAAAGGAATGCCCAGCCTTACTGACCGAATCATTCCGTCAGCTCGACATAGAGCTCCAAAGATTGAGGCCACGGTACGCAGCCTTTGATAGAAGTCAGCGAGTATTTGGTGCTACAACATATCTCAGCACTGAAAAATTGAGGATAATGTTTTTGAGATGCGATCTCTTCGATGTCAAAAAAGCTGCTGAACGTCTGTGCAATTTTGCTGAGATGATGCTCGAACTCTATGGCGAAATTGCCCTACAAAGACGCCCACAAATTACCGACTTGACAGAGTTTGAGGTTAGCGTACTGGAAGCAGGAAATTATACCATACTTCCAGGTAGAGACCGCGCTGGTCGTCGGATCATCGCAAACCTAGCTTTTGATGCACCTGAAGGTTTTGGCTACTATCAGAGATGTCGAACTAGTCTATATGTTGTCCTATGCTTAATGGATGATGTTGAAACGCAACAAAAAGGTGTAGTTGGATTGTCATGGTGGCATGATGTAAGCGTAGATGACTTCATGATTCGAAGAAAAGTTCATGAAAAAATTAAATCTGTACCGATGCGGATGGGAGCGTTTCATTGCTGCATCCCTTCCGAGATTACGTCGGACAAAGGGAAAAAAGTTATGGACAATGGTGGAGGGATCTCATCTGGTATGGCCCAACTCATTAAGGCAATGTTCGTCGTATCAGTTGGCCCCAAAGTACGACCGCATCTTCGCTTTCATACAGGTAAGATTAGTATCTGTGTTGAAATATACCGGAATGAAGAAGCCCGTGTATTAATTTGATGCTTTTCTGGAGAGTCTACTAATTCCATACTCAATTATCATCTTTGTTGTTTTGAAGGCTCCGTGGTAGAATGCGTTTATGCACTTCAGTCCTTTGGAATCCATTCGGACCAAATGCCAATAAATAGTGCAACAGGAAAATTGAAAACTAAACACCATTTGAAGTGGTTAGAATTTCGCCGACGAAAAGAAGAGAGTTTGAGAAAGCATAGTAACGAATTCGATCGAATTATCGAATGCCCTAAGCAATCAGATATTTTGTTTGGTAGAGGTCGGCCAATCATGAGACATCCAGGAAACGCAGTCTTAAGAAATGTTATTGAACAGAAAATGGAAGAATACGCTAGTGCAAAGTCTAAGAAGCAGACTACAGACGTGACATGGGAGGTAGTTAGGATCCTGAAAGGCAACTACGGAGCAAGATTCCTAAAAGAAGAAAATGTCGATACTAGTTTGGGTTGGATTGAGGTGTCGAATGAAATAGCGAGACAAAAAGTCCGCATTGCTTTCCGTGATTTGCGAACCAAAATAGCAAAATCGACGAAAGAGGAAGTGGATGCAGGCAAAACAAGAGGCAATATTGCTAATCCGAAACGAAAAGGGGAAACAAGTTATCCTCTGCCAACACCTTCTACAGTTCTATCCTCGGAAAGCACCAAGGGTAAAGAGCGATTTCAACAAAGTTCATCATTTGCCCAGGAAATCAACAGTAGTACATCTGTCTTTCTGAATATGGATGGAATTGATGCAAAACGACAACGTCTCTGTTTTTGACCAACTGGATCCAGAACTGGAAGGAAAAGACGATACGCGTTAAGGAAAACCGTCTTACCTCGGGAGATAGCTATTCTTTTAGCTACGAGCTTCTGTTTGCTAATGTTGTGATGATGACATCAAGAAAGAGCATACTATTAGTACAACTAATTTTAGAGAATAATATGATAAAACTTTACGTCAGAGATCGATATATGGTGATTGATGAGGCGTTCATGTGCTGTTCAGATGGACTTTCGTTCACACTTCTCTGTCCATAGAGCTATACGACAAGCGCAGCAGGATTATCTTCGTTTGTAGATTGTCCATCGCCGTTACTATTGGCGTTGGTGGCACCTGGGTGCTCTTCGTCTTCTCTGCCGTCGAGAAGAGACCTTTTTCGTGAGTACTCCTTCTTGAAAACGCTACTATCGTAACTGCTTTCGTCTTTTTGCGAAGGATGACGACGGCGCAATCCTTTGAAACTATGCCGTTTCATACGCCTAGACTTTCGTCTTTTATCCTGCCGACGTGTCCTCAATTTAGACCCAAAATCTTTGCCTGAAAAAAAGCCAAATACAGCTCTGTCATCTACTTGTTCGATATAACCGCACGATTCACCCATGAGTCTAATTGACTCATCTTGCACAACAAATCTATAGATCCAATTATATTCTTCAACAATAATTATTTTGGAACAAGCAATTTGTATGAGTGGGCAAAAATTGACAAAATATAGATGGACATACACGAAGTCATATATGTATACATACCGAAGTGCAGAAAACGTCCTTTTAATTTTCTCTGTTGGTGCCATGCCCGCATATATTCTTCGTTGTCAACATTCGTTCGTATTCCCAACCTATCCATCAATGGTTCAGTTGCTCCTCCCATTAATACTATAGTTATAATCACAATAACCATAGTGGCATTGATGAATTCGTTCCGATGACCGTAAACATCGGGGAATTCCCTTGCACATGCATAAGCAACAGCGCCCCTGAGACCTGCAAACCATAACTAAAGAAGCGCGTTTTCATAGAAGGGAAAATTAGTGTGGAATATCACAGAACAGCGAGCTATCCGTCATTATTGCCAACTTACCAGATGCATAAACTTCGTAGGAATGACCTTGTCTCTTTTTCGTTCAGGGGTTTCTCGTTTACTCACGACATTGGGCATCATGTTGTAATATGAAGTTGACAATACACTCATATCAGTGGAAGATAATGAGAAGGTGGAGTCCCCTGCAATCGAATTGTCGCACTCTCTCTCTGAGGAGGGCAGTACATTATCAGTGCCTTCAAAATATTTATTTATGTTTTCGCTTTCTCCTTCTGTATCGTTCTCGGTAGCACTATGTTTCAACTTCGTAGTCTGAGCAACTGGCGGAGTTTCAGACTTTTCGATCATAAGTTCGTCATGAATTCTGTAATCATGAGCTTTTGTGCTACCATTTGTGTCGTTTTCCGATGCATCGAGTCCGTCAAAAGTATCGCTCTTGCCCATTGCCATCATTTCTACGGCTATAGTTGCTGCTGTAGTCGGATCAAGAATTGGTCTCGTCAGACTCAGATTGTAAAGGAAACTTACAGGGTAAACGCCAATGGCTCTTCCCAGCAACGCAGCAACGAATGCCCATGATACGAATGGCAATGAAAAATGCCCTTTTTGGATTCCACAAACGGAAAGCCCAAGTTCCAAGAAAATGCACACTTCAGCCAAGAAAGCAAGTAAGTTGAAAAGAATTCGAGCGTATTCGCGTGTTTCTTCTGAGACATTAGGTTCCATATACCTCCGAGCAAAGATCCCAGTGAAAAAAATTGTAATCATTCCACTTAGTTCCAACAACTCTGCAAACATAAAGGGAATGTATACAGGTAAAATATACAAGCTCAGTTCCAACATGATGTGATCTGCCATTTTCCCATGTTTGAAAGCCAGACCCATTAAACTTGCGAAGATTAGTCCCAAAATAGGAGACACCGCACATTGAACAAGCAAATCAAGCAAATATTTTCCAATCTTCTTGTACACATCAGTTTGGCCATCTTCGTCGTTTGCATCGTTTGCAGCGTTCTGTCTGAGGAAATTAGCCAAAGTTTTGAATAGTACCAGCGCTACAGCATCATTCAGTGCGGATTCTCCGAAGACTAAATTGAAGAGATGCGGGTCAACTCGTTTTCTTTGCAAAACTCCGACAACACTCACTGTGTCCGTTGCAGCAATCAGTGCTCCAAATGTCAGGAGTTCCATTGGTGTCGGTTCGAAGGCGTCCCCCAGCCAACCTTTTGAACTCAAAAGCCACAAAAAGCCACCCGCGCCGAATGCCGACAGTGCTGTTCCTCCTACAGAAAACAATGCAATGGGACTCAAATGTCTATAGAATAATTCCCGTTGCAGCTGATACCCAGAGTTGAATAAGATTGGTGGTAGTAATGCGAGAAAAAAGACCTTGCTTGGAAACAGCAAAAAGATCTTCGGCAGCGACCTCGAACTCGTATATTCTGATTCATCGTATTGGTCGTCGTAAATATCGTTGTCCATATCATCGCCTTCGAATTCAGCCTCGTCTATTAACCTCACGATCAGGGAGCAGAACGTTCCAACAAGAAGTATCATCGCCGGTTCACTTATATATGTTCTTAAACGTGGTGAATCTTCGAGAATTCTCGACAAGAATAGAACTACCACGAGAATTGCAGAAAAGCAAAGAAAGAATATTTGCGTGGTTCGTTCGTCACTGCCATAATCATTGTTTGTCATGATTCAACAAAATAGCAAGACGTTCGGTCTGATCAATATTATGGTCTCTAATGTCGCAACTGTTCTCAACGACGGAGTTTGTTGTGTTATTTCTTCATAAGAGGCTCCTTCGTTGTTTAGAAAGAAACTGGATTCATATAGCTCGCTGTTGGTGAGCGAACGTAGCTGGTCAACGAAGCGTTCGACAGTCTCGAGATGGGTTCATGTCAATCACAGAAATCGTGTCGTTGCCTTGCCTCTCGATCCTTTCGGCAAGCGACTCCAGCGCAATTTCTTTTTTGGAACTTGTTCGAAATCACCAGGCGCGAATGCTTCCGTTGTGTCTTTGTGAATATGCCTCATTTCTTGTTTGGCGTGCTTTTGCCCTGAGAACGAGATATATATGCACGTGCCATTCGTGCTATTCATTGGAATTCGCTGAAAAGCCAATTTTTTTCCAAGACTGGTCACTGGATCAGCATGCGATCACAAAAAGAAAGCGTCAAGAATAATTGATTTCTCAATTGCTCAATCTAGCTAGAATTGCCTTAAACGGCACTTTATTTCTTTTTTTTAATACTACAAACATTGTAATTATTAGTGTTAACATGACGGGAGTGCTGCTCTACATCAAACATGGAAAACTGATCGTCTTGTTGTTCATGATGAAGTCTTGCCGAGTCTGACCGATATTGCAAGTTTGGGTCGACGCGACGGGGTTCGTGGAGACTGAACTACAGGCTTGGGAGCGCCTTTTGGGCTCTTACCGCTTGACGTTCCAAACGCCATTTCCTTCACCCTCTTCTCCGCCGTCTTCGCAGCTCCCTTAATATCTAATTTTTTAATATTGCGACCACCTCCGATTGATCTCTCCGGATTGTATTGCAAGTCGCTATTTTTCTTAACATAGTTTTCGCCGATCATCCTGATCGAACCCTCCTTGGCATGCTGCAATTTTCCTGCGTGGTTTTCTTCAAGATTATCAACTTTCGCAATTGCGTTCCATTCCAAGTAACATTCGTGCGCTTTGGCAATGTACTCAGCCGCCGACTCATCCGAACCGGCAGCCGCGAAATGCATTGATGCACGTTCAAAACAAAATGCCTCCATGTGACCCAGCTCCTGATCTTCGGCGATTTCAATCGCATCGTCGAAAAACTTCTTTATCCTTATCGTTGGGAGAGATTCATAATTTCCTGCGTAGTCCGAGATCATGAGTTCGGCATCAATCAAAGATATCATGACACTACAATTCTGTGCCCCTTGATCGTACCAATCTATCGTGCAGGCATTACATATGATCATTCAGTTAGTAAACTATATTCAATCGAAATTCCTCACCCACTCACAATTCGATTCTTACCTAGCAGTTTACCCCTTTGCATTTTTATAGCTTCCTTAAACTTCTTTCTTTCCGACTTTTTATCGATTGCTTGAAGAGAAACGATATCTAAATAGCACCGAAAGAAACTTATCCAAGGTTTCCAAATTGATATCACTTTTTTCTCGACAATATTTTCTAGGCATGACTTCGAAAGCTCATGATTGTGAAAAAGTATCGAGACGAAAAGGGTGAAAAAGTGCATCAATTGCACTGCATCATCTTCTCCTGAATCTTGTAGTCTCTGGATTCGTGTGCTTTGTTCTTCAATTGAATTTCCATAGAACAGGAATGGATCCAATGTTTCACCTAGCATATTTTGCACGAATCTTTGAGCGAGTTCAATGATCCAGTGATTATCCATCTTATAGTCCTGGTACAACGCATCAAACAGCTGCAGATTATCGTCTAATTTTGTCAAATTATGTCCACTTGCCAAATGATATTGAACATAAGTGAATGTGGTGAACTCAATATGACAATAGTCCCCAGACTCGAGCTGTGCGTTGTAGATGCTTAGGACTTCTCCAAGCGAACGTCGATAGAACCGTCTCCAATGACTATTGTAGTATTGGAAAACGGTAAGAGAGTGTCCACCTTATAAGAGTAGAAAAGATTTTGTCAGAATTCAAGTGCACCAATAAATATAGGCAAGGGCGAATTAGAGCACCACAAAAAACACTTACCACTGAAACCCTTAACACGAGCCATCCTTTCACTAATTTGACCCATGCGGTATCCCTCTTTTGCCATATTCGAGCTATTCATCGCGAGGCCTCGCTGCATCAAGATCGCCCCATAATGAGCGAAGGACATGGAATATTGAGGAGTGAATCCCTTTATCAAAGATATATTCATCATACGGATCATTGCTACTTCCGATAATCGTTCATTCTTACAAGAACGACTAATTTCGATTAAGTTTGATAGCAAGATCATGAGATCATATGTCTTCTTGTCCGTGCAGTGGCTAGGATGAAGGAGACTGTGGTTGTCCTTTTGCTCGGTCACTTGTCTTAGCTTCTCAAGTTCTCGAGAAATTATTGGTGGCAAGTCGGCTTCTGGTGAAAATTTCTCTCCTAGTGTCGCAAGAGCACTCAAGACTTGCTTCAGGGCATTTTTATTTCTTTTTTGTCCGATCGAAATTCCTATTTCAGCTTGATGCAGCATAATCTGATCCTTTAGGTTCTTTCCCTTTTCCAGTATTCGACGGAGCGCTTCGCTTTTATCATTGGTACCGTGATCACAGACAGAATGAAGTCTCGCCAGCAAGAGATGTATTTTGACGCACAACCCATGATTATCGGGTGCGAAAAGCAAACTGTGCCTTTCCAAGATATTGATAATTACCTTCAGGTATCGGATAGCTGCACAAAATGCCGATCTTGAAATACAGAGCTCCGCTGTCTCAACAAATAACATGGCAACTTTTGCGCAGTCTTGATTTAGAATTCCTTCCGCCATTGCAAGCTGATCGACTGCGAGAAATTTGAACGAATCCTGATTCATTTTCGGCAAATTACCGTTTTCTTGTTCTCCAGAAGTCGGGACGATAGCAAAAGCTGAGGCGCGGGTTCCCAGTTTGAAATGGATCTCCATTTTCTTCTGCTTTTTCATTTTGGTGAAAAGTGAATATGCCTCGTCACGAATAATGGTGTGGGTAAATGCCCAACGACAATTTGCATCATTAGAGTTTCGCTGGCATCGCATACGCTTCATAAATCCAATGTCACAAGCCAGAGATAAAGCATCTTCTAGCTCCGAAACTGACTGCAAAGGGAATTCCATCTCGTTTTTCTTTTTCTTCCCCTTTTCGGCAAAAACTGCGGTCAGTAGATGAAACAATTCCTGGAGAGAAAACTCAATATAAGTTTGACGCAAGATCGATAGATTGATTATTACAAAGCGGACAGCTTTGGGTAATAGATCAATCCGAGCAGCCGTCAATCCAATAGTGCTATTATTCCATCGCCGTGCCAGGGTTTGTGCTTTGGCAATGTCCAATTTGTTCGACGAAGATGAAGTGATAGCTCCATCCTCTTTCAACAATTCAATAACCTGTAGAGTGTAGAAGGCATGTCCACCCGTCCATTCGAAAATGAGCTCCGCCAGCTCGTGAAGCTTCGCATCAAATAAAGACCTTTCATTTTCATCCTTAATTTTGCTCTTTTTAGGTTCCGATATACTTGATCGTAAAAGATCCTCTACTTTCTTTCGATGAAATGGCTCCATATGAATCTTGGTCAAATGAGATTGAATGGAAACAGGCTCCCGTGATTTGATTTCATAACCTTGTTCGCCCATTGCACTTTCTTCATCGAAAGTGGATTTCTTTCTTTGGCAGAAGGAGCGTTCGAGCAGATGAAGCCTATCATTTTGACGGTCCGAGTCGACTTCGTGCAGTCCAATGACCAAAACATTATTCAATCTAGCAGTAGAAGTAATCGCTTCGTTTCCATAGAGATGATCCCATTCTTTAGACTTGTGACCTTTTCTTTTTTCTCCTTCCGCAGCCCGAGATTGATTCAAATGATTACCAGTTAACAAAAAGTTTAGAACACGAAATGTGTCTTTGTCGGCGAAGTGTAGGTTGTGAAGAACCATAACGATGGGATGATGCGCTTCTGATATAGCTCTTAGCAGGTCGCGTATGGCTACACATGATCGATGGAATTTGTATGGTGAATTCCAATCCCATGTATTTGATACCCTCTGTTTTTCTATGAAAGCTCGAGTTCCTGAGAGATCTAGTAAATTGCCTAGCTCGGGAACGAGCCCTGTTGCTGCTAAGTGAGTGACTTCGCTAGCACCCAAGGCATCCTGAATCCGTTGTTTCCAAACGTCTTTACCACCATAGATGTTGCCGATATTAGCGGACAATGCAGTATCAATTCTTTTCTCATTCCCATAATTGATTTTTGTAAGAGAGCAAATCAAGTCATTCAATGCTTCAGCAATAGCATGCATCGGGTGCCTACTCATTCGACATCCACCATTAGAAAACGATTCCGTCGAAGAGTTATCTGTCTCATCATTGTCATCGATCCGGAGTTGAGGCGGGATTTCGCATGCGCCCTTGCAGAAAACGGGGAAAAAATCGTAGGTTCCATCGTGGCTACCTTCGTCCTCTTCCTCGTCACTTTTGTCATGTGCTTCTTCGAGGATCTTGAGCAGTATTCTATTTCTTTCTGATTCAATCCAGTGGGATTTTCCAACACCGGACTCCCCACTTATCAAGAATAATTCAGCTGGATTTTCCACGTCGGGATTCGAAAC
>JACLAC010013924.1_pt1 | contig 19856 bp, 5 predicted proteins | sample 8027881 | NCBI WGS metagenome assembly JACLAC01 (sample SAMN15725517, study PRJNA655200) | protist metagenome | isolation source: fluorescence activated cell sorting (FACS) single amplified genomes of... | place: Spain: Blaines Bay Microbial Observatory, Mediterranean Sea | collected 2016-01-19 | reverse complement strand
CACCACCAACAACAACCATGGAAATAGACGACAATGATACCTCTTCCCAATCATCGGAGGATACATTAATGTTTTCCTTTGAAACAATTATTAAAGAAAAAGAAGATAAAGAGGAACGGGAAAATGCGGAGTGGCAATCCGAGCGTAAAGAGGAAGATAATAGGTTTAAAACTGTTGTCTGTAGGCATTGGTTACGTTCCTTATGTCAAAACGGGGAACGTTGTGATTTTTTACATAAATACGACCCAGACAAAATGCCAGAGTGTAGAATAGCAGCGGAATGTAAAGATCCAGATTGTATATTTAAACATACAACAGATGAAGATAGAAGGGAATGTTTATTTTATACACAAGGTTTTTGTATACATGGTCCAAATTGTCGTTTTCGTCATATTAAATTACCAAAAGAAGATTTACCACCTGTTGCAAATTTTTCCACACCATTTGAAACAAAGGATGAGGATGGGGACGACCCAGTACCAAAGAATGCGATGTATAAAACATCGATGTGTAGGCATATGCAAGAAGGTGGTAAATGCCCATTCATGCGCACATGCCATTATGCACATGCACCAGAAGAATTACGTACAAGAGAACAAAATTTAGCAGATGGTTTTGGTACGGAGGAAGAATTAAATTATCAAAAAAATATACCAGTGAAAGATGATTATTATCAAACGAATGTGAAACGTGATATGGTAGAAGTAGTAGCTAGTTGTAGCACGGCTGGTCGTAATATGGATACGGAATATGGTCAAAAAGTATTGGAAATTGTACGTACATTACCAGATCGTCGTGGTCCATGTAGATATTTCATAGCACGAGTTCCAGATCCAACGTATCAATACTTAGTCGTATCCATTAAAAATGGTGTATGGGCAGCACCAAATGAAATGGCAAATGCATTAAATGAATTATTTCATACACAAGATAATTTATTTTTATTTTTCACAGTGGAAGGTTCTAATGTTTTTCAAGGTGTTGCACGAATATCATCAACAGTGGAAACAACGCAAAATGGTGGTTTAGGACAAGAACATAATTGCACTGCTGTTTTTTCCGTACAATGGTTAAAATTATGTCAACTTTCATATAATGATTTAACACATTTAGCAATAAGTGAAAATCAACATGTTTATAATGCAAATAATTATACAGAATTGCATCGTGATATTGGTAGGCAAATGATGGAATTGTTATATTTAAGTGAAAGTGTAGAAATCGATCCTGCACAAATTGAAGTACCAGCAAATAAATGGAAAGGTTGGCAAAATAAAGGATTGCCAGAAGATAAATCAAATCCAGCAAAAACAAGTTTAATTCCAACACCATTACGTGGACATGAGAATGTACCAGAAAAAATATGGTGGGTCGATGGACCAGGTTTTATTGTTGGTTGTGATTCATATATTATCGATGAATGTTTTGGACGTTTTGTATTTGGCATGCCTGAAGCATATAAACACCAATCACGTTTTATACATATAGGTACGACGATTTTATTATTTAATATGCATAGTAGAAAATTAATGGGAATATTTGAATCCTTATCAGATCGCCCTGCATTATATGAACCAAATGCATGGGTGAAGGATATGACGAGTACAAGTCCATATCCAATACAAGTTCGTTTTCGTATTGTATGTGAAGTGCCAATGATGGATGAACAAGAAATTGCTGGATTGTTACCAGATTCAAATGAACGTGTACGTAGAGTCTCGCAAATCAAAATGCAAGAAATCGTGGATAAAATGATTGAAAATGGTGGTGGTGCAGAGGAAGTCTTGAAAAAAAATTCATTGTAGTGGCGTGGCGCTGATGAGAGAGCGGGAGAGAGAGGAGGGAGAGATGGGATTAATTAAAATAATCACACACACATTAGTAATGCTTTTATATTTTATTATATTCAGTGTACGACGTACGACAGTGTGTACATTATATTTTATACATCATATATTCTTCTTTTAAAGTTTCGACATTAATTCTTTACCATATGGGGATTTAGATAAACTTTCCACTCTTGGTAATCCATCATTTGGTAATGCAGGCATGACTTTATCTTGAATGTACATATGTAATGATGGTTTCATATTTGGTAATGTAGGTGTTAATACAGACATTGGACCAATTAATGCCATTGGACGTCCATCTTTTTGAGAGACATCACCATATATAAATGTATTGCAATCTTTACAGAAATAACGTGGACATTCATCTTTGTATTCAGATGCAGGGACTTCAATCAATTGATCGCGTGGTACTACAACTTTAATTTGATTAATATTACAAAACATTAAATCTTGAAAATCATCTCCACCATTTGCTTTTCTACAATCCCTACAATGACAAATTGTTCTTAATTTTGGATCACCAATAAAGATGGCTATAATTTTATCACAGGCACATTTAATTGTACGTTCCATTCTTTTTTTTATATTCCTAAAAATATATACAAATAAATAAATTATTGACTTTACAATGCCAAAAGTTACGAGATACGAATATATACAGGAATGGATAAACTCACATGTTTCTCTTTCCTACCTTTTGGTTTTTTAGTTTTTTCAATATATTATTAGTAAATATAATAGTTATTTTTGCCATCTCTACACGGGTTGATAATGATCGAAAATAATAAGAACAAATCAATACTTTTCAATCCACATATATATATATACATATATAGATATCTTTACAACATCAATATCTTTTCATTTCTTTTATTTTTATTAACTGCAACTACAGAAACATGGCAACATTGTTGAAACGTTTCATTATTGGTGGAACGACTATTTCAACATCATCATGTATATTATATTATTATCATCAGTATCAATATAATGAGAAGAATATTCATAATTTAACATGGCAACCATTGAAACTACAAAATAGAAAAACAAATATAATATCTTTATCGTCACCATCAACAACAGGTATATTCTTAGATAAAATGTCGAATAAAGAGCAACAGGAATGTTTAGATGTCGTTACATTAGTCAATACACTAAAGAATAAAAATAATGATGATGGTAATAATACTGTGAACGATATGGAAGATAATAATTTATCATTAACATTGCCATTTTTAGAAAATTCAAAATGGGAAAAGTTAAATGATTCTAACCCATCCTTATGGCGTCGTAAATGTTTCAATGAAAATACATATGCATATTTATCATATTGTAAACATCAATTTTCAATTAATAAATATTTTGATTTCATGTCCGATTTACGTGGTCGTGGTTCATGGGATTCATCAAGTAAGTCAGTCACCATTGTGGAAGGGGATACAGAGGAGGATCATTCACTTATATATCATTGGGAAGTATATTCACCATCATGGCCATTAAGTAACCGTGATTATGTATGTTCCAGAAAAATTAAAAAAGATAAGAAATATATAACGATGAAATCAGATGCAATTGATCATGACGACTATCCCATCAAAGATGATGTTGTCCGTGTGGTATTGTATCATTCATATACAACGTTAAAGTATTTAAATGAAGATGAATGTGAATCGTATTTATTAATTGTTGATGATCAAAAAATCAATTTACCAACCAGTGTCATTTCCTATGTAACATCAACTGCAATTCCAAAATTTATGAAAGAAATGGATAAACAATGTGAGATTTATCATGTTAATAAGGAGAAGAACTGAGGATAGGAAGGTGGATGGTTGATGGGGTAGTTTTAATTCAACACACTCACTAAATATATAGCTGTATGCAGGAATGGTGTTTGTTCTTATTTCTTATTAGTTGTGTTTGTCATTTGAAATTGCCTCTATCATATATAGGATACCTTTTCTCAAAGGGTGAAAGGCACGTATGATAGGCGATAGGCACTATATGTGATAGGGGGTATATATATATGGAAGGTGCATTAACAACTTTGACACTTTGAAACTCTGTTGAAAACTTTTGGTGTGTTTTTGTGGTGCATATGATTGAAGGGAGAGTATTTTGAGTAATCTCTTTTGAGAGTATCATGTGCTGCGTGGTGGAAAGCTGTAAAAGTATGTACTGTGGTCGTAGATTGAGCGTGTGGAGAGTGGAGAGGGTTTAGAGGTCGAGGAAATCGAGGGAGAATCGAGTCGTAGAAAAATACGTATTAAATAACGGCTCGACGGCTCGTAACGCGTAACGAAAACTTTCTCTATATTACGCATCATGTACACACACACACACATTTTTTAATGATACTCACAAGCATCTTTATCTGCTTTGCACTCCCCATTTACATATTTCACTGCTTTATCCTCACTTTGTCGAAGATTCAATTGAAGTTTATGTGCACGTCGACCTCTTGTAATTGTTTTATCAAACAATCGGATATCATTTGGTATATCTAAATGTTTCTCATTTGGATCGATTAATTTTGATTTACCAGCCATTGCAGGATCCGTGATCGTTTGTTGCCCTGTTTCCATTTTACCCATAAAAGTTCTTGCAAATGTATTCATATTGTTATTGCTGGTACACGTAGTTGTCGTTTCAACTGTGAAATCATACCAATTTCCACTTGATGCAATATTAATAGTTTGTGATAATATTATTTTATCTGGATTTAATTTCCATGGTCCACCTAAATGATATGCATTGTCAATAATTTCAGTTGAAAATGTACAATCATCATTATTATCGTTACTACTAGGTGGCGATGCCGTAAATATCATATTTTGACCATTTGTATCTTCTTTCATTGCAATATCAATCATCCTGCCTCTATTACCCTCATCAACATTATTATTATGATGATTCAAACCACCTTGGTACAAACGTACAAAACCATTTGGTCCATATAATCCTAAATCAAATCCCCCATTTTTAGCACCATCATCTACTACCATCTTCCATGTATCATTTAATTCTTTCCCTGCTTCAATACTATATTTTTTCGGAGGATCCATTCCCTTGCCATCACTTGTAGAGTAATCATATACATGAAATACCACACCTGCAGTGCCAATATTTTTCATAGTTAATGTCAATGATTTACCATCCGATGAAAATGAATCTTGAATATCAAATTGATAAGGCAATGGACGTGCCACTTTCGTACCTTCCTCTTGACTTGGCATCGATTGTTGTATTGGTACACGTGGGCTTGGTAAATCTGCACATTCTTTATCTGCAGCTGCAACAAAGCTCGATGTATCCGGTAGCAATGGCCAACTTAAATCTGGTTCAGATACAAAATCAAATGCATGCGTTAAATCCCCTGTAATTGCCCGTCGCCATGGAGATATATTTGGACATGTCACATTAAATCGCTTTTCAACAAATTGAATTAACGAAGTATGATCAACCACTTCGCTATACACTGCACCACCTTTCACGCGTGTCCATGGACTTACTATGATCAATGGAACGCGGAATCCTAAACCAATTGGATTACCAGGTGGTACACTTACGTAAGTCTCCGTAGTAATCTCACCGAGCGTTGTCATTGTACTTTTACCATCTGTCGCATCGACATGGGGTGTTGGTGGAACCAAATGGTCAAAGAATTGACCACCTTCGTCATAATTGATAATAAAAGCAGTTTTTTTATATATCTCTGGATTGTCTTGCATGACTCGTAATAAACGTGCGGATAGATCTTCCCCAGCTGCTGGATGATTGGTCGCATGTTCGGATTGATTTGCTGGTGCAATCAGCCATGTAACTTGTGGCAAAGCATCGTTTTTTACATCCTCTTCAAAACTTTTTACTAAATCATTTGTAGGTACACGTACCATTCCTTTATCGTATAATGGATTACCAGGTTCCGCATGTTGGAAATTTTTAAACCATGCAAAACCATTATCATCGAAATTATCTTCCTCCATATAAACTTTCCAACTAACACCAGCATCTTCCAACGTTTCTGCCATGGTTGGCCAATCCCATCCTGGATCTGGTTCACTATTGTCAAGCATCATGTACGTATCATTCAATGGCCCACCACTGCCTCTTTCCTTCCGATTCCATAAATTATTATTAGAACCGCTAAATAAATGCATACGATTTGGACATGTTTGTGTTAACGTCGATTGGAAATGTTGATCACCAATGGTAAATGCATCTGCCAATTCATAATAATATGGCAAATCCGATCGTTCAAAATAAGACATTCCATACCCAGCAATACGTGCAATGTTCCATTGATCCATTTTACCATTGTTCCACATGCCAATATCGGCACGATAATCCATTTCCGGTGCTGCCATACATTCCCCACTGGTTGAACTTAAATTTACATGAAACGGCAACATGTAATCTGCTTTTGGTGGTGCTGGTGGACATGTTGTATTTGCATTGTTGTTCCACCATCCACCACAACAACGATTGCCATTTGGCCCTGCGCCTTTTGTCCCTTGTTTACAAATTTGATTTTCAATCGAACATTCTTGCAATGTTTTTGCACCTTCACATGATGTTGCTAAAGGTGGTGTTGTTGGGCATGTTACATGTTCCCCTTCAACCCATTTTGTATAACAACAAGTCCATGTTTTATTTTCAGAACCTGGCATACCTGGGTAGCATTTTTTCCCTTGATCCATATTTGTACATGTTGAACCTGTACATTGAGTAATTTTACGGTTTGGATCTGGTAAGGATTGATGAAATTGTGGCTTTTTATTTGGTAAAAGTGGTGCACTACGATCATTAAAACCACGTACACCTTTCATCTTTCCAAAATAATGATCAAACGCACGATTTTCTTGCATAAATAATACAATGTGTTCTATATCATTAATTGAACCAGCATTGGTAGGTGTTGGTGCGTGTATTACTACTACTAATAATAATAATATACTAATATTAATTGTTGTTGCCATCATGAATATTAATTGTATATATTACTAATGGTTTAAGTATTACTATATATATATATATATATATATAAGTTTTACTTTGTTACTTTCCTCTTGTTTGTTGTTCTATATTTATATATTAAAACTTTTCAATATAAAGCATAAATTATAATATATATAAATACTTCAAAATTCTTTATATAAATTAACGTAAATTATGCTCTGCTAAATTATAGTAATTATAATATACACTATACTACTATAAAACGAAGGTAAAACAGAAATTAAACTAAACAACCAAATTTCTTTCTTTCCGTGCGTGGTATGAATAATAATAATACACTTTTCACAATTATCTATAAATATCTATCTGTACGACAATATGACAATCGATGTCTTGCATGAATGCATGCACATGTCGAGAGATATTGCATGCCTTTTGGCCTTTTGGCCTTCGTTTACGAGTTGAAATGGGCCCATTGAACCCTACTCTGCAACTCGGAGATAGTGCTATTCCAATGCTATAATAATTTTTTTAAATGCACGCGCCTCAAAAAGCACAAAACTAAAAACTAAAACTGTGCAAAACAACGTGCAAAACTAAAATTACACGGTGCACTAAGACAACAAAACAATAACACTATTCACTATGGGAAATATTTATGTATATATCGTTTTCTAAAATGCCAATTGTATTTTTCATATATCGTTGTAAAAAATAGCAAATATCCGAAAATATAGAAAAAAGAATGAATATTTCCCCCATAGTGAATAGTTTTAAATGCACAGTTTTCTCACGGTTTAGAGGTTAGAGGGTAGCACGGTAGCACTGTATAGCACTGTAGCACACCAATCATCACGCACTCACCACTTTAACTTTGAACTGTGCTACTGTGCTGGATCACTGGTCACTGGTCACTGGGAAACATTTTTCGGCGATAGGGTAATAATATAGTAGTCTACAGACAGTAGCAGTACAGACGACAAGCAAGACCGAGCACAGAGCATAAACGATAACCGGATATCCAATGATGTACGTTGAGGGTGATATGTGCTGGTGGAGACATTTCCGTTATATTTAGCTGCTAAGTGCCTGTTAACAAGCATTTTTTTCGCTCTTTTCGCTCCTTTGTGTGAGATGAGCCATAGCTATATAGCTATATAGCTATATATGTACATATATATATATATTTGTAGTTTTCACATGCCCGGCATGCGTTTACATCCGTGTGCATGCCGTGTGGAAAAGAAAGTAATCAACAACAATATATAGAGAGTTGAAGATATAGAGATTTGATAAACGAATAACAACAGAAAAAAGAAAAGAGTAGAAAAGATTCTTGTACGAACGAGATACAATAATATTACAATAATATACTAAAGTGATTGCGGTTAAAAATGTGTTGCGATGACAAAAAAGGTGTGAAAGGCGGTGTGATACAACACTATAAATGGTAAGTAAATAATTAACAAAAGACTTTTTTCTTTCAATAAAGTCAAATTGACGACGATGAATTGTTCTTCAACTTTTACTAACATATTTATATATACCGTAGTGCCCAAAATACTGCTTGTTGTGGTGTTGTAACAGAGTCATTTGTCATAGGTGCAGTAAGTAAATTTTATATTAATATATTATATGATAATGATGATTCAAAATCTACTTTTCATTTTTACTAACATAGAATAAATATAATACATACATACATATATCTATATATATATATAGGGAGCATGTTGGCCATTGTGGTTCTTCGGATGGTTAGGCGGTATAATATCGTTTTGGGCAGGGCTTATAATGCTAATATTTACAAGTTTACCTACTTGTTATGAGCAATGTGGAGATAAAGGAAAGAATTGTTGTGGATGCGAGGCAAAAGCGCAACATACGGCATTGGGAATAGCTTCAGCTATATTCTCAGCGATTGCGGTAATGTGCTTTATATTTTCATTTGGTTCATTTAATCCGTTCTTCATATTGGTTAGCCTTGCTGCAGTAATTGTTCGCATAACCATGGCAGTATTATCCTTATGTGCAGTGTGCAAAGACAAAGGTCAACTTCTACCTGAACACAATCCAAATGTTATTTCACAACCAAACACTACAGTGCAAATTGTTAACACTAGATCAAGTTTCACTCAACCGCAACAACAAGGTTCATTCGGTAACCAGCAACCAATGATGATGCAACAACAAGGTCAACCACAAATGATGATGCAACAACAAGGTCAACCACAAATGATGATGCAACAGCAAGGTCAGCCACAAATGATGATGCAACAACAACGTCAACCACAACAAATGATGATGCAACAACAACGTCAACCACAACAAATGATGATGCAGCAACAACAACCAATGCAGGGGCAACAATATGTTGTTCAACAGCAACAGCCAATGCAACAACAGCAGCAACAGCCAATGCAACAACAGCAGCAACAGCCAATGCAACAGCAGCAACAACCTGTGCAAGCACAAGTAGTGCAGGTAGGACAGCCAAAATCAATGGATGCTTAAACAGATTAAGAGGTATCGTTTATCGACTAGAACTGCTGAAGGTTGATATAATCATACTCGAGTGAGCACGACCGCACGACCACGGAAGGATAGAAACCTACTCTCGTGCTTGGTGGAGTATTAGTTTTGCATCAGGATTCAGAATATTAGTCTTTTGAGATTTGAGTTTAATTGAGCAAATATATTAATTTACCAATATTAATTTACCACGGAAAGCGGAAAGTTAAAATTATTTACAAACTTCGTATATGATATGTCATAATCATAATTTCAAAAATAAATTATGATAATTAAATTATCTTTTTTTTAAAAAATATACGTTACTGTTGACGTATGATATTAATATCAAATAATTTATATGATACGAGTAATTTAATAAAAAACTTAAAAAAAATGCATATTTTTTTAAACTCTTATTTTTTAATTTTACTCAATGATAATATATGATATATGATAAATGATAATTCCTAATTCCTAATATACTTCGTACGTACGAAATTATACTCTCCAGAATCCAGAATATGCTGGGTTAACTAAAGATTTTTTAGAACACCATCATTTTTCATTTTTTTAAATGTTATCATATCATACTAGATATGCATTATACTAGATACCGGTATTATATTCGTAATGTACGTTAAAATTGATATATAAAAGCAGGCAGCTCATCCTTCAAGAAGATATTGAGCTGTCTCGTCTCTCTGCTCTCTGCTGTCTGTGTGGCAACAGCGTGAAACAGTGAAAAGTGTTATATCTTTAACACCTTGCTCTTTGCTCTCTCGTTCTACACCACAGCATAATATCGTCATAACTTTTTCTTCTCAATAACAAATTGTTTTTTAAATTTTTCTGCTTGAATTTCTGTTAATGGTGGGACCGGTATGTGAGCAAAGTTAGGTGTAGAATAATTACTACTTCCACGCGTACGTTCAAAATTGATGGCAAAACGACTCATCCAAAAATCAGATGATATTTCTGAAGGTCCATGAATAATTAATTTCTTATGATTTCCTTTAACACGTTGTTTAAATGCATTAACTTTTGTACTTTCAATTGGATTTTCATCAATTCTCTTTATAACAAATGCATGGTGAAGTGCCTCATCATCGTGAGCAAAGCCTTTTCTTTCACAGCATAACCCTTGAGATTCAAAATTAATTCCACCTATATTATCTTCGTTATCAGGATTGGATTGATTTTTTTTTGATGTAAAGCGAAAAATAACCTCAGCATTTGGATACCTACTTTCCACAGCGGTGACGGTCCTTTCATGATTTTTAGCTAGAAATGAAAATGTGGTTTTTGACAATATTTCAATATTATATTTTAAACCATCGTTGTAATGGTATGCTCTAGAATCTTCATTTGAAAATCCAATAATTTCAATACATTTTGTTTCTGGATTAAGTTTATGCGGCGAAGCAGTTGTTACAATCACCACTCGCGAGGTAGGATTCACATTGCTTCCAAGACGTCGTATACTACCTCCAGCAGATGCATTCTTCATCGCAGCAGCTGTTTCATCTTTTTTTTCAACTAGGTTATTTTCCAATTGCTTCACCTCCCATTTTTTAATACTTGATCTCGATACAGGAAAATAATCAATTTGACTCCCACTTAATTGAAACCATCGCATGTTCCAAGTGCTCACAACGCCACCTTTTTTCTTTAATGACCCTTCGCATATTTCATCAAATTTATTGCTAATGATATTTAATTGATATTTCGCTTTCTTGCCATTGCCTTTCGACGTAGTTGTCGTTATATCTACATCATCCACAAATGATAATGGTACCATAAATGAGACATTATTATGTTTTAACCTCGCAACTTCCGGAACATAAATAACTAATATACGTTTCGTCGTTAATAAAAGCCACCATGCCGCACTCTCCTCGTTGATATCACGTAACATCAAGTAATGGCTGATGTCTTCCATGGCATATGACCCATTTGCAACTTTTTTCAACATTAAAAAACCCATCGCATCGACAATATCAAATGGTAAGAATGAATTGTATCTTGATTTTGGAAATGCACGCGGTAAACGTCTTCTGCCAGACATAAATGTTTGCATTTTCTTCTTTGCACGGGCTAAATAATGACGATCGCTATTTCTATCGGCATATGCTTTGATTCCTTGTGATGTTTTTGCGACTCCATGTAAAATACCTGCTATCGGTTTCATTGGTACACCAACAACACCACGCGCGACACCTTTCACGAATCCTTTTGCACCACCTTTCTTTGCACCAATGTATGGTTGATACACAACACCCGCAATTCCTTGCGCAAAACCTAAACCGACAGCTTTTGCTCCTGCTTTTAAATTATACCCCAACCCATGCTCCATGCGATCTTTTCGCCGCAAGCCTTGGGCCATGGATTGATACTCTTTATCAAATGTTAACATAGCTGCCCCAACATTTAATTTCTTAGCACCTTGCCCTAACAAACCAAACGACGCAGATGTTGTATTGGATACAGCGCTTCGAACACCTTTGGAGACGCCATCACGAAGCCCTTTCAAGCGACTTCCTTTATAATCATCGGATAATAAATGAGACGTCGGCTCATAAACTAAGTCGGCCACTCCTCCAATTATACTCACAGGTGCATCTAAAACAGAAACGGAACCAAGCGCCTTCAATATGTTGAATGTTATGGCTGCCGTATACTCTTTCAAAATGTCACTTACAATCTCTGAGGAAGGACCAAATTTATGACTATAATGCCTAGATTTAAGTGTTACTTTTGCACCTTCAAAACGGGAGAGATTCCAAAAAAACTCTGTAGTTGCAGATGAAGTTTTCCCAGCAAATTCAACTGCAAAATCACCACCCTCCATCAAATCATTGTCTTGAAATGCATTCGCTTTTCGTTGTTTTTCATTGTTGCTAATATCGTTTGAAAATTTATTCCGACTATCTCCATCCAATGATACACGTAAATCAACTGCACCAATGTCTAATTCACAGATAAATATGTTCTTTTCCTCTGTTTCCATTGATTTCTCTTGGAACGAGGAGTAACTTGATGGAATATATTTCAATATCTTATCATTGTTCTTATCGCCAGCATCATAAATCTCGCCCATTCGTGAAGATGCCACATTGCCTTTATCATTATCGTTTTTGTGCTTTTTATCAAAAATATCATATACCGTTAAAATTTCTTGCACTAAATCTGTATCCAACGTTAAATCAATTGGAGATAGAAATAGAACTAAATGATCAAAATATTCGATATCTACATGAGATAAATCTTTTTCAAAACATACATGTAATGCTGGGTCTTTGGGCATTATATTGCTTTGATTCAAATGATTTTTCTTTCTATCTTTGCTCCATTTGAAATATTCTTCGCTTTGGCACATTACCGCACATCGTTCACAATGATATGACTCTTCCACTTCGTCAATTCCTTTCTTCAACGTTGTTTTTTGTTCCATTTCACGTTGCGATAATGTGATCGGGTACGTTGAGCTGGACATTTGGTTGTCTGCCTGAATGACGTCTACAAAAAGTGATACGTGGTATTGCGTATCTCGTTCCAGCGTATACAGATGGATAGACTCTAAGGATAAATATAACAACTCTTCGCGACGCGTGGAAAGAATATTATTTACCAACGAAATTCCAACGATTGGAATATTTATATGCATTATCTGCTCTATTTTTGGATTTTTCAAAATATCAACATTGTTAAGATCCATCAAAAGACTGCGGCGCCTTCTTGAATTTTTACGAGCGCCTTTTCTCTTTCCTACACGATTGTTACCACCCGTGGCACTGCCTTGCTTATCAAAAATGTGCTTGACGTTGTTTATAACACGTTTCACTCTACCTGCTTTTCGACTATTGTCTCGTAGAATAGTTAACACTTTCGATACCCCGTTCACCTTGACTACTGCTTTAAATGCTGTATTGTTCACTGTAAATAACATACTTCGTTTTGATACATCATCTAGGCGAACGTCTTTGATTATATCTTTCGACCCGTCTGGGGCTCCAGGATCCCTAATTTTAATATTCAATACACGATTGCGTTTAAAAGGCAAATCCCATGCATATGGATATGCAACTTTATATTTCATTTTTGACCATGTTGTAACTTCCTTTACACCTTGTTTATATTCCATATTCAATTTTGTAAGATTTTTAATGATATATGGCGCATATTTCACATTATGCAAGCGGAAAGAAATGTAAAAGATTTCATCTTCTTGTTTTATCGTCACTTTCACAATACGCTTCTCTGGCTTTCCGTCCTTATTACTAATTGTCGTTACATTTAAATAATGATTGCCAAGTAAATGTAAAATGAAACATCCTGACCATGGCATATCATCTTCATCAAATCGTATACATAAATATTTATGTTCCGCAGCATCATACCAATGGAATGATTGACTAGTAGCATTACTTAATAGGATATCATCATAGCCCGGCTCCGTATTATTAAATAAACTGGATGTTCCTTGTTTCAAATATATTCGTTTACCAGTATAATTACTTAAAATATATCTTGGTGCAATTCGTATGACTGTCGAATTGGACAAAATACCCTCAAGCGCATAGGAAACAATGCTCATTTGGTACAATGGAGATTTTTTCGTTTCGTCATCGCTTGGTGCGGTAATATTTCTACACCCAGAGTGGTTCCTTGATAAGGAAATTGCTGGGGACCAATTAGACTTTTCCGTTTTAATTTGTATCGAACCTTCTCCTCCAAATCGTTTTTTCGATTGAGAGACTAATAAAAAACGCCCCCATGGTTTGAAGTGTTCATTTGATACTGATCCTTGATATTGATCTTCATTCATTTGATTGGCTTCCATTAAATCAAGATTATGCTTAAGATACAATTGGTAGTTTTTCTTGAATAAATTACTTATTGCTAAGTCAAATGGTAATGTTTCATTACCACCACGCTCGACCATAAATTGATAATCTTGCTTGCTGCCTAATTGGTATTTACTGGATAAGTAGTAAAATAGATCTAACAAGGTTTGATTCTCATATACATCTATCTTTACACATTCCCTAATATTAAATGGTAGATACACCTCAATTTTTCCAATTAATTTAGCTGCCATTGCATCTTTTGCTACTAAAGTTGGTGCTAATTTAAATTCGAAGTCATCCCCATCCTTTTCATAGAAACTTTTCATGCTTCTTTTTCTATCAAATGTTTTTCTTCTCTTACTATCGTCACTATTCTCATCTGAAACGATAGGCATCATTAATTTATTCGATTCTACCTCATAGCAAGATTTTGTTTTGTCTGATAATTGCAATTTCAACTTTTTCGTAAATGAAGTAGATGGACTAATTTTCAAACTTTTGTGGCTACAATTTTCAAGTAAAAATGGGCAGTAAACAGCTACACTATCAATTTGACGCATGCATCGAAGGATCAGGTCTGGCACTTCGTATTTCTCACCATTGTCCATATTGTCTATGAAACCAAGACCTTCGAGTGGTATGTCAAATTCTTTCTTAGCTTGCGATAGATGGGTAGTAGAAAAATTTCTCTTCTTTGTTTTTCTAAATATATTAAATGGATTACTCCAACGATAATTGGCAAGATAGACAGACAGCGTAACATCCTCTGTCCTTTCAATGCTATGGATAGCTATGCTAGACGCTTCTGATACAACACCACATGCTAGCTCCACACCTAATTCATCACACAATTTATACATCATCGGTTGCGGCATTAGATTTTTCAACGTTAGCACAGGTTCTAAAATTATATCCAACGTTTCATCTTTTCCTCGAGATGATGATTTCGTTTTTTCACTCAATGCGTTTCTAGTTTGAACTTGATTTACAAGCCGATAATAAAAGTTCCAAGATTTTGAAATCTTTGTGTGATTATACCCGACTTTTAATTTTGCTCTGCTACGGCGCTTTGTCAAAAGTGCTTGCGTATGACTTACAAAACCATCACATTTCCCTGCATTAAGTCTTTGCAAGGTAGAATCATCTTTATGGTATTCCATAAATAAACTGTCACGGCGAAAATTACCGTGACTTAACGAGGCCCATTGGTGGTCATCATTTGGCCGAATCCGTATCTCCCATTGTGTTTGATACAATCGCAATGGCATGAAAACTTTTTCCCCCACCTTGATGACAAATTTACTAATATCACGATGCAATCCTTCCGACGTTTTCTTCGCTGTTTCATATTTTAAATAAATGTCATCGGAACAATTGTTTGTCACTGCAACATTGGAACTGGCTGTAATATGTTTACGCCCATCTTCTAAAAGTCTTATTTGAATCAGTAATTTTTGATTTTCTACAACTTTATGATGAACCATTGTTGCTTTTTTCTCTACTTTGTGCACATCAATCATGAATTTGCCAACAATATCGACATTAAATGGATCTGTACAAAATGTTCCATTCATAAAATACAACATGATGTTTTTATTTAATGTTATCCCTTCTGTTTGTGCACCTAGCATCGATCGAAAATCTAAATCAATTTTCGTATCGTTATCAAATGAAAATTCTCGTTTTAATTCAAGTTGCTTCATTTTTTTATTGAATGTTTTACACGATGCGATTGCATTTGCATCGACTCCCGTTTTGTTTTCAAATACAAACGGGGAAATTCGATCATAGTTTATTTGATCTTCCAGTTCCTCTAAAAATCCTTTGTGAATGATTAAATAATCTAGAAATGCAGAAGTTACAGTTAAATTTAATGCAGCAACATCATCCTTCGGTGTTGGCATCGTTAAACCAATAAATCGACTATCTTCTTGTTGATTGAATGATATTGCAAATTCAACTTGCTCCAACAACGGTTCCCATTTGTCAATTTCTACATTGAAATATTGAGCTTGAAGGGCAAAGCTTACTTCACCTTCATTTTTATCTTTCTCCGAATTAATAAATGCTGTTATATTATCAGTACTGATCACCATTATAGGTGTTCCTAATGCATGGTTTACAACTACAATTTCAATCGGCTCTACCATGACTTGTGTTTGTTGTATAAAATAATACTCCAACTCCTCAGCAGCATCTTCCATCGTTTTTTTCTCTTCATTTTCTATTATGCTGCTGCTATCTTCCACGTCAAGCGTGTTATATGCACTAGATAGAGGATCCTCAGTTTCCGTCACATCATTATCATCTCCTTGAAAATCTAATGTTACTTGGGCAACAATTTTCAACAAAACTTGTATGTCACGTAGGGAAAATCCAATACTAATTGCGTTGGAAATAACATTTTGCACTCCTGTAAATTCATCAATCCCTTTCATTTCTAAATCGCCATTCATAGCTGCCTCTTCCACTACACGAGACAACATAAAATTTGACCCGCTTATTACTTTGCTTTGCTCGCTTGCACCACCTGCCTTGTATAGACGATCTGTTTCAGGCAACGGTTGAACGCAAAAGTTTTGTGTAAAACGAACATTTAATCTATCTGATAAACCAGTTGCATTCGATTGTTTCCCATTTGAATCGAAAAATGATATATTACTTAAACCTACATCGACAAGTAAATCGCACGACCCAGGACCTTTAATTGTATCCCCACGCCATACGTGTTGGTACTGTATGGTAGGATATATAGTCATTTTTGCAGAGTCCTTTACTGATGGATCAAGTAAAAGGGAAATGAAAACATCGCGTGTATCCACGGTGACTGTTAAACCATACTTCGAATCAAGTTCATCCTTGTATTTTTTTCTCCCTGCTGTGTCTAATTTTGACCACTCTTCTTGCATCATTTCAGACACTACTGACGTTTTCGTGACAATATTCAACTCTGGATGCTCTGCCCTTATGACTTCTTGTCGTTTATTACTATATATCAAATATCCATAATTTGGATCATCAGGAAATGTATAGATTGGATCCACAAAATATGATATGAGATTTGGAAGCATTCCTCCTAGAACATGGATCTGAGAGTCAAACACCTTCACTTCGCACGTTAATTCAAAATATGTTGACAATTGATGATATTCCAGTTGGTTTTGCATCTCCTCTTTGCTGCTAAGTGGCCCTAATAACGAACGAAAGGAATCATTTGAAATGCATTGCGAGTTGGAATCAAGAATTTCAACGGTTCTACTTAACGCATCTTGTGTCATTGTATCATCTGTTAATAATTCAATTCTATATATTAGATTTTCAAAGTTCAATGTGGATACCATTCGTTGAGAAGCTGGTGCAGATCCACTTTCTAAAATTTCTAAATGCGCATGGTAGGCAAGGATATCTACGTAACACCATGCTTTTCGACATGTTTGTACTGGAAAATGCGTCCCTCCACATTTCGGGCATTTTGGCACTTGTGCCGTGCACATACTGGCATTTTCGGAAAAATTACCAAAAATCATTGCAAGGACCGTTCGATATTGTGCTTTGGTTAAACTTAATGGTAAGTTTGTCGTTTGAATAATGACTTGTATATCATCATCCATATGATCCGCTAGATGGAGTGTACAATGTAAATCAATTCCATGCCCACAAATCGATGTATCTTCCACAGTGCATAAATCTATGTCAAATAGACTTATACGCAACCCATTTCGATTACGAGATCCGTTTCTATTGATGGCAAGCAAATCGTTATCTATTTGCTTTTGCAATGCAACTTCTTCAGACGATTTTTCTTCGTCTTTGAAATATTCGATCGGTTCAAAGTGGTTATCAATATATGTCGTATTGAAACCACCATTTTGCAAAAACGCAGATTTGTCATTAACAAAACCATGGGCTGAATCATGCCACACATGACCAGTGTGGAAATTTAATGTCAATGCACCAGCACCTTCCTCACTACTCTCAACAATTTCAACTTGGCAATCAACTAAAATAACTTCAAGGCGTGTCATGTATTCAACACCATTTGTTGCCGCATCATCAATATTATTCTTGCTGTCTTTATTTCTCTCTTCTTCTTCATGCTCTTTTTTTTCTTCCACTACGTCAACATTTGTGGCATTTTCATCATCATCATCAATTGAAGTCGTTAGATTTCCAAGAATTTCTTTTAAATCTAATCCATGCCAAGTATTGATTAGATCATATGGAAATTGAGAGACAGCAGGAATAAGAAAGCCAAGTATATACTCGGTAATATCCAAGATTATTCGATTTAAATACCACACATGCAAATTATGAATTCGGATTTGTATATTTGGTGAAACAACATCGTTTCCTTCACCAGTTGCAAAACAATCAATTAACCAGGCAACATTTTTTCTATTGTCATCATATTCCACTAATGGAACAATGACATTTTGAAAATGTTTCCCAGCAGTTGATTTATCATATAAATTTAACTCTTGTGACGTACCACCATATTTCACTCTGCCATCATCCATCGCTATAAAACCAATTTCATTGCCTATCAGTTCCAGCGTGACCATTTTCTCATCCGCAAGATCAAGATCAATACTAATTGCATTTGTATGCAGCGATAAACTAAAACATGTTAAGTTTTTATCAATATTTTGATTTATACTGCGATTTTCATCATCCTCGGTAGTCGGTTTTTGTCCATCCATATCAACAACGTCCTCATCCATCTCCTCACTGGTAGCAAGAATACCATCGTTTGGCATTTTATGAATATCAACAAGGAAAAACGTTAACATGTTATTCCATCTTGCAGGCTCAAATGCAGCATTTAAGTTACGTAAAGCAACATCTACACCAACATAACTACCATACGCTAGACCAATATTGTTTTGATTGGAATGATTAAAGCATCCTTGTGGACCGATTTGAATATTAATAATATTTTTGTAAGAATCATCACTGCTAAATTGATCATCATTATTATCATCTGTGCGATCCAACACAGTACCTAACTCTAACATTGTATATTCATTTTGTACTAATTTGATACAGGTCAAATCAATGTTTATTCCAAATACTATTCCCATATCTAAATTAACTTTAGGCAATTCAATAAATAATGAAAGATGTTCCGGTGCATCAGTATTTAAATTATCATTAATTTCTATGTTAATTTGTTGCTGAATAAAAATATTAACATGCATAGCTTTTGATGCCAAATTTAATGCTAAATTGTGAATTGGTGTTACTGCTGGTAACATGGTTTGGTTTTTAACAGATGGTGAATTATCAATATTTTCCTTTGAAACGTTTGATATATCACTTAATAATTTCATAATTTCAAAAAGTTTTGATTTTGGTAATTGAATATCGATATTGGAATCCAAACAAATATCTAATTTGAACGGATGAAAGTGAATTTCACTTGCATTATTTTTATCATAGATGCAACTTGTTTTAGTCAAATCCAATGGTAATTTTGGATCAGTTGATAAATTATAATATGGACTTTCTTTAATCGTAGCAACATTTACGCCATCCATATGAAATGGCGATATAATCACTTTTATTTCAGAAATCCAAACAATTTGATCATCATTTGGTTCAATACCTGTATCAGTTATTTGATAATTATCTGGAACTTTTTCTATATATACATATATTTGTTTTAACCGTATAGCAATATCATCTT
>JACLAC010005887.1_pt1 | contig 19858 bp, 12 predicted proteins | sample 8027881 | NCBI WGS metagenome assembly JACLAC01 (sample SAMN15725517, study PRJNA655200) | protist metagenome | isolation source: fluorescence activated cell sorting (FACS) single amplified genomes of... | place: Spain: Blaines Bay Microbial Observatory, Mediterranean Sea | collected 2016-01-19 | reverse complement strand
CTTTAATGGAAAGCTTTAAAAAATAGCTCACACGATTTGGAAAAAAAGTATAAATTTCTTCTTGGAGCTCTCCAGAATCTTCTGTGATGCTTTCGGTGTCCACAGGAATAGCCTCTACTCCTTGATCGGCACCACAGGTATTTAGCTCATCACATGTCAGTGGAATCCTGCCATCATAAAAAAGAACACATGATACAACAAAGATGATCATACATGAATCTCAGCTAAAATTAAGATCGTCCATCTTGTCATAACATTAAACCTTTTTCGCTCACATTCTAGAACCGATGTCCTTTTTATTCTTATTACTATGCCAGACCAGCTTCGCCTCTGATTCAGATGGAGATGGCGTCAATGATGCTGACGACTGTGCACCCAACAATCCTGCGATCTATGCCGGAGCCACAGAGATCTGTGATGAGCTCGACAATGATTGTGACGACCTTATCGATGAGGGGGTACTGCGAACCTACTGGCTCGACAACGATGGCGATGGATTTGGAGATCCTGCAGAGCAGATTCAAGCCTGTTCTCCCCCAAATGGCTATGTTCTCAACAGCACAGACTGTGATGACAACAACCCTGTCTTTCACCCTGAGCAGGTTGAGCTCTGTGATGAGCTCGACAACAACTGCAACTCAGAAATAGATGAAGGATGTGCTGGTAATGAGCCTTCTTATGAGGGAATTGAGCCCAGTTCAGAATCAAATACCGATACAGGTAGCGATATGTTTGAAGACACTGCTGCTGAAGAAATTAACGATACAGCCTCTGAGGCAACCTCTGAACATGAGGGTTCCTCTGGTTTCTTCCCTCCCCCACAAGAAGAGGGATGTCGAGATTCCAAGGGATCTGCTTGGTTTTTTATCCCTCTGCTTTTGCTCAATTACCGTCGTTTATGTGTCAAACCGTAAACAAAAAAAATAACAACTGGTCATATTCTCTATAATATGCATAATTAGTCAGATATTTACCACTGAGGAGATACCATGATTCACCTATTATTACTCGCTTGTAATCCAAGAATGGAAGATGGAGAAGCAGGAATCAAAGCTATTGATAGCGGAGAGCCAATTGTAGAACCCTCGGAACCCGCTTCAGAGCCTTCTGAGCCAGGAGCTGAGGATCCAAACAGCATCGACAATGATGGGGATGGCTACTCAGAGAATCAAGGAGACTGCAACGACAGTAACCCCAGCCTAACACCTGCAGACTTCGACAACGATGGTTACTCCACATGTGATGGAGACTGCGATGATACTAATTATCTTGCCTATCCAAACAACACAGAAGATGATCCATATGATGGAATTGACGCGGACTGTGATGGAAAAAGTGATTTTGATGTTGATGGAGACGGACATGATTCTGCCAATTACAATGGCGATGACTGCGATGACTCAGATCCAACTCGCTGGGATGAGTGTGGTTTATTTACGATTGAAATCGTCGATCCAGACTGTGTAACCTGTCCAGGACCAAGCTCGATTGATGTTGACTCCTTCGGTCAGCCACACATTGCTTATGAAGATATTGGCATGATCTGGTATCGATTCCGTGGAACCGACAGCAGCTGGTCTCCATATGAGGCGATCAACGGTCTAAACTACAGTGCTAGTCTCCGTGCAGACCTGGGTTTTGACGGAAAAGTAGACAGCGGAAACAACTATCAAATTGCCTATGTTGCAGAGTACAGTGGCGGTCAAGGAATCCTCTTTATGTACAAAGATTCCACCGGAAGCTGGTCTGAAGAGTTTGAGGTAGATGGGCCTCTCTACAGCGAAAGCTATGAGGTTGGAGAGGGGCTCTCTATGGAAATCGATTCAAACCGACTCCCCTCTTTCTCTTACTACAAAGGGGATCCTGGGGTAATTGATGTATGGATCTATGCGGCCAACTATTCAGGTGTTCCTTATATCTATGATCTGGAGAGCAACTTGGTGGCAGATCTCCTGTTTACAGACTTTAGTGGCACCAAAATCTTTGTTGACTATCCACTCGTTGAGATTCCGCTTGTTGGTGGAGAGCTTGGAAGCTCTGGAACCCACTCTTCAATTGCAATTGACAGCAACAACGACAACCACATCGCCTTCTTTAATCAGTCTTTGCTTGCAACAGAGAATCAATACACCAAGGTTCCTGATGTTGATGGTCTCACCAGTGTAGCAGCTGATATCGCCTCAAACCTCTACAGTGTCATTACTGGAGGCTCTGGTAATCTTCCCGGAGGTATCTGCATCGGTGAGAGCATTGCCTCAAACGGAATATACAACTCATTAGCCTTTCGTCCTGATGGACAGCTCTGCATTGCTTACTACGATCAAGCAGGACAAGATCTTAAGTATGGCTGTAAGTCTTCTTCAACCTGCTCCGGCTGGTCAATAGAGACCGTAGACAGTACCGGAGATGTTGGAATGCATGCCTCTCTCGGCTTCACCTCTGACAACACCCCTTTTATCGCGTACCACGATGCAACCAATGGTGACTTGAAGGTCGCCTATAAAACAGGAAACTCTTGGGGTCTTGAGCTTGTTGATGGAGATGATGGGAGCAATGTTGGAGCCTATGCAGACCTCGCTGTTGGTAACGACAACCGTGTTCACATTACCTATGCTGACAGCACGAACAACAGCATCAAGTATGCTGTAACCTATACTCCATAAGAGCCTTTCTCGAAAAGAGACACACAAAATAAGTTCCTCAGGACTGACTGCACAAGAAGGTCGAACAGGATAAGTGTCCATCTGGAGGCGTTATGCTTTGGATCTGGCTCTCAACCTTAATGCTTGCATTTGCTGGTAACATCAGCATTTACGGCGAATCGTGTAAAGTCGACACCGACTGCTATGGCCATCTTTCATGCGTTGATGGTACCTGTGGACTGGTTGAAGAAGTACCATCTTCGGAGAGCTGCTCCTCAAAAGGAGCTATTTTTAGCGGACGAAAGGGTAAAAAAGTCTACACCATTTTTCAATGTCCTCCAGATTGTGGGTTTGAAGAACACACCCTCTATGGACCGATGTGTAAGCCAACACCAGAAGGATGCCAAACCTCTGAAGAGTGCCTAGAAGAGGGTAAGTGTGGATTCGAAAATGGTCGCTGCGTTGTTAACCTCAAAGGATGCTCAAACAGCCGTCTCTGTTCTGAAGAGGGGAAGTGCGGATTTAATGGTCGCTCCTGTATTCCAACGCAAGCAGGATGCTCTGAGAGTAACATTTGCGATATCGAAGGACGTTGTGGGTTCAATGGCGCCATTTGTGTTGTGACGCCTGAGTACTGTTTTCACTCAATTGAGTGTAAGCTGAAAGGGGTTTGCTCTTTCGATGGCATTAGCTGCGCCGCCAATGAAGAGTACTGCAAGCTCAATGAGGGGTGCTCTGAGCGTGGTATCTGTGGCTTCGACGGAAAGCAGTGCATTATGACAGAAGAAGGATGCTCAATGGCAACCAAATGTCAGAGTCATGGGCTCTGCGGTTATGAAGAGAAATATGGCTGTATCTCAACCGAAGTAGGCTGCATGGAGAGCGACAACTGCAGAGACTACGGAAGCTGTTACAAAGGATTTTACGGCTGTATCCGAAAAAGATAACCTTTTCTTTGACCCCAAAGCCCCACAACAGGCGGTTTAAGCCCATAACCTGAGGTCATGATGCTCGCTTTCTTCTTAAGCTGTGCCACCCTTTCTCCTTATCTAGCTGCTCCCGCACAAAATCCCCACCCGAGCTGTGCTCCAAGCACACACTATCAAGGCATAGGAAAAGGAGAGACCCCTCAAGAGTCCATCTCAGATGCACATCGTCAAATCTCAGAGCAAATATCCTCTTCAATTCAGGCCGAAAGAGAGCTCATTAAAACATATACCGAGCTTCAAGTAAGCAGAGGAAAAGAGCTGAAAAGCTCTTCAGAATCAAGCTCTAAGCTACGCTCCCTAATCTTGACAGAAACCCATTTTGAGCACAATGATTTGATCCGAGATGTCATTGCCCCGATAAGCTACAAAGGCACTTATCACACCCTCTCTTGCCTCAATAAAAAAGAAGCAACAGAGGTCATCCTAGAAGATCTAGCTCCGGCTCTTGGTCAGCTTAACAATATCTGTGCCGCTGCTCAGAATCACGCATCTGCAGGAGATTTAGAGGCCTTTGCAACCTCCTATCAACAAATAAATCCTCTTGTAGGGAAGGTTATCCCTGAGCTCTACGTGGTGCGATCACTTAACAAAGAAGCCTCAAATACCGAAAAAGAGCTGAGAGGCCAGCTGGAGCTCATCGAGAACCATGCAGCTCAACTTCGTGCCTCTCTTTCTCTCGGTCTCTTTTTTGATGAAACCGACCTAAAGGAGGCAGATCAGCAACAGATTCTTGATGCTCTTCGTCACTCAATGGAGTCTCTGGGCTTAAACACCCTTGATGGAGCAGAAGGTTGTGGTGAGGCTCTCTCTCATCAGGTCAGACTCTCTGCCTTTTCTAGCTGTGAAAAAGGCCCCGTTGGGCACCTCTGTCAGCCCACCCTTAAGCTCACCATTACGAGCTGTCAGAGCAACAACAAAAGCTCGATTGGCATAGCAAACAAGCATTTCTCCGGACAGGATTACCACAGTGCCAATCGAGCCTTACAAAAAGCTCTCTCTAAAGCTGATGCAGCTCTTTTTATTGAAGACCTGCATCGAGGCCTTGCCTCAATTGTTCCCCTTCCCTCCCTCTAAATGCTTCAACAAGCGGTCCAACAGCTCTTCGACAATAACGGTATAATCAATTGTCATCTCCCCAACAACGGACCTTTTAATGCTGATGTTTATGCTCAAGCTTCTTTTTGCCTCCGAGGAGCCTATCCTGCAAAGTAAGACTGCTCAACAGTATGGAAATGTATCTGTTGGTGAGCCTCTACTTTCGTTCAGAGGATGGACTCTTGATGGAAAAAGCATCGGCCTTTCCACCCTACTTGAAGATGAGCAGAAACCAGATCTGATCATCATCAGCTATGTTGCCACATGGTGTGCACCGTGTAAAAAAGGGGTTCCTCACATCGAAGCTCTTGCTCAAGCTGATCCGAAGATCAAGGCTCTATACATCTCCATCGACACCCCCAATAGCGAGAAGAAGCTAGAGGCCTTTGTCCGAGAATTAGACATTAAAAGTCCCGTCGTATGGGACAAATATCACTCCATTGCGAAACGACATGGGGTTATAAAACAGGAACAAAGTAAGACGAAACCAGTCTCTTCAAGCGGCTCTGTACCCAAAACATTCATACTCGATGAAGCTGGTAATGTGCTTTCTATCTTTGTAGAAGAGGGCGCTGATTTCTCTGAGCAGCTTCACCTTTTGGTCTCAGCCAACCGATAAGCATTTTTCGGTAACAGCGCTATTCCTGCTGCTCTCGCTCTCGCTCTTGAAATCCCTTGATAAGGCGAACGACCGCCTCTAGATCCTGAGAGCCTTTGGCCGAAATGGTCCCCAAAGATCGTCTCCAGCCTCGTCCTCCTGCCACACCTTTAAAGAGATTGAGCATATGACGCGTAACCGACATCATCTTCGTTCCAGAGGCTAGCTCTTGCTCGAGGTAAGGGATCATTCCCTCTGCTACATCTGCACGCAGCTTATACTCTGATGGCTCTCCAAAATAACGATGATCTGCCTCCGAAAAAATCCATGGTCGATCGTAAGCTGCTCGACCAAGCATGACCGCATCGACCTGCTCCAAGTGCTCTTCTATTTCCGCATGCGTCGTCACCCCGCCATTAAGCTCAATGATCTGATCGGGAAACGCCTCTTTTAAACGATAAACGTCATCATAACGAAGCGGTGGAATGGTGCGATTCTCTTTGGGACTTAGCCCCTGAAGCCAAGCCTTTCGAGCATGAACAGAAAAACGATCTGCTTCTGATTGCGAGACGACGGTAACAAAGTGAAGCATATCCTCGTAACGGTCGAGCTCATCCACACCGATTCGATGCTTTACCGTTACTGGGATAGAACATGCAGCCTTCATTCGAGCAACCCCTTCTGCTACGAGCTCAGGCTGACGCATCAGGCACGCACCAAAATTACCCGACTGTACGCGAGAGCTCGGGCATCCTACATTGATGTTGATCTCATCATATCCAAGATCTTCTGCGATCCGTGCCACTGCAGTCAGCTCACCAGGATCATCTCCACCAACCTGAAGTGCAATCGGATGTTCAGCAGGATCATAGGCAAGTAGCCGAGCTGTTGAACCATGGAGAATCGCTTTGGTTGTAACCATTTCGGTATACAGCAGCGTTTTTTTAGTAATTAAGCGCATCATATACCGATAATGACGATCGGTGCGATCCATCATCGGGGCAATGCTAATTGGGTAATTTAAAGCTCGGCTCATGAGGGTCACTTTTATCCCAAACCACCCTTAAAATCCAGCAGTAAGATCAACAATCCTCATTTATGCAAGTACGCCCAACCAGCATGTAATCACCAGAGCCCCAAGAAGATTAAGCATCAAGCCTGTCTTAGCTAAGTCTGTAGTGGTTACCACACCCGTTGCAAAAATAATAGCATTGGGTGCTGTTGCGACTGGCAGCATAAATGCACAGCTAGCCGAAAGCGCAGCTGGAAGCATCCAGCATAAGGGGTCAAGACCTGCCGCTATACCAGCAGCAGCAAGAATAGGCATCATCAAGGTGGTCGTAGCAGTATTGGATGTGACCTCCGTTAAAAAAGTTACGGACAAAGCTAAAAGTGCAACTGCGATCCACAATGACATGGAGGCCAAGCCCACATCATGTGCTAAAAAATCGCCCAGTAAAACAGATAAACCCGTGGCAGAAAAGGCTTTTGCGATCGCTATTCCTCCCCCAAACAGAATCAGTAAACCCCAAGGAATACGCTCAGCTCGATCCCAGCTCAGAAGAGACCCTCCAGAAGGTCCTCCAGAGGGGATTAAAAATAATGCGATGACAGCTGCTAAGGCTACCGTTTCATCTCCCGCCTGAGGGAAATAAGCCCCCCACAAAGGCTTTCGGCTAACCCATAAGAATGCAGCACATCCAAAAACGAGCAAGCTCCTCCATTCTGCTGGACGCCATGCTCCAGAAGCTTCCAAAGAGACCTCTGGGCGCCAGTCAGAGTGAAGCCTTCGGCTTAACCACCACCAGGTTAAGGGCAGCAAGAAGCAAACCACAGGAAGCACCTTTCCCATCCACTCAACAAAGCCCAACTCCACACCGAAGCTTTCCTTATAAATGGCCATTAAGATCAGATTCGGCGGGGTACCAATCGGCGTTGCCATTCCACCGATACTCGCACCATAAGCAATCGCCATTAAAATGGGTGCAGAGCCTCGACCAGAAGCAACTGCTCCGGCGATGGGAAGCAGCATTAAAGTCGTTGCCGTGTTGGAGATCCACATACTGCACAGAGCACTCGTCAGCAAAAATCCCAGCAACAGATAAGCAGGGGAGCTTCCAACCCGTCGTAAAATACCCAGAGCAATCCGGCGATGAACCCCTGAGGCTTCCAAGGAAGCAGATAAAATAAAGCCTCCAAGTAAAAGTAAGATCATTGGGTGCCCATAAGCAGAAGCAACCCCCTTACCATCTAAGGCTCCACACACCGGCAAAAGCACAAAAGGAAGCATGGAGGTCACTGGAATGGGAAGCACCTCTCGAACCCACCACCAACCACACAAAAAAACGGTAGCCACTGTTCCTGCCTGCTCTTTCGTCAGCCCCTGATAAAATAGAACAAAATAGAGAAGAATTCCAAGCAGAGGCACGCCAATCTGCTCTTTTTTCAAGATAAGAGAGCTCTCTTGACTTAAAAGCTCTTGAGGCTCTTCTTTTTCTGTTCCCGTGCTCTTCAACTCAAATCACCCTCTGCTTAACCCACATCTTCTCGTAGCCCTTCTTCTTTCTCCTCCTCTGTCAGTGCTTTTTGCTCTGAAACATCTTGAGGCTCTTCCAAGCTGTGAGCTTCTCTAAAGGCAAGACACTCATCCGATTGCTTCCAGGTCTCTAGAAGCTCGATGAGCGTTTGATTACTCCCTACCTGAGCTATCTCTTTCTCAAAATCTCGGATCTGTGAATCTGCAAAAGAATAGTGCTGACCTCGTCTCTCTTTTATGATGAGCTTTGCCTGTCTTCCCTTCACGGCCTGAAGTAATTTGAGCACGGTAATTCGTCTGGGATCACGGCTAAGCAGATAACCATCATCTGATGTTTTTTCGACAAGTTTTGCATACTTGAGATCTGCAAGCACGACCTCTACAGAAGCTTCGGGTTCTTTAAGCTCTGCCTTTAGCTCTGCCAATGATCGCTTTCCCTCTTCGTTCAGAAATGCCTCGGTTAATGAGATCCCAACCATAAGACACAAACGCTCTCGATCATGAAAGTCCAAAGAGCTGCGGATAATACTGTGACGATACTCTTCTTCCATCTGAAGACCAGCGGCAAATGCTGCTCCAACCAAGACAGCACTCCAAGAGAAATAAACCCAGATGATAAAAATAGGTAAAGCAGAGAAGCTCGCATAAAGAGCATTGTAATTGGCTACCCCGACCTGAAGATTAATGTGGGCATAATTAACGATAAGCCAAAGGGTTCCACCAAGCACACCACCGCTCAAAGAAGAGCGCATGCGAATGGGTGTGTTCGGCATAAGCTGATACATCAGAGCAAATCCAAGCCAGACCAGCGGCAAAACCAAGAACGAAAGCCCCCAGCGCATCCATCCGATTAAAGAGGACAAATAATCCTGATTTTGAAGTGCGGTCGTAAAAGAGACCACACTAAGCAGCAGTATGGGAACGATGAGGGTAACACCGATGTAGTCGGTCAGCTTACGATAAAGCGCACGAGAGGACTTCACCCGCCACAGCTCATTAAATGTATCCTCAACAGAGCCAAGCAGCCGAATAACTGCATACACCACTGTAAAAAAACCAATGAGCCCAAGGTTACTTAAATCCGTTTGCTCAACAAAAATAAGAAGCTGCTCAGCCGCTTCTCGAAGCTCTGGAGCTTGCTTTTCTCCAAGCCAACGATCCATCGATGGAATGATAAATTGATCATGGATCTCTTTGTGACCTCCCAGACCTTTAATGAGGCTAAAAGCAAAAGCTAAGACGGGAACAATTGAGATTAGTGTCACTGTTGTCAGCGAAGAAGCACGAACAGCACAGCTCGTCTCGCTAAAACGTAAAATACTCAGGTAAAGCCGGCGAAAAAGAAGAAGTGACGCTCCCTTCCAACCAGAATATTGCGTGTGGTCAAGCAACCAGACGTCTCTTGTGATAAATAAGAGAAGATCTCGCAAAGTAATGGGCATAGCTAAGCCTATCCGAAACACTTAAAATATGACAACATTTCTTTTATTGCTCATTAGCTGCCGCTCTAGTTACAACGATTCAAAAGAGCCGGCCTTAGACACGATTCAGGATGAGGTGGCAAGCCTTGAGCCTGCTTCCGAGCCTGCTTCTGAGTCTCAGTCTCTCTGCTCTGATTACAACAACATTCTGCTCCTATCTCTAAATATCTGGGGGCAACCTATTTCTGTAGCAAGCTCAGGTCTTTCAGAAACCTGGGGTCCTGCCCCTCACCCTTGGGAAGATGCACTCCTCATGACATTAAAAGACGAGGCCCGCTCTTTGCAGCTAATCCTCTCCGCCGAAGAGTACCATGAGCTCGAGCTCTTCATCGACTACTCTGGGGAAGCTGGGCTAACTGGATTCTCAGTCAGCGGCTCTGCTGAAGGTCGTCTTACAACCGCCTATGGACTCATTGATGAATGTCCAACCTTTTTTGTCTTCGCCGGGCTAACTCATCGATACTTTGCTGCATCAGCCCTCCCTCCTCAGCCGAGTGAGCTTCAATTTTTGATCAATGGTGTCGATTACTGGTCCTCCGTTGCTGACGATCTTCTCGCAGCTGAGCAGCAAATTCTTTGGAGCACCTGGTGGTGGGAATCAGACTTTGAGCTTCTCCGCAGCTGGAGCTTAATGCTCGATGAAGAGGATCGTCTTAAGAACACGGTTTTGAACATGCTCGAGGAAAATCCTACGGCAAAACGACGAATCCTAATCAACCGTTTTTGGGGCGAGAACCTTGACTGGGTTGAGTACATCAATACCGATTCTGAGCTTCGTGCCTATGCAGAACAGTCTGGTGATGACTTTGAGATTATTCTTCAAGGAAACAACATTGAAGTTCCTCTTGATGGTGAATTACCTGCCCCAAATATTCAGTTCTCCTTTACTACTCACCTCCTTGAGGATGAACGTATCAACGGGCTCGAGCTGCTCTCAAGAGACGATCAGCTGCTCACCGAGCTCACACTTGATGCCGCCTCTTGGCATCAAAAAAGTATTGTTGTGGATGGAGAGGTTGCCTATGTAAGTGGCTTTAACACCAAGCAAACAGACTGGGATGGCTCTGAGCACCTGATTTTTGATCCAAGACGGGCAGAGTTTGAAGCTGATAGAGAGACCAGAGAGAACATTGCACTTAAACTCGAGGAACCCGCCTTTCCTCCTCGCCGAGACTATGGTCTTCGGGTTGAGGGACCACTTGTCAATCAGATCGAGAACGTCTTTCTCGAGCGCTGGAACAGTGCTGTTGATAACGATCTACTCTACGCTGAAAATGCCACTCACCTTCTTCCCTCTTCTCTCTTAGCACCAACAAATGGCCCCCTCACTCAGCTCAACCTCACCATGCCCAATGGAGAGCAAAGCATTTATGAAAGCCACAAGAGGGCTATTGAGCAGGCTGAGGACTATATCTTTATCGAGGATCAATACTTTAGAGCTCCGCTGATCAATGATGTTCTTCTGGAGCAAATGCTCAATGTTCCTCAGCTAAAGCTGATTGTTATTACGATGGCTGTTGACGAGCTCGATCCCGCACTGCAGTATACATACCTCTCTCATCAGCTCTTCGCTGACCTCTTTCCCGATCGCTATCTAATGATGGAGCTTCGCTCAACCGAGCTCGTGATTACAGATGGCTCTATCTGGGATGATGTTCTTTTTTTCGAGACCCCTATCTACACACACTCTAAGCTACGTATCATCGATGATCGCTATCTTTCTGTGGGCTCATGCAACATGAACAACCGTGGCTATAAATTTGAGGGAGAGCTGAATCTATCTGTGTTAGACGATGATTTTGTCTCGGAACAACGCCAAATTATCTTTGAGCAGCTTGTGGGTCCTGAGCATATGTCCTACCTCTCAGATGATGCGGACAACAACTTTGAGGTACTTCGGCTGGCCAGCGAGGAAAACCTTTTAATTGCTGATTGGTGGCACAGTGAGGGCTATTGGCTCTCAGCAGAAGAGGCAGAGCTGGAGTGGAGTAGCTGGAAGCCTTCTGGTTTCCTCTATCCATTAGAGTTTTCAGAGGAGTATCTCGACATCGCCGGACCCGATCTCTTCTAATCACCACCTCACGCACAAAGAAACGGGTTAGTATCTTGCTCTCTCCCTCTCAACAGCCACGGTAGACACATGGATCAGCCCTCTCCTTCAGCTCATTTGACCTCCCTACACGGTGGACATGTTGCTCTCTTTCTGGGCCTTGTATTTTTAATACTCTACGCACTACAGCCTTTCCTTGACCCCACTCCGGAGAATGAGCCCACCCAAAGAGCGCTCAAGAGCGACGACGAATCACCACAAAACAGCCAGCAAGAAGAAGAGAGAAGAATCGTCCCGCAGGGATCCGAATAGGTCCTCCAGTAGAGCAGCTTGACTCCTCACATCCTGCATTGATCTCATCACAGCCAATCAGGCTATCAAAATCTAGCTCAATAGCAGGACCTCCTCCATCACACCCAAGAGAATCTGCCGAGCAACCTTCAATTATGAGCGGCTCAACATCATCGGTATTGAGGAAGAAGTACCCTGCCTGCCAGCTTTCATCTGCCGCAGGCAGCCAAACCAGAGCCTCAACAGACACCCCTAAAATAGAGGGAATAGCTAGGCTCGGTAGGTCAGGAGTAAAGCCATCCATGGCAACGCCCAGTAAATTGGGAACACCGGCAGAGTAACCTGAGGAGATAAAGTCAGAGTACTCCTCAGAAAGAATAAAGCTCTCTTCAGTGAGTGGCATCTCAAGCTCAAGGTTGCTCCCGAGCAGCTCGGCAAAAATTTCCACATCTACATCGATATCAATTGTTAGAAGCCGAATTTTTCGCTCATCTACGGGAGCTATTAAATCGAGCTTAAAATCGCTTAAACCCGCCACAACAGGGGGTTGATCATCATCAAAGATAGTCTGAGGAGGAATCGAAGGGCGCAACAACATCTCCACCGGCTCAGAGCCAATAAGCTCCTTCACCTCTTCCCCAAAGAAAGCTGAAACGGCCTCTCCGGTCAACACCAATCCCGTTAGCTCTTCAACATCAATGCACAACGCTCCTGAGGCCCATGCAAGATAGAGAAGATGATCAAAGAGGTGACGACCAATAAAAATTCCGGCATCATACTGCATGTTCGCATCAAGAGCTATGCCGTCAAAAATAGGCCACTCCTGATCTTCAGAAAAAGGAACATTTTCATAGTCGATACACCCTTCTGTTCCACCTTGAACAGAGAGCTCTGCACCCAAACCAATCGTTAATCCACCATTCTCTGTTTTTATCCGCGTTGGACTAAGGTCAATACCGAGATCAGCACCCAACAGATCTGCTCGGGTGCTTAAATCCAAGCCACCGAGCGCATCTTCGAGTCCATCTTCAATTGTATCTGGAATATCAGCGAGGGAGGGCTCTATTTGTTCAAGAATGAGGTCACTAATCGCAGCCTCATTTTGGCCAAGCAAGGTGCCAACAGCATCTGCCAGAATACAGTCTGCTATCGGGTTTCCAATCGGTGACATATCAAAAATAGGCTCATATCCAATGACCTGAAGCTGGGCTGTTGAATTTTCTCCATCCGCTTCTTCCAAGCTCTCCTCATCCATTGAGATGAGGAGATCCATCGTGAGAGCAAAAGAGGTTACCGGCAGCTCGAGCAAGCACTCCTCATCAAGACCAGCAAAAACAGCACACTCACCATTTGCCAATAGCGCTGCTTGTGAGGAGCTCAGGGTCCCGTAGAGCTCCAGTGAGAGCAGCTCTCCTTGCGTCTGAAAAGAGACCTCATCAACAGACAAATAGATGGACATGTCCGTTAATTCATAGTTCAAGACCTCATCATCTGAGCACGAAAAAATACCCGACCCAGCAGAGATGCTGATCACAGGAGGTAAAATTCCAGCAACAGCATCTCCGATCTTTCCCAAACCATACTGAGAAATATGAATAGCAACCGCATGATCGGTGCTTAAAACCGGAAGCTCGGCATGTGCCGAGCTAAAAAATAGTGCAAAAAGCATCCTTAGCTCCATTCTGTAACTATGATTGTAGCCTTTCTTACATGAAGATGAAGAGAGATTTTCTCCTCTTTTCTCAACAAAGAAGACTATACTGTCATGTATTGATTATTTTCGGAGACATTATGCGTTACCTGCTGCCACTAATGCTTCTTGCTTGCACACCTAACGTTGAGCAATATGTAAAAGAAAAAGGCATCACTGAAGAAAACGACACCGCAGTGCTTGAGGCTGAGTATACACTGAGCTTAGACCTCTCTGAAACATCTATTTTAGCAGGCTCGTCCCTAGACTACGAGGTACTCTTCCTTGATCCCATGGGCAACCCAGTAGAAACAGAGTGGGAGCTTCAAAGCGATCTCGATAACACCATGTTCTGGGATCAAACCCTCCTTCGAAGTACGGTTGCTGGTGCTCACACGATCGTCGCTCAGGTCAATTGGGATGAAACCTTAGAAGATGGAACGACTGAAACCAACAGCTATATCGCCACTGCCGCACTGGAGATTGTTCCAGAGGGGGCTGCATCTATCGATCTTGAGCTTGCTGCCTACTCTGCTCTAGCCGGAGAAACGATCGGCTATACCGTCAATGCTGTCGATCGATTTGGTAACATCGTTTCTGTCGCAGATGCAGAAGTTGAAGCAGACAGCTTTTATGTCTCGCTGACCGATGCTGATGTGACCAGTACCGTTCCTGACCTTTACACCATTGCCGCTTCCCTCACCTCTATCGACACCGAGGGAAATGCGATCGACAATGTCGATGTGGAGCTTTTTCAAATTCTACCGGGGCCCGCTGCTGCCATCGACTTAATCGTCGTACAGAATGGAGATGTAGAGCGAAATCAAACCCTACACTCTGAGATCAAGGTGACCGATTTCTACGGAAACACCACCAATGACCCTTGGCGCCTATGGACAGAAGGCTCGGGAAATACCAATATCTCTCATCAAAATATTACCTTCCCTGAAGAAGGCTACTACACCATCTACGCTGAAGTTGTCTCTAATCCAACACTCGTCGATTCTCATGGTCCTATTTTTATTGATTCTACTGGACCACTAATCGACTACTGGACACCAGAAAGAGGAGAGTGGTCGACGACAGGCACAGGAACGGCCTCTGGAAACATCCAAGATGAATGGTCGACCATCACAACGGTGACCCTTAACGGGCAACCCATAACGCTAGATGGGAACGGTAATTTTCTAGAAACAGTGAGCTACGACTTTGGGCTCAATGTGCTTGAAACTGAAGTTGTAGACTCTGATGGGAATGTCAGCAACGATACGAGAGCAGTCTTAGAGGGAGATTTTTTACCCAAAGAGCTCGGTGTTGTTGATGGGCTTACCGTCTATCTAGGAGAGGGAGAAAATGGAATTGGCGTAATCGAAGGATTTGGTGAGGCCATGATTGGCGACATTGATATAGCTGGACTCCTTCCCTCCAACCCTGTTCTCTCTGAGTCGAGTGAATCTTGCTTTGACCCTTGCTTCTGGGGCAGCTGTGAAGTCTGCTTTACCTGGTACTCCATCTCAATGAACATTGGAAATGTCGTTGTAGGCCCCGGCACCTTAGATATTGATCCCCGTGCTGATGGACGGATTGGAATTCTCTTCTCTGTTGACGGAGTCTCTATCGACTGGTGGGGAAATGGTGTCGTTGCAGAAGTCGGATATTCAGGCTCTGGAGACATTACATCCGAGAGAATTGATGTCACAGTATATCTCAATGCAACAGTCAACAACAATCAGCTCGTCATTGGTATCGATGAAGTAAATACCGATCTGGTTAACCTCAATTTTGATATGGACGGATGGGTCTATGATGTCATCTCTTTCTTCGGACTTGATGGGGTCATTGAAGGAATTATCGAGGATGCTCTTGTCGATGCTGTTCAAGGTGCTGTTGAAGAGGAGATCCCTCCTCTTCTTGAGGATCTTTTACAGTCACTCGAAATAGCACAGGAGCTCGACCTTATGGGAAGCTCTTATTCGTTCTCTGGACTTCCCTCTTCAATTACCGTTGATGAGTACGGAATAGAGCTCGGACTTGAGGCAAACCTGATGACCGATGCGTGGCTCCATGCCGATGAGGGTCTTGGCTCTCTCTATGGTGGCTACCCCTCTCCAACATGGGTTGCCGGCACTGGAATGGGTATCGGGCTCTCAATGGACTTCCTCAACCAGCTCCTCTACCAAATTTGGGGTGGTGGCTTACTCGACCTAGAGATGGGTTCCGAGGAGCTCGGACTTGGAGGAGATGAAATGGATCTTCTCTTTCCAGGAGCTACCGATCTTCGCATTACGGTCGATCCTCTGCTTCCTCCTGTTGCTGTTCCAGACATCAACAACAACGTAGAGCTCCAAATCGGAGACCTCTATCTCGCGCTGCACAACGGTCCAATTGAGGATCAAGATGTTCGCCTAGAGCTGTACCTAACGCTGCTTGCTCCGCTTGAGCTAACAGCCAGTGGAGAGGCCATTGCAGCTAATATTGGAGAGCCAATCCTCTACTTTGATGTTGTCTATCCCGATGCCAATTCTCCGGCGGCGCTCTCTTCTGAGGCCCTCATGCAGGCACTCATCCCCTATCTGCTGCCAATGCTCACAGACGCCATTACCGAGATTGAAATTCCCTCCATTGATGGATTTGGAATTCTCAATGTCAGCTCAAACCTTCAAGATGGGTACTTAAAGCTCAGCGGAGACCTTGAGCTTCAATAGCCCTGTAAAAGAGACTGAAGCTCTGCTATTAAAAGCTCTTTGTGCTGTGGAAAACGAGTACCTGCCTTCTTCTTTCCTCTCTGTAGAGCTACCAGATCGTGCTGTAGCCACGCCAACCATGCTTCGGAGCGCTCTTCCATAAAAAGAGGCCCATAGCGAGCTTCGAAAAGACCACCTTGAGCACCTAGCTCTTTTTTTGAAAAACGCATCGTTGGATAAAAACGATGACGCTCTATAATCATTCGCTCTTCAATACTTTTCCATCCCTGCTCCCACAACCATGCTCTCAGCTCATCCTCTTTTCCATTGGGCTGAAGCAGAAGCTGCTCAAGTGGTAAATGATCGGTACCTGAAAGAATCCTGATCATTTCTCGACCACCCATTCCAGCTATGGAGACCACGGCTGGTCGCTCTACTCGAAGACGAGAGAATCCATCACTTTGAACAAGTAAGAGGCGTCCTGAAAGACCACCTACTCTTTCTATATTTCGCTGTGCTGCAAGAAGAGGAGCCGCTCTTTTATCTACACCCCACGCCATTTCAACACGGTTGTTTAATAGTGCCGAAATAGGAAACAAGGCATGGTCTGTACCGACGTCTATTAAAAAATTATGCTCCGGAAGAAGTTCTTCCATGGACTGAAGGCGAAGAGAAAGCATCCGACTTTAACACAATAAGCTACAAGTAAAGACACAAGATAACACAAATGCGTTATGATTCTTTAGGTCTAAGGAGAGGAAATGATGCTCATTTTTTTCAGCCTGCTGATAAGCTGCGCCTACATCAGTGACAATGATCAGAAGACAAGAACAGACCCTGATGGTGATGGTGTTGTCTGGACTGAAGATTGTAATGAAGAGAACTCAAATATCCAAGAGCGACTCTGGTACGCAGACAATGATGGTGACGGGTTTGGAGATCCAGAACAGGTCAAGCAAAGCTGTGAGGATCCCGGAGAGGGCTGGGTTGACAATGATTTCGACTGTAATGATGAGGAGATCAAAATATACAGTGGCGCAACCGAGATCTGTGATGGCATCGACAACAACTGCGATGAGCTCATCGATGATGCAGATCCCAATGTAGATACAACGACAGCACTTATCGGTCAAAAAGATGCTGACAACGATGGCTATGGGACACAAGAGCTTGAGATGAAATGCCTCCTCTCTGAAGGGTATATCGACAGCGCAAATGCCTCTGAATATTTAGACTGTGATGACACCGACCCGAACATACATCCCAACTTAGCAAATGAAGAAGACCCCTCGCTCTGTATGAAAGATGAGGACAACGATGGATATGGAGATGCCCTCATCGATGAGGAAAACTCTGAGCTTGCTGACCTCGTCACAGGAACAGACTGTGATGATCAGGACCCTAACCGCAATCCGGATACAGCAGAGATTTGTGATGAGCTCGACAACAACTGCAACGGTGAGAACAACGAAGGATTTGAGCTGGCCATTACACACTACTATGATGCAGATGGTGATGGATTTGGAGATGAAGCGCTGTCTAATTGCCTTGCTTCGGACGAGGACCTTGAAAATTATGTTGCGCTCTCTACAGACTGTGACGACACCAATGTAGAGATAAACCCAGAAGCCGAAGAGCTCTGCGATGAGCTCGACAACAACTGTGATAATCAAATAGATGAGGGGGTCTCAAATACCTTCTTTGAAGACAATGATGGAGATTCATTTGGAAACAGCTCCTCGATCATACTCTCCTGTGAATCAACACCTCCCGAAGGATACAGCTCCTTTGAAGGAGACTGTAACGATACCGACTTTGAGATCAACATTCTCTCTGATGAGAAATGCTTTGATGGGCTGGACAACAACTGCGATGGGCTGGTTGATGATTCAAGCTCTTTTGATGCTCGAATCTTTTATCCAGACAATGATAATGATGGATTCGGTAATCCGATCGGATATCAAATTAACTGCTTTGCCCCGACAGGCTTTACTGGTGATAATGGTGACTGTGATGACAACGATCCACTGATCCACCCAGGCGCAGCAGAAAACGAGCTATTAAACATTCCCAACACACCTGAGCTGTGTACACAAGATGCTGATGAAGACGGGTATGGAGATGCAAGCCCACCAGCTGGTGTAGATGCAGGTACCGACTGTAACGATAGCCCTATCAATGGCGCCCACACCTTTCCAGGTGCAGCTGAAAATGAGGCTGATTCTTCGTCCTGTATGCAAGACAACGATGAAGATGGGTTTGGAGATACAAGCGCTGTAGCTCCGCTCACAGCAGGAACGGATTGTGATGATGAAGAGACATCTGTCTTTCCAGGCTGGCTTCCACTCGAAGATTCTAGCCACTGTGGTGTGGACGAAGATGGTGATGGATATGCTTCCAGCTCGGCACAAGCTCCATTCGATGCAGGACAAGACTGCGATGATACAGAAAGCACAATCTTCCCTGGCTGGCTTCCACTTGAGCCTCCGGGCTCTTGTGGCTTGGATGAAGATGGTGATGGATATGCCTCCAGCTCAGCACAAGCTCCGTTCGATGCAGGACAAGACTGCGATGAGCTCTCTGAAGCTGCGGCCAACATCTATCCAGGCGCAGCTATCAATGAACCCTCGCTCTGTACCCTTGATTTAGATGGAGATGGATTTGGTGCAAGCAGCCCTCTTGGAAATGGTGAGGTAGGCAGTGACTGCAACGATGCTGATAATTCCATCTTCCCTGGAGCAACCGAAATAGCAGCAGATGGAATCGATCAGGATTGCGATTCTCTTGAAGCCTGCTTTGAAGATCTCGATGGAGATGGATTTGGCTCAACAAATATTCTCCTAGCCGACGATCTAAGCTGCTCTTCAGAGAATCAAGAAGGCCTCTCTTCAAGTGATGCCGACTGTGATGATGGGGAGGTCTTGGCCTTTCCAGGTGCAGCCGAAGAAGAGAGTGATTTCGACTGCATGCTTGATGCTGATGAAGATGGATATGGAGAGAGCAGCAGTGCTGGGAATATTCTCGCAGGAACAGATTGCGATGACACCGACGGCTTCATCTTCCCAACGGCAGCAGAGCTTTGTGACGACATCGATAATGATTGTGATCACCTGATCGACAATGAAGATCAGGATGTCGATCTTTCCAATGCAGCTGAGCTCTTCATCGACAACGATAACGATGGGTATGGAGACAGTGAGCAAAGTCTGGTACTCGCCTGCCTTGGGACTGGTTTTACAACAGCAGCAGGTGATTGTGATGATTCCGACGAAGCTGTTCACCCGCTTCCAAGTGATTCTCAAGGATGCTATGAGGATATTGACAATGATGGGTATGGCGCCATCTATCCTACGAGTCAAAATATGAGCATACTCTCAGGAGATGACTGCGAAGATGAAGATCCAAGCACCCATCCTGGCGCTGCTGAGCTTGCAGAAGACACCTCTCTCTGCATGACCGATCAAGATGATGATGGCTACGGAGATGCTTCTCCCACAAATAATGCCGCACCCGGTCTTGACTGTGATGATGATCCAACCAGCGGAGCCAAAACCTATCCTGGTGCTGCTGAATTCGAATCAGATATAGAGTGCATGAGCGACAATGATGAAGACGGATTTGGAGACGATTCTCCGACAAGTAATGCTGTTCCCGGCACTGACTGTAATGATGACGATGCCTTGATCAATATCTATGCCTATGATGAACCTTACGATGGCATTGATTCTGACTGCTATAGCAGTAATGACTACGATCAAGATGGCGATGGATATGTCCTTGATGAGTATGCAGCAGAGGCAGG